>Ga0222713_10001183_pt1 | contig 29772 bp, 44 predicted proteins | sample C33_649DmetaG_FD_165061 | JGI IMG/M metagenome (GOLD analysis project Ga0222713, IMG submission 165061) | Estuarine water microbial communities from San Francisco Bay, California, United States - C33_649D | ecosystem: Environmental > Aquatic > Marine > Unclassified | place: USA: California... | reverse complement strand
CATTTACGCGGCCAGCTAGAACACAAGTATCCTGAGAAGGAAGGCGGTATTAAGTTATATCCACGTGAATGGCAAACTGCACAAATAAAATATCACAGTTTTTTAGACGCAGGCGTTGATTATCCTGTTCTATACATGGATGATGTGGACGATTATGCACAAAGAGATAAATTTAACGATGAGTATGTTTGGCTCATAGATCAAGAACATTGTATCGATACTAGTACATTGGATTGGGTGCCAAATCCGTTTGAGCAAGACTATATACACTGCTTTCGGATGCCGTATCAACTTACAGAAAAATATCCTCAATCAATGGGCGGCATACGATTAGTACCGCGCAATTGGAAAAGTGCTGAATTAAAAATACATCCTGCTTGTCCTGTTGCTGATGAAGAATATGATGTATTTTACACTAACAAACCATTTAATGCAGACACATTTGATTTCTATGCAAAAAGAAGTGAAACAGATTGGTTCTGGGTAATTGACCGAGACTACGACTTCAATGGTAAACTTCTATACGTTCCTGCAAGTCACGAATATGAGTACATTCATGTATTTAAATGGGGGTTGGAATATCGTTATCCTCCGGAGGTTACAGAACTTTGGGACAATCGTGTTGCTGGAATTTATTTAATTAATAAGAACTACGACATTACTAAACAAAAGCTACACACTGATACCGTACCTGTTCGTTATGATATATTCTTCACCCAGGATATTAATGACTATGCTACGTATGCACGCAAAAGTAGAACAGATGCATTTTGGTTAGTAGATGACGAACATACTATTAGCGAAGTGTTTAAGTGGGTGCCAGATCTACACGATCAACAATACGTTAATATTTTTAAATTACCCGGACAGTTACAACACAAATATCCTATTAGCGTTACTAATGTAAGTGATAACCGTTGCGGCGGAATTAAACTAGTACCAAAGACATATGACGAAACACAGCGTAAGTATCAAGGTTTATTAACTGCTGTTGAAATTGTAGAATTTGAAAAATTTGAAAGTGAATCTGAAGGTCGTACCAAGACTAAGCATGATTGGTTCTGGGTTGTTGATCCTAATGTTACTGTTATAGAAAACTTTGACTTTGACTTTATCCCTGATACGTGGGATGAAGGTAAAACACACGTTTGGCAAAAACTGAATCCAATAACTGGACGTCAATATGACTATGCAGGCGTTATGCTATGCCCTAAAGTACCACAAGCTAAGGGTCGTCCTAAATACATTCGCGAAGCAGCGTGCATACAAAAAGAATTTCCTATTCTACATCTAGATCCTGCACTTGACATTATTGAGCAACTTACACACATAGACAATGCTATAGAAAATTCTATGTATTGGGTAGTGGATCCTTTTACTCGAGTTAATCCAGACTTTAAGTTTGATTACTATCCGACGCAGTGGGATCAGCAGAACGTTCACGTATTTGCAGATGAAGATGGGGCTTATAGAAATATTAGACTGTACCCTAAAGGAACATTTGCAACCACTACCTTAACCAGTAAAGACGTAGCTAACAATAGTTTTGAAAAACTAAAACAAATAAATACTATTGGTAGTCTGCGTCCCCAGTGGCCAGTTTTACATCTAGTAGATGTAACAAAGACAGAGCTAGTCACTGCTCTACAGGAATTTGCTAATCAGGAAGTTCCGTTCCTGTGGACTGTTGATCCTGATGTTAGTGTTGAACAAAGTGTGCTGGACGCAGGCTACCTCCCAGACTTGTTGAGCACAAACAAAATCCATGTTTGGCAACGACAAAATCCACATACTCAAAAAGTTCACAGTTACGGCGGTTTAAGATTATGGCCTACCCAAAAAGATTATTCCCAATTAACAACTGATAGTATCCGATTGAATAAGCTCAAAGATATCCAATATGTTAAAGAATTGGGTAGTACATACAAGCCTTATGATATCGTGTTCCTATCGTACAAGGAAGAGGGTGCTACAAGCGCATATAAGCGTCTTACAGCACGTTTCCCTGCGACCTGGGTCAAAGATGTTGCTGGTATATTTGAAGCGCATAAAGAAGCTGCACAAAGCGTTAAAAGCAAGATGTTTTGGGTAGTAGATGCTGATGCAGACATAACTGATACATTTAATTTTGAGTATGTACCAGATGTATATGACCAAGAAGTTGTACACGTTTGGGCTAGCCAGAACCCGGTAACCGGGCAAGAATACGGATATGGTGGTGTTAAGCTGTTCAACCGTGAACAGATACTTGATGCCACAAGTTGGGGACTAGATTTTACTACAGGACTAAGTACTAGGTTCAAAGCAATGCCTGAAGTTAGCTGCGTAACACGTTTTAACACCGATGCATACAGCACATGGCGCAGTGCATTCCGTGAATGTGTTAAACTAGCACTAAAGGACGATGCTGAGAGTGTCGACAGATTAGATGGTTGGCTGCATCCTGTGCCAGATGCGTTCTTTAGACATGATGCAAAGCGCGGCGCTGAGGAAGGTCGTGCATATGCACTAGCCAATCGCAATGACGTAGAAGCATTAGCAAGGATAAACGATTATGAGTGGCTGCGAAATAGATACAATCAACAATAATACCTGGGCAAAGGTAGAGGCCTACATTGACAGCGATAGCAGTTTTGTAAACATGCCTCCTAGCTATTTTGAACGTGCCATTTATGGCGGCTATCCTAAAGATGCGTTCAGCAAAGGACAGTTAGCCAGCAAGAGCTGGTTGCTAGAAAAGTTGTTCAAGCAAATAGAATATGATAAAACCTACACTGTTGCTCTGCTAGGGTGCTGGGTAGGTAGCATTGTTCAACCGCTGCTTAATATCGCAGACATTGAACGGGTTTATGGTATTGACCTAGATCCTGATTCTATTACGTTAGCAGAACGATTTAATCAACGCTACGTACAAGAAGGCTGGCGGTTTAAAGGTGTTGTTGCTGATGCTAGCACATTATATACCAGTAACATGATCTTTGAAACTGGTGGAGAGTTGATTCATACTACACCGGATATTGTTATCAATACCAGCTGTGAACATATGAATACTCATTGGTTTGAAACAGCAGATAGTACTCAACTAATTGCTATGCAAACCAATGACAGCGAAGGTTATATGGGGCATATTAACACTTGTAAAACCATCGAAGAAATGTTTACTATGTATCCTATGCGTAATAGATTGTACGCAGGCATTATGAAAACACCTGCGTACACCCGATTTATGCAAATTGGCTATCGTTAAAATCGATAGCCTAGTGCTATAGTATAAGATGGATCTTTAGTAGCATTAGTCACAGACAACAGCAAGTTTGCATTTGAATTAAACCATGCACCGGCATTAAGTGATACCGCAGTACTATTCCGGTTCAGGAGATTAGTGCCCTTAACAGATGTAAACACACTACCTGTTGACACACGTACATCATTACCGCTCGAATAAAAGTAGCGCAAATACTCTACATCTACCCCATAAAAGAATCGTGTATTCTTATAGTTAACTGAATCAAAATATGCTAATGTAGCAACTAAGTTAGCAGAATCGTAATGCTTATCTGCTACACGAAGATTAACATCACCCCCTTGCTCAGCGAATCCACTCATTATAGTACTATTATAGCGTGATCCGATACTATAGCTGAACTTGCCTAGTTCTTCCTTATAGGATAGTTCTGCACCAAATGTATCAGCAGTAGTGTTACTGCGAGCAGTACCAAAAAAGTCTGATTTAACATTGCCGTTTAGATTACTACGAGCGTAGCCAACCATTGCGACCCACTTGTCACGATTAGCGTAAAATCCGATAGCATTAGTGTCACCAGTAAAAGCACTTGTTGGTGATACACTGGATGACTTAGCATTTAGAACCGTAAACCCTGTGTCATTGCCACCAAACGTCCCGCCCACAGTTGTAATACCGTCGTTGTGTGTACTAAACACACGAGCATTAGTATTATTCCAGCGATTGTAGTAGAACAAGTCTGTGTATGCGCGATTAGCCATCGCTGTCATTGTTGTATATGTTGACGGCTTACGAGTGAAATCGTTAAGCATCATGTCGTAAAGACTTGGGGTAGTCGAAACCGGCGGGTCCAATACCTGAAAGTATGACGTTGTGCATGTATCGCTAGAGCATGTATTACCGTATCCAATAAAATCATACTGCCACTTACCGTCAATTTCTACGGGAAAATATGTTCCGTCGCTGTTTGCTACACGAGGAAAGTTCTTATGATCATACATCTTAAACTTACCGGCGCCGTCGTTAAGCAGTACATATGTATATGAATTTGAGTCAACAATATCTAGATCACCGTCATGATCAAAATCTTTTAGACTCAGTTGTCCTTCTCCGTTCCACAACGGAGTTCCAGTGCCATTTTCGTATAACGAAGGATTCGAATGAACTGTATTTGTTACATCATTAAATGTACCATCTTTATTATTTTTAAAGAACTGAACAACTCGTCCTGCATAATATGGTTCGTGCTTTGTTGATGCAAGAACAATGTCTAACCAACCGTCACCATCAAAGTCCATTACTTCCATGTCATTAGCGTTACCGTTAGCACCAAACCAGCTGGCTGGGAGAGGTACAATAGGACGATTACGCCAATCATTTTTGCCATCGTTATAGTATACTGCACCGGCACTGTTCTTACCCAGACCCCAAGTTTCAGTTACTCGAGGATTAGCCCAACCCACAGCAATATCACCTGCACCATCCTTGTTAAAATCACCAATTGCAGCAGTAGTAGCCCACAATGATTCGACGTTCCCGCCCCAAAGAATTCCTTTTTCGTGAGTAGTGTAACCCATATATGGCTTTATCAGCGGGTGATTTACGCCTACGCCCATAATAGGAAAATTTTGATTAAGACTAAATTTGCCCTTACCGTCATTAACCAGTAATGACCAAGGAGCAGATGCTACACACTCTTTACAGCCAGCAATACCTGAACCATCAAGCCATTTACCTGGAACTGCTGAAAGTTTAGATGGAATAAAAACATCTAAATTACCGTCACCCGTTGCATCACCTGCATATTGATCGTGTGTAAAAATAGGATCCATGTGATCCTTGCGGAAGTACTCAGGAAGATTTGCTAGTGTCTTATTATACAACTTACCTTTATCACTAAGCTGCAATACCATGCCGCCAAAGATATCATCCATGCCGTCCTTATTAAAATCGGCAACTAGGATGTGCCGCGGCACACCAATTTGATATCCACACTCACTGTTTCTATTTTTAGGTAATGATCCTTGAGCTCCGCCAAATTGTGCAGGCATCTCTGAACCTGAACTAGTACATGCTTTACCGCCATCAAACACTAGATTGTTTGATAGTTTAAAATGACCTTTACCGTCATTAATAAATGCGTGAATTAAATCATCAGGCGCATCTGCACGACTACCGTGAACCCACTCAAACAAGTAAAAGTCTTTATGACCGTCACCATTTATATCTGATTCGATAATTTGATATGGTCTATGATTCCATGGTCCGGGTGCAGCATATTCCTCACCGCACTCAGATTGAGGACACCCTTTATTAAGACCTTTGACTGTTGCTGTAAAGAAGCCATAATCAGCAATTTTATATTTTTCAGTTTTAGGGAAATCGCTCGACGGCTTGTATTCGCCAACCCGATAACTTACGGTAGTTTCCCCTGTAGGCAGGTTATATGTGTGAGAAAATGGCTCAAACTGTTGCCTATTATCTGTGACAACAGGAGCCGGACTAGGGGCAGGAGTGGGCGGAATTGATACACTTACAACTGGAGGAGCGCCTCCCCCACTAGCGCAACCTGCTAGAAGTACAGAGACCATAGCAGTGGAAAGTAAATTCCGATTCATAAAACACCGTTAGTTAGTTAGTACAGTGTTAACTATAACAGAATTCTACTAGATGTCAATCAGTTTGTGCCAGAAATATTTGAGAAAATTTCACTAGTTTCAATATCTAACCGGTCTTTAACGGAAAGAAGATCAATAACTATTTCAATTGTTTTGACAGGATGAGTAGTTTTAACTTTACTAAGACTGTTAGGGAGACTACTGTACTTAATACCGTTTGCATAAAATTGCTCAGGTACAACATACTTATTTTCGTACTCATCGACAACGAATACACGATGTATAACTTCTACTGGAACACCAGTAGGATCAACTGATGATATAATATCTTTAATGTATTCGTTGTCAATAGTATCGTTTGAACGGCCTAAAATAACAACATTGGGGGAATGCGCCACAATTGTGTCCCTATTATAATATTTACTAGACTATTTATCTGATTTTCTTAGGTCGTCCAGGTGGCCTCAGGGACGGGTCGAGTCTGAAAGCTTCTTGCTTTTTAGTTTCTGCATCCTTTAGCAATGCAGTTGCATCATCTTCCATAAGCATAGCTTGTGCTAGTAGATTCTTAGCAATGCTTGCTACACTTTCATCGTCAGCACTAGCAGGAGGTAGATCAGCTGATTCGTCCAATGCTACTGTCTTAGTTGAGTCATTGTCAAGATGTGATGCATCATTAATCGGTGGTGTGTAACCGCCTTTAAGCTTGCGAATTTCTGAATTTACTTCTTCGAGCGGCAGCGACTGACTGGGTGTAGGTGTTAGTTGAACCAAACCAACCGGTACCTTTTGCAACTTCTTAGTAAAGTGCAAAGTGTTTAGCATATTAGTACCGTCAGTGAATTGACGTCTAAATAGTACTTCGCTTATATCATTAGATGCTTGTGCTTCCAAACTCTGAACAACACTCATCAGATCGTCGTGTTGCCGACCTTCTAGGTTTTCTGTTTGAACAATCAAACAATAATCTTGCTCGCCGGGAAGTTCACGGAAGACAACCACGCAAGGTTTCTCACCAAACTTACCAACGTGTTTCATTAACTGTGCCATATTTTATTCTCCAGCAGATTCAGCAGCAACTTGTGCTTCTGATTTTGCTTTTTGTTGTTCACTGATGAAGCTCAAAAACGAATTTAGCTTATCAAAGATTGCGCCTACTTGGGTAAGCTCAGGGCCTCGAAAAGCGCCGCGTGAACTAGCTAAGTCAACAATCTGTAGTAGAACCTGCAGGTCCTGCAAGCTAATTGACTCAGGAACAGCACTTTCCTGTTCAACTACTGTTTCTTCATTCATTTCTTTTACCTTTTGCTTTGCCATATAATAGCCTCCTTGTGTGTGGTACTTTATATGTATATTTAATTCTTAATAAAATTCTTCATTGGAAAACTGGCGCAAAAATTGATCAACATTTTCACGGTCCATTATATCTTCGAAGTATAGGACCACTTTATGGCCGTCATCGAATGTACGAACATAATATAGTCCTTTAGCATGTGAGTCAAGGTAACTCAACAGATCGTTGAGAATGTCTACAGAAACTCCGATCACTCTACGACTATTGCGTACAAGGTGTACCATAAAGTCAGTACCGCTCAACAGTTCGAATTCAACTTCATCTAGCTTACGAGACATCTTCATACTCCTTAAGCGGCCCGTGTGTATGGGACCGTAATACCAAACGGTGCAACAGGTGACCGCTCACCTTCACTACCATGTACAATAAACAGACTGTCGCAGTAAGCTTCGTCGCCCCAGCTGCCCCACGGATAACCATCAGTAAACATAATGAACTTCTTAGGAACAATACCCTGTTCTTTCATGTATTCGAAGTTAATGTCAAAGTCGGTACCGCCACCACCGCCGATTTCGTAAGTAAGCAAATCGCTTGAAGTATCTGCTGTGATCTTAATTGGATTGTGAATTGCAGTATCGAAACACCAGAGATGAATTGTAAAGTCGTTGTACTGACTCATGATGCCATGAACCTCGCTAAGGAAGTCTACTAGCATATCGTTGCTAATTGAACCGGAAGTATCAATAGCAATAGCAACATCGATTGTCTGTTCGCGATCCATACCTGGCATGTAAAAGCCTGCATCTAGTCCTTTGCGACTAGGACGCATATATGTATAGTCACTCTTAATAACACTCTGGATCTGCATTGGCAGCAGTTCGCGCCAGCTCAATTGTGGGTTGAGCAACTTATCAATAAGACGCTTAACACCACCAGGCAAGTTACCAGCACCAGCAGCCTTAGCACTTTGCATAACAGCATTCTGGAAGTCTTGCTTGATCTGATCTTTCTCTGCTTTGGTGTAACGCACAGGACCCTTAGAGCCGTCGTTACCTTCGCCCTCGCCAGCGCCTTCGTCATCACCATCCTCGTCGCGATAGATGTGATCGTCGAAAGCCTCTACAGTAATAACACGACCCTCTGTTACAGCCTTCTGAAACAGATCATCGTAAATTTCTTCTGACACCTTACCGCGATATTTCCAATCAAAGCAAATGTCTACAAGCTTAATCTGCTCACCAATTTTTGCTTCAATAAGGTCTGCGTTAATAACATAATCGTTAGCGATGTTCCATAGACGCGGATCGCGATTACCTAAACGCTTCTTATCCATATGATCGTAAACACAGTGTAGCACCTCATGGCCCATACCAAAGATGCATTCTTCTGCAGTCATCGCATCAACAAAGTTTCGGTTGTAGTAAAAGTAGCGACCATCTGTCGCCAACGTCGGAAGCCATTCTGTTGCATCCTTAAACCGCAAACGAGTAGCAAGGTTACCAAAGAACGGCGCACTAATAAGCATCTGGATCCGTGCCTTAATCAGCGCATCCTCGATCTGTGCCGAAGTCTTTTTAGTTTCGGGAATAGCGCGATTAGTCTTAACTGCCCGCTTCTTGCTGTCTGTGCTAGTAGTACTCATAAGTTACTCCATCCTTCTTACTATACTTACATTATACATGAATCTAGGTGTTTGTCAACTGAAAAAAGCACCTATCTTTCCCTTGCAAATTAACAACTTACAAAAGGTGAACCCCCCGTTTCCGGGGGGTTCTGTTGCGGATTGAGCGTAGGTAGGGAGTAACAAGGTAGGATGGCTCAATCCTATCCTCCCTTAAGCGATATACTTGGTATAACGCTCAGAGAAGATCTTGTAAAGTTCCTTATCCAAATCAGTGCGGATATTGAACTTAATTCCGTAATCTGTCATGATAGTCTTGAAGAACAGCACTACCATTTCAGGTTCAAAGTTATCGTAGGCAAATGCTACAGCATTGTTGAAGCACTTCTTAAAGTCTCCACCAGTACCATTCTCCTTGTAAAGCTGGTTGATCTCGTAGGTCATACCAACAACAAGACTGTACTTAGCGGAAATTTCTTGACTCAACTTATTGTCTAGCTTCTTAACCTTGCCAGCGAGAATGTCTTCTGGCTTAGGAAGGTGACTAGCAATGCGGCGGTGTTCAACAAACTTACCTGCCATACCCTCGCCGACTGCGCCAGCGATCTCCGCCTTCTGCTCGAAGATTTCTGCATCTTCAAAGCCCGGAGTAACAAGGATTTCGCTAACGTAGTTCCACGAACGCGGAGTAGCAAACGCCTGCGAGCTAGTCTTAGGATCGAAGTCAAACAAGTCCTGCTTGGCGTAGGAAAGGTAACCTAGTACGTCAGGATGAACTTCGTTGTTAATAGCCCAACGCTGCCAGTCGCCAAAATCAACGCCCATGTTAATGTGACGGAAGCGGTTAGCCAACGGCGCTGGCATTCGGAACGTAACACCGCGATCAGTTTCACGGTTACCAGCAGCAACAATACGCACATTCTTAGGAAGAACGTATTGGCCAATCCGGCGGTTAAGTACAAGCTGATATGCAGCAGCCTGCACACTAGGCGGAGCACTGTTAAGCTCGTCTAGGAACAATACTACAGTATCATACTGTGCAGCAAAATCTGCTGTAGGAAGGTCTGCCGGAGGAGCCCATTCCATTTGATTAGTTTCTGGATTACGGAACGGATAACCACGCAAGTCAGTGGGCTCCATAAGTGCTAGACGGAGGTCTAGCATAACAGCATTACCAAGCGAACCGCTATAAGTAATGCTCTCGACCAACTCACTCTTACCAATACCGGGAGGACCCCAAATAAACAGCGGGCGGTTAGCCTTCATTGCACGAAGTGCGATATTCTTAACCTGACTCGACTTTACAGTTAATGTATCCATTGTATTCACTCCTAGTCTTTGTTACCTACATATTAACAATAGCATCATATACATTATTGTCAACCACTTTTTTTAGGTATATTCAACAATTTCGATGCCTGCGGCTTCAATTGCGCTCATGCATACCGGACAAGGTTTAGCAAGAGCGGGACGACCCTTACGATCCCAACGGGAAACGAAAATTTTATGGGCCCTAGTGAGGTCCTTACATTTTACAATAGCATGGATCTCTGCATGTAGAAACTGCCTATCTGGCATACCAGCTTTAGCAGCATACATAGCCTGTAGAGGATGGGTCTTAACATAACTGTTTTGCCCAACTGAAATAACTTTGCCACGCTTATCGTAGATAATAGCGGTAAGAATCTGTTTAGCTGACATAAATGCGTTACTTTTTCCTAACTACATGTATGAGTATATGCTAAAGTAGGTATAAAGTCAACCGTAAACATTTGTTATAAATCAATGACTTAGCAAATAAATCAGAAAGAAATTGATTTTATTGACCAAAAATCCGCCAATTTTTTACAGGTTGCAATCCCATTGCTACATGTCTAGGCTTTTTATATGTGATAAGAAAGTCGCCTGATATACTGATTCTACGCTTTTTTATCACGTCAACGTCTGTGGTAATATCATCATTTCCGTCAAATACCGTTGTCATATGATCTAATCTAGAAGGGAAAACAATAACCTTGCCTTCCTTTGCTTCGTAGCTCACAGACATTGCATTAAATATATTGTGCTCTTTAAACGGAAAGTTATCATTGTAATCGTCTAAGAACATGCCTCTGGTAAGGTCATTAGCAAAACTCTGTGTATCAGCCTGAAAGTGCAACATTCCTGTTTCCGGTGGAACATTTACATAATAAACAAACGATAAATGTGCATCGCTATGATTATGCATAGGTATATGATTCTTCTGTAAACTATGCCACCAGCATTTAACCAAATGTAGATCCCAATCATCAGGATCTAGATTTAATGCAGTAAGATACTGTTTAGCAAAATCTGAAATTTCGGTGAATAAGAAATTAAATTCTGTATTATGGTGAAAACTTAAATTAGCATGTTCACCATCAATACCATCAGGGTGTACATACTTTTCTAAGTTATTATAAAAACTTGTTTTAAACTGTTCGTGTGCTTGACTTTCAAAATCACAGATCAATGTGGGGAACCAGCCTTGTGCGTTCATTAAATACCTACTTTATAAGTTGTTTATATTGTTTATCGCAGTAACTTTTGTTTATTTTGTTTTCTTGGCAGTAGACGTATTATGCTCATTAATTGTTGAAAGTCTCAATGCCCACACTATTTGTTACCTTATATTGCCAGTTACATACAGAACCTACTTTTTTGCCTCTAATACGCAAAAACTCATTATTTTGCCAGTTAGCAGACTGCTCCGAAAGATCGATGCTGTTATGTAGAAGATCGATGTATTTTAGTGTATTGTCGTTACAAAATTCATGCAGATATTTTAGTGCATATGAACCGTGCATTTTAATAGTAGGATGCTGATCTATACCAGTATCAGCAAATGCGTAAAACTCACTCTTATCAAAGGTTAAATTAGCCCATTCCAAAAATGACTCTTTAACATGAAACATGTCTAAAATTTGATTGTAGTACGGGCTAATAAAAGCTGAATTACTAACGTCAACAGGCCCAGTCTGTTCAATATTTTGACAACTTATTCCTTGTAAAAATTTAAAATTTACTGACCTAGCAGCGAGCAATTCTTTAATTGATTTCATATTAAGCCACATATTCATATAGCTATGTTCAGCTGACCAAAAATTCTGTCTCCATTGGTCGTCATATAAGTTTGAGTTATTAGGCTGGAATATGAACCCTCTTGGTTGCCAACGTAGCTGATTGTCTTGCGGATCTATAATAAAAGAATCGTGCCGAAAAGGATTAGTAAACATAATAATTACTGTGTCGTTTTCGTTGAAATTAAAAATACTATTTGCTTCGTATACAGTATGATGTATAAACTGATTGCCCATACCCATAACACCAAAATTATAATATTCATCAAACGCAGGACTAATCAAATCAGCCCAGGTAGGCCAACTGTAGTAGGTTAAGCTGCATCCAAAAGTAAATAGTCTTTTCATAACAGTATTTACTAGATACAACAAATGCACTCAAAAGAAAAGGCACATTGCTGTGCCTTTTCAAACCTTTTGTTATTAGGAGAACTAAGGTTTAACTGGTCTTAGACTAGACCCTGTGCGAGCGCACGATAACCGGCAGCAACTACTGCGCGGCTTGGTGTACCTAGACGATAGAACGTCTTTGTACGACCCTTTGTATCAGTCTTCTGGTTAGCATAGATTGCATAACCCTTCATACGAAGTGCGGATACAGTTGAACGGGCATTACCTACACCAAATCGAGTTTCGATCTGAGCAGCAGTAAGGCCGCGATCGTTAGCACGAAGTGCTTCGAGAACGCGAGTCTCTTTAGTTACAGTATTTGACATATATGTCACCTCTTTTAAAGTTATGTTACAAACAGTTTGCCTGCAACATATATACATTATACACTATTACATGTATATGTCAAGAGCTTTTTTAAATTATTTTGAAGAAATTTTGGAAAGAACTAGTGCTTCACGTAACTTATCCAACACCGTATTTAATTGAACTGCATCATTTTCAACACTAAGCCCAATACACTGCTTTTGAATAGCATTACAAAGGTCCATGGTATCTGCAAGAAGTGGTTGGTTAGAGTTAGTTAGGTTAAATGACCAATTGATATTTTCAAAACTAATAGTGTTTTCATTGATACTATCAAGATTTGGAAATGTCCATTTTTCCCAGCTCTCACCATCAACTTTAATACTGTTAATTTTATAGTTGGTGTTTGTAAAAGGACTAGTAAAGCCATTGATTTTACTAGTCCGTTCACGCATAACATCGTGCTTTCTTTCCTTTGTGGGGAACTCGAATACGTTATCATCGCTCATAACAAATAATCCTTCCAGCTTGGGTGCTTCAAATCAAACGGCAGTGTCTTACGAATATTTGCTAATTCGTAATAACTTGGACGATATGGTTCACGAATCGGCTTCATATATAAGTCGTTGCCTTTTTTACTGTTGCAAGGGCCACAAGCCGCAACAATATTTTCCCACGTTGTTTTACCGCCCTTACTAATAGGCAACACGTGATCCATAGTTACTGTGTTTGTGCTAACATCAGTTTCGCAATATTGACATGCGAACCGGTCGCGAATAGTAACATTATACTTACTGAATCGTGGATACTTCTTGTTTTTAACATAGTCCTTGACCATCATAACAGCAGGCACACGAGTTTCCCATGTTGGACTACGAACGATCCAATCATCATACCACTCGAGTACATGCACTCGATCGAGCCACATATACTTAATAGCTTCCTGCCATCCAATCGCACTCAACGGAAGAATACTGATTGGTTGTGCGTCCTTGTTTAATACTAGCGTATCCATAAAATTCTCTAAATGCTTTCTACATAATTTTTAATATTGTTTCCGTTTAGTCTGAACCATGCAGCGTCTTCTTCGCTATAGAACACCACATGATTATTTCTAGTACCTAAATAATAAGGCCATTTCATTGATTTGTCAAGATTTACAAGCACCAAATTATTAATTTTATCTGTAATGGTATACTTGTACGATTGATAGTGTTTGGCTAGAATTTTGTTTCCAAAATTAGTTAACCGCAACCCTTTTGAAACACCGTGATCTGATCGATAATTTACAAAAACTACTCGAAGGATTTCGTCTCTGCTGAAAGATCTCTTCTCGTCAGTGTTAGATTGGAGAGAGCCTAACACATCACGCTCAATTTTATTTAGGATTTGGTTATGAAAACTATCTACACCAGCCATACAAATATTTATTAATTTGTAGATTCATGGTTAACCAATTCCTGCTCAGTAACTACGTTGCCTTGAGTCATTCTAACAACAACAAACTCATCAGTGTGAAAAATCTTATTCAGACGTTCAGCTAAGTTAAAAGCATGACCTGAGTTACTAAAGGAAACTTTTTTGTATTTGGGTCCAGGATAATTAACTAGTGTATGAATAATACGAAGATTGATAGGTTTGCCTTGATAAAAAACGCTGTAAATAGCATCAGCTACAAGTACCTGTTCTGCTTTATAGGTGTGTTTGTTGACTGCTTCCAGCAGTACATCGGGTTTTGGTCTACTCATGTGTATGTCTCCTAATACACATGTATTTATCTTTTTTTTGGTATTAAAACACCACTTAATTTTTAATGCATAACTTAACTTGTATTAGATCGTGCTGATTTTCAAATGTAATAACCAATGTTTGATCTTCATACCAATTCGGTCGATGATAATCCATATTTTTATGGGGTATAAAATGCCAGCCCCAATTCCCAGTAACCACCTTGTCTATCTGAGCAACCCATAAATCTGGCAGAGCATATCTATTAGTCCGCCATTGATTGCGAAAAATTTTATTATACCCAGAAGTTTCGGTTCTTTTAACTGTTAAGTTCGTCATAGAAAGATCCACCGTCAACGTTGACAACATTATCTAGTTTAGTAGTTAATGTATCTTCAACAGTTTTCGGCAACGCATCTAAAATTTTTAACAAATATTCTACATCTAACGTAGCACTTTTAGTGTTAGATTTTAGAAGATTTTGCAAATGCAAAATTAGCTTTTCACGTTCCGTCATTCTTGCGCTTCCGCTTATTAAGCATTTTAAGACGCTGACGCATTTCTAATTCTGTTTTAAAAGGACCTTCAAATCCATACTTAAGCAGAGTTGCTAGTTTAGGACCTCTAGACTTCTTCCAACCTTTTTCAAAGTCGATGCAGTAATACCCGGCAGCATAGTAGATACCCTTACCTTCAATTTTTGCATAGATAGGTAAGTCGTCTCTATAGTCAGGATGACTAGAATCAATAACAATAGGGTTGTCGTGGTCGACTTCAAAGCCTTTGATAAAAATTCGCTCTGATGTTTTTGCGGGACTGTTGATTACTTCGTTAAAAAGATTTAAGTTACCAAAGTGTTCAACAACTTCGTATTGGTCGTTAAACTTAACTAAATCCTTACCGGTGATATACGTGTAATGCTCTTGAACATCTTTATTTAAGATTCCTAACTTTGCAGGGCCTTGGTGTACAAGCCATGCAACATCGGAGATTTGTTGTAGAACTGTTTTTTCGTGTGTCATTGGTAATCCTTTAAGTGTGTGATTATTTATCATAGTGAAAATTCTACTTTTATTACGTTTGCTAAAATAAAGCTGCGCCAGCCTTTGGCATTAATATCCCATACACTAATATTAGCATCACTGCGCTTACGCTGTTCTTGACCTTCAGCAATAGGCTTTGGGCGATGCTGTTCTGGAATAGATGATTCCTGCAATGTACAAGTCATCACACGAGTTTCGCCGTCTTTCTTAGTGAATGTTACTGTAGCTGGTCCCATGCGTAGCATATCCTGTAACCACTTGCGACCTTCTTCTGTTTCGAACTGCTGCTCTTCTTTAGTCATTGTGTTCATTTCATTTCATCCAGTATAATTAAATTAGCTTCTTTACCAACAATTTTGTCAGTTACTTCTTCTCGTTCTGCGCTTACCCACGGGGGTAGATTGGTTCCGGGCTCAGCCATTGGTCGTTTATAAACGGTTTGACCATTACGCTCAAATATCCAAGCAAATCTAGGCTCACCATTTTCTAAAATCCAAAAAGCCTTTTCAGTTTCCGTCCAATTAGTTATGTGTTTAGGCACGATGTGATCCATTCGGTGAGTCTAGTATTGAAGTTTTGTGTATGCTCCTTAAACACTTCCATGTTATGAATTCTTGCAGATTTTGACTTTGCATAAATGTCTTTAACAAAAAGAGGATTGTTAGCAATTTCTTCTACCAATTCTAACATTGCATCTAGTCTATCAACATCATTGCATATTTTATCGTAAGCTGCTTCATAGTGCGTAAAATCAAAACCATATGGTTCTAAATAGCTCGCAACATTGTATGAATTATACCAGCAAAAAAATCTTCCTGTAGCTAACGGCTTTGCGGTTTTTTCTGTAATAAACATGGTTTGATGTTTTATAAAAGTTTCAGTAACAATATCAAAATGCGTATTAGCATAAATCTTTTCAGGGACTACATGAGAAATAGAATAGTTACTGCGTTCTCTTTGAACAGGGTTCATAGTATTTAATTTGTGTTGTGCAACGTCTTGTGAAATTAAGTCACTGTACACATCATCGTTATCTAGACTAGGAACACTATCAATTTTAAAACTAGGATGACCCAGGTATTTTGCATAAATGTTGTTGTTTTCTTTTAATATTTTATAGGCTAATGTTCTATATGGCTTGTTAGAGCCTAACATTAAATTAAATGTATACTGCTTTTCAACATAATCTATGTTAGGTATAAAGTTTGAAGGTACATATAACGGAGATTTGAAAAACCATGGATTATAATAAGATCTATTGTGGGAAGGTTGAACGTCTAATGATGCATCGCAAGAAAAAAGAATATAATAGACGTTACACGAATTAAGCATTTCAAAAACTTTATTCATATCAACACTGTTGTGCCGATCAAAAATTTCCTCGCTAACGAAGAAGCATATATCCTGCGAATCAACAAATTTTTTTAAATTTTCTAACTGTGATTCTTCCTCTGACAACGACCACCAATTTATGACCCCTATATTTTTATGTCTATTACTTTCATCAAGACGGGCAGCGTCGAAACAGTATAGAGTGCGATGGGGGGTATAGTGGTTGATATTCATTATTACGCAGCAACCATCTTACTTTCAGTAATGCCCTTACCAAGGATTTCGGCAAAGTCTCCAGCACTATCACTTAGGCGTTGCATATTCCACTTAGAACAAAACTTCATAAAGTGAATACCTACTTGTCCTACATGCGGCTTATTAACAGCATCGCGTACAATAACACGACACGCATCCTTAACATCATCTGGCTGTGCAGTAAGGTCAATGAGTATGCGATTACGTTCAAAGTCGTCACGCACACGATGTTCTACTTCTTCGTGATCAGTCCAACGCTGTAGCATAAAGTTGTTATAGTTATAGCCACCGCGATTACGGTCTTCAAACGCTTCTGTAATACCTGTCTTGTTCTTACTGCCTTGCAGTCTAGCACCTGGAAAAGCACTAAAAACATTGTCAGTGCTGTCACCGCGTACACATTTTTCAAACAAAATAAATGCAGGATCGCCAATCTGCTTAGGCTTACCTGTTTTCTTATCTATAACTTGCTTACCAGTTTTAGCATCAAAGAAGCCATCTAAACTAACAATCTGATCAGTTGTACCGTTATACTGTTTAACATTGTGCGCTAGTAACTGATAAAAGTCGCTGTCAGTGCTAACAATAATATGGTTATCGTCAGGGTGTGTTTGTATCCATGTAGCAATAAGGTCATCTGCTTCAGCATTAGGACAACGAATAACACTAGCATTAGTCTTATCGTTAAAATACTTAACCATCTCATCATATGCTTCAAAGAACAGCTCATCGTCTTCGATCTCTCTAGGACTACGCTTGTCTGCTGTTACTTTACGATTAGCCTTATACGGAGGATAAAAGTCCTTGCGCCAGCTACGACCTTCTAAACAAAATACCACATGGTCACCGTTAAAGTCACGCCATGCCTTGCGTACACTGTTAAACATGATATGCATAGCCATACCCACACGCATGTCGATGTCCTTGCCACCACCTACGTGCTTCGCGCGAAAAAACATGTTCAAACTGTCTACTAGAATATAATTAGCCATTTAATCCACCGTTCAATATATCGTCAAAAGGGCTTGCTGTTAATTTAGAAAGTCTTGCCTTTTCTAAGTCTCTCTCTAAGTCTATTTTAAGATACTTTCGGTAATTTGTCAAGATATAATCTACCTCTTTTGTATCCATATTAGAGATATGTTGGTCAATAATTGGCTGCACCGCAGACATTAACGTAGCCAACTTATTCCTTGCCGTCTCTTCTAACTTGGACATCGCCTCGCTCCGTTTGTTCTAAGCCGTAATCTAAATCAGCTTTTTCTTGAAAAAGCACAGTACGACAAACATCGTTAAACCACTTGTTTACAACTTCCTCGTCACTTTGACCCACATAGCCATTTTCATATAGCATGGCAATAAATTCTTCGTTCCAATCAAGTTCAAAGTAACCCGCTGCAACATTAGATGGATCAACTCCCATCTTAACAACATTTACCCATGGTTCTTTTCGAATAGTAGCAACTGCTTTGTCATATGCATCCTGGCTGATTTCCTCATGCTTGAGCTTAACTGCTAGTACTGCAACTTCTTTATCTTCAGGAGTATTACCCCCAATCTCTGCTAGTTTTTCTTCTAGTTCTTTGCCTTCAAAATAATACTCTGCTTCAGCAATCGCTCTAGTTTTACCGTTAAGCCCCCAACTAGCAGGCAGCATCCAAAATGGAATTTTCTTCTTCATTAATTTATCTCCCAAACAACACCTTGTGTTTCTTTAGATTGTTTTTTCTTATCATTACCAAAAAGTTGCAAAGTAAATCGCACTCCTTGTTCAACTGTTGCTACTTCATGCATGAACCCCCCAGTAAATGTATCTTGATAAGAAATAATTCCTGTATTATAACTTGATTGAATAGTATGCTTCTCATCAGCTTCATCCCACCAATAAAATTCACCGCCTTTTACCTCTGACAAAAACACTGTTAGACTAAAAATGCAATGGTCACTGTGCTTAGGAATGAACCCGCCTACTGGTATTTTTTGAACAGCAATATCGCAATCCTTAAGCCATTTTTTCTGATAGCAAGGAAGTTTAATATTATTGTACAACTCGTCAATAACTGCTAGCCTATCCTTACCTAGTACATCGCAAGTAAAACATTCTGGTGCTGTATTATTGTTAGTAGTTTCAGCAGGCCATACGTTATAGCTACTTTTATCCGACGGCAAAAGTTTAGCATAAGGTTTCAAAATAGTCAAAACCTTATCAGAGAAAATATTATCTACAACATTGTAAACGTTATTTTCCAATAGCATTTCCATAAATGTGTACATGTACACGACTTGTATAGTTATATCCGCGCTGTATTGCTTCGTCTGCAATCATGGCTTCTGTAATTTTAAGACCTTCTAACGTACCGCCAACGCCCATAATCCATACAGGAAAGTTACAGCCAGCATCACGAAATAGTTTTGTATTTTCTTCTACTTCCTGCCAGCTTTCTTTGCTGCCATTTACAACAAACTTTAATTGTCCGTGCTTTGATACACGATCATATGATGCTAACACTTCAGGTTTGATTGCTTTCTTGTGCTTCTCGCCAGCAGTACTCCATAGTTTAGGACTTACGCTCCAATACCAATCACCACCATACTTCCAGAAGTACTCAGTGATAAACTGTTCTAATTCTGGTGTAAGTGGTTGAGTGCCATTAGTCTCAACTGTAATATTATTAGGCATATTACCTCTACGACCAAACTCATTAAGAATAGCAATCATACCTTCTTGCGATTTCTTAAGCATCGGTTCGCCACCAGTAAACACCATATGTGCTTGTTGCTTACTAACTGGGTGTTCAAACGAACCGTGCGGTAATAGTGCAGTTAAGTTATTAACTGTTTCCTCTACACTATGGTTCGTAATTAAGTGGCTGTAACGCTTACTCCATGTATAACTGCTGTCGCAGCCCTTATCAAATACGGGCAAGTCTTCGACACGTTTAATATCACTGATATCAAGCGTTTCGTATGGTAATTCATATGTGCTAGGGTCAGTTGGATTGCATTGTCCAAACCCGTTACACTGTAGATTGCAGAGAAAGAAACGCAACCAAAGGCTGGGTATACCCACATACTTACCTTCACCTTGTGCGCTATAGAATAGTTCGCTATATTTAATGTCAGTCATTTTTCATCATCTTCATTAGTGTTGTATGATCGAGCTGTGATAAAACATGATCGATATTTGTATGATCAATATCACCGTAGCTCTGTTTAAATGCAGCAAGTACTACACCGTGCATACTATCAGCATCAACAACAACATTTTCTTTAAGATCAAGCACTGATTCGATAATAACTAAGTTAAGAGCATATGTAAACAGATCCTGTAACGGCTTAATATCAAAAAATAATCTACCGTAAGTTAAAATGCTAAAATACATCTTATCGTTTATCTCAGACGTTTCAATGCCGTGAATATTAGCATCATCAGGATCAGCAGCGCATCGCAACTTAAGCATATATGGTTTCTTTTCTGTGAAATCAATGTATGCATCAATGCACTCGAACACCTCATCTTCAGTAACTAGATATCTGCCCATGATCCAGTCTAACGGTTTATGCTCAGCAACACAGTCGCATATATCTGAAACAGGCACGTTGTTTCGAGCAACAACATGAATATTACGCGGTCCTTTAGTTTTAATCATCGATAATATCCTAACGCTTTTGGTCCTGTGCTTTGAAATTCGAGTCCACCCATTGCACCGATGTAATTCTTATACTTTTGATTATACTGAAGATTAACTCGCACAGTGTTAAGTGGTACAGTCAAATATTTGCCCTCAACATACGTAATTACGTCTGCTTCGACTAATTTATTATTATCTATGCACTCAACAGTTGTAGTACGTTCGTATGATTTAAACTTTGTCATCGTGGTGCAAATTCCTGTTGCAGTTTAATATTATCAAAAAACTCTTTCTTTGTACCGGGGTCATTCTTAAACGCACCACGTAACACAGTTGTTTGTGTTAGTGAACTGTGTGCCATAATGCCACGGTTTTCGCAACAACCATGTGTAGCTTGAATATACACACCTAGGTCTTCGGCTCCTGTAGCTTTGGCGATTTCCCTAGCAATATCATTAGCAAGTTCCTCCTGGAGAGTTCCACGTCTTGCACACCACTGTGCGATACGTGTGTACTTGCTGAGTCCGATGAGCTTTTCGGCAGCAATAAGACCAATATAAGCAACACCAGCCACAGGTTGGTGATGATGGCTACACATACTGCGAAGCTCACTGCGGACCACAAGCATACCTTCGTAACGGTCTGCCGAGTCATTGGGAAATGCTGTTGCGTCTGGTGCTGGGTCATATCTTCCTGCCATTATTTCATTAAAATACATCTTAGCCAATCGACGTGCTGTACCATGACTATTCGGATCGCTTTCACGATCAATTAGTAGCGTATCGAGAACTAGCTCAAACGCATCAGTTGCTTCATCAATAAGATTATGTTTATTTTCTTCAGTGATATATTCTGAAATATTATCACCGGCCCAAAATCGTTTGCCATCGAGTTTCATTTGTTCACGAAGGACTTGAGATAGATTCTTTTCTGTCATTATACTTTTTCTCCGAGTTATAGACGTGGATGTCTATTTGTTTTATTATACAGACAAATTGCAAGTTTGTCAAGCTTATTTAGGCAAATTTGATTTAATTTGTTCAATTTCTTGTTTAATTTGCAATTTCTTTATTTTAAGAGCAGCAACTTCTGCATCGCTGGCAAATGAGTTATGCATACGGATTATTTCTTTATCTAGTGCGTGATGTTTCTGCTCTAGTACTTCTAAGTGATTAATTTTCTTTTGTATACTGCTCATAACGTTTCTCCTTATGTTATCGTCTCCACCAATCTTCCCATGGGAAGACAAACCATTGCGTGTCGTCTGATCTACCAATCTGTCTAGCAGAGTAGTCACATACAAAACCACATTCAACATTTTCAATAGCAACTGCAAATCTAATATTAGTTCTGTTGTATCCAGATACGTGTTCAATACCTTTGAGGGTGTCGCCAGTATCGCAGATATCATCAACAATTAGAATATTTTTTCCTTCATACGTTGCGTATAATTCCGTTAGTCGTTCTACATCTCTTTCAACGCCGTCCCTGGTCTGCCACTGTAGAGCTTCAAAAGGAATATCATAATAATTACTCAACTTGATGCCAAGATCGGCCCCACCGCGCATTGGTGCAAAAACAACCTCTGGTTTGAAGTTGTCAACTGATATATTACGAATAACTTCTGCATAGTAGTTATTCATATCTTCGTGTGTTAGATATTCGTATTTAGGCATCGCCAATTCTTCCAAGTCTATGTAATAGATTAGCAGCTACACTAAGATCGGGATGCGGGTCTCGATCACTATAGCCCTCAATCCGCTGTACTTCTGCAACATATGATTGTAATGCTCGCTTAATTACTGGAATATCTGCTGGTGCAAATGTACCACCTTTAACTTCTTTTACCATATCACTTTACCTTTTGTACTTTCTTTTCCCATTCATAGGCATGTTTAACAATATCGTCTAATGTATATACAGGCTCCCAACCAAGCGAATTTTTTGCCTTTGTGATATCAGCAAATGTTTGTTTAGGATCACCTGGCCGCCTATCAGCGATATTGTATTTAATATTGGTTTGATTAACGCGATTAAATGCGTCAATAGCTGCTAGTACACTAGTTGTACTGCTAGCACCTATGTTAAACGCACCACTTACTCCGCCGTCCTCTAAATATTGCATTGCTGCAAGATGGGCAGATGCAATGTCAGCTATATGTGTGTAATCGCGTTCTGCTGTACCGTCTGCTGTTGCATAATCGCCGCCATATACATCAACTGTATCGCCATTAATTGCTGCTCTAGCTAGAATAGGAATTAAGTGACTTGCAGGTTCTTGTGTGTAACCATGCTTTAGCTCAGGGTCAGCCCCAGCAGCATTAAAATAGCGCAAAGAAGTAAAGTTTAATCCGTATGCACGGTAGTAGTCAACTAGAATATCCTCTACGATCTTTTTTGTTTTTCCGTATGGCGATACAGGATCACGCTCAGTTGTCTCAGGCGTAGGAAAAGTGTCAATTGTGCCGTATACACTACTGCTACTGCTAAACACAAAGTTTTTTACGCCAGCGCCAACAGCATGATTGAGCAGTGCGATAGTATTAGCAACATTGTTCCAATAGTATTTGCCGGGTTCAACCATGCTACGACCAACTTCATGTTCAGCAGCAAAGTGCATAATGGTATCAGGTCTTGTTAACTGAATAACACCTTTAAGTTGATTATTATCAATATCAAAAGGATATTGTGTAACACCATCAATGTCTTTTTTCTTCTTATCAATGTTAATAACATTATGACCAGCTGCGACTAACAAGCGACATACCATACCGCCCACAAAGCCGCTGCCACCTGTAACTAATACTGTTTTTTGTGTGTCTTTAACCATTATCGTTTCTCCTGATGATATCGTAGAGTGCATTACCACTAAAGAAATCATCTGCTAATTTTTTACGTTGTTCTTGAATAACAGGTTTTAAGTTACCATAATTAGTCATTAAATAATTAATATGCTGTACAATCTGCTCTCTGTGTTGCAGATACAACTCATAATTTATTGTCCAGTCGCTCGGATATTTAAATTCGTTAAGCGCCATTTCACTATAACTTAGTCTGTCAGGGACCATTGGTATTGCACCAACTAATGCGCCCTCATACCAACTGATACCTAGTGTCTCTTGTAGGTTAGCACTAAACACAATCTTAGCTTTTGCTAGCATTTTATGATATTCGTGCTTGGTTAGCTTCTGTTCCTGGCATACAACAAACTTGTATTGGGGCAGATGCTGCTCTAGGTCTTTGAAAATTTCTAGCTGCTTCTCGGGCGCAATACGATGAGGGAAAAGAATCAAATCTTCCTTGTCAGCGTCTGCGTATGGTAGCATAGCATCCTCTAAGTATTCCATAGGCCAGCCAGCAATGGTAATTTTGCCGCTGTTCATCAGCTCTACTATGTAGTCCTTGTACCAAGGGTAATCGTTGAATAGTCCGTCGTGTAGCAGTTCACTTGCAAACATATCCACATGGAATTGTGTTGCAAAGAAGTTCTGGTCAAACACATGGAATAACGCCTTCTCTGTGTGCCGTACCCAGGGTGCATTACCAATAAGACGACCTAAGAAGTCTGCTGGATCGTAGCTACCGGCGTGCCACATGCCACCAATTTTAATCTTTACACCTAATAGTTCAGCCATATATTTTAACTGTAGAACTGTTGGATTCCATGCATCAGTGTAAAGGAAGTAATCTCCGTCCTTGACTTCGCCTGCTGCAAACATGCCAGCGATAGTTTTAAGCTGCTCGCTCTTCCAGTAGTTAGTGCCACTAAAGTTAAGGAAAGCCCCAGGAGTTGTATCCTGAGGCGCATCACTAGGTCCTTCGATTACTTCAACATTGAATCCGGCTTCGCGTAGTTGCACAGGCAAGTGGATTTGCCACTGTGCTGTGTATCGAGTTTCAACCGGTTCAAGTTCAACTAAAAATAATTTCATTTCTTTTTCTTCTTGTCGTCTAGCAGACCACCATAGTCAACTACATGAGTAATAGGGTCAGTTAAACTTTGTGCATAGTTATTTAGGCGATCCGCAGTTTCTCTATCAACTTTTTCAGCTGGTGTAGTTACCGTGTTAGCTGTTATATCTGTATTAGAACTCATCGTCTGTTACCAAATAGTTGTAGCAAGTTGAGGAAAAGATTAATAAAGTCTAAGTACAATGTTAGTGCGCCGCTGACTTCAGCATGACCATCGCGATCATATGCAATCATTTCTCGAATCTTTTGCGTATCATATGCAGTAAGTCCTAGGAAGATAATAACAGCTAGTGCGCTCACTACCATTTGCATTAGACTGCTACCAATAAAGATATTGATAATGCTAGCAATAATGATACCAATTAGTCCAATAAACATAAACTGACCAATGCTGGTAAGATCACGCTTAGTAGTATAACCGTACAAGCTCATGGCTAAGAACAAACATGCTGCTCCAAGAAATGCTTGTACAATACTCATTGATGTGTACACAACAAAAATTGCTGCAAAGCTAATACCCATTAATGTAGCAAATCCGTGTAGCATAAGCATTGCTTGACCTTTTGTTACCTTATGCATGTAAAAGCTGATAGCAAAAATTGCCGCCAAAGGTGCAAGGATCACAATCCACTTCATTACACCAGTAAACAAAAATGCCATCAGTGCTGGGCTAGTACTTACAAAATAACTTACTAGCATTGAATTCATAACAGCCATAAACATGTTTGAATAAACACGATTCATGCTGTTGGTTACATGTTGTGCTGAATTAGAAATTGATCCTTGCATTTTATATCCCCTTAGGCTGCGCTAGCAGCGTTCTTTTTGTCTTGAATTTCAGCACGACGAACCTTTGACAACTTGCCAATTTCGCCTAGTGCTTTACGAGCGCGAGCGGCTGCTGCCTTTACGCCCTTAACTTCAAATGCTTCTGATTCTTTAGCATACTCTTCAAAAAGAGCCTTCAATTTTAAGTGTGTCTCGGTCATGTTTTTCTCCTTATCTAAAGTTAGTTGGCCCGTCTACATGCCATTCAACGGGATAGTCGATCTCGCAGCCGTTTTCGTTATCTTCGGCTACTGAAATCTTTAGCCAGCGATTAGGATATTTCCTCTTAATCACTTTAGCTAAATCGTCTGCGATCATCTCGCAACTCTTGTGGTTCAGTTCAAGTACGCCCTCGCTGTACTGTCGTTCCAGCCAACGTTTGAACTGAATAAATTCGATGTCTCGATCGTTGTGGAATACTTCGATCATTACCCGGAAATGAAAAATGTGCCTATGCGGCACACCTAGAAAACTAACATCATCCCAATCGCCTGTTGCTAACTTAGGATCTGTATCCGCACCCGGATACATGTGAATGCCTTCCTTTTGAAATGTTACCCAAATTGATTTCATTTTTCTTCCTCAGACTCAGTATTTTCTTTTTTCTTCATTTCTGCTTCGTATTCTTTGGGATAAAGTGCCTTTTCAGCAGCACACCATTCTTCATGATTGCAATATTTGTCACCCTTAGTAACACAGCGAAAGTATTTAGGCTTGACCCCGTGCTTCTTTCTAAATTCGTCATTGTCATTTTCTAAAAGCAATATGCCATATAATAGAAGTAATGCAACCATACAAAATAGAAAGATGAATATAACACTAATTACGTCCATTGTCAATCCTCCGTTCTGTTTGTTCTAATTTTATATTCATACTAGTTTATAATACTACAATTTTTGTATATGTCAAGTAATAACTTCATCTTTAGTATATTTAGACCAATCTGTGAACTTTGATCTATCCATTAAGTCATGCAAACTATGACACCAAACACCTGGATTTGATTTCTTAAATCCTGTGTCATCAATCTTAATAGTTGTATTGTAATTATACAACCGAGTATACGGCAGTTTAACGCTAATCATTGGAATAAAGTTATCAAACTCGCACCAACCATTATCGTGAAACCAAGGATGCTTGGCATACTCGCTGTCAAAGTCTAGTGTAACCCAAATACCCTCTTGCAACAGATCAGTAATTAGAACGTCCCAATGCTCCCATTCACTGTCCTTGGGTGCAAAACTTTGGTTGGCGCCTAGATAGATATGTGGACATTTGTTGTTTAGTGCGCGAGCTAGAATTTCTTCTTTGGGCTGTAGTCCTACAACAAACAATGTTCGTTGTCCGTGTGCAGGACTATGCTCTACTTCAGTACCAATAAAGAACTTAGTGTCATCGGTATGACCGTCTCTATTTTCCATCGAAATCTCCCATCATAGCAGGGTCAAGCATTTCGCCTTCTCTGCTAACAGTTTCATCGTGAACAGCAGTTGAGACTTCTTCAAAGAAGCTAGTATCTAAATGTGTTTCAGTAGCATAACTACCAAAGCTAATTTCTTCTAGAAACTTGCTGTACTTGTCAATTAGCTCGTATGGATTAGGACATGCCGGGTCTAGTACTTCTTGTACAAAACTATCAAAATACACAACACTATAAGGAATATACGGGCTAAACTCGTTTGTACCCTTATTTGTTTTATCGTTAATCCAATCGCTGTAATGTACATCTGCGCGATACTTTTCCATATCAGCAAGTCTGTTAGCTTCCTGCACAGCAGTAATATGATTGTAAACACTGTGAGCCATATAAAACATGTAGCTTTGAGTGTCCCAGCTTGTGCTTTCCTTGGTTTTTGCTTTATCGTTGCGATCTAAGTCACCTTCTTCCATGCAACAGATATCACCTGCAACAAGACGTTCCATAATCGGACCATTGAACGGCATAGGCAATGTACTGCCCTTGAGCTTCTGATTATCAAATGCTCGGTTCATAAAGTAACCAAAACGCTTGGGCGAGAAGTAGTTGTAGCTGTAGCACTGACCGTATGCAGTATTCACAAACGGACTAGCTGCGTCAAAACTAATTGTAATATTAGGACTATCATGCTTACGAAGCATACGCTGAATGCTAGTAAGGTAGCAAGCCCAATTCAATTTACCTGTACCAAGGAAGTGAATCCAACCCTTACCTTCTAAGAGACCATCTTCGCGTAGTTTGAGGATGCGTTTGAGTGCTGTCGGCATGTTACGCATATTAGTACCAGCGAATGCGTAGCCTTCTAGTGTTCGATTAGCGTCACCATAATTAGCAGCAACGAATTTCGGATCGCTAAAATGCTTTACGCTTTCATACCAATCATCTGCACTCTTTTGATCAGTACCCGAAAGAACATTAAGAAACTTAGTTTTGCCAGGTACACGATTACGTACAAAGTAATCTAGATTCAGCATACTGATATCAATTGTATCTTGAATCTTTGTAAGGCCAGTCTTCTTATTGTACGGCGGAACGGCAGCGAAGCCTGGAATATCCAGTGTCATTGCCCAATCCGATGTGTGTTCAAGCCAGCGTAGAATCTTTTCGCAAAGTGCAATACGACTTGGATCGTTCGGATCCTTTGCATTAGACCAATCAAGCTTGAGTACGCCGCTTGCTACCTGGAACCCGCCCGAGTCGCCTAGGATAGTTGTAGCATTACGATCGCGCAATTGAACCATTGGCTCTTCAGCATCACTGCGAGCAGGATCTAAGTGAGCATGTCCGGCCGAATATAGTCCGTAGGGATAGTGGTAATAGCTATGCTCGGGATTAAGAAAATCTAACCCTGCATTGCCTAATTCGAACCCTGCTGGAGTTCTCCATTCGGTAGGATTAGCTAGTGCCTTTTGTAATTGCTTTGTGTAAAAACTACTAATCGCCGGCAAATAAACGGCGTAGTCGCTTTGGCGTTTTCCTAAGTCTTTCATGTATTACCCCTTCGCTGGAAGAAGATAAGTGTATTCGCCAAGTCCGCTATCTACCTTAATTTGTAGTAGACCCTTGTTGTTAATGCTCATTACCATACCGGCACTGTCACCGAGACGTAAAATCTTTAACACAATATCTAACGGCCAACGGAACTCATGCTTAGTCTCGCCTTCCACACCATCAGCAATAAGAATCTTAGTGCGATCGCTTACTCCGTCACCGATATGGAAATACAACTTGCCATCCTCTGTCTTTGGCATGAAAGTTGATTCATACGCACCAAGTACGCCGTTGAAGTAACCCAAGTCCTTTAAGTTCTTAGCAGTTGGTACGATATTAATATCAAACTCTGCGCCCTTAAAGGTAATGTCCTTTAGCTGTTGATTTACAATGTCAGCAAGCATAAAACGATAGTTAGCATCAGTGCCATCAGCACTAACAAACTTAACCTCGACAGGAACATCAATCTCGTTACGCTTTTGGGTAACAACAGCAACAGTTGCTTCTTCGCTATCAAAACCAGGATACTTTAAGTATCCATCGAGTACGCTCATGCGACTTAGACCGACTGTGGCATCAACAAAGTCTGCTACAGGATTGTGTGCCTTGCCTTTAAAGATAACAGTTTTTTCTGCATCAACTGTTTCAATCTTTGTTTCCTCAAGTGTACCTGTTACCTTAACCATTTCATAAATGCCTAAGCTATGTGTATGCTTGATAATATCTTTTAGTGTGTCTTTAATGTAATTATTCGCCATGATTTGCTCCTAAGTTTAATTTATTATACATTGTTATTTAGATTTGTCAATAGATTTTTAAAAGTATTTTTTGCATAAATTGGCTCAATGAAATATCCCAATGACAAAACTATTCGTAATCTTTGATCGAATACAGGCAATGAACCGTGCCACCATTCTGATGCAAAACACGCCCATCCTTGTTTTTCAGCAACTTCTAACACTTCTGAATTAATTATTGGATTGCCCCCTTCGGCACCTGAAACAAGAAAATTAAATCTAAGATGAAGCCACCCATCGGGACTCCGTTTGTCCATGTGTCTTCTTATTCCTATACTTCTGTGGTTTTCTTTATAAACAACAGTTATCATATGAGGCAAGAATTGTGTGTTGTCTGTTTCAACATCCGGAATAGGCCGAATAAATTGATTATCTAATTTTAAATCTAACAATACTGCATCACCAAATTTATTAACTTCGTTGGATAGATCTGGAAATAAGTAAGTAGAGTTAGCTCGTCTACCTCTGTCAAACAATGATGCTTCTTGCGGTGTTTCTAAATCTGCATAGTTGCCAATGTGTCCATACCAAGTCGAAGACATATTCTCATTCACACACGCTACAATTTTTGCTTGAAGCGAATCATCTAATGCAGTGTTTAAAATATATTTGTTCATTAGAAATCAAAAAATTCTGCTAGTGCTTC
>Ga0222713_10001181_pt1 | contig 29785 bp, 29 predicted proteins | sample C33_649DmetaG_FD_165061 | JGI IMG/M metagenome (GOLD analysis project Ga0222713, IMG submission 165061) | Estuarine water microbial communities from San Francisco Bay, California, United States - C33_649D | ecosystem: Environmental > Aquatic > Marine > Unclassified | place: USA: California... | reverse complement strand
CGCCCAAGACATGATTTACATGGCCAAGGCTCTTGGCGAACTTGGTGGCCTACTTGGTGTCAATGACATTGTGGCGGCTACAGCAGCAAAAATCACAGAATTAGAAACAAAAACAACAACATCTTTAGCTTCATTAGAGACAAAGCGGGTAAACTCTTTGTCAGATGTTAACACAGACAGAGCGACTGCGTTAGCTGATATTGATGCTGCAAGAGTCTCCGCAGTAAACCAGGTAGCTGGAGCGGGAACATCGCTACACGCATTCTTATTGGTAGGAGTATAATAAATGGCAACACGATATAGAGTATTAGGACAAAAAGAACCAGCAGCAAATACTGATTGGGATATTTATACAGTTAATGGTACAAAGGATGCAGTCATTAGCTGCATTACTGTGGCAAATTTAGATGCTAATAATTCGGCTACTTACAGAGTTTCTGTTCGTCCAGACGGAGCAACGCTAACAGATGACATGTATATTGCATATAACGTTCAGATTGATCCAGCATCAAGCGTAGCTTTGAACCTTGGACTTACATTAAATCAAAACGATGTTCTTACTGTCCGCTCTTCATCTGGTATGGTCTCGTTCGGCGTATTTGGAACGGAGATTGACGTATAAGATGGGAATTCAATCATTTACACCAACAGCTGGTGGGTCACCAGATAGAAAGTTTATTGCAACAACAACATTAACAACAACAGCTAGAGACTGGTCTATTTCTGGATCAGCTGGAAATTATATGATTATGTCAGCAACAAATCAAGCTGGTTATGTAATATATACAGATGGCACAAATAAAACTGGAGCACCTGTTGGAAAGTCTGTACCAGTTGCACATTCTTTTAATACTATTACAATTATGGGTTTAGAAGCAGATCAGTTTAGTCTATATAAAGTATCACCTAAATCAACAACCGCAGTTGCAGATGTTTTTTCTAGATTTACAATTGGACATACAACTATAACTTCATCTGGAAATCATAGTTTTCCTGGAACTTATTTGCCAGTAGTAGATCTACTAGCAATTGGCGGCGGCGGTGGCGGTGGTCATCATGGAGGTGGCGGAGGCGGTGGTGGAGCCTATGTATATTTAAGCAAGTTTCCAATGAATGCTGTAACACCAGCAACTATTCCAGGAAGAGCAGGTGTTTGCTCTAAAGGTGGCTCAACAACTTTTGGTGGAGTAATTGCTGAAGGCGGAGGAGGTGCTGGCGAACACGGAGGTGGTGTACCAACATCTGGTGCAAATGGTGGAGGAGCTTCTGGTGGACACTGGAGCTCTAGTCAAAATGGTGCTGTTGGAAATACTCCAACTAATTTACCTTATGGATTTACTTATGCTGGACCATATGCTGGACAGTTTATAGGTGGTTTTAGTGGAGGAAACTCTCATGATTCAAACAGCTGGGCACGTCGTGGAGGCGGCGGTGGTGGAGCAACAGGTGCTGGAAGCAATGGGCATAACAATGCTGGTGGTAATGGTGGACCTGGAGTAATTTCACCATTTTCTGCAGGTACATTAGCTGGTTTATACTTTTCTGCAGGAGGAAGAGGGTCACAGCATGAAAGTAATACCAATGGCAGCAACGGATCACACTGGTCAGACGGTGGATACGGAATGGGCGGACAATCAACGGGAAATACAACAAACTCTGCAACACAAGGTGGCCCTGGAGTTATTGGATATAGGAGTTACTCATGATTAAAACATATGCTAAACTTAATGGAAATATTGTTGAAAATGTAATATTGGCAACAGAAGAAGATATTGTTACTCTAAATGGAGTATTTATAGAATGTTCAGAAGATGGTTCAATTAGATATAATTATCCATCAATAGGATCTACATATGATGCTGAAAATGATGCCTTTATACTAAATAAGCCATACCCATCCTGGGTTTTGGACGAGAATTTTAAATGGGTATCCCCAACACCTAAGCCTACAGATGTACCATCATTTTGGAATGAAGAAACCACATCTTGGGTCGAAGTAACACAATAAAAATAGTATTGACAAAATGCCTCTATTATAGTAACCTATAAGTAGAGGCATTAGTCTTTTTAGAGAACAGGGTTTTATGATTAATTTAAATAAAATAGTTATTGTTGGTGGAGGATCGGCTGGATGGATGTCCGCTGCCTCTATGATTAGAGCATTTCCAGACAAAGAAGTAGTCGTTATTGAATCCCCCGACTATCCAATTATTGGGGTTGGCGAGTCTACCCTTGGCGGAATTACAGGGTGGGCCGACTGGATCGGTATTGATGAAAAAGACTTTATGCCAGCAACAGATGCTGTGTATAAGATGTCTATTAAGTTTACAGATTTTTATAAGAAAGATGCTGGCGGATTCCACTACCCATTTGGTAAAGTATTCTTGGACGGAACAGTAAATGGTCTTAATGACTGGTATGTAAAGAAGGCTAAGTTTCCAGAACTAGATGTAGCAGATTATGCTCGTACATTTTTCCCTGCCCTCACATTGGCAGAACAAAACAAGTTGTCTTGGAATGAATCAGGCAAGCTTGGAAACTTCAATTTTAAGCAAGACGTAGCCTACCACTTTGACGCTACAAAGTTTGGCCAGTGGCTAAAGAACAACTATTGTATTCCTCGTGGAGTAAAAGTAGTTGCAGATACTGTAACAGATGTTACTACAAACGAAGATGGTATTGAATCGGTAACCCTTACTTCTGGAGAAAAACTAACAGCAGATCTATTTATTGACTGCACAGGATTTAAGTCAATGCTTCTCGAAGGGGCATTAGAAGAGCCATGGGATGACTTTTCACATATGCTTCCAAATAATAGCGCATGGGCTACTCGTATTCCTTATACAGATATTGAAAAGGAAATGGAGCCTTATACTAACTGTACCGCCATTAATAATGGCTGGGTATGGAATATCCCTTCGTGGGAGCGTATTGGAACGGGGTACGTATTTAGCGATAAGCACGTATCTAAGGAAGATGCTCTACAAGAATTTAAAGATCATCTACGTTCAGACAAGATGACTATTCATAATCCAGATCGTGATGTTGAGTCGCTAGAATATAAGTATATTAAGTTCCGTGTCGGAATTCATAGACGTACATTTGTAAAGAATGTTGTTGCAATCGGATTTGCCGCTGGGTTTATTGAGCCTCTAGAATCTAATGGTCTGTTTACAGTCCACGAGTTCCTTGATAAGCTAGTAAAAACTTTGGAGCGTGGAACAGTAACCCAATGGGATAGAGATGCTTATAATATGACAACACGTCGTCAGTATTTAGGATTTAAAGAGTTTGTGGCGCAACACTATGCCCTATCAAATAGAACCGACACACAATACTGGAGAGATGTAACGAATAAGACATTCCAGCCAGATGTTCCAACTCTTAATCCATCTATGGTTATAGGGTTCAATGATCTTGCTAATAGGCAGATTAATGAACAAAGACATGATGGGGTTGGCGGAATACATTGTATTGCTACTGGTCTAAATTATTTCCCAGTAAATAAAAATACAGTAGAGCGTTGGCAGCATTATGATGGTATTGATTATTACGAATATTGCAAGGATACCTGGAAGACGTGGGAAATATTCCGCAAACTTTGGCAGGAAGAAGCAGATGCTTCTCCTACAATGTATCAATGGCTAAAAGAAAATATTCATAATGATAAAGCCTAATGAAATAGTAGAAGTCACCAAGCAACTAGGTCGTAGAGAGTATTGGAATAAAACCAATATAATTGAGTTTTGGGCGTTCTCAACAAAGCTCGTTATTATCTTTCCTGGCCTACTGTTTGGTGTCCAATTTTGGTGGTTATATATATTTGCTTGGCTATCAAGTGTTACCCTTATACTTACATCTACAATAAAAACTCTTCCAACTATTATATATTTTAACGTTGGATGGACCATATTAGCTACTGTTGCTCTTTTAAAACACTTTATAGGATTTTAATGTCTAAAAAAATTATTAAATTTGCCTTAGAGCCATCGGTATATGATATAAATGTACCATTGCCTTCTAAAAATTATATTCCAGATTGGTATAAAGATACACCAAGATTCTATAATACAAATAAACAAAACATTATTGATCATGGTAAAACGTTTAAAGTTTGTATGCCATTTACTGATTCAATAATATCTGGTTATATTTTTGAGTTGTGGCAAGATATATACGTTGTTGGTGATGAAGATTTTCCTAGGATAGGGTGGAGAGATGAAAAGGCACCAGTTTTTGCTACAAGAGAGCGAGAGCAAAGCGGTCACATGTCAACACCAGCAGGATATCATGACATACATTATGTTTTAAGGCATCCGCTATATATACAAACTCCACCAGGGTATAGTATTTTAGTTACTCAACCATTTAATAGGTTTGATTTACCGTTTATGGCCTTAACTGGAATTGTTGATTCAGACAAAGAACCATTTTTTCCAGGAAACTATTCTATGTTTTTAAAGCAAGGGTTTAGTGGAGAAGTAAAATCTGGAACACCTTTGCTACAAATAATTCCATTTAAAAGAGATGAATGGAAGTCAGAAACCGACTGGTCTTTGGTAGAAAAAGGAAATAGGGCATCAAATAAATCTATTAGAAAGATGATTGGTTGGTATAGAGATAATGTTTGGAGTAAAAAGTCTTATGAATGAAAAAAAAATAAAATTTATTCCATGCACAGAACTAGCCGCAATACAAGATCATCCTATACCAGCTTCAAGTAGTGTACCAGAATGGTTTAAAGAATCTGCTCCACATATTTATAATGGTAAGGGCTACCATGATATTGTAAAAATAAATAAAGATATGCTTATAAATGGAGGTGGCTGGAACTCTACTTTCAAACACTGCCTACCCTTCGTAGACGCAATAACATCTGGATACTTTATTACTACACCATCAGACATTTTAGTAATAAATAATAATGGCACCCCCTATTTGAAGTGGAATACTACAGATACAATAGTGGATAATCAGCATATAGACGTTTTGGCTGGAAAATTTCCAATCCCAGAAGATTGCTATGATGTTGTTTTTCGGTGGACAACAGAGTGGAAAATATCACTAGACCCAGGATATAGTATTTTGTGTCTACACCCAATGAATAGGTTTGATCTACCATTTTATACTTTATCTGGAGTGGTAGATGCAGATAGACACCCAAATAGTGTTTTTGTACCATTTTTTCTTAAAAAAAATTTTGAAGGAATTATTCCAGCTGGAACCCCAATAGTTCAAGTAGTACCATTTAAAAGAGAGCCCTGGAAGTCTTCGATTGAAGAATTAGACTATTCTTCAAAGTTTTCTTCTGATCGTGTAAAAAAATATATTAGGCACACATATAGAAGGCTGTACTGGTCTAAGAAGAGCTATAAATAACGTCATCTGGGGTATAATTAGTAAATATGGCCACCAATTATCCTACTGGGCTGGATAACCTCGCTAATCCCGCCTCAACCGACGAACTAGACACTCCATCGCATTCCCAGCAACATGCTAATGCGAATGACGCTATTGAGGCTTTAGAGGCCAAGGTCGGTGTCAATAATTCGGCGGTAACAACAAGCCTTGACTATAGAGTACGTCAATTAGAGACAGTACCTACATATACAAATGAAATGGCGCAGGATGCAGCAGGCGCACTATTTGCCCATGCTAATCACGTAAACCTAACAGCAGTTTATGATGATACTGGAAACCAAGTTATTCTTACAGGAGTTGGCGGAACTGCCAATAAGATTTCGCAAGAAGTTATTAATAATACTGGAGCAACTATTTATAAGGGGCAAGCAGTATATGCTGCGGGAGCAGTAGGAGCCTCTGGACAATTAAGAGTTTCTCTATCATCTAATACAACAGAGTCAACTTCATCTAAGACATTTGGAATTATGGAAGATACCGTTGTAGACGGTGCAATTGGAACTGTAGTAACTGAAGGACTTCTAGAAGGTCTAGATACTTCTACAGCAAATCCAGGAGATCCAGTATGGCTGGGTGCAACTCCAGGACAATTAATTTTCGGGCTAACTAATAAGCCATCTGCTCCTAATCACCTAGTATTTCTTGGTATAGTAACTAGAGCACAAGTAAATACAGGATCTATCTTTGTTAAGGTACAAAACGGTTTTGAATTAGACGAGCTTCATGATGTTGCTATTTCTAATAAGCAGAACAATCAAGTAATTAGATATAATTCTACTACTGGACAATGGTCTAATCAGACTATTGATAATTTATTTGATCCCGCTGGATCTGCAGCGGCAGCACAGTCAGCAGCGGCTTCTGCTCTAGCATCACACGAATCAGATACAACTAATATTCACGGCATTGCCGATACATCATTGTTGGCTACTAAAGCTTATGCAGATAATGCTGCAGCAACAGCAGCGGCTGCAATTGTAGACGCAGCACCAGCTACTCTAGATACATTAAATGAATTAGCAGCGGCTATCAACGATGACGCATCATTTGCCTCTACAGTAACCACAGCTCTTGGAACTAAAGCACCGTTAGCTTCACCAACATTTACTGGTATTCCAGTAGCACCAACGGCGGCATTAAACACAGATACAACACAGATTGCTACAACAGCATTCGTAATAGATCAGATTGATGCATCAGTACAGCCAGGGGCTCTATATCAGACAACAGCTCCACTAAATCCAGAGGTAGGTCAAATCTGGATTGACTCAGATGATGAGGTAGATGTATTTGATAAGAACATTATTCGTCGTCAGACATTCACAGCGGTAGCTGAGCAAGACACATTTACAACAGATGTACAGTTCATTCCAGGATACGAGCAAGTATTTATGAATGGTATTCTGCTTATTCGTGGCACAGACTATACAACTCCTACAGAGCATACAGTCGTATTGGCTGCAGATGCAACGGCGGGGGATATCATAGATGTCCTTACAGTAACTAATCTAAATTCAGTAGATGTATACACCCAAGCAGAAACAGACGCATTTATTAATAATAGATATACCAAGGCAGAGACAGACGCATTACTTGCAGCAAATACCTCTGTAGCTCCACTTTCAATTTCTGCTAATACAAACCTATTGGCTAAGAAGAGATATTTTGTTACATCGGCTTCTGCGCTTACATTGACGCTACCTACGTCCCCTGCGCTAAACGATGAGATTCAGATTGTAGATGCTTCAGGCAACGCTTCAACGTATAATATTACTGTGGCTCGCAACGGTAATTTGATCAACGGAAATGCGGGGAATTTAATTATAGATAACAATGGTGGCTGGTATACATTACTTTATACTGGTAGCACCTATGGATGGAAGGTTGGATAATGGGAGATATTAGAACTACTACGCTGGGCGGTATTCCATTTGGAAATAATGCTGGTAGACCAGCAAACGCAACTGTTGGACAACCTTATTTTAACGGTCAAGAAAATAGGTTGGAAATCTATTCATCATCTGCTGGTGGAAGTTGGCAAAATATAGTTGCTGAAACTCCAGGAGTTATTTCTGTACAGGGTACAGTAACAGATACAAACACCGTAAACAACTTATCAATAAGTGGAACAAATTTTTTCTCTGGAGCAATAGCATCAATAATTGGTACAAATGGTGTAGAAATTCAAGCGGACTCTACGGTAGTAAATTCAATTGTGTCTATAAATGCAGTATTTGGAGCTATCAGTCCATTATATGAGCCATACGATGTAAAAATTACAAATGTAAGTAATTTATACGGATTGTTAGCGGATACCTTGTATGTAAATGATACTCCTACATGGGTTACTGCTTCTGGAAATTTAGCAACTGTTTATGAAGGAGATTCTATAAATGCACAAGTCACAGCATTTGATGACAATGAAGGAATTCCTTTAACATATGCAGTATCTTCAGGATCTCTTCCTTCTGGAATAACTTTAAATTCTTCTACAGGATCAATTACTGGAACTGCACCAAATGTTAATTCAAATACAACATACACATTTTCAATTACAGCTACAGATGGAGTTAATACTTCTTCTGCAAGATCTTTTAATATAGTTGTAAATAGCATAACAGTAGAAGCTTTAGTTGTTGCTGGCGGCGGTGGCGGCGGATACGACAGAGGTTCAGGCGGAGGAGCAGGAGGCATGATAGACCATCCTTCCTACACTATAAATAGAAACACAACTTATACAGTTACTGTTGGTAATGGAGGGTCTGCTGGTACTAGTGCCAATGTAACTGGTGGAACTGGAGCAAACTCTGTTTTTGATGCACTTACTGCTTTAGGTGGTGGTGGAGGAAATATGACTGGACCTGGACAAAGCGGAGGCTCAGGAGGCGGTGGAGGATGGAATGGTGGTGCTGCTGGATCTGCACTACAATCATCACAAGCTGGTGCTTCTGGAACATATGGATATGGAAATCCTGGAGGTGCTGGAGGTACAAACGTTATCGGAGGCGGCGGTGGTGCTGGAGCAGCAGGATCTTCTTCTTCACCAACTACTTCATCTAATAGACCAAATGGTGGAATAGGAAGACAGTCAAGCATTACTGGAACTCCAACATATTATGCTGGCGGCGGTGGCGGCGGACAAGCATTTGACGGACCAAATGGAAATACAACACCATACTTTTACTTACAAGGTTTTGGAGGAACAGGCGGTGGAGGTAATGGAGGAAATGTTAACGGAGGAGCTGGATTTGCAGGAACACCTAATACTGGCGGCGGTGGTGGCGGCGGGGCAAATATTCCACAAGGAAACGGTGCTGCTGGAGGATCTGGCGTAGTCATACTTGCATATCCAGTTGCATTACCTGCATTAACAATTTCTGCTGGACTAACATACGACCAACCATCACGATCAGGATATAGAGTTTATAGGTTTACTGCTGGAACTGGAACGGTGTCGATGTAATGTCTAAAGCCAGAGATATAGCAAATATACTATCAGCAAACACAGCTATTGCTACTGATGCTGAATTGACTTCTGCTGTATCCGCCCATGCAACTGCAGCAAATGGGCATGTTGGGCGGGGGACAACAGCAAATAGACCCACAACAGCTAACGTAGGAGATTTATATTTTGATACAACACTAGCAGCTTTGATTTGCTTTAAGTCTAGTGGATGGGAAAAGGTATCACAAGATCCTGCTCCTCAAATTGCTAGTATTTCTCCAACAACAGCACCAATACCAGGAACAACAATAACTATTACAGGGTCTAATTTTAAATCAGGATTATCCGTACAGTTTATTGGCACAAACGCTACATATAATTCACCCACAGCTACTTTTGTTAGTGCAGGTACTGCAACAGCAATAACCCCTAATTTAGATGTAGCAAACGAGCCATATGATGTTAAAATTATAAATTTAGATAATCAGTTTGCAATTTTAGAAAATGCTTTAGACGCTGGTGGATCACCAGTATGGAACACCACACCAGGAACACTTGCCACAATAAGCGAGCAAACATCATTAAATGTTTCAGTATCTGCATCGGATCCAGATGGCACATCTATTATTTACTCATCTTCAAACTTGCCAGCTTGGATTTCTTTAAATTCATCAAATGGATCTTTAACTGGAACTGCACCAGACGTTTCATCAGATACAACCTATAATTTTGACATAATAGCTTCTGATGGTGTAAACACTTCTTCTAGATCATTTAATGTTTCCGTAAAAGCCATAATAATGTTTTCTGCAGACTACCTACTTGTTGGCGGAGGTGGAGCAGGTGGATTTAGAACTGATGCTGTTTATTACTTAGGTGGCGGCGGTGGAGGTGGTTTAAGAACTTCTGTTGGAAGTAATGGTGGAGGAGCTGCAGCAGAATCGCCATTAACTCTTCAAACTGGAGTAACTTATGACATTTCTGTCGGCCAAGGGGGCGTGGGCGCAGGATATGGATCGCTTTCATCTGCAAATAACGGTGGAAACTCATCTATATCTGGTACTGGAATTACAACAGTAACAGCACTTGGTGGTGGAGCTGGTGCTAATCCAGATTCTGCTGGACACAACGGAGGATCTGGTGGAGGTGCTGGAGGAAATGACAGCGTTAGGTCAGGCGGAACTGCTTTAACGCCAACACAAGGATATGCTGGTGGCAATGTTGTTCATAACAATAATGCTGGCGGCGGTGGCGGTGGAGGTGGCGCAGGTGGTCCAGGTGGAAATGTTTCTTCTGGAAACTTTAAAGGTGGTACTGGCGGAGCAGCACTGCAAAATTCTATAACTGGATCGTCAATATATTATTCTGGAGGGGGTCCAGGAGGAGGCGGATATTTTTCTTCTCCAGTTGGAAACCCAGTCCTTGGAGATTTTGGAGTGGGATACAATAGATCAAATCCAGGAATGGGTGGATATATGACAGGAAATGGTGCAAATGCAGTAAACAGCGGAACTAATGGTGTGGTTATAATTAGAGCACCTCGTACTGCTGTTAATACTACTGGATCACCAGTTGTTTCAACTGTAGGTGGAAATATTGTTTATACATTTAATAATAATGGGACGATTACATTCTAATGGCTAAAACAATTAAAGTATGGAGCGGAACTGAATGGGTAAATGTAGGTATTATGGCTGCAATCCCGCCAGACTATGTTACTCAAGCAGATCTTATTCAACGCAAAAAAGAAGTTAGCGAAACTGTATCATCTAACATAACAGCACAAGTAGGATACAGATACTTTGTAGATACTACTTCTGAGAGAACTATTACACTTCCCGCAACCCCGTCGGTAGGCGACGAGGTTCAAATATTTGATGCGACGGGAACAGCATCAACACATAACATTACCATTGGAAGAAATGGAAAGAACATTAATGGGGTAGCAGAAAATGCTATAATTGACGTAGATAAAGCGGCGGCGGTATTAGTATATACTGGCCTTACCCTTGGATGGAGACTAGGATGACAATTAAATTTTCAGATATTACTGGTGGAGGTATACCATATGGTAATACTGCTGGTCGTCCACAAAATCCTGGTACAGGAAAGCTTTACTCAAACGGTGAAACACAAAGAATAGAGCTTTATACAAGCGGAGGGTCTTGGGAAAATATTGTTCAAGAAGTTCCTGGAGTATCATCGGTTTCTGGTAATTATTCAGAATCTTCAAACTCAGGAACTATTACAATATATGGAACAAATTTTGTTAATGGAGCAGTGGCTACAGCTATTGGATCAAACGGTGTTCAGGTAAATGCTACTTCAACAACATTTAACTCTCTAGTTCAGCTTACAGCTGTATTTACTGGACTATCATCTCAGTATGAGCCTTATGACGTAAGAGTTACAAACCCATCAAATTTATTTGGCATATTACCAGATGCACTATATGTAAATAATACACCAGTTTGGCAAACAGCCGCTGGCTCTCTCGGAACATTTGGAGATAATGTAAGTATTTCTGTTTCTGCTACCGCCACAGATGATTCTACTATTACATACTCATTGGCTTCTGGTTCATCATTGCCATCTGGTCTAACATTAAATTCAACAACTGGAGCAATTTCTGGAACATTGCCAGATATTTCTGCTAATACAACTTATACATTTACAATTAATGCTTCTGATGGTGTTAATACACCAATTTCACGAACATTTAGTATTACATCTAATGCTGCACCAGCATGGCAAACAGCAGCAGGATCCCTCGGAACTTACAATGATGGATCTTCAATAAATATTTCATTATCTGCAACAGATACAACAGATTCAGTAACGTATGCGTTGTCATCAGGAGCACTGCCTTCTGGACTAACACTTTCTTCGTCGGGAGTTATTTCTGGAATAGCCCCAGAAACATCTGGAACATCTACTTTTACAGTTAGTGCTTCAGATGGATTAAATTCTATTTCTAGAGAGTTTAGCATAACAATAAATGTAGCAGCAGTCAACATAGAGTATTTAGTAGTAGCTGGCGGAGGCGGCGGCGGACTTGGAAACGGAGCTTATAGAGAAGGTGGCGGCGGCGGTGGCGCAGGTGGAGTTGCAACTGGAACATTAACTCGTACATCAGGAGCAACTTATCTAATTACAGTAGGTAGTGGTGGATTAGGAAGAACAGCCGCACAAGGACTTGGGCAGGGTGGTGATGGAGGAAATTCTACATTTGGCGCATTTACTGTTTCAGGCGGTGGCGGAGGTGGAAGAGAAGATGGTAACGGTAGACCTGGTGGTTCGGGAGGTGGAGCTGGATGTCAAGGTTCTTCTGGAGGAGCTGGTATTACAGGACAGGGAAATAGTGGTGGAGCTGGATACATTGGATCACATGCAAGCGCAGGCGGTGGCGGTGGATATAGTTCAGCAGGACAAAATGGATTAAGTGGTCAGTCAACTGGTGGAGCTGGAGGATCTGGTTTAACAACAGCAATTACTGGAACATCATTTGTTTACGCAGCAGGAGGTGGTGGAGGTGGTCATACTAATGGTGGTGCAGCAGGCGGAGTTGGAGCAGGACGTGGTGGTGGACAACAGTCTGGACAAACACCAACAGCAGCTTCAGCAAACACGGGATCAGGTGGCGGTGGAGGTAACGATACTGGTGGAACAAATAATGGTAAAGACGGAGGTTCTGGTGTCGTTATTCTTGCTTATCCAAACACAAAGCCAGCACTTGCAAATATTCCTGGATCTTTAACATATGACACCCCAACTCGTTCTGGATTTAGAGTTTATAGATTTACAGGCGGAACTGGAACAATAACCATCTAATAGCCTTTAGCACTTATAATTGGTATAATAGGCTAAGGAGAATAAATGCCAAATACTAGTAAGGGATTTCCATATCCCACCTCATCTGATGACCCAAATGTGCCGCAAGATATTCAATTGCTTGCACAGGCAGTAGATGCTACCTTAACTAATTATTCACCTACAACCCATACTCATACTGGCGTATATGCTACAACTACCCACACACACGACGGGGTTTATGCGAATACCACCCACACCCATAATGAATATCTAGAACCAGCAGACCTTGCTGGATATTCTCAGAATACACACACCCACGACTCCCTATATTCTGGCGTACTACATACACACACAGATTATTTAAGCACAGCAGCCATCAGTGGAACAAAGGGTGCAATTCCTATTGGAACCGCCAGCGGTGTTTCTATTATTACACCTGGAACTAATGACTATGTTCTCGTTTCAGACTCCACAACCGCAACAGGAACTAAGTGGGCAAACGTAGCGGCAGTAGGAACAGTAGTTCCAAACACATTTTCTAATATCGCAGTATCTGGACAGACAACCGTTTCCGCAGACACAACCGTAGACACCCTAACTCTTGTGGCTGGAACTAACGTTACAATTACAACAGATGCCCTTACGGACACAATTACAATTAGTGCTACTGGTGGAGACCTTTCTGCCCATCTAACAGCACCAGACCCACACCCACAATATTTAACGCAATCAGAAGGAAATATTCTTTATGATCCAGCAGGATCTGCGGCGGCAGCGCAATCAGCAGCTAACATCTATACAGATACAGCAATATCAAATTTAGTAAACGCTGCTCCGTCTACTCTTAATACACTTAAAGAATTATCAGACGCTTTGGGCGGGGATGCATTATTTGCAACCACAGTAACAAACGCCTTAGCTTCTAAAGCTCCAATTAATAATCCATCATTTACTGGAACAGTCAATTTCTCTGGAGCTACAATTTCTGGATATACTCCATTCCCAACACAAACAGGAAACGGTGGTAAGTATCTTACAACAAATGGCTCAGCGGTATCTTGGGCAACAATTGATTTAACTCCATATTTAACATCATCTGCGGCTGCTTCAACATATTTAACTACAACCACTGCTTCAAATGTTTATGCTCCAAAAGCATCTCCAACATTTACTGGAACAGTAGATTTTACTGGTGCTACAGTTACTGGGTTATCTGCAAACCTTCCATCACAAATTGACAATACTGGTAAATTTTTAAGCACAAACGGCAATACGGCTCAATGGGTTTCAATTTATCAAATTCCAGATCAAACAGATCAGTCTGGTAAGTTTTTAACAACAGACGGGACAACTGCCTCTTGGACAGATGTATCATCAACACCAGCTGCAGGATCAATTACATCAGCAATGATTGCAGATGGAACAATTGTAGATGCAGATATAGCAATAGCAGCAGCAATTGATGCAAGCAAAATTTATGGTTATGCCGTTACCAAAGCTGACACAGGTACAGTAACCAACACGATGCTTGCTGGATCTATTGCAAATAACAAACTTGTAAATTCATCTATAACAATTAATGGAACACAGATATCATTGGGTGCGTCAACAACAATTGATACACTCCCACCACAAGCTACAAATAGCGGAAGATATTTAAGTACTAACGGAACGACTGCCTTTTGGTCTACCATTACAACTAACAACTACTCTAACGGAACAAATACCTCTACTGCTAACAAAATATTTTATAACAATACGGGGTCTTTTCCTTCAGCAACCGCAGCGGGCGATATTTATATCCAATACTAGGAGAAGACTATGGGATTAAGAGTATACGACAATAATACGTGGAATCAAGCAAGGGCTTTAAGAGTCTATAACGGTTCTTCGTGGAGTAATGCCACACGATCATGGATATATAACGGATCAGCTTGGTCTATGAATTATCCAGAAAATCCTGTGTTTACTGTATCACCAAGTATTTCTTATGTTGGGACTGCACAACCAGTTCCTGGAAATGGTCTTTCGGTAAATACTGGAACAGTCAATACAGACCCAGCATATGCACCTAGCTCTTATTCTTATCAATGGACAAGAAATGGTGCAGCAATTTCTGGGGCCACATCAAATTTATATTACTTAACAACAAGCGACTTAGGTACAACTGTTACATGTACTGTTACTGCAAATAATAATCGTGGGTCAACTCCAATATCAGCAACAGGTGGCGTATATGTTTTTCCAGCGGCCCCAACTGGGTTGACAATCACAGACAATACTGTTACTCCTAATCAGCCATCATTTGTTACCGTAACAACATCAGCTAACTCATGGTCTGCAAGCTGGGGATCGTCTTCTCCTTTATCTTACTATTCAGTTTCTTCAAATAATGGTGCTCCATCAAACTCATCTCCAACTGGAACGAGCACATCATCAAGTAGTGCATCTCCTGGATCGGTAACAGTTTTTGTTAGTGCTGTAAATAATTCAACCACAGCTAGAATAGCGTGGAATGCCGTTCCTGGTGCTACCTCCTACTTAGTACAGCACTCATTTGGAACAATTACTACAACCAATACTTTTCTCGATATAACAAATCAATATGGAACTCTTAATGCAACGGTAACCTCTCTTTTTAATGGCAATGGTGCATATCAATCTTCTGCAAATGGATCAATACTAGCAAGGCAATCTGGTTCGGCTTCAGGCTCAGCAACAGTTCCATCACCACCAGGAACACCGTCACCAAGTACTAGCTCAGTAACATCAGATAGTTTTGTTGTATCTTGGTCTCCAACTTCTAACACAGATTCATATCAGATTGATGTTGGAACTTTTAGTGGAGGAAGCAACATATTAAGTACAGCAACTACTAGTACATCAAGAACCGTTACTGGCTTATCTGGACTCACAACATATTATATTACCGTTAGGGCATATGGAAATGCTTATGCTGGATATGGAGGATCAGGAACTACTTCGGTTCAAACATTACAAGCTTATGTTACTCCAAGTATAGGTACGGTAAGCTTAAGCTCTATCAATTTCCAAAGATACTCTGTATCTGGATCAAACCAGGGTATGAAGTGGGGATGGGACAACGTGTCTTGGTCTGGATCAGTGGCAGAACCTTTGTGGATGGAATGGGAGATATACTTTGTATCTTCTGGAGGATCTTATCAGTACTACGGATTTGAAGATTATTTTGCAGGACAGCAAAGCTCTCCATTAGTTAATGGGTATACATGGAGCTATCTTGTATATACCCCAGGAGACTTGCCTTACTCTACATCCGCTAGATATTTAAGATGTAGGTTCTCGGTTTATGATACAAATTATGCAATTAAAAGCGGAGCATGGTCTAATAGAATATAATGGAGGTATATGATATGATAAGTAATGCAGAAAAAATTCAGATTATAGATGGTCATCTAAAGCAGCTGGCCTACGAAAAATATAATGCTGAACTTAAGCTAGAATACAATAGCATAAATGAAGAATTAAACGATTCTGAAGTCACCAATCTAACAAATATTTTGGCAGACATTAATGCAAAAATTCAAATGCTTGAAACTAAAAAAACACAACTAGGATAAGGAGAAAGAAATGCCAACATATAGCAAACTAAGTAATGACGAGAAGACTGCAATTAAGGAGTCTTTGGTCCGTAACCTTGAATACCAGATGTATTCATTGGAAATGGAAATTGTTGCGGAAAACGCTAAAGCTACACCAGACTCATCAAAGATTGAAATTATTCAATCAAACATTGATGATAAAGTAGCACAAATCGCTGCAGTAAACGCAGAATAAATAGGGAGATAAATTGGGTTATAGAGAAGTAGTAATGTCTCAAAGCCCACTATCATTTTGGCCACTAGATGACGATGTTACAACAGGTATCGCTAAAGAGGCTACTGGTAGTGGGAATAATGGCGCATATGCTGGCTCTATATTTGATGAAGCAATCCCACTTGTTGCCAATGGAATTTATGGAACAAGACTAACAGACTCTACTGCTGGTATTTACTATCCGCTTCCAGGAGCATCTGGAGCGGGACAGTCATGGACAGATCCAAGTATATGGACCAAAGGTAAAAGCAATCAGTCATTTAGTATTGAGTTATACTTTAAATTAAATGAAGATTCATTGTCAATATCAGACGAAATAGTTTTATTTGGAAATAAGACTTTACTTCAGTCTTCACAAAATTCTGCTATACAGACGTACACAGATTTGATCGACGACTATGAAACCTATACTGATGTGCTAGCCGCATTCGATACCTATGACGAAATCCTAAATGCCACCATTCTTGCACCATACGGAGTATATGTTTATAAAAATAAGATTTATTTCAGACCAGACCCGTTAATAAATTATTATGTGTCTTATCAAGTTCCAGACTGGAAGCGTAGATATCACATTGTTGCTAACTATTCGTCTAACGGAATATCTCTTATTGTAAATGGAACAAATGTATCTACAAAATCATCTTCTGAACTATCCGACATATTTCAGTTTAGCCAAAATCATGGGGCTATGAGAACATATGGTTCTGATAATTATGACATAACAGTTGACGGTGTCGCAGTATACGGATACGTTCTTGATTATGTTAGGGCAACAGAGCACCTTAATTTATCTAGAAAAACAATTCTTAAAGATAGATACTATAACGCAAATTCTCAAGTAACCTACATACCTAATAATAAAGACTGCTTGATAGCTTATAAGTTTGCCAATAACTGGACAGGATTTGATTTTACAAACGCATTGGTTAATTCAATTAATCAAGTAACACTAAGGTATATATCTAACGCAACTGTATCTGGTGGTACTGGAACCCAATCAGTAGTAGATGCTAGAAACTGCCTATCTCTAGGTGCTGGCGCATTCCTAGACCTGTCAACAGTAGCAAGATTGGCTGAGGGCGGCACAGCAATATCTGTAAGTTTTTATCATGACCCACTGACACCAGAAAAGGGTCTTGTATCTATGTACAACTTCCAATCTAGCCAAAGCTTAACAATAAGAGTAAACGGCTCCGACGACTTTGTTTTTAATTTGAATGGAGTGGACACAACCACCACATCTAGCCCAGTGGCGGGATGGAACGAGATCCTTGTAGAAAACAAAACGGGATCCCTAAAAGCATACCTAAATGGCACAAGTATATTTACCTCAGTAGACTACCTACAAACAATAACAGATTTATATATTGGAAAAGTAAATGACCTATATGCAGCATGTCCAGTTACTTGGATAGCAATTAAGTCAGGAATTCAATATGAAAGCTTAACTGATTACACATTATATAATGAAGAAGCAACTTTCATTCTCAAGATGAATAACAATCTTAAATGGTCTCAGTATGGAAAGATTGAGGGTCTATTAACATTGCCTGCAGTCGATTACAGCGGTTCTCTGGCCTTTTATACAACTTCCTCACCGAATGTATCAGTTACCTATAATAACGGCTTAGAATGGCCTAGAATGGCTTCTATGCCTACCCTGTTAGATGATCCAGCAAATCAGGTAACGTCATATGATATAAAAGCTACATTATTTACAAATGACTCAGAAGACGATCTACCAATCTTATCAAACATTGGGCTATATGCATATACCCAAGGAATGAAGCGGGTAGTTTCAGATAATACAAATGAAGCTGCCGTAATAGTAAATCCAGACAGTTGCGTTATCTTTGATGACGATGTTGAGATATTGGATAGACTGGATCAGTCTGGTATTAGATTATCTGGTAACTCATATTTGAAGATCCCGTCACAATCAAGTAATTATGACTCTGGCGGGTTTAATGGAACAAAGTCTATTTCTTTAGTCTTTAAGATAAATGAACCTTTAGTGGCAAATAGGTACATTCTGGAGTCTGGATCAAAGTCTTTATATTGGGACGGGTCAGCATGGCAACACCCAGGATTCTCTAAGATGTATGTAAATGGTCAGGAGACATTTGACAATCAGGCTATGGTAAATGATTGGGTTCATGTCGTATTAACCTCAACATCAAAAATAAATGCTGGAACAGATATATATGTTGGAGCAGACGACGCAGGAGCAAATCAAACAGATATTACCTTGGGTCTATTTGCAATGGCTGCCTACACCTTAGACCAATTTGATGCAGAGACAGAATACGAGGTTCTTGTCGGATACCCACAGGAGGGCCTAGGTCAGGAACAAGTTTCCTTCAATATAATCGATTATGGCCTAATCCCGTACAAAGTTGCTTGGCAAACAGCATAAAGTTGTCACATTCTAGTACAAAGTATAGACTTTGGCAATAAAAGATGGTATCATTACTATATGAAAACAATTAAAACATCTATTGTTGAGGAGACCCGCCTAGGAGTATATGTTTGGCAGATGCCAGACGGACGCTGGGTAGGAGACGATAACGGTAATTATTTATCAGTCTCTGCATTCAAGGGAGATCAAAATAGAATTAACGCTCTTACCGAAGCTATCAAAGGCTATGGAATTCATAGCGGTCAAGCAGTATTTTTGTCGGGTCAAAGACAAATTAACGATGAAGAATATGAGGAACAGCAACAGAGGCTGAAGTGGGGACTAACACCAGATCCATTGGACATTGGTGAATACAAAGATAGTCTAAAGAATTTGAGGAATGATTAATGTCAGACGCAGTTGAAGATAATTTAAATGAAGTATCTGCAGTTCTTTCTGGTGACTTTTTCACAGAAAGACCAGCGGACGAATCTGATCCCTTTTATGTAAAGGCTGAAGAGCTTTCTAAGTATCGTGGATTCTCTCCAAACTTTAAGAGAAAGAATACACGTCTTATCCAAAAGTTTCAGCAGGGTGCAGACGGACAAGCAAGATCAAAGAAGTATGAGCAAGAAATTCTCATGGGTTATGACATCCTTGATGTTATTACACCGCCATACAACCTAGACTACTTGGCTAAGATTTATGAAGTATCTTCACCACACTTTGCGGCATGTAATGCAAAGGCAGCAAACATTGTTGGGCTTGGCTATGACTTTTCGCACACTCGTGCTACTAAAGAAAAGATAGCAGATCTTTCTGATACACCAGAAAGCCTACAAAGATTCCGTGCAAAATTAGAGCGGATGAGAGAAGACCTATACGACCTACTTGAGTCTATGAACCAAGAGGATACATTCACAGAAACCCTTACAAAGGTATACCTAGATTTTGAAGCCACAGGAAATGGATACATTGAAGTTGGCCGTAAAGTAAACGGAGAAATAGGCTTTGTTGGCCATATTCCAGCAACATCTATGCGTGTTAGAAAAGACCGTGATGGATTTGTTCAGGTAATTGGAAACAAGGTTGTTTTCTTCCGTAACTTCCAAGACAAGGCAACACCAAATCCAATTGGTGATGATGAAAGACCTAACGAGGTTATTCACATTAAGAAGTACACACCAACAAACGGATATTATGGTGTGCCAGATATTATTCCAGCAAAGACTGCGCTAGCAGGAGATGAATTTGCATCACGCTTTAACCTTGATTATTTTGAGAACAAGGCTGTTCCAAGATATATCATTACAGTAAAGGGAGCTACACTTAGCCGTGAAGCTGAGCGTAAGTTGCTTGAGTTCTTCCAAACAAACCTTAAGGGTAAGAACCACAGATCTATCTATATTCCGCTACCAGCAGATGATGACGGAAATAAAGTAGAGTTTAAGATGGAAGCTGTTGAGGCGGATGTCCAAGACTCCTCATTCAACAAATACCGTCAGCAAAATAGAGACGAAATTTTAATTGCTCACAGAACTCCTATCTCAAAGCTGGGACTTCCAGAGGGCGTATCCCTTGCAGCAGCAAAGGATGCAGACAAGACATTTAAAGAGCAGGTTGCTAGACCAGCACAAAGAAATCTAGAGAAGAAGCTAAACCGTTTAATTGCAGAATTTACGGATGCTTTTGTTTTGAAATTTAATGAACTTACTCTCACAGACGAGGATACACAGTCCAAGATTGATGAGCGTTACCTACGAATGAAGACCATTGTGCCTAATGAAGTTCGTGCAAGACTTGGTATGCCTGGCATACCAGGGGGCGATCAGCCAGTTGTCCTAACAGGACAGCAAGCCGCCGACCAAACTGCGAGGGGAACAGGAAACCGTAGAAGAGATCAGGAAAGAACCGCAAATGCTACTGATTCTAACGGTGAAGCAAGAAATCCTCAAGGTGATGGTCGAGTTGCGCCCTGATTTTGCATTACTAACAAATACTTGATAAAATTAGTGTTGCTATGGAAATAAAAAAGGCAAACTGGCATTCCGACGGAGATAGTCTCCGCCTATCGATGCCTATCGCAAAAGTCGATAGAGAAAAAAGAATCGTATCGGGTTTCGCCACACTAGACAATATTGATCAGCATGGAGACATTGTTTCTTCAGACGCTTCTGCTAAAGCATTCGAAAGATTCCGTGGGAATATTCGTGAAATGCATCAGCCACTTGCAGTAGGCAAGATGGTATCGTTCCGCAAGGAAAAACTGTTTGACAAGTCAACAGGAAAAGAGTACAGCGGAGTTTTCGTAAATGCATACGTATCAAAGGGTGCACAAGATACTTGGGAAAAAGTTCTTGATGGCACACTATCAGGTTTCTCAATCGGCGGTAACATTACCAAGTCGGTTGACGAATATAATCCAACACTAGAAAAATCAATCCGTGTAATTAAAGAATATGATCTAACAGAGCTTTCATTGGTAGACAATCCAGCAAACCAACTTTCAAACATTGTTTCTATTGAGAAGACAGTAGACGGAACTGTATTTAAGGGAATCGCTACAGAAGTACAAGTAGAAAATGTTTTTTACGATAAGGAAACAGACGAAGTTTATTTGTCTACAGAATCAGAATTTACATCACCAACTACAAACAAGAATCTAGAAATGATTGGTTGGGTAGAAACAGCAGATACAAACAAGTCTGCAGAAATCTCAAGAATCCTTGACGCATACAAGCAGTCTAAGGTACAACCTGATATCGCAAAGCAGGTTGAAGAAAATCAAAACACAGAAGGAGGTGTTACTGTGGCAGAAGATACAACAACTACCGTTGAAGAGACTACAACTGAGCAAGTTGCTCAAGTTGAAGAAGTCACAGAAACGGACCTCGCCAAGTCAGCTGATGCTCCAGAAGCACCAGCAACCGAAGAGGCACCGAAAGCAGAAGCCGAAGAAGCTCCTGCTGCTGTTGAGGAAGCCGCAGACATTTCCGAAGTTGAAGTTGAAGAGACTGACTTTGCAAAAATGTTTGACGAAATGAAAAGCTTCATTTCAACAGAAATTAGCAAGACTGCTACTGCAGAAGCAGTGTCAAGCCTTGCATCACAGGTTGATCAGAAAATTGCTGAAGTAACCAATAAATATAATGAACTCGCAGAGGTTGTCAATAACATTAAGTCAACTATCTCAGGCGTCGAAAAGAGGGTCGACGGAGTAGAGAAGGATACTGCGATTCGTAAGTCTTCTGATCTGGACGGGTCAGATGTAACAATACAAAAAACAAACACTAAGTGGGGCGGGCATTTCCTCAGCGTCCGCAACATCTAAATCTATAAAAATAACGGAGGTGAAAATAAAAAAATGAGCGATATTCTACAAAAAGTAGTAGACACAACTAACGTTGGATCAGCAAATGGTGGTCTTCTCAATACTGAGCAAGCAAACCGTTTCATTGATTACATGTTTGATGCTACAATCCTTGCCCGTGCAGCCAGAACAGTTCGTATGCGTTCTAACACTGCCGACATCGATAAGGTAGGTGTTGGTACTAGATTGATGACAGTTGCTACAGAAGCTACCCAAACAGGTGCTAATGCAGCAGTTGTATTCTCCAAGATTTCTCTTACCACAAAGAAACTACGTCTTGACTGGGAACTTTCAAGCGAAGCACTAGAAGATAACATCGAAGGTGCAGATCTCGAAGATCACATTGCACGTCTTATGGCAACTCAGGCTGGTAACGACATCGAAGATCTTTTGATCAACGGCGTTGGAACTGGTACAGGCCTAATGTCAGCGTTTAAGGGATTCCGTGCACTTGCACTTGAATCAGCTAACGTTGTCAACGCAGGCGGTGCAACAATCAGCAAGGCGGTATTCAACAATGCAATCAAGGCTATGCCACGTAAGTACAAGCAGCGTCGTAATGAACTACGCTTCTTTACAGGTTCAAACCTTGTACAGGATTATCTCTATAACTTGACATCTATCGGTAACGGTGGAACTCCAGAAGACATTGCATCTTCAATTCTTCGTGGAAATCCAAACGGACCAGCAGGTGCTCCAGGTGGAGTAACTCCATTCGCATTTGGTATTCCAGTCGTTGAGGTTCCTCTAATCGATGAAACTCGTGACGGAGATTACTCAGGTGCTACAGGTGACCACGGTGATATCCACTTGACATTTGCTAACAACTTTGTTGTTGGTGTCAAGCGTGAAATCCAGGTTTACCGTGAATTCAAGCCAAAGAAGGATACAATTGAATACACAATGTTCGTAAGAACAGGGTGTGCAATTGAAAACCCAGAGGCTTTCGTTGTGGTTAAGAACGTAAAAGTTTCAGCCTAACAACCTTTAAAAACTAAATAGTCTAAAGGGGAACCCCATAAAAAGGGTTCCCCTTTAGTCATATGGGTGCTATAATTAGAAGGAAAAGACTGAGAGGAGAATAAATGTCTTTTAATAATATGAAGCTTGAAGAGCTTCGCAAGGTCGCAGAAACCTTTGCGGTAGACCACGAGTCAGCCAAGAATAAGGCAGACCTAGTTGCCCTACTCGCAGAAGAGGGCGTAAGCTACGATATGTATTCTAGTTTTAATAATGCAGAAAAGGCTGAAGCAGAGCTAGAGCCAAGAAAAACAACAGGATCAAAGCCAGTAACCGAACTTAAGGGTGGCCAGGTTCTAGTAAAGATGGAAAGAATGAATCCAAGATACGATGTAAATGAGTTTACATTTACAAAAGAAAATCCATTTATTGTAATGTCCGAAAAGGACGCACAGGAGATTTTTGATACACAGGAAGGTTTCAGACTTGCCACTCCCAAGGAGGTACAGGAGTTCTACTCCTAATTAGTTAATGGAGTTATACACAGGTCTCACCCAAGACATATACCTTGATGTATATGAAGAGGATGAATTAAGATTAGCGGATTCTAATCCGACAGTATCAATTTATGACGGGGACACGGATGTTCTAATCATCAGTGGATTTGCAAACCCTGAAATAAATGATGAAGGACACTATTCCTTTAGGGTTCTAGACAATTATGTAATGACAGACAAGAGCCTGAAGGCTGTTTGGAGTTACGCAATTGACGGCAACCCAATGACTGCTACAAATTATTACTCTGTTGTAACTCCATATCTCTCCATTTCTGAGGCTTATACCAGACTTCATGCTGGGCGTGAAGAAGGGGATCAAAACTACATTCATTTCCATGAGATGCAGCAAGCTGAGAAGTTTGCTCGCTTTATGGTAGAAAACTATACAGGCGTAAAGTTTGGCAAGTATGCCAAGACAATAACAGCCTATGGGCAAGATGCCGACGTTCTTTATTTGGGGGAAAGAATTATTTCCTACACAGCAATTAAAGAAAATGGTAAGACAGTAATTGACACCGTAGCAAATACAAATAGCTTTAATTTTCCAGTAGAAATTACAGACACAAATCATTCGCTGAGAATCGTTTCCCTTGGAGATGACATCAATGAGGGTGGCAAGCTGGATATTGTTTATCCGCTTCGTGGTAATTTTTATAACGGATATAGATACGATATTACTGGTGTATTCGGATGGAAGTTTGTGCCAGAAAAAGTTCAACAGGCAATGATCATGTTGATGAAAGACTATTTTGGTAAAGATAATATTTGGAGAGCCAGATTTGTACAGAACGTATCTTATGGCGATACAGATATGGAATTTTCTAAACTAGCTTTCAGGGGGACAGGTAACTTCTACGCAGACAAACTCCTAGATGAGTTTAAGTCTACAAACATGGCGGTGATCTAATGATTGGGTCATATTCTGTGGAAGCAAAATACGCCATGACTATGGACGTATACCGTGTACAAATTGCTCAAAGCGCAACTGGGCAGGTAAAAAGAGAATGGATTTACGCAGAAACCGTTCCATGTCTAGCTAAATCAATTATATCTTCTGGTGTAAGAACGCCATCAAACGATAGAACAGTTGACTCCAGATACTTAATTGAAGAAATCATCAAGGTTATGACTCTTGATAAGCTTCCTAGAAACGCTAAGATAAGCAACATAAAAGATTTGCAGGGTAATGTTCTGTGGGAAGAAGCAGAAGTTCTTAATAGCCCACCTACAATATTTAATATCGTAGGATCTACACCAATACTTGACGGGTTTGGACAAATACTAGAATACGAAAATACATTACAGAGGAGCGACATTCAAGGTGCCTTCTCTTAAAATAGATTCAAATGCTTTAGATGCCATGAGAAATGTTGGGGCATATGTTGAGGGTATAGCAACAGCTACACGCTCATTTGATATAGATAAAGAAATCGGTCAAGCCATAACAACTATCGCTAAGGTATCTCTTGGAAAGTTTATAGACTCAGAAGCTAGACTTAGCCCAAAGGCTTTGCACCATGTGTATGAGTGGAATCAAACTGGAAAGCCTCTAGGAAGATTGTGGAAAATTGATGGAACATATAAGGCTGGATCTATTGTTTTGTCATCAGAGTTTAGACCATCAAAAACATTCTCTCCAAATAAGTATGGTTCAAGAAGAAGCAAGTTTATATTTAAAGCAGAGGTAATGGAAAAGGGTCAGCCAGTAAGAATTACAGCACGTAATGCACAAGCATTACATTTTTATTCTAAAGACGGGGACCCAGTATTTATTCCAAGAGGTAAGTATGTAACAGTAAAGACTCCTGGCGGAAAGCAAGTAAAAGGGTCATATAGAAAAACAATGAATAGATTTTTAGCAAGCTCAAGACTCCTTGTAGATATACAAGAGTCTGGAATTATTGCTAGAATAGAAGCAGCGCAAGCAATGGCGGGAAGAGAAATGCCAGCGGCAGTATCTGGTAGAGTATCGACTGGATCATTTAAGCGTATAGCAGAATCAAATGTATCTAAGCACATAAGACAAGTAACTAGAGCGTATCAATATGCGGACGAGGTAGCAAATGGCTGATTATACTAAAACAGCAATATCAGATGTAATTGGTATTTTATGGAAAGAGCTAAAAGATAACGGGGTTTTAGTAGACACAGATTATCCAGTAGTTGGAGGGCAAAGATTAATGCCTATATTCCCAACACAAGAAGACGAAACAAAGAATTTAATATCAAATCCAAATGCTCCATACCTAGTATATGACTTTGACACAATGTCCTACGATGTAGAATGGGTAATATGTAAAGAAAGATTAACATTCAAGATATATGCTCCAGATTTTGACAAGGTTGTAGAAATCATGAATATCATGTTAGACCTATTTAGAAGATTTGATGAATCAGCGGCTACGGTCAATGCCTACGTAAAGACGGTAAATCCGACCAGCCCATTTAGGTACAAATACTTTTCCCTGACAGAGGCAAACTCTCCAGATCCAGCCGACGAGTTGGCGGGACGCCTGGAGGCAGACATATCAATAGTCTACGCCTACACAAGGAATTTAAATACGGAAGGAAGATTTGCGTAATAACCCCAGTTCAAGTATTATTGGATTTGAGGAAATGCCGCAAAACTTATATCCTATAAAAAAGGAGGAGGTGAAAAATATAAATGGCAACAAACGTTCGTAATATTATTATCGGTGCAGCAAGAATTTTTATTTCTGCAAAGGACTCAACATCACCAGACTGGTCTGACTCATATCAGGATGGTCTAGATCCATTCGCTGTTAGCCCACAACCAACAGGTTCATATGTAGCAGATGCTAACCTTGGATCAGGTAAGGTTTTGGACTCAACAAAGTGGAAGGACGTCGGATTCACATCCGAAGGTCTTGAAGTTATGTATGAACCAACATACGGTGAAGTAGAAGTTGACCAGCAGCTCGACGTTGCGAAGCTCTTCAAGTCTTCACAGCGTGTTATGCTTCGTACAACTCTTACAGAAGGTACACTTCGTAACCTTATGGTGGTCTTTGGTGAAAAAGAATCAAATCTTAAGTCTTATGACAGCGTAGCTGACTCCCGTCTTGATCTCTCAGTAGGTGCTCTTAACGAAGAGCCAACAGAGCGTCAATTCATTGCAGTTGGAAACGCACCAACAACCGCCACAGGTGGAGACCGTGAGCGTATTTACTATGCTCGTCGTGTTCTTTCTGTTGAATCTTCAACACACTCATTGCGTCGTAACGAAGCTACAGTTTTCCCAGTGACATTCCGTCTCTTGGGTGACCCACGCTACTCAGACACATACGGAAGAATCGTTGATCGCTTGATCGGCTAAATTTAACCAAAATTGGCTAGACCCCCTCCAGAAATGGCGGGGGTCTTGTCTTTTTATATTATTGTTGCTATAATTATTAAGACTATTTAGGAGGTCACTTTGGCTACCCAGCTATACGATATTGTAGAAGTAGAACTACAGGACGGCAGAAAGGTAACATTAAAACCGCTGCCAATTAAACGACTAAAGGAATTTATGAAGGTCGTTACAAAATTAGATACAGTAAAAGATGAAGAAGAAGCAATTGATATTTTTATCGAGGCTTGTGCAATCGCTTTGAAGAAAAGCTTGCCAGAACTAGCCGATAATAAAGAGGCTCTAGAGGAAGCTCTGGACGTTCCGACTATTTGGAAAATTATGGAGGTCTGCGGAGGTATTAAGCTAGGCGACCCAAATTTAATAGCGGCAGCGGCCAAGATGAGTGGAACCAACTAACAAATAAAACCAAGTCTTCCACAACGTGGGAGAATCTTGATCTCGCTGCCTTAGAAAAACAAGCTTTCCTTCTTGGTATTTGGAAAAACTACGAGGAATTAGAAGAGAGTATTTCTCTCGTTGAACTTATTCATACTCTAGAAGAGGCGAATAAGAAAGAGTACGAGGACAAGAAGTTCCTTGCTGCCCTACAAGGGGTGGACTTGGATGAAGGAAATTCTTCAGGTGCTAAAACATTTGAAGATATTAGGAGGGAAGCACTGGGAGACGATCCTGCTACAAACGATGTGGCTAACCTTAAGGGATCACTTGCAAGACAAGAAGGCTTTGGTATAGGCCAAGGTTTAATGTACGAAGAGTGGGACGCTAGGGCGTAATAGGATCGAAAATCTGGGATAATTAGCATATGGCCCAACAAGTTGTAATTAGCTTTAATGCGAATGCCAACTTTTCCGATTTAATCGGGGAAGTTCGTCGTGCAAACGCAGAAATTGCTACGCTTCAAACACAGCTTAATGGGCTTGGGTCTGCTTCATATGCCTCTTTAAACAACTTAAATGCACAGTTTATTGAGGGTATGCGTAATACCCGTTTATGGTCTTCGTCATTCGTAGACGTAACAAATGAAACAAGAGAATTTGGTCGGCACTTAGACCAAGGTAGATTGAAGCTAAAAGATTATTTCCGAGAATTTAATATACAAGTTCGGGGCCAAAGAGGAATGATCAGAAGACTTGCTGAAGAGCAGGTCAAATTGCAGAGATCTATATTAACAACGACGGTTGGTCCACAGGGTGAAGCTAGAAACATTTTGTCAACACCCACAGGTCTAGATAGACTTGACCCATCAACAATGAAGGCTCTACGTGCAGAGCAGTTCAAAATTATTGGAAGATCCATTCAAGGTGTCTCTACAGAGCTTATTAACTTAGGTAAAAACACCCAGTGGGCTGGCCGTCAGTTAACAGTTGGTTTAACAGTTCCCCTAACAATTTTTGCATCAACAGCAGCAAATGCATTCCGTGAAACAGACAAGCAACTCACACGTTTGGCTAAGGTTTATGGAGATATAGGTGGGGCAACCACAACAGAGATTGAAAGAATAAAAACTCAAACAGCTAGTTTGGCTAAAGAGTTAGCATCATCTTTAGGTGCTGCAGCAAATGAAACTATAGGATTGGCTGCTGATATTGCAGCGACTGGTAAAACAGGAAATGAGTTGCTAGAGTCCGTAGCAGAAACTACACGTCTTGCGATTCTTGGTGAAGTAGATAGACAAGAGGCTATGTCAGCAACTCTATCTCTACAAAGCGCATTCAATTTAAATACTAAAGAGCTAGCAGAATCAATTAACTTCCTTAACGCAGTTGAAAACCAAACTTCTACATCTCTCAACGACCTTGTAGTAGCAATCCCTAAAGCAGGTCCTGTTGTCAGACAGCTTGGTGGAGACGTACAAGATCTAGCACTATTCCTTACCGCTATGCGTGAGGGTGGTATTAACGCAGCAGAATCAGCTAACGCATTAAAGTCTGGTCTTGCCTCTATAATTAATCCAACAGAAAAAACTGTTGATGTTATGAGTAATTTTGGTGTGGATATCTTGAGCATAGTTAACTCAAATGCTGGAGATCTTGTAGGAACAGTATCTGCATTAAAGGATGCTCTAAATACACTTAACCCACTAGCTAGAGCACAAGCAATTGAGCAGCTATTCGGTAAGTTCCAGTTTGCTCGTATGTCAGCATTGTTTGATAACTTGGGCAGAAGTGGAAGCCAGACCTTACAGGTTATGGAATTGATGGGGGCATCAACAGCAGACCTAGCAGCAATTGCTGAGCGAGAATTAACAACATTAACAGAGTCTGCATCAGGTAAGTTTGCTAGACAGATGGAAACACTTAAGGCAAACCTAGCATTGGCTGGAGAAGGATTCCTTGGAATATTCTCAAAGGTTATTGGTGTAGTAAACAAGCTTATGGACGGATTTAATAATCTACCAGACGGCGCAAAGACAGTGCTTACAATTATAGGTGCCATCGTTGGACTAGCTGGACCACTAATTATGCTTTCTGGTGTATTCCTTAACTTTATTGGATACGTAGTAAAGTCTATTGGATTCTTGGGAAGACTATTTACAAGTACTAAGAAATTTGAATTACTAGATGAACAGATGATGGCGGTAAAGCTA
>Ga0222713_10001180_pt1 | contig 29804 bp, 22 predicted proteins | sample C33_649DmetaG_FD_165061 | JGI IMG/M metagenome (GOLD analysis project Ga0222713, IMG submission 165061) | Estuarine water microbial communities from San Francisco Bay, California, United States - C33_649D | ecosystem: Environmental > Aquatic > Marine > Unclassified | place: USA: California... | reverse complement strand
CAGAAGACGTGCGTAAATTATAGCTGTTTGATACAGCACTCGTAATACGAATAACTTTAGTTGGTCTTGGCAGAAATGCTAAAAACATCTTATCCCTTATCTCATGTCTGGGAGATATGATCCATACAGAAGATTGCCGTCAGAGAAGAATGTAATAACATCCATGGCGTTTCCAGTTGTAGTTAGAACTGGAGCAGTTTGTGCAGTCCACTTGAACGCAGAATTCCATGTGATCGTGCGTGAACCACTTCCGTCCTGATAAACGCGAAGGATATATGTGCCAACCTTCAAGTTAGTTGGTTTAGCCATCGTGCGATTACCGCCGAGAGTTACCGTAGCCACGCGACCGAGAGCAGTATCCCAGTTGATTGTAGCACCATCTGTGAGCGTCTGTGACAGCGCATTTGATTTATCGACAGTTGTTCCGTTGAGCGTAGTGTTACCACCAACGAACAAATTCGTCGAAACAGTTGCACGACCGTTAACGCCTAACCAACCAGTTGCGTTAGTAGTTTTACCTGCGCCACCAAGAACCGTGTTACCAGAAACAGTCAGAAGGTTCGTGACTGTAGCTTTTGACGTTGAAGTATTACCACCAACGAACAGATTCGTTGAAATCGACTGACGACCATCTACGCCAAACCATCCTTGAGCATTTGCTACTTTACCTGCACCACCGATATTTGTGTTGCCAGATACAGTAAGAGATGAAGTAACAGTAGCTTTATTGAACGTTGCGTTCGCTGACGATCCAGTAATAGAAGATGTTACCACAAACTTGTTTGATGTGGTATTACCGCCAACTGTAAGATTAGTTCCGATAGAAGCACGACCAGTGATAGTCAGAAGGTCTGTAGTGGCGTCACCTAGATTGATGCCGCCATTGACGTTTAGAATACCGCTGATCGTAGTATTACCAGCAACATTCAGATTGCCGTTCGCACTCAGCAATCCGTTGATGATTGTTCTATTAGAACCAGAAGATCCGAGTTTAGTTGAGCCAAGAGATACGAAACGAACGTTAGCGGTCAGCGTATTTGCATATAGAGCAGACTCGTTAATCGTAAACTGATTGACACGAGTCAATAGCGCGTTCGTGCGAAGACGCCACGTATCGAACGTATTTGTTAGAGCGACATTAGCGAGAACTGCCATTGCTTATCCTATCTTATCTAAGATGCGCTGCATGAGCGTCTTTAGTTCGTTGATATCTTGCTTCATAGTATTTATTTCATTCTTTGTCTTGTTATCCTTGTTTTTACGGGCTTTATAGGCTTGAAGCGCCACATTATCCGTATTGAGAATAGCCTTACTGTAAGAGTTTCGGACTAAACTAGGATTATCTTTGACCTTTTCTAAACGTTCTTCCATATTACCTCTGGAGCGCGATAGCTCTCAAATCCTTCACGCGAGGAGGATTGCTTGAGTTTTGATTGACCAGAACAATCTTCACTGCGAAATACTTGAATCCTACAAATCTAGCTCTAGCTGTATTACGATACTCAAGGATGTTATCATTGGATGTATTCGCGCCAGAACGATAACCATTGCTATACTGAGGAACGTCATATACAAGCTCTAAGAAATCGTTTCTGTTCGAAGAGCTAGAATATACAGCGTTTGCAGTGAATCCTTCTGAAGTCACACGCTGCATTGGAATCCAGCGAGACTGATCAAACGTATCACTATCTTCGCCATTCAGGACTTTATAGTAAACGTGAACGTCACTGCCAGAAGGCTTATATGCCGTCAGGTAAACGCGAAGATCTTCAGCTTCCTGACCGTCAGCTAGAACAACTTTCTTTGAGATATAACGAGCCTTAGCACGACCGCCAGAAATCACGAAGTCTTCCGAGCTACCGATATCTGTGTTTGAATTGATAAGATTCAATACAGTAGTCGCTGACATCTGACGAAGGTCAAATGCAGGCGAACCGAACTTGTTATTGCTAGTGATGATGTAACGAACTTCTGCTGAACGATTTGTAGCAGCAGTCGCTGACGATGCGCTTGTATTCGATTCAATTGAACGACTCAAAACGTAACGAGGCGCACCGAACTCAGTATCATCGTTGATGTTGATCTTTAGGAACGAAGAGTCTCTTGTAGACGTAGATGTAGCAAATTTACCTTCAGCTCTAATAGATGTATTAGAAGGAAGAATGAACTTCGACTGGAAGTTGGCTAAGTCATACTGAAGATTGTTGATCGAAACGATACGAGTTGTATATCCGTTTGTCTGACCCTTCACATAAGTGTCTGGCGTAAACATACGATTTGATGTGCATGCTGCGCCGCTGTTTGTATAAGAGCAGTTAGCCAAATGCAGATATACGTTTGCACTGTTCACTTCATCGTAATAGATAACAGTTCCAGTAGGAGTTGTTGCTGAAGTAATTGCGCCAGTAGAGTTACCGACGATTGTTCCAGTTCCTAAACTGATACCACCTGTTCCTACGTTAGTTCTGATACGAACACGTTCGCCACCTTTGAACTTTGCGTTTGTAGAAACGTTCTTTACAACTAGATATGAACCATTGAACGTAGTCAGCGTTCCTGTTGCGTTAGAAACGAAACCTTGAACGTAGAGAGAACCGTTGGCTACAGCAGACATGGATGCTGTATTAGCGAACGTTCCGACCAAACGAGTTGGTCCATGAACTGTTTCGCCTACTCTATTCAGTTTACCACCAGCAGAATTTGCAATCGTGAAAAAGTCACGAGGTTCATTCTTAGTTACGATCAGACCTGATGTAGATGTATCAAATTGTGCAATGTATAGACGATACTTGAGATCTTCTTCAGGAACTGGAACACCAGAAGCGTAGAGCATTCCGACGCTTGGTTGTTCTGTAACTCTGTTGTTTGTAACTCTATCTTCTTCACCTAGTCTGCTTGTCCACACGCGATAGTTTGGGCTACCGCCGCCTGGAGTAACAACGATAGCATACTCTCTATCGTCTAGCAGATAGATTGGGCTTTCGAAAATAAACGGAGTAGGCTTTGATCCATCTGTGCTTACGTTGATATTGTTCGCTTGCTGATAAACGCGGCTAAAAGGAACATACTTGTTTGTAAGCAAATTGCTTGTCGGATCTACTTCACGAATCTCAACTGCAACTGGAAGGTTATTATCCTTCTGAGAGAAATAAAGATCTACACCAGTGGCAAAGTAACCACTAGTGCTGATCTTGAACGCATCTTTCATATTGATAGAGAAAGACTGTGCGATATACTGGATCTGTGACATTATGACAAGCCCCAAACCTTATCTGTTTTTTTAGAAGATGTTTTAGTGAACATCTTGCTTCCAACATATAGAAGCGCGAATGTAGCTACCATAGAATACTTAGCAAAAATGCTAGGTTCTTTTTTACCGAATGAAGTGTTAGCAAACATTCTAGAAACTGACTTACCGATTCCCATGATGAACTTGCCATACTTATTATCAGTATCGCGAGCACCCATCATGTATGACATGTGTTCTGCCCATGGACGAGCTACAGCTTCTGCCATTCTGATAGCAGTTTCAGTTTCTACCTGACGGCGAGTTTCAGCGTCACGGATCCAGAACATGATGTTTGGATTGTTACCAGACATCCACTCTACAACGTGTTTAGCCCAGTTGATGTATCCGTAATATACGTCAGGATCGTTAGCACGAAGCTGCTGTCCAAACTTTTCGTCAGCCAGATATGTAGTTTCGTCAAGCAGACCAAGCTGATAGAGCTTAGTGCAGATAATCGACGATCCGCAACTATCGTGAGCTGTAGACACAGGAACTGCACCAAGATCTTGAGTTACGATATCGGTTTCTGTATATGTCTGATTATATGTTTGAGTTTCAGATACAGACTGTTGTGTAACTACTGGGCTTCGAATCGTTTGAACTGATTCTTGTGTCGTAGTAGCTTGACCACCAGCACTATATTGAGACTCAGCTGACGTTGTAACCAAACCAATCTGAGATGAGTTGGTTGGGCTATCAGTCAGACGAATGATTTTGTTTCCTACAGTGAACTTTAGATTATCGTCTGCTGGAATACGGAACAGCGCATGAACACGTCCTGCAGAATCAACGTAGAGCGGATCACCTTCATCGCCAGTTGTTTCAAAAGCGATGTCAGTTGGTGTCATGTATGCAGAAACGTCTACGCCGTCGAAGAATGTATAGAGTCTTGCGCCTGGCTTCATACCACGAGCTTCTACTTCGATCACGCGCGAGCGCATGTATGGAATCAAATTCGTATTTGTTACGAATGTTCCAAGGCTTTGAGTCGTTACGTTTTCTGTAATAACTGTTTGTGTGCCAGAGCGCGTTCCAGTATAGTTTTGGCTATACGTTTCTGTTACGACATCATCTCTCCAGTAGTGACCATTTTCTGTATATTGTTCACCGTTCGTAGTTACAGTATCTGTAAGAGTTGGAGTGCCGTAAACGTAATTGCCCCATGAACCCCACTCGGTCTGCCATGAGTTAGACAGATAAACCCAGTTGTCATAGTTCTGATCAATATTGCTATTGATTTCAGGACCTTTTGTAGTATCAACCCAGTAGTCGACACTTGGATCGATCTTCATAGTTCCGATCCAGTTGAACGCAATACCAGAGATGTTGCGGTTTGTAGTCGCGTATGGTTGACGAGAAGCAACTGTATGAGAATAAGGTAGAGTCGTAAGAGCAGCCATACGGTTTCCTGCGAAACCTGTGCTTCCTGTAACGCTGTAAACGCCCAGTGCATCATATACAGTCGTTGAACCTGCAGCTGATGTAATCGAAGCACCTACAGAGAAATTAGCTGTAGCATCTGTTACATAAACTCTATCGTTTACTTTATACAGAACTTTAGCTGTTCCGGAACCAACAGTGATCGTTTCGTTGTTAGCAAAAGCAATCTGTGAGTTGGCGATAGCAAGACGCTGATCTTTAGATACGCCAGCAGTTGTTACGTTATTACGAACAATGTGTGACGAGTTTGCGCCATGATAGAATAACTCGAAGTTATCCATCTTGAATGGTGCACGAAGTTCCTGTTTGATAGGATCAACTGCGATTGAGTAATCTGCGTCAAAAACGTTACCGATGTTATGACCAGTAAATGAGTCAACAAGGAAACCGTTCTTGAAACGATCTAGCCCATTTTCATCTTTCACTAGGAGAGATGAAGTATCTTTCTCGAGCATGTTGAGTGATGTATAATACTCAAGGCGGCTAATACGATCTGCAATGTTACCAATCGCGCGCATCGTATAGCGATTGTTCTTATATGGTTTCACCACAACAGCTTGATCACCGCGACCATTTTCTCTCGCGACCTGTTCAGGAAGCGAAGGATATGGCGTTAAACGAATTGATGCGAGTGGCATAAAGTCGTCTGGAATATTTGGTGTTCGTGGATTGTTTGATGGCGCACCACGGAGAGCAACAAGATCACCTTCCTTAGTCAAACCAACAGAGTCGATACGCATCATGTAGTTTGACAGGTCAGTTGTAAAGTCCTGACCAGGAGGTGAGAAGTGCAATCCACCAGATACAGTTGTGAATGTATTTGACGCTTTCGGATTCGTAGCGATATTAGTTACAGTTGTAACTGAGTTGGCGCTATCCGACTTGCGTGGGCGAATATCAATGCAGTTTCTCAGATCAAATGATTCACCTGTAGTCTTGGAGATAAATCTTGGAATCTGATATGTGTAGATTTTTGTGCGATCTGTTCCCGCTGTAGTATCGTTTACTGGATATGAATCTACAGAGAAGAAACCTTTACCAGACGTCGTCGAATGCGTAAAGTAGTCAAACTTCACGAGTAAGCGATCTCCAGAAGAAAGAGTAAGATCGCTTGCTGATTTCTTCACGAGCTTTGCATGATCGTAATAGTTATCGTTCATGCCCGTATCGAGCGTGAAGTGTGACGTCACGTCTGTGCCTGTGTTATTAGCAACGAAGTCACTGCCACTCTGCTTACGAACAGAAACTAGACGGAAACCATCGGACAGACCAAGACCCCATGGACCAGTTGTGTTGGCGCTATATCCAGAACCGCCACGATTGCTACCGACGTGAATCTGAACTAGACGATCGCGATTGATTGTTTTTGATGCTTCTTGACCGTCAATCTTATTGAGTGTAGCAATAACAGTCGCGCTGAAAGCTGCACCGAGCGTTCCTTCATTCAGAGCAAGAGTTGCTGTAGTAGAAGGCGTGCCGGAAATAGTGATAGAACGATTGCCAGCCTTACCAGTTCCACCCAAATCTAAAACTTGACCAGCTTTGAATCGTTTGAAATACGAAACACCAGTCTTACTTGCAGATGCATTCGAATAAAGTTTCAGCGAAGTATTGTTCGTTACTTCACTTACAACATAATCCGCGTTGTTTGAAACGTGAATGATGTCGCCTTTATTGATCTGCGTAGTGAATGATGTGCCTGAACCAGTTACAGTGTTTGAACCGCTCGTTACAGAAATCGTTCCCGTCAGTGTGGCTGTGTTTGACGAACCACGCGAAACAACGTAGAAGTCTGTGCGAGTAGCTGCATCTGAAAGCAGACCTGAACCGTCAAACGTTTCGCTAGTGTCGCCAGTGTTGATCGTAGCTTGACCAGCTGCGTCAAATGTAACGTCGAATGACTTATAGAATGAAAAATCAAGATCAATCGCATTCGTCGAATCACGGAGACGACGAACTGCGCGAGCAGGAAGTCTAAACACCGCACGGTTGAACGAAGGATCTAGCGTGTTGGCGTTCTTGCCATTCGAACCAAGGATGTCAGCTTTACCATAAGACGTTCCAACGCCACCGTTGTAGCCAACAGACTGAACGTTAGCAAATGAGTATCCAGCCTTCATAGTGATATCGGACAGATACATCTTATACTGAGCGTCTGGTGCGCCTGGCGTTCCTGTATAGTATTCTAGACCACGAACGCGAGCTGTTCCAAGTTCTCCTGTTGGAAAAATCGTAGAAGAGAAATTACCAGTTGAAACTGAGTTAGCCTGCTGACTACGCAGAGAAACTACAGCTTGCTGATTCAGATCCCAGTTACCAACTACGTTATCAACGATAACATAATTGCCGTAGTCGATCAGCGTTTTTGTGCCTTCAAGCTCTTCTACGTCTGTTGCTTTGTCAATCGTAATCTGTGTTGAAACAAGTTTCTCGATGTCATAACCCTGAACATATGCTACGCCAGGAGTTGCTTCAACAATCAACAGACTTGTGTTACCGCCTTCACCTGAAGTATATACGCCATCGTTGTTGGCTGACTTTAGATGTGAGCGAACTTTAGGTTGGAATCCACGAACAACGTAGTGACCAGACTCGTCGAATGTGCGACGGGCGATATAGTCACGGATAGCAGCATATTCAGGACGTCCACCTGTTTTCTGAAGAACACCATTCTTTACTTGATTGAGTTCAATGAAGTTCGTTGTGTTCAGAGAAGATGTATAGTTTTGTTTTGCAAATACTGGATCAAGTTTCAAACGAGCTGCACCAGGAGCAGCATAGTTGTATGAACCCGATGCAGGATCAAGAAGCGTTCCGTCAGTCGTTTCTGTAACGATAGTTTCAAGAACGTTCAGACCTACACGATATGAAGGAGTTGATGAGTAACGATCAAGAACAACCGTTTGCTGTGGAACACGAATGAAGTGATCTTTAGCGAATACAATACCAGAACCAACAGTTGCTGCGCTACCAACGCCTGTGGCGGAACCAAGTGCAGGCTTGATAGTATTAGCTGTCAAGCTAGAACCAACTGGACTGATAACAGTAAGAATTTCGTTATTAGCGAAACGTGTATAGCCAGTTGTTGTGTTTGATGAAAGATACTTTACGAACAGAGTCTTAAAAAATGGCGTATTAGACTGCGCGCCATCACCATAGTTTACAACAAGAGCTGTAATCTGTGAAGTAGTGCCTTTTACGATCGCATTTACAAATGACGAAGGATCAACAGAAACCGTTCCTGTTGATGTGTTATCCATCAGTTTGACATAGTTGTAGTTAGTATCTAAACCAACCGAACAACCATTTACGATAGAACCTTCTTTGAAAACGTGCTCGCCAAAACGGTCAATCTGATTCTGTAGAATCGACTGCATCTGCGTAAGTTCGCGAGCCTGCACAGCCAATCCTGGACGGAAAAGGATTCTATGATAGTTTTTTGTTTCATCGAAATCGTCGTAGTATGGTGCTACGTTCAAATTCGTAGAAAGCGTGACCGAGTTAGCCTGTGCAGCCATGATACCTTCCAATTAGTATTTAATTGCTATCTTATAGTCTTCTGTCTGAGCTGGATCACGAAGAACAGCTTCTCTATTCTCAACGTAAATAATCAGCCCTGAATGTTTTTGCGTTGCAGGTTGTGTCAACGAAATTACGTTTGCTGTTACCGAAGAAGTTGTTCCTGTTAACGTTTCGCCTGGAGTAAAACTTCCACCGATACCATTCGTTGTGACTCTAATAACTTTAGCAACGCCTTGAGTTCTAGCTGCGTTTGTGTTGGCAAAGTAAACCAATCTAGCCTTAGCTTTGCTAACAGAACCAGTTACAATCTCGTCTTCAATAAAATCACCGTTGACCAATGAAACATTGATTCTAGTCGTTTGATCAATAACAGAAGCATTTGCATAAGAACCATTCGCTAGAATAGGGTCTCTCATGATACCAATCAAACGGAAATCGTTGTTTGTTGGGAACGTATTAGATTCTGAACCTGATGTTCTGATATTTAGGAACACTGTCGTGCCACCTAATTCGTCTACAGGATCTGATCCATGACCACCGATAGGCGAAAGAATTGGTCTTGCAGTAGCACCAAATCCGTGTGAAGAGTTAGCAGTGATCGTAGCGTTAGCATGACCATACGAACGACCTTGACTGATTACTGTAATCTTACGAACTTGACCACCGAATGTATTCGACACATACGCAGTCGCGCGCGAAGTAGTTGTTCCGCCCGAGTCGCCACGGATCGTAACAAGCGGCGAAATCACATAACGGCTTGATGTATTTGGCGTTACAGTGAACGCTGAGTTAACGATCAGAGTATTGTTTGATCCCCAATACTTTACGATCTTACGAATTTGACCAGCAGCAGCACCTTCGCTGATAAACAAACCAGAACCAACGTATGTTCCGTCAATACCAGACGCAACTGACTTCAACTTCATCCAAGTTGTGTTGGTAACAGTCTGGAATGTATTCGTTGTATGCAGATAACCAGCACCGTTAGCGATAATCTTAACATGATGAATTGAACCATTACCAGATGATCTTGCAGTTTGCTGAACAGTCCACTGCGCAGAACCGTCGTTGGCTGTAAGCGTCTTGACTGGCATATAATCAACGGTCAAGAACTTCAGGCGCTCACCAGCTGAAATTGTATACATATACTTCCAGCGATAACCATCGGCTGTGGAAACGATTGATGTGCCAGTTCCAGTTGGTTTTACAGTTGAGTTTGCACCACGATTATTGTCAATACACTTATAGACGTTGAAGTCGTCTGTGATCATGAAATAACGAAGTGAACCAGGAGCAGCTGTTAACGAAACAACAGCTTTATCATCCCACTCATTAAAGAATGTATTGTTAGCCCAATCAACTCGAGGAACTGCGTGTGTGGCATCAGAAGACTGAATTTTTTTCAACGACATGATATCATCACCGATATCATAGTTGATGTTGAAGTAGCTAGGCGTTACTGCTGGCGGAACTGTTTCTGAATATAATTTGCGGATATAAGCATTCGCACCAGTCGTATTAGATCCAGAAGGACGTGGTGTAACAACAATCGTTTGAGCAGTAGGAATAGAATGAACGCGAACTACAGTCGATTGTCCAGTAATACCGATACGATCACCGACTGCAAGTTCAGACGTAAAGTATGTTCCCTGACCAACGATAGTATTAGAACTCGTCGTTGTTTTCACGGTTCCTATGATAGGAATAGCATTGACAAACGGTTGTGGTTTGCCAATAAAGAAATAATAACGAGTAGGTGCAGACTCACTCAGTCCTTCTATGAACTGGTCAGCCTGCAATACTCTAAAACGACGAGGAACTAATCCAGGCATTAGGCAGAAGCAGTATATGTTACGTTAACAACGTCACCGTTTGCGATTGTTTTATCGCCACCAGTGAAAAGACCAGCTGAGTAAAGGATACCTGAGAATCCACCCTTTGTTGAGTTAGAAATTAGGAACGTTCCTTTTACTGTGTTTGCTGAAGTGATTGAGAACACAGCAGCTGAAGTCGTTGCCTTTGAACCAGACGATGCAGAGTTAAACACAGGAGCAACGCGAGTTGACTGTGAATAACCAGCAAACTCATTCCAGCCCGTATGCGTATTTGCTGTATCGCCAGCTGCTACAGCCGAGTAACCTGTTGAGCTAATCAGCCCAAGATACCATGCTGCATTGTATGATGATCCAGCAAGATACTTATCAAGGAGATCATTTTTGCCTTGAGTCGTAACTAGATTGCTGAATTCTTCTTCCCACTTCAGGTTTCCGTGCACGTCAAAGCACTGTGCAACATACTTACCTGTTACATTAACCTCTTCCATATTACTTGCTCCTCTAACGACTGTAGCGTCGGCGTGAGTTGTTGATTTGATAGCTTCTGTCATAATGTTTCCTATCCGTATTTATACTGTTTATGGACCTGTGCTGTAGTAAATTTCGACATTCGCCTGAGTTGGGATATAGTTTTGACGAATCGAGAACGCTGTATTTGAGAAGATCGTATTGACGTTGAATATATTCGTATTCGAACCGCCAACTGGAACGATATACAGGTTCGAACCTATGCCACCAACATTGATTGATCCAGTATTCGCGAACATGGCTCCATTCGCGAAAGCATATGGACCAGCCGTTCCGATAACCAGTCTTGGTGTATCGTCGAACGCACCAACTGTAATAGCTGCGTATGGTTGAATGTTTGCTGTAGCCCATGCTTGGATCTGCGAGTTTGCATACAGAACTTTTCCATATACACCCGACATATAAGCGAAACGCTGACCCTGATGAGAAACATCAGCTGTAACCGACTCTGTGATATTCGTATTAGCAATGAATGTTGCGTTCTGAGTTTCGAGAGCAGCAATAAGCTCAGTTCTTCTTGTATTTGCGGTATATACTGCGTCTTCAGCTGAAATCGTTGTAACAGCTTCTGCTCTAGCTGTATTGGCTAGGAAAGTTGCATTAGGTGTTTCTGTCGTAGTGACAGTTTCAACCATAAACGTGTTCGCGATAAACGTTGCAGATGGCGTATCCACAGACGTGATAGCTTCTGTGATACTTGTATTAGCAAGGAACGTTGCTGCATGCGAAGCAGCAGCTGTAATCGTTTCTGTAACGTTGATGCCATTATTATATACAGACGGACCGTCATGCGTCGCTGTAGCTGTAATCGTTTCACGAATCGAACGACGAACAACATTTGGTGCTTCGTCGATCAGCGTCAGGTTGACGTTTGCTGTAGCAGTTACTAGATAGTCGCCAAACAGCTTCGTGCCTGAAGGATGCACAAGAGCTTTGATAACGTCTCTATACTTGCTGAGGATTTTATCAGCTCTGATAACATACGAGAACTCTTGATAGTAGTCATTATCTTGAAGTTTGTTATTCCAACTCAAGAAACCTTTCGTATCAATGTAACGTCCTGGGAACGAGATAAATCCAGACGTTTTAGCTCGACCAGTTGCGCCGTATGTTTTCTTTCTATTGAGATAACGATTGCTTGGCGTGCCGTTTGCATATGCGCTGCTCAATGTGTCAATGATAGCAGCGTTAGACTGTGTTCTATTGAAGATAATAGAATCGTCGTATTTGTTAAAGTTAGATCCTGGCGTCAATACACGGATCTTAGAAATAGTTCCTGGCGCGTTGTTCGCTATAACAACAGCATTGTTTCCATAGATGTTACCCAGACCGTCAGAGATTTCCAAATTATTCATGAAATCGTCAACGATTCGAATCGTAGGAAGCGAAGACGAATATCCATATCCTGGATTGATCAATGTGATCGCATTGATTGAATAGAACTCTGCATTACTGAATGTAAGAGCAGTCGTCAGCGTTGTGTAAACGTTTGCGCCAGCGAGCTTGATATAAGCATTCGCACCAGAGAGCGTCTGGAATGGAGTGAACGCAGAGATAAATGAAGTCGCATTCGTAATCGAATGAACACGAGCAGTATTAGCTACACCATAGATACGAACGACATCGCCAACTTTAAGCTGTGTAACGAAGTTTGTTCCCGTTCCTGTAACGGTATTAGATACTGAAGATACAGCTACTGTTCCAGATAGCTTTCTAGTTACGGTCGCACTGTTTGCACCTTTTCTGAGGAAGAACGAAGGTGTATCTAGTCTTACGTTCTTTACAGCGCCAATAACATCAGTGTTAATAACCAAACCAGATGCGATTGGTTCTTGTCTAAATGATTCAATTTTAGCTTCGAAGTTCTGTCCGTTGCCACCAGATACGATAAGACGTGTGTTTTCTTTCGTATATCCAGAACCAGCTTTCGCAATTTTCAAAGTAACGGCGCTTCTGTTCGTAACTTCAGCAATAGTGGCTGTAGCAATTTCTGTAGAACCAGCACCACTGATTTCTATCGTATCACCTAGATTGTGATATGCACCGCCGTCTTTGATATTAACATCAACGATTGAACCAACTTGAGAGTTAACAGTAACATACTGGCTTGTGTTATCGATGTTGACTACACGTTCACCGTCAATGAATGTTCCTGAAACGTTACGAACGTTCATATCATATACTAGAAGACCTAGAGCTTCTGTGGCTATGATATCTTCAACGAATGCAGTTGCGCCAGATGTGACGCCACGGATACGATATCCTTCGAATGAGCGCGGGCTTACGCTGGATGGTGAACCAACGCGAAGTCTAGTTTCCTGTGACCAACGACCATCAGACGCACGAAGGATATCGTCGCCTGGATAATAGAAGTCAATTTCTGAGCCAAACAGCGCACGGAATAGAAAACGATAAGATTCTTGAGAACCACGCGTGCGATAGAAGTCACGAATATGCTTGACTAGTGTTCTTTTATCAGCAAGAATATCTTTCGGGATATTGAGCATAAACTCTTTGCGGAAGTATTCAACAAAAGAGTCGATAGTTCTGTCGATATCCTGATTGTCTTTAAGTGAGCGGATTGCATCAACCGCATTTCCGCTCTGCTCCATATACTCAAAATAGGCTTTGAGAAACGCAACAAACTGCGGTCCTTCCTCTCGAACGAACCCAGGAAACTGCGATTCGATCTGAGAAGATATCTTCTTGAAAATATCGTCTGCGCCTACAATGTTAGCCATTAGAAGTTATACAGCCTAATTGATGGAGTTTGGATCGTAGCAGTTTGACCAATCGTATCAATGTTTGAAGCAGTTGCTACAGTTTGATTTGTTTTATCATTTACGATATCAATTCGAGTCTGTGAGATCAACAGAATCTGATTACGAACAGGTGTAATATTTGGTGAATATGGCGACACGAATACAGAGATACCTGTTCCGCTATATGCAGAAGCAGAGAACGAATTGATATTGACGATACCGTTTTCGTAGTCAATCGTTCCTGCATTGTAATTAGTATAGATTCGACCAAGTCGTCCAGCAAGCGAACGATAGTAAACTCTTAGAGTGCCAAATCCGTTATCATCAAAGAACGATTCATTCGTTCCGTATGTGAAAGATGAAGAGGTGACAGCGCCATATCCTGGATGGCGCGATACACCACTAATCAGTTCAGCAGGTCCAAGTTTCTGTAGAGCTGTATTGAACGTGATTGTATGATTGCTTGCTACTGTAGTAGACGGAACAAACATTTTTCTTAAACGAATGTTCGCATTCGTCGTTCTGATTGAGTCGTCAGTTCCATCAAGCCAATCAAGGAAACGTGAGTATCTAAAGCTCTTATTGAAGTTAGATAGATTGTTAGTCTCGAACGAAATTACTCGTGCGGCAACTGCGCTTGCTAGTTCGCCAGGAGTTAAATTCGTAGCAGACGCGTCGTAACGAACTGTAACTTCAGGAACGATGTAAAGATAAGAAGGATCAACCATCTCTACGTCAATCGACTGAACGTTATACTTTTTGATATCAGCAATGATCTCAGCTTTTCTATTCAGAGAAAACACTGTGCTGTTTCTGGGTTTGGCTGCTACGAATACTTTGCCGTAGATTGGTGGATCGTTTTCTTCACCGCCCCAAACGCTGATAGCTTGAATATCAGGATTTTGTTTAAGAACAATTCGTTCGTAGTCTTGTGATGTTACCGTGCGGTTTTGAGTTTCGTATGCGCGAGGAGCATTGAATCGAAGCGACTCGATAGATTCAATTTCTGCGCCACCTGAAGCACGTCCAACAGGAACGATCGTAATATCACTCTGACCATCAATAGTCGTGTTGGAAAGCGAGAACGAATTAGCGCCGTTAGGTGCTATTCCATTACATACACGATAGTTCACTGTTACGATAGATGCAGTTGCTGGCAGTTTACCTAGAACGCCGTCACCGAATGAGATCTTATACTTCTTCTGTCTATCAGCTTCAATAAAGAATATCTGAGATGAAGAGTTGCTTGTCATCAGATCGTCAGCAGGAACGTATGTCTGAACGTTGCCGCTAGTTGTAACCGAAACTGTAATGCTTGTAGTGTCTACGTTTTCGTTTGGCAAAACAAACGATGTGTTTGATGTTCTATTAAACACATAACGATGTGTTAGAGGAATGCCTTCTTTGATATTGACATAGTCAGCAAATCCACCTGATGAGTTTGCTGTAATCGTATATGTTTGAGGCGTTACAAATGTATATGACGTGCCGTTTACAGTTGCTGTGAACTGTGTGTTTTTAGGAACGCGAATAGAACGGAAAGTGTTGTTGGCTATGCTTGATGTAAAAATCAGCTGCACATTAGCAGTTGAACCGCGAGCAGATGTAGGAAAATATCCTAGCGTCTTTGCGTGCGAAACGACGCTGTCATACTGCTGAGCTGTATCAAGGAAACTTTCATTCGTAGCCATATTAGCATAGAATGCGTTCATGTATGTGTTATATGCTAGAAGATCTAGAAGAGTTCCGAGCGCAGAGTCGTTGAAGTCGTAATCTGTGAACTCAGGTTTCGACGCAATATAGGTGCGCAAGTTGGCACGAATAGTATCGAAGTCTAATCCTGTAACGACGAGATCAGTATTTGTAGCCATTAGCGAACCCTATTAAGACTGATATCTAATTGGATATCATTGAGTGTAACTGCGTTACGGAATCGAATCGTGATGAACATCTCGTTAGTATCTGAGCTTTCTCTAACGTTAACAGAATAAGTGTCGAGCAGTGCTCTAGGCTCATATGTTTCTATAGCGTTAACGATCAGGTTCTCGAAGTCCGACTTCGTAAATGAAGTATAGAGATCAAACAAACGCGAACGAATATTACCGCCAAACTCTGGACGAAACGGGCGCTCGAAGTGATCTGTAAGGATCAGGTTCTTGATAGCCTGCTTTAGAGCTTCGTCATCCTTTTTCATCAAGACCTTGCCGTTAGTCGGATGACGTCTGAACTGCAGATCGAAATCACGATGGGTGATCTTTCTTACGAGTGGCGGTAGAGGTCTTTTTTTCATTTCTTTCCCTTTTTGTTATTTATTCGAAAAAAAGACTTGACAATCGTTAGATTGGCTATTATAATAGAATTTGTATTCAGGCGGTTGTAGTGGCCGTATTAGCCTTAGCCGCTGCGGCTGCATCATCCTCTTCAACAATAACTAAGGCTTCAATCACACTGGTTGTTGGCTTGATTCGTGGATACTTCTTAATGAGTTCAGGATAGCTGTATCTAGTTAGCTTGCTATAATCAACCATTCCCAGAAGTTCTTTAGTTTCGTTCTCGATCTTAGAACTAATTTCGAGCCTACGTTTTTCCGTCAGCTGTTTAGTTGTATCACGACCGTATCCACCAGAACCCCAGTTGACTGTATTAGCGTTTCCGTTCAGTTTCTGATTGTATGACGTCTTAGCTGGAGACTCTGCACTCAGATTAGTTTGAGGAGCAATCGTCGATTTGATACCCATGAACTGTGACATCGGTTGATTCAACGTAGCCATAGCAGAACCAGCAGCTGACTCAGCGAACAGGTTCTTCATTTGAACAGGTGGTTTCGGTTTAGGAGGATTCGCGGTCTTAATCGCTTTCATTGCATCCAAAACTGGTGTGACGCCAGGAATAGGAAGCATCTTGATAGCACCAGCTGCAAGATTCATATTAGGAACCATGCTCTTGATATTGAAACCTGCTCCTCCGAGCGCACCACCGATAGCACCTGCGATCATGTTCGATGCTAGTTTATTTACATTTATCATTGGGAACTGACGTGAAATCAAAGCTGCTTGAGCTGCGAATGCTACAGGATTACTTGCAAGTTTAGCCATGTTAGCAACTTGACTCTGTAGATTTACAGTTTGAGCAATAGCTCCTAGTCCAGGAATATCTGATAAGAAATTACCTTTCACTGCAGAAAAGATTAGCGAAGCAGGACCTTTGACTGCCGTGTTCATAAGAGTTTTAACAGAAGCAATTTGATTTACGATATCTGCTGCTCCAGCTGCTTTGAATGGAAGCTGTTTAACGACACCACCGATAACACCTTTAACTGCTTGAACAGGACCATCTAAACCAGCAGGGAGAAAATTACCAGCGACTCCAGACAAAGCACCAGCAATGCCACCACCTAAAGCGCCGCCGATAGCACCTCCACCTAAAGCACCACTGACCGCACTTCCTGCAATACCAGCTAAACTACCTCCACCCAAAGCAGCATTTACCGCACCAGCAGCTGCTCCACCTAATAGAGCACCTTTGATAGCATTATCCATCTGAGCTTTTGTAGTATAAGTTGGTCCACAGAATGGATCATTCATGGCTGCTAATGCGCCATACATCGCTTCACCAAGCGCGCCACCAAGAACACCGTCAAGATTTCCTGTAAGAGCTGCGGATATACTAGGATCTAGTTGAAACGTCGGAGGAACGAATCCTAGCGGATCGCTCATCATCATAGACACGTTTCTTGTATCAACTAGATCAGGGAATGCGCGTGACAAATCATCTAACTGATCGTTGATAACATCAAGACCAGTATATGTGTATTGCTTACCACAAAAGACATACTTGTCTCCTGGCATAGCATTTGGATATCGCATTCTTAGTCTAGTATCAATTTGTAACTGATCCATAACTTACCTTAAATTCTTACAGGTGTAATCGGTTTGATTGGTTGATTTACTGGTTCTTCTTTCTTTTCATCAGACATAATTAATCTCCTTATTTTTATGATGGATAAAATCCACCTATGCCAGCGATAAGTCCAGCAGTATCGATCTTAGAACCATCATCCGTTTCAACGAGTAGTTTACCACCAGCGCCAATACGAACGTCGTGATCTTTTGAAAATATACCAGCTTTATATCCCTCAGCAAGCACAAGAGTTCCGCCCGAGCCACTACTTTTGACTTCAACATAATAGTCATCTCGTATGAATGTTCCAGTAACAGCTTTCGTCTGAATTTGTGTTTGAGATTGCAACTTCATGATATCAGCAGAAGCGATACCAATTTGACCACCAGATCCAAAACCCATACCAGTCGTTGCTATAACTTGATGTTCACCGCCTGTTAAAGTTGCGTTATCCTTTGCAACAATTTGAGTATTATCACCACCAATCGTTTGGTTATTATCTAAACCGATCGACTGAGTGTTATTTCCGCCGGTAATTTCTTCGCGATCCTGAGATGTTCTATGAGACGTTTTGCCGTTGACCTGAACGCGCTGATCACCACCGAACTCCATCACGTTCTTACCAGAAGCTTTCACGCGGAAATCACCGTGCGTCACGATTTCATAATCGCCCTTGACTTCCTGCTTCATATTACCTGTGATGTGCATAATGACGTCGCCGTTCACTGATAGATTAAAGTTGCCTGTAATCTTTTCGTCTTTGCCTTGATTAAGGAACTCTTGGGTCTTACCCTGAACTTTAGAAATACGAGCGCCGTCGTCCATAATTTCAATGAACGTTCCTGACGCATGATAAACGTGAATGCGTCTATCGCCAGGAGTATTGTCAATCTCGATCATATGACCAGCTTCGGTCTTGATCGTATGATTTCCTAGATACTGCGACTTCTTGCCGCCTGGTTCTGTTTCATTTACCTTAGCCATGATTTACCTTATCCGAATGGTGATGAAGGAGTGACGTTTGTATCTCCTGGATTATTTGCAATTAGAGCAGCAGCTTCGTCTGGTGCATTTTGCAAACTATTTACCGCTCCTACATCGTCGCGCGCCTGATCTAATGAAGCCAGCTCCCAGTCCATTCCGTTTGGACCCTGACCTTTATTAGGATCAACTGAGTCAAATCTTACGACCTTAGGCGGCAATGGTGCGCTATCTACAGTTTTCTTACGGCTCTTTACTGCTGTTTCTTCTTCACGTTCTTCATTACCAGAAGCAATAAGAGACGTCGACGACTGATCATCTAAAACTGGATGCACAGAAGGAACAGGTGAAATACCATTCTGTCCGCCAAATAAAAGATTCAATGAGTTCATAAGCAGATTGAGTCTTGAATATCGCTGACGCATATTATATGCTTGCTGACCAACTGAAGGTCTGGGTGGTGCAATAATAATTAGCTCTTGACTCGAATCGTCAGATGCTATAATTCGATTTGTGCTGATATCATATACGATAGCTTCAACTTCATATGTGCCAGGATAAAGCGGCGAATCGAAATGAAGCTTCCATTGCTTAGGATTCTTAGTTTCGTCAATACCAAGATTGCCTTCGAAGAGTCGATACGGAACATAGTTCACATACACTTCAATAGACTCTTTAGGATTGCCCTTAGAATCAAAACGCTCAAAGTCAACCGTTCCCGTCAGGATCGGAGTTGTATTAGACGTTGATAATTTATTTACAGTGATCTTTGCCATTATGCCTTACCAGATCCTGGCGCACTAGGTTGTGCATCATTTTTCTGTTGAATATGCGGTAACACACCAAACACGATAGGATACTGACCAGCGTCACCGTCTAGGAAAAATCCAAGCACCTTTGAATTCTCTACGATACCAGTAGGACTATGACCTATTCCGCTGATAGTCGCAGAGGTTGTTGGCATCAAAACATAACACCACGGAAGCTCTTTAGTCGGTAGCTTTCCCTTATCTTCTGTGTGATGACCTTTGATCCTGACCTTGATACGACCGAGTTTCAGTTCATCCTTAACGCCAGAAAACTGTCCTGTGCCTCGGTCCTCTACGATACCGATCCACCACTTCATACCTTCCTGACCCATCACTGTGCCGAAATCAGCCATTATGCTACTCCAGAATTACCGCTAGATGCTCTCTTCGAGTCACTCTTGCATTGTATAATTGTTTCGTATTTCATATCTTTATCGTCACGATATGTAATATGTCTTACGGCTGTAACCAAATAGTCGCCCGAGCGTTTATCTAATTCATTAGACTCTTGGTTAGCAGGGATACGCAGAGTAATTTTTATTCCTGGTTTATATTTCGTATCGCCAGGAACACGAACGTTCATCACTAGATTATCTAGTTGATTTGCAGCCGAGCTCTTAGCACCGTGCTCAGGTAATGTTCTTTTTTGCTGTTTGATTGTAGGATCGCGTGAGTCTCTAAATTTGCTTTTCGAAAAACCAGGAGCAACTACGAAATTGAATCGTTGACCGCGAGCAGATTGCTCCTGACCTGTAGCTGGGCTACGACCTGTATGAGTCGTATCGCCAGCTCCATCGCGCTTAGAACCACCACCAATTACGCCAGTCGTAGGATCATAGAAATACCAGTGATCAGAATTAGAACCATTGAACGTTGAGTCTAGCTGATTCGTATCAGTTTGCTGATCAAACGCGATAATCTTTTTATTTGGATCACCGCCTGCTTTACCGATATTCTGAGTAGAATACGAAAGAGTTTCTATCGAGCTTCCCTGAAGCATTTTATCAATCGTCTTGAAATGATATCCATCGCGATCCTGATAATAAACATAGTTCGATGCTTTGGCTTCTGCTGACTTACCTTCTTTAGCTGCCCAGCGAAGAACAGCGATAGGACTACGACCAGTTCCTGTATATGCCGACTGACCTTCTGTAGACTCGGTCGTGACTAAGCTCGTCTTGAGCGTAGTAGCACTTTTGATATATTCATCATGAACGTCTTTTACAATCTCATCTATCTTTTTACCCTGATACGACTTCACGATTTCTTTTGAGTTATTATCAATGAATTCGCTAGGCACGCAGTTGATCATATATGCGTCGAGATTTTCCTTCGCGCGAACACGATCACCGATTTTAGCGGTCTTGAACTTCATTTTGATTGATTCGCCAACGCGATTACTGAACGCAATCAATACGTCTTCGCCGCCATCTTTCTTTAGTTTCTGATAGAAACCAGATGCGTCGTTGATCGTGATAGCGCATGATGCCGCTGGAGATAAGATATTTTCGAAATACTCAATAGTAGAAACGAGGTTTCGAATATCAGTTTCTCCAATAGAACACTGGATTAGATTGCCACCGCCTACATTACTCATCTAATGGTCACGCCTTCATCGAAGATATAAGGATGTTGTTCTCGAATTAGATATGTATAGTTCAAGTCGATAAGATAAATGTGACGATTGTCTTCGTTTTTATTCTTTTCGTAATCGTAAATAGAAATTGATCTGCGACTACCTGCTGGAAGAGTAGCATAAGTCGTATAGTCAACAATCAGCGTTTTTTCTGGTAATATTCTCTGAATACCGCTTTCTACGATAATTTGCTGCTGTTGAGTAATCCATTCGTAATGATGATTCGTTTGATATGCATACGATAACGATCCGTATTTCTGAGTGATATATGAATCAAACTTCTCATCTGACATATGCCATTCGAAATATGGATCATGAATCTCGTTAGTCAATAATACAAGCCAGTCTAACGTGACGTCACCATAATATTCGTAAGCGACTGTATCTGGTCTGTCGCCGTCTTGAACGAAGTATTCGTCGAAGCTGACCTTATTATTGTTCATGAAATTAGAAACAGAAAAACGACGAGTGATATCGGTCGCTGAAACAGTTCGATCTGTTCCTGGAATACGATACGCAGTTGTTGGATATGGTCTAAAGAATAAAGCCATTATTGACCACCGTTTGTTACGGCTCTATCCTGAGTTCTTCTTACTTCTTCTGCTTCTCTAGTTCTCTGCTGAACTCTGCTTTCAGGTAGAGCGATAGCTGGTCTAGGTCTATATGTTGGCGCATTGAAATTAGGATTGAGCGTTTGCTTTGTAACAATCTCTGTTTCTTTGAATGTCAGTGAAAGCTCTACGTCTGCAGGCGCTGGTGCACCATATCCGTCTGAGTCACGGATATATGCTGGATAATTTGAGCCATGATAATTGATTCTTACGTCGGTGCATACTGATGGTTGTAGCTTGAACAGATACTCTGGATGGCGGAATTTGATTTCAAAAAACTCAGGATATTTGAAAAACAATCCACCAGCAACATATTCTGGATGCGAATAATAAACGAACATATCAATTATCGTTTTGATTGCGTCTGACTCTTCACGATTCTTAGGAGATAGTTTCCAGCTAAACTGATGATCGCGGAAGTTGACGCCAGTAAACAGAACGATCTTATGGGGATTTTGAGCTACGCCACCAGTGACTTTAAGCAGAGCACCTGCTAGACCTTCAGCTCCAATAGCACCTCCTACTTGGTTCACTGCTCCAACAGCAGAATTTAATCCCGCACCAATTAATCCACCACCAGCAGTTGCTAGTCCTCCAGCCAATCCAGTAAGACTGTTTCCTTCTAGCATCTTACCGCCCATAGAATTATTACCATAGATCGCTTGATCTGATGGCTTTAACGCCATGCCTGCAGCAGAACCCAATGAAGGAGTAGAATATTCTGGATTATAATCCGTCTGAAGTGATGAAGGCATTGGAAGTCTAATAGTTCCACCAAGAACCGTAGATCCGATTTGACCGTTTAATAATCCACCCGAAAGAGACTGAACAACTCCAGGAAGAAACCCAGCAGTTTCTTTTGCGGTGAACTCAATCCAGTGATCGTTTTCTTCTAGTTCCTCAGGAAACCAAACAGAACGCTTACTAAAAGGATCAGCACCAGCTGGCGGTCCGATTAATCCAGCAGCCACACCACCAGCGAATGTTCCTACCGCAACTGCACCACCAATTACTGCAGCCGTTCCCGCAGCAGCTGCTATTCTAGCATTTCTTGTCTGCGTAAGAGGTGATAGTTTCGACATAGGTTCTCCTTTTCCCTTTGATATTTATATCATACATAGTTGGCATGGCACCATACAAAGGTAGATTTCAACCTAAGAATCCCAGCAAATACAAAGGCGATCCCACGAACATCGTTTATCGTAGCTCGTGGGAGCTTCGCTTTATGAACTACATCGACACCAATCCGAACATAGTTCAATGGTCGTCAGAGGAACTGTTCATTCCATATAAGTCACCGCTCGACGGAAAGTGGCATCGTTATTTCCCCGACTTCATTATTAAGATGAAAGATAAGGATGGAAAGCTGGTCACTAAGATGATCGAGATAAAACCACGCTCACAGTCAGTTCCACCAGCGCCCAGAGCGAAGGGCAAACATACTAAGAAGTATCTACGAGAAGTCGCTGTATTCGGAATAAATAGTGCGAAGTGGCACGCAGCCAAGGAATATTGTGCTGATCATAATTGGCAGTTCGTAGTGCTGACGGAAAAGGAATTAGGAATCTAATGGCAGCATATATCTTTGATCGTATGGTTCAGCGCGGAGCAGCTGCTGGCGTCCAACCTTCGGTCGCTCGCGAATCCCGTCAGTGGTTCCGCAGACAAGCACAAACAATCACAGCATCACCGACGCGAATGATTCGTAGTAATCAAGCTCGCCTTACAGATAAACCTCTGCTCGGTCGTATGTATCTGTTTCAATATGATCCAAAAGGCAAAAAGACTCTACCATATTATGATAGATTTCCGCTCATTTTTCCGATTGCTTCATCTCGCACTACTGGATTCGCTTCTTCAGGAGGATCCTTTCTGGGAATCAATCTACATTACTTACCGCCAGTTCTCAGAGCAAGACTGATGGATGCACTTTATGACACGATGACCAATGATAAACTAGATGAAACGACTCGTCTTCGTATCTCATATAATATTCTACAGCAGGCTAGCAAGTATCGTTTCTTCAAACCATGTATCAAACGATATCTTGTTTCGCATGTTCAGTCTAGATTTTTCTATATCGAGCCCACTGAATGGGAAATGGCTTTATTCTTACCACTTGATAGATTCGTTGGGGCTAATAAATCACGCATTTATCGCGATAGTCGCGACAGGATCTAACAATGCCATTCAACGTAGCAGAATTCAACGCAAATATATCACGCGGAAGTATCGCCCACAGCTCTCAGTTTGAGGGATTTATTGTTGGTGGTCCAGGAACGTATAGCAAGAGCGGAAAGGTTCAAGCTGGTATTCTTGCTCGTTATGGTCTTGAGGAAGGTATGCGCTTCCGTATTGAGTCAGTCAATCTGCCTGGCAGAACGTTAGTGACCACAGACCAGAACTATCATGGTCCTGTTCGTGCGTTGCCATACAGATTCAATATTCAAAACGTATCTATGACCATCATCCTGTCTAAAGACATGCGTGAGCGTGAAGCATTCATGAAGTGGCAGGATTTCTTTGTTGGTCACTATCGCACAAACTACACGAACCAAGCTGTTCCTGGACCATTCGATACAAAGTATTATCAGGACGGCATCGGTCGTATTCAAATAAGACAATATTCATATCCAGTAGGAGATGCCAGCGGAAACACAGCTGGCGCTGAGTATGAATTACAGAACGTGATTACTCTAGAAGAAGCATATCCAATAGGCGTTCAGGACATTCAAATGGCTTGGGGTGATGAAGGATATGCTAAACTACAGGTCGAAATCAGATATCGTTACGCCACAGAATACAATAAAAACTATGGCGGCACAAACCATTTTGATAGCAACAAAGCTGGTAAGAGCGTTACAAACTTTATCAAAGACAATCCTGGCGCATTTGGACCATAACATATTGAGGTGAATTTATGGCATTACCTAAGATCGCGACTCCGCAATTTGCATTGACATTACCATCTAACGGTCAACGAGTTCACTTTAGACCGTTCCTAGTCAAGGAAGAGAAAGCTCTTCTTATGGCGACTCAGTCTGAAGATTCGCTGGATATGATTGATGCAGTGAAAAATGTAATCGCGTCTTGCATATTGGATAAGGTCAACGTAGATACGTTGCCTTATTTCGATTTAGAATATATTTTTTTGAATATTCGAGCTAAGTCTATCGGTGAAATAGTCAAACTAGAGTATCGTCACACTGGCGGTAAGAACTACTCAGGAATTGAGTGTGACGCAGTTACGCCTGTAGAGATCAATCTTGAACAGGTCAAGGTCGAAAAGAAAGACGGTCATACGAATAAGATTCAGCTCGACGATAAGATAGGCGTTGAGATGCGTTATCCTACCATTCTAGATGTAAAGATGGTTACGGAAGGCGCGAACGAAATCGAAATGCTAGCGAAGTGTATCGTATCGGTATATGATGAAAATGAAGTTTACGAACCAGATAATCTTGAAGACTCTATTGAATTCATGGAGTCACTGAATAACTCTCAGTTCAGTAAGATCATGAACTTCGTAGATACGATGCCAAAGCTAAGACATACATTCAGCTATAAGTGCAAGGGATGTGGTCAGGAAGATACGGTCACGCTGGAGGGTATGGCTGATTTTTTTTGATGATCCTCTCTCATAATACTCTGGCGAATTATTACCAGACCAATTTTTCGTTGATGCAGCACCACAAATATTCGCTGAGTGACATAGATGGTATGATTCCGTGGGAGAGGGATATCTACGTCAAAATGCTTATTGAATATCTAGAAAAACTAAAAGAAGAACAAGACAGAAGGCGGTAAATGTCAAAGGAAAACGAAGAGATCCTTCGTGCTATCCTTGAAAAGGGAGGCGAAAATGCTAAGAAGCAAGCGGCTGAGGGAATAGCTCAGCTGCCGCCGGCTGCCGACGACCCACCTAAAGTAAAGCAGAAAAAGAAAACAAAAGGACTGAAAAAGGTCGCTGCTAAGATTGGGACCTCTAAGTTCTTTTATAATCCAGAAGGCGCTATCGTAGACGATAAAGGCGTCGTCGTTCCTCCGCGCATGGCTAAACAAATCATGGAAAAGAGTGAGATGTTTGACGCTGTTGCGAAAGCTATGCCAAAAGCAGTTCGTAGCAAACCAGACGCGAACATAGTTAGGTTGCATGGCGAACTGAAAAATACAGTAAGAATGTCTCAGGGTCTCGCGCGCTCGCACGAAGCACTACTAAAAGAAGTTCCTAAAGCATTTGATCAGTTTTCTATCGCTATCAAGCGCCTGACTGATCATCATACTGAAGTCGTAGAAAAGCTCATCAAACAAAACGAAGAGCTTCAGGATAAAGTCACAGAAATACTGACGGGCGTCAAGACGCCAACTCGTTCTGGTGGAGCAGTAAGACGACCAAAACGAGGTGCAGCTGCTGCCGCTGTTGGCGGATCACGAGCGGCAAGAACGACTAAGTTTCGAAACACAGCTCGTCGTCAAGAGGTATTAGATCGCGCTGAGCGTATGGGTCAAATTCGTCAAGATCGTAATATAAAAATGATCAAGCGATTAGGTATTGCTGGTGGAATCGGTGGTGGCATAATTGGTGCTGGCGTTGGTGCAGCTATCAATAGAGGAGGTCCAGCAGCGCCAGGACCAACTGGAACACAACCATCCGCAGGAGCACAACCATCAAACGTTCCAGGAATGGTAAAGCTGACTACACCGATCAGCAAAAAAGAATATGTTGTTGCTGGTCAGTATGCAAACAATTTCAAGGGATTCGTTGACGAGCTAGAAAATAACGGATATCAAATCAAAAGCATTGGTGGATATGCTAATCGTAATATCGCAGGAACTGGACAAAAGAGTTTCCATTCGCTCGGTGTAGCGATTGACATCAATCCTTCGACGAATCCACACTTATTTGACGGACGCACAGTCACTGATATGCCAGCGAACGTATCTGCGCTTGCTCGTAAATATGGTCTTGGTTGGGGTGGAGACTGGCGCTCGTCCAAAGATACGATGCACTTCTCTATGGCGTCACAAGAAGGTGGTGCGGTAGCGATTGATCGTAGCGGCGTTGCTCCTCTTCCTGGCGCACCTGCTACAGCAGGCACAACTGAAATGGCTGCTCGCGGCGCTCCGACTACAGCGGGAGCTGCACCAGCAACGCCCGCTGGCGTTCCAGAACGCGCAATGACTCCTTCTCCAGGAACTCCAGGCGCAGGCGCTGCTCCAGGCGATGTAGTCAAAGTCGTAGAGTCTGGTGCTGGATATAATGTCGTTCAGCTTGCTGACGGATCTGTAGAAAGAAGAACAGGCGTTCGTAACTGGAGAAACAATAATCCAGGAAACGTTTCCTATGGTGCATTTGCTCAGCGTTATGGTGCTATCGGAACTGACGGACGCTTTGCAATTTTCCCAACATATGAGCATGGACGTAGAGCTAAAGAAGCTCTGCTATTCGAAAGTCAAGGATATGCGGGAATGAATATCGCTCAAGCGATCAATCGTTACGCACCGCCATTCGAAAACAACACAAGAGGATACGTTCAGTCTGTAGCAGCTGCAGCAGGCGTCGATCCATCAACTCCTCTTTCTCAGCTTAGCCCACAGCAAAGAGTTGCTATGCTTAATGCTATGGAAAAGGTAGAAGGATTTAGAACAGGTCAGATCGCAAAGGTCAGCGGACCAACGGGAACTGCTACAGCGTCTGCGCCTCCAGCTGCTCCTCAAGTTCCTGGCGTGCCTCAAGCTGCTCTCGCTCCTTCCGCTGGAACGCCTAATGCGCCAGCTGCTACTTCTGGTGAAAAACCACAGAACGTTTCGTTTGAGTCAGGTCGAGTTGATGTGTCCAAAGTAGATCCTGAACTACTGAAACGTTTCTATGCAGCTGCTGCAGAATACGGTGGTCCTGTTCGTATCAACTCAGCTTATCGCGGTGATGATTATCAAGCGCAGCTATGGGTCCGTGCAAACGTATTCCGCGAGCCTGGAATCTATTCACCAGCAAAACCACAGAACACGACTGTAGTCACATATAGAGGTCAGCAGTTTACGGTTCCTGGATCAGGTCGTGGATCGTCTCATGGTAAAGGTCAGGCTCTTGACGTATCACCAGATGCAGCTCTTGATCCATATCTACGCAAGCATGGACTAAACAGACCGTTCGCTTCGTTTGATCCGCCGCACGTAGAGCTATCTGGTGGAAGCAACTATCAAGCACCAAGCGAACCAACCACAGGAACTCAGGTCGCTGGTGGACCAACAGCAGCTCCAGGCGCAAGCCCAACAGCTGCTATGGGAGCAACGATGGCAGCTGGTTCTGCAAGACAAGCTATGACCGACGCATGTAACTGTGGTCCTGGTCAAATGGTCATTATGAACAATAATAACACGATGATTCATACTCAGACGATGTATCGCCGTAATTCACTTTCTGGGAATAACAGACAACCAGAACCGTTCAATCCCCTCGCTATGGCTGCTGGATATGCGGTCGGTAGAGCCTTGAGGTTATTCTAATGGCTATTTCAAAACTCGTTAGCGTTGGATATCAAAAAGATACTAACAGTCCAGCGCAGAGAGCATACTTTTCAACGAACAATGACGCTCCGAAAAAAGTAGAAAAAGTATCATCATCTATGTTCAGCGACTCGATGGTTTCATCGGTCATTGATTCTATTCGTAATTACAACAGCCAAATAGCTAAACTTCAGGATATTTCACGCGGGCTTATTATTTCATTCAAAGGTTTGATTGTAATGATCAGACAGTTGAATAAGGATATGACGTCTCGTTTTAGACTGGTGAACAAAGAGTTAGATGCAAGCAGACTTGATTTCGTTCGTAATGTTTTGACGACGCCTGTAGCCACTCCTACAGGAACAACCACGCTCGGTAATGCGATTGAGGAAAAGAAAGAAGAAACTAAAAAAGAAGATCCAAAGAAAGAAGATGAAAAGTCTAGTTTCTTAGATGATCTTATGGGTCTCCTAGGAGTTAGAGGAGGAGCCAAAGGCGGTTCTACTTTGCTACGCGGAATGGGTGCGATCATCTCAAATCCGATTGTAGCAGGATTTTTAGGAGCAAGTGCGGCTACTGTAGCAGCTATCTTTGGATCTGCTGCTGTCGGTGATTACTTGATGAAGAAGTTTGGCATCAATGAAAAGATTGCCGAACGTGAAAAGTCTGAAGAATATCAGCAGCTGCGTCAAACCCAAGAAGGTCTTACTGATTCTGCGATAGAAAGAAACGTTGCTCCAGTTAGCGATCAGCGTAAAATGAGTATAACTCAATTCCTGAAGAGCAAAGGTCTAGGAGGTCCAGACGGAACTCCACGCGGAAGTGAAATTACTAAGAAAGGTGATGAAGTTACGATCATAAAGAAAGGTCATCCTGACGAAGGAAAGACGTTCAACTTCATCACAGGTCAGGAAATTGGCGCTCCACAAGTTCAGGGTCCGCCTGCGCCTGCGGCTCCAGCAGCTGCTCCTACTGGTGCTCCAACAACCGCTGCACCAGAAGCTGAAAAGCAACCTACACCTCCACAGTCGTCTGGTAGCTCAGAAGGCGCACAGCCAAGTGCTCCTTCGTCTCCTCCTCCTGCTGCGGGTGCTACAGCTACCATTTCTGTTGCAGATAGATCTAATCTAACTCCAGAAATGCAAAAGATGTTGAAGGTGGCAGAAGAATCTGATGCTGGTGCTCCTTCAGCGCAACCATCTGGAGGCGCAAGTCCTGCTGCTCCTGCTCCGGCTGCTGCACCAGCGGAAGCAGGTCCACCGAAGTCTGCAGCTGCTAGAAAAAGAGAAACGTTAGATGCACTTGGCGCACCAGCTCCAGCTACTCCTGCTCCTTCTGCACCACCAGCTCCACCAGAAACTCCTAAGATGGAATCATCTGGAGGTGGAGCACCTGTTGTTGTGAATAATAATAACGTTCAAGCATCTTCAAGTTCATCAGGAGGCGAAGGAAACAACGTAACAGGTCAGAACTTTGCGTTGAGTGCGGTCGATCCTTTCATGAACGAGTATCTTCAAAGGATAGCACCGTCATATCAATAAAAAAAGGGGGAGCCGAAGCTCCCCCAGGCTATCACAGGTGAAAGGAATAAGCCCTGTGATTATTCGTCATCCTCAGCGAGCTTGTTGAAGAACTCCAAGTCATCGTCATCATGAGCAGCTACCTTCTTAGCTGGTGCAGTCTTACCAACAGAAGGCGCAGCAGAAGGACGAGCGACACGTTCAAAAGGGACGTCGTCTTCCTCCGACTTACGACTATAACCTGCTTGCTCAGACAAGACCTTGTCCAAACGAGCCTTGAGTTCATCGTAGCTCTTGAACTTATCTGGAGCTACCAGCTCAGCAAGTGAATGCTGTGACTTCCAGATTGCTTCCATGTCATCGTCATCTTCAAGAAGCGGAGCTGGATCTTCGAACTCACTCTTGTCGTAGTTACGATAACCTTCAACCTTGCGGATCTTGAGCTTGAAGTTAGCACCAGCCCA
>Ga0222713_10001176_pt1 | contig 29828 bp, 44 predicted proteins | sample C33_649DmetaG_FD_165061 | JGI IMG/M metagenome (GOLD analysis project Ga0222713, IMG submission 165061) | Estuarine water microbial communities from San Francisco Bay, California, United States - C33_649D | ecosystem: Environmental > Aquatic > Marine > Unclassified | place: USA: California... | reverse complement strand
ACTCGTCATCAGCTTTCTGGCGGCTTGGCTCTCAATCACCGCGCTGTGGCGCGAACCCTTCAAAGAATTCTTTAATCAAAAACAAAATCCAGAATAATTATGGCTACTCCACTTAAACTTGCTCTATTCGCCGGTCTTGCGGCGTTTCTATTAATCTTTAGTATCACTGGTTGCGAACGAATCGATGCCGGCCATGTTGGCGTCAAGGTCAATCTCTATGGCGACGGCAAGGGCGTCGATGACGTGACTGAAGTTACTGGTTGGGTCTTCTATAATCCAATCTCAACCAAGATCGTCGAGTTTCCAACATTTGTGCAGCACAAGGAATACAAGCTAGACCGCGAAAGCGAGGTCGACGAATCTTTTGTTGTCAATTCCAAGGACGGCTCGGAATTCCACGTCTCACCGCTACTTAACTATTCAGTCAAGCGCGAAAAGGTGCCCTATATTTTCCAGAAATATCGAGTGACCCTAGCTGAGATTGAAGCAGGCTTCCTAAAGACCGCAGTCTATGATGCTTTCCGAGTTGTGGCCAATTCCTATACGGCGGATGAGATGATCTCCAACCGTGAGCAGTTTGAAATCAAGGTTCGCAAGGTCTTGGAAGACCACCTGGTACCGGAAGGCTTTATTCTAGCCCAGTTCACGTCAAACCTAATCTATCCGGAAACTTTCAAAAAGGCGATTGAAGCCAAGAACAATGCAGTACAGTCGGCGCTGACGGCTGAGAACAAGGTCAAGCAGGCCGAGGCTGAGGCCAAGATCAAGGTTGCCACCGCTGCCGGTAACGCCCAAGCCATGCTGACGTCAGCCAAGGCCGAGGCTGAGGCCAACCGACTCAAGCAACAGACAATTACACCAATGCTACTACAGCTTGAGTGGATCAACAAATGGAACGGTAAATTGCCCGAAACGATGTTGGGCGATAAGACTAATGCAATGATTGGCATCAAATAACAACCACATGCTAGAATTACTTAAGCGGTTTATTAAACCCAAACCAGCACCCGCACCAAAGGCCAGCATTATGATCAGCCACTCAGACGGGCTGGACGAAAACTATCTCTTTGACTTTAAGAATTACAGTTCAGGTTATCGGGGCAGTGGGCTGTTTAATGTTAGTAGCATTACTGTTGGTGGCATGAGCGATAGCGAGTCAATCAAGGCAAGCGAGCCACAAAAGATTCGAATCAAGCCAATCGATGTGCTAGCCCAATTGGAAACGGTGCCAACGCCATGGACCCTATCCAATTTGGAAGATAAGATCTCGGTGCTTAAATACAAGCAGGAGCTGATCACACAAAGCTATTCACGCCGCGAAGTCGAGGCCCTGATTGAGAGACTACAGAATCGACTAAAGTGGGCAGAGTTTAGCGAGTTCTTTATGCAGTTTCAAAATACGACCGACGAAAAGATCGAGGTTCTACTTGACAAATATGATTTGGTCATGAATACTTCCGATCTCTTTGTGCCTGAATTTCCCGATGAAGCGATCATGGTAATGCGTGACTATACTGACCAGCTGCAGGCCCTGTGCAACAAGAAACCTGTCTTCTACGTCATTGCTGAACCTGATAAGTTTCGTAAGGCCTATGAAAGGCGCGATCCGATCCTGCTTGTGCAGAGCCCGTTTGGTTTCTATTGGCAGATCCTTGGCGCTTGGGACAAGGAGATGATCCTGCTTAGCGAATTATAAAAGGCTGACCCTTTGGATAAATAACTCTGAACAAAAACAATTAGCGGAGTAATCCAAACGCCAGTCGCGTGTGTATAATATAATCAATGAAGTACCTTAAGTCATATAGTCTATTTGAATCAACTGGCTGGAGTCTCGAAGAAATTAATCGAATGGCCGAGGCTGGGCTTATGACTGGTGCAGAAAAGATTGAGGCAACTCGTACAGTAATCAAGCAAATCTTACGCGAAGCTGGTGAGAGCAATCCATGGTCAGACCGCGGCAAAGCCCTGTTAAGTTCGCTACCTGCGATTGAGGCAATTCACACACCAGAAGCCGAAGCCTTTTTCAAGGCCGGTTGGACTCCAACCAGCACAGTACAGCAATTAGCAAATGCGACCTTGGTCTGGAGTCGAGAAATTCAATACACTGATTCTGAACGAGCTAACCTTTGGCAATACTCAACAGACCCACAACAATACCGCCAATCCGAACAACTTATCTTCTATGAAGCAACTGGTTATGCGCGACACAATATTGGCGATCGATTGCAAGTTATTCTACGTAAGGCTCCAGGCGGCGGGCTTAGTTTTTATAGAGGTGCAATGCAGGAGCTCAATGAGCGATGGGCAATTGAAGAACGATTTGTGCCGAGCCGCAAGACTGTAGCTCAAACTAGAGCAAAAGAGGCAGTGATTGCCGAGATTAGAGAATTCTTGGAGCCTAAATTCAAAGATCACAAATGGGTACTTGAACGATATTTGCAATTTCTAGCAAGCGGTGGTTCAGCTAAACAATTGGCACAGAGATTCCAAATTATTCAACGCAGATTCCCAAGCTTGCCTCTTTGGGGAGCTGAAAATTATTACAACGAATTGCTCGATAAGGTGTTGACTGATGGTTTACCGGATGGTGTTAAATTCTGGTTAGCCTCACCCATTGAAGTTTCTAGTTGGGCCGCTCGTAAAATTGATTTATGGCGAAAATTAATTGACCAAGGCTTGGTCGATACGGCCTTATCAAAAACAATCACACAACGATGAATGGCTTTAAAAGTTTTACACAATGGCTAAATGAAGAAGTTGAGATGATCGACTTTAGTGTAGCTGATTCAAGTGGCGTAATTAATTATCCATCGCCAAAGGTTACTGTTAAAAAGAGAACGGCTGACAAGATTTTTAATCAAATAGTAATCGTTACACCAAGTGGCAAAACCTTTATCTATGCACTAACTGGTATACAAGCGTCATTCACTGATCCATTTCCAGATATTAATTTCAAATACCTCAAAAAAGAGGAAGATAATTCTCTAACCTTTGGTCGATACGTTACTGGTGGTGTCAAAGATTTTAGCGTACCGGCGAATGAAGTTAAGACTCTACTCTCCAACTTAATCAACGGCCCAGCTGAGTATTCAGTAAAGGGCATAACGTTTACTAAAATTAAAGTTTAATTAAGTTTTTACCAGGTTAGACTTTTATAATAATTTATGAAAAAACTAATATTATTAACGGTATTTGGCCTAACCTGGTTTATCGCAACTGCACAAGACACAGTTAAGCTTACTCCACAGGAACTATTTGAATTTAATTCTCAATGGAATAACTTAGGCACAACTCAATCCTATATTGATTTTTCAAAGGATGTACTCAATACGTCAGACCTATCACTTGGAGTTGTTGGTCGAAAGGTTTCAACGACCCTTAACTTGGCAATTAGCAAAGCATCAACTAGTGGTACATGGACCAATTCAGCGCTAGTATCAATAAATCCAAGCTGGAAATATTATGGACTAGGTTGGGCCATAACCCGAAAGACCTCTACTCGAAAAACTACTCTACAGGCAATTGGCGCATTTGATTTTACATTTCAAAAAAATCTTAACCTGTCTATTATTGATCTCTTTAAAACCAGGAGGTTTGGAAACTTTGGTTATAACTTAACCGCCTCTCAAACCTGGTGGGGCGAGTGGCAAGGCCCATGGCAAGGCGAATATGTGGTAGATTCTTTGGGTAATTGGGTCGCAAACATCTATCCAATAATGCCTCCATCAAAACAGTTAATTACCCGCGCAATGGTAATTTGGGCGTATCCAATTCAAATGAATCGAGTTACAGTTTCTCCACAATTGGTTTTGGTTAGTGATATTCATCGAAGCTTTACAGATGGCACTCTTAATATTTCATATCTAGCAGATTTTAATCTGGATGCATATTATGGTGTACAGTTAGATTGGAAAGTAGGAAAGAATTTTATTCTAAATAGTAGTATTCGAGTTAATAGTACAATCGATAAATCTAATACTGGTTTTAAAAAGAGTAATCCAATTCTATTTGCAGTCGGAACTGGCTTTTAATGAGTAGTTAGCTAACTGCCTAACTTTTACTAAAGTTTAATTAGGCTTTGCCCTTTCCAGGCTTTTATAGTATAATAATAGTCTATGGAAAAACTTAAAAGTCGAGCCAAAGGCTTTGCACTCTTCTTTGTGATACAAATGTCCTCGTATTTTCTGGTGACAATTAACCAGCGAGGAGTAGTTACCTATAACTATAGCTCAGTTATCATCACAGACATCATGATTGCTTCTCTGGGATATTTCGTAATTAAAAAGATTGCGTCATCCACTGATTCAATTCATCAATGGGCAGGCTATGTTGCCGGTGGAGTTACTGGCAGCGTGATTGCGCTATGGCTGTCTCAACATAATTTTCTATGACAACTCAATACGAAATAATAGTTAAAAAGATCGATCACGATCGGAATACTATTGTTGCTAATCAAATCCGATTATCTGGAGAAATGGTTAATCTAAATGAAGCTGGCTCAGTCGATCGCCTTGAGCTTGCAGTCCACCATCTAGTTAGAGAATTTCGACAAATTGAATTGGATAACTTAGCACCAGTCGAATTCATTACAATTAATAAGCACAGATAATCATGGGAACAAATTATTACCGAATACCGACAGTAGATGAAATGACTGACCGTAAAGTCAGATTGCAACAGCGACTTGAAAAATTAGACATGGAACCAGGCGAGATTGAACGAGCATTCAGATCAATTCAAGTCGGTGATTGGGAATATCAAAGTCCATGGGACGAATTTGTTGAGGACACCGCAATTCATTTAGGTAAACGTAGTGGAGGTTGGAAATTCTGTTGGAACTTTCACAAGAACAAACACTATTCAAATAAAGAGGAATTACTCGCATTCATTCGGTCAGGTAGAGTTGTGGACGAATACGGCGATGAATGGGATGTTGAGAAGTTTATTAAGATGGCGCTTGAATGGGGTCAGCCTGAAGGTTTAGTGGTGAATGAAGAATACCGAAAAACCCAAAGAGCCAAAGGCCATGGTATGTTCTGGTTAGACAACGAACGTTATGATGATTTGATAATTGACGGACTTAGAGTCTCGTCAGCAACTGAATTTTCTTAAATTTGACATTATGAATATTGACCAAGTTGCTCTATCTCAATGGATTAAAATTAAACTCAAACAAGCAAAATCTGATCGAGAAACTCATGTGCTGCTTGAACTAGCGGACGACTTCAATCTATTTGACGTTGATGAATTTTTAGTTGAGAGCGAATAGGCTCTCCTATAAATAACTCTATGAAGTACATTAAATCATGGAGAGTATTTGAATCTAATGACGGTTTCAGTTGGGATGAGAGAGATCGCATGGCAGATCTTGGTCTTAATCCTGAACCAACTGAACAGGAGAATCGTCGATATACTTCATTAATTCGTTATGAAAGTCCAGAGGCAAAGGACATAATGCGAGCTCGCAATTTAACTGTGAGCCGTGGCAAACGTCAGGAAAATGGAGAGCCTTGGCCAAGCGAAGCCGAAAAGATGGCAAAGCTGATAACTGACGTTGAAAAATTAGTTCGTCGAGCAAAGGCAGTTTGGTATACATATGGTGGCCCAGGATTTGAACCTTTTTATAGAGCTCTACGACGTTTCGGTTTTACTGAGAATCAAATCGCTGATCTAAAGGCCAGAGGCGGCCGATAATCTTCCAAATTGGGTAAATTAACCCTATGGAAAACTACCCTAAATGGTTGAATAACCTTGTTTATTTTTTGGCCGGTATTGGCTTTTGGCAATTAATTTCATATTGGATATGACGATTAAATTTTTAAATCCTGCACATGTAGTCTCATGTGAGATCACAAAGGAACACGTCAGCGAACGTTTTTACATCAGGCCTGAACGTAATGTCACCAAGTGGTTTGGGCTAGCTCTTGAACTACAGGAAAGAATGGTCGGTGACCACCGATATTGGGACCATGATACAAAAGAATTCACATATCACTGGGATTTCTTGAAGGAAAATAGCGATCGATACGATATTGTTGGAGATACTGTGATGTGTAAAGCTGAAGTTCGACTACAGTTTGTCGATGGCCAGTTTGCTAAGTATTATTTCTCAACTTTCAAAGAGGCAGTTGATTGGGTCAAGAGTGTAAATGGCTTAACTAAACTAGACTCATGGATTCAGCGTTAACTGAAGTTGAAATCAAGCGATTACGATCTCTTGGCTTGACACCGATTTATGGGTTTGTCAAAGAGAGCAAACTGCATGAGGAGCTTGAAAGTCTCTCGCTTGGCTTGGTTCAAACAATGTTTAATGAAAGAGGTTGGGGTAATGGATATGTTTGCCTGCCAGCTGGTCATCGTTGGTGGGGTATGGAGTATGAAGATATTCCAGTGTCAGTGCATGGGGGCCTAACCTTTGCAACATTTGCCGAAAAGCTAGATTGGCCAGAGATAGATCGTAGTCGGGTTTTACCTGACGATTATGTAATAGGTTTTGATACTCGACACTATGGCGATTCTTTAAAGTGTTGGCCAAACGCAGAGAGCGTCATGGCTGAAGTTAACCGATTAATAGAACAGTGTCAATAATGGCAGAAGTAGTCAATTCAAATTTATCAGATGACGAACTAATTCGAATACTTGAATTGGGTTTATCTGAAGTTATCTTAACTGAAGAAGATTTACGTAGGCTTACGGAAATGGGTCTAATTTCAAGCAAACCCTCTGAGTAAACCGAATCGACAATCTCAGTATTATTTTATTAAACATCGACACATGACAAACAGAAAATTAGTTGATTCAACCTATGCACTGAGCATGATTGTTTCAATGGAAACAGATTACGATAATTGGACAATGGAATCGTGTGGCGCGGCTGGATATTCATGGTTAGAATTCAAGAGCCCTGAATATAAATCACCGGCTGGGCTACGTAAGGTGTATGCGCTCACGCTAAACTATAATGGAGCCTATATCGACGGTCGAATTCAATGGACGGTACCAATGTCCATTTGGCTTAATCCATTCAATCCATTATTTTGGAGATATTGGATTGCCAAAAAGAAATTAATTAGGCACCTAAAGGTTGCCGCGACTCAAAAACATCTAGAGTATTTGCGTAAGCACATGCCATAATGCAGCCAGTAAGAACACGACAAGAGGAATTAGTTGAAGATCCATGGCAAATGTTAGTCGTTTGTCAAATGCTCAATCAAACTAGTTGGAAACAGGTGGATGCATGTCGTCCACTTTTTTTTGATAGATGGCCGAATGCTCTCGCAGTCGTTGGCGCAGAGCAATCTCAAATAGTTGAAGCGATTAGGCCTTTGGGTTTTTATAATCGGCGTGCAAAATCAATTAGAGCATTTAGTGAAGCTTGGTTGCAAGCTCTAAGCGAATGGCCAAATCCAACCGGGATCCCAGTCCAAACTCTGGCTAAAATGCCAGGTATTGGCAAATATGCAATAGACTCTTGGAAGATTTTTCAATTAAAAGACTTTACGACGGATGCAACTGACAAAGTTTTAGTACAATATTTAGAATATCATAGAACAATAAATGGAATTATTAGCAACACACCCAGTTAAAAAATCAGATCTAGGTTTTCACGGCAACTTGTTTGGAGGTAAACTACTTGCATGGTTAGACGCAGCAGCTGCTGCCTATGCAATGGAAGTCTGTCACAATCGACGTATGGTGACGATTCGAATCGATGAATGTGTCTTTAAAAAGCCTGCAAAAGAAGGATCATTGGTCAAGATCTATGGCGAACTTGTCAAAATTGGCAACACCTCTGCAACTTTTCACGTTGAGGCACGGGCTTTCAATGTGTACACTCACGATGAAGAGGCTGTGCTACACACAAAGATTGTCTTTGTCAGAATCGATGAAGATGGTAGCCCAATTCCAATTTCAAAGAGTGTCAAAGATACTCACATGAATACTCAATTACTGCCGCCTTCCAAACTATAAATATCCTATATGGATTCAATTAGTTCGTGCAAAGTCTGCAACCGGCCTATCCCAATTTTAGGAGGAACCACTCATATTTGTATATTATGTTTAACGAAATCAAAGAAAGATTAAACAAAGTACTCGAGTTTCTTACTTGGCTTGAGGAACAGCGACTTAAGAGCATGGAACATTCAGGCCGAGGCTGGGGTTGATAAATAATCCTATGAAGAATAGGAGTATTTTATTATTTGAGTCATGGTCAATCAGCCAACTTGCGGATCGTATAGACGCAGCAGCCGCTGGTCCAGGCACAGACGAAATTGAATTAACCTCAGCTATTCAAGCGATTCCAGATAGGCAGACAGTTGTTCAAATTAATGCATTAATGTCCGGAAGCGACAAATATGCATACAAAACAATTGATGCCGTACTTAAGGGCGAACTTGGTTATTTTGATGATGATTATGCTGAAACTATTAATATCCACATTGACCGAATTGGAGCAAAGGATGTTTTGGCCCTAACTGCATTGCCAGTTACTCCACCTGAAAAGATTATTGCTGACATTCTACCTAGAGTTAAACAACATGAGGGAGTTAAATCTAAAGTATATCTAGATAGTCAAGGTATTCCAACGATTGGAGTCGGCTTTAATCTATCAAGACAGGATTCACTTCAGCGAATTAGTTCAATCGGCGCTAATTATCAACAAGTCAAATCAGGTAAAGCTGCGCTAACTGATTCGCAGATATCTACGCTGCTAATGCAGGACTTAAAAGCAGCTTATGAACAAGCACAAAGTCTTGTGCCCAATTGGACTTCACTGCCTGATTCAATAAAGGGTGTATTAACTGAAATGGCTTTCAATCTGGGCAAGCAAGGACTAAGCGAGTTCAAAAACTTTCTTCGATATATTTCAACATACGACTATGCTAAAGCTTCAGCTGAAATGTTAAGATCTAGTTGGGCAAGCCAAGTTGGCAATCGAGCACAAACTCTATCAAAAATAGTAAACGCGGCTTAAAAAATAAATAACAGTATGAAGCACATCAAACTGTTTGAACAATTTGTCAGCGAATCTTTTGAGAAAGATCCCAAAGAAGAGATCAAATTAACTGAACATCAGCTTGATATTGTTATGCGACTCGCTGATGCAATCAATATGGCGATGAATAATACTAGTGTTGGAGCTTATCAAACTGGCACAATTCAATTTAATTATAGTGCAAGCGTCAACGATTGGATGGATTTAGAAGTGTATGGCGATGGAATTCGAATGTGGATGGAGCAAGATATGCAAATCAGGCCAATCTTTCTAGAGATTGAGGGCAACACGCAAGACGAATTAAAAAGAATGGTTGACCTCGGCCTAGTTCAGAATCTTGCAGATTTTATTGAGATTGAGGGTGAGTACATTACCGGGTTTAATGTAACAACTAGCGTTTCATATGATTCAAAGGATGTTTCCTTTAGCTATGATGAAACTTCAAATACCGAATTCTATAGCGCATCTTACCTAAACTTCAACGACAATGGGCCTCAAGAAATTGAAAGGCTCGCCGATGACATTGGCGATTGGGCGACTGAGTGGATGGATGAGAGTGCTATACCTGAGTCAACTATTCAAGCCATGCTAGACGAAAGGTTTCCCGAAGACGAAGAAGACGAGGATGACGAGGATGAAAACGAAAATGACGAAGACGATGATGACAACTACTAAATATATTAAGCTATTTGAATCATTTAATACTATTTCAATTGAAGGTGAAGAGCCTTTTATCAAATGGGCATGCGAGCAACTTGGAATTAAAGAGTGTCCAACTATAGAATTTGGAGATGACCATTCATTTGCAGTCGAGAAGAGATCAATGGCATACTTTCAACCTGGCAGTTATCGAATCTTTGTTCTTCGTGGTAAAAGAACAAAGGCTGACTGGTTGCGTTCTCTTGCTCATGAGCTAGTTCATGCTCACCAGCTTGAACGTGGCGAAAAACTAAATGGCGAAACTGGTTCTGACCACGAGAACGAGGCCAATTCGAAAGCTGGCGAATTGCTCAGAGACTGGGGCAAGATCGACGGCACCATATACGAAAGCTAATTTCTTTGGTATATTAACCTCATGCAAGGTTATACAGTCTATTACCTACACTACGAAGATCCTGAATTTAGGAAGCCTGCTTGGAACACTCGACAAGACTTTGTCAAATTAGTCGGTGCTAAAACCCCAGATGCAGCAATCAATTGGGTCAAGGCTCAATTCGAAACTCCAATTAAGATTATGGGATTGGGAGTCAGTAAGTTAGACGACTGTGAAATCTTAATAAACGAATAATGTATAATAATAGCCATGAGCAAAAGAATCCAAGTCGCCGACGAGTATCGCAAAAACAAATTAAGCCTTGAACCAGGCGGAGATGAAGTAACTGTCGTATTGGGGGATGGAACCCGATTAGTGTACGATAAAATTAAAGATCCATATCGATATGTCCTGCATATCCACAGACAGGGCAAAGATATCCAAGAAGTTTATGTTAACGGCGAACCCTTTGATGTAAACTTTGACTGATAAATAACTCTATGAAGAGTTATGTACAGCCCAGAAAGACCTGGCTTTCCGAGTCATCAGCTTATTACAAAGAAGAATTAAATCCAAAGTTTTGGGCCGGCGAAGAATTTGACCCAATGGTCAGAACTAAATTGCTTGCTATTGCCCAAGATTTCTATGAGGGTCTGCAATTGACAGTACCGGTCGTTGACGTACAGTTAACCGGCTCAATCGCAAATTATACATGGACTGAGTATTCAGATCTAGATGTCCATGTTATCCTAGATTTTAAATCAATCGGTGACGATATTGAATTAGTAAAGAAGGCACTGGACGGCCAGCGCTTTATATGGAATATGAGGCACCCAGTCATCATCAAAGACCATGATGTTGAACTATATGCCCAGGACGAGAATGAGCCCCACGTGTCATCAGGATTATTCTCGTTAATGAAGAACGAGTGGATTAAGAAACCAGTTTGGAACGAGCCAACTATCGATGAATTGGATGTTAAACGTAAAGTTGAAGCTTACATAACTGAAATAGAAGAACTTGAAAAGAATTTAGCGGATGGGTCTAGCGAATTTGAAGCAAGAGAATTACTTGAAAGAGTTGGCGCTTTAAAAACCAAGATCATGAAAGCTCGCAAAGACGGGCTCGCTGAAACTGGCGAGTTCTCAGTTGAAAATCTAGTTTTCAAACAATTACGTAATCAGGGTTGGATTGAGAGATTAATTGATGCTGGTTCAAAATCATATTCTGCAATTTATTCTGATCCAAAAGCTGAATCAGATGAAGACTCCACCTCACCGGAAGGAGTTGGCGAAAAGCCAGTTAATGAAGATCGCATTTATCCAGGCGGCCTAGTCTTTCTATTGGGTAAAGAACAAGAGGGCGGTCGTCGCCTCTATCTGTTTGAGATTGAATGGGCTAGAGAAGTTAGCCGTCCAGGCGGTTGGCAAGTAAATATGGTTGGCCTTAGAAATCCAATGATCATTAAGAAAATTGACGGCGAACTTAGAGCTAAATCAATTGCAGCTAGTCCACGAGATATTCAACGAGCAATTGGCCTATCCAATATGAGTGTAGTCCTAAATGCAAAGACCAAGACTCCGTTTTGGCACGATACCGTTAAGATCAATAATGTTTCTCAGTTATTGAATACTATGAAGTATCGCTTACCTGCAATCCCAGACCTAAATTTGGACTAATTTCAAAAACTTTGAGCCGATCGTAAGTAAATAATGCTAACGATGGTTCGGTTTATTGAATTTTACGTCAGAGCAGATAATGCCTACTCGATTGAACGGGTTAGGTACATGCTTGACAATTTAGTGGACTTAGGCACCGTTAAGAAATGGAGCGAATCTACTGATGGAGATTCTATTCACTTTACAGTAAATGGTACATGGACCGCCTACAGTACAGTAGCAGCAATGATCCCAAAGAAGAGAACTCCGGAAACCGAACTTTTATCAATTTCCATAGAACATTTCGAAGATGACTAAACTTAGAATCGCAATCGGATCCGATCACGCCGGTTTTGAACTCAAAACAAAGTTGATTAATCACTTAGAAGAGTTAGGCCATGCAGTTTGGGACTTGGGACCAGACTCAGCAGACTCAGTCGATTATCCAGACTATGCTCACAAAGTTGCAATGAACGTGTCAAACTTTGATACGACTGGCATCTTGATTTGTGGGTCAGCAAATGGGGTTGCAATGACTGCCAACAAGCACCAAAAGGTTAGAGCGGCGATTGCTTGGGAACCTGAAATTGCTGCGCTAGCTAAACAGCACAACAATGCAAATACCTTATGTATTCCAGCGAGATTCGTAGACACTTACGAAGCTAAAGCAATAGTTGATGCATTTTTAGAGGCCGAATTTGAAGGAGGCCGCCACGAAAACCGGGTCAATAAGATCAGTTTTTAGTATATTAGTCTAAATGAAGCTTACTAAGATTAATTTGAACTGGCCTTTACTAATCAAGGCCGGCAGCTTAATCTTTTTAATTAAGATCGTGTATAAGATACTCAATGGAACTAATTAATAAAACAGACGACTCAAACCAACTGGTTAGCCCAGTTTTACCAGAAGGTATCAAAAACTATTTGATTGATATCGATGGTACAATAACTGAAGACGTACCAAACGAGGAACCTGATCGAATGCTAACTGTTGCTCCATATCCAGATGCAGTAACAATAATTAACGAGTGGTTTGATCAAGGTCATATCATTACGTTCTTTACTTCTAGAACTGAAGATCATCGTCGAGTTACTCAAGTTTGGTTAGATTCACATGGTTTTAAATATCACGGCCTGTTGATGGGCAAGCCACGCGGTGGCAACTATCACTGGATCGACAATCATATAGTTAGAGCGACCAGATACGATGGTATTTGGTCAGATTTAGTCAAGAAAAATGTAACGATAGAAGTATTTCCATCGAACGAATAATTATGGCAGTAAAAGACATAGGAAAGAAGTATCAATTGCTGGATGAGATCGAACACGTTCTCAAGAGACCCGGCATGTATATCGGCTCAACTAAGCCACACACATCAAATGAATGGATTCTAGGAGATGGCGGATTCTTTGAAAAGGAGGAGTTAACCTATAATCCAGGTTTCTTAAAACTATTTGATGAAATCATTTCAAACTCAGTTGATGAGCATAAGCGAGCCGGCAAGATCAATACAATTAAAGTAACTGCAGATGCGACCACAATATCAGTCTGGGACAATGGTGGAATCCCAGTTGTTCAGCATCCAGAGCACAAGGTCTGGATTCCGGAGCTTATCTTCTCAAACCTCAGAGCTGGCTCAAACTTCGACGACACCGAAGGTCGAACCGTTGCGGGTACAAATGGAGTTGGAGCGAGTCTCGTCAACATCTTTTCCGACAAGTTTATCGTGGATACAGCCGACGGCAAAAACCGGTTTTATCAGGCATTTTCGCAACACATGGCGAACCGAACTCCTGCAAAAATTTCAAAGAGTACTCAAGGCTTTACTGAAATAACATATACTCCAGATCTAAGCCAGTTCGGTATGGCCTCAATCGGTGAAGCTCATATTAAAATGATGCGCAAGCGAGTCATTGAAATTGCAGCGGCGAATCCAGGACTTAAGGTCGAATTTGGCAAAGATAAATTCAAATTCAAAACATTTAAGGAATACGTTGATCTATTCGTAAAAGATTCAATTTGGGAAAGATCTGAACATTGGGACTTTGCAATTGGAGTATCAAAAGACGGTTATCAATCTCAATCATTTGTTAATTCCATCTTAACTAAAGATGGAGGTACTCATGAGAATTATATCATCTACCAAACGATTGAGCAGTTGCGAGGCTTAATCAAAAAGAAATATAAAGTTGATACAAAACCAGCTGAGATTAGAAACCACATGTTCTTATTTCTCAACTGTACTATCATTAATCCTAGTTTCTCTTCGCAAACTAAAGAGAAGCTTATTACTGAACCTAAAGATTTTCAAACTGCACATAAGGTTTCAGAGAAATTTGCAAAGGCAATCTTTGCATCTGAAGTTGTCCAATCATTACTTGATTGGATTGAACAAAAGAAACAGGCCGAAGAGAAAGCTGAGTTACGAAAACTCAATAAGTCTTTGTCTACGGCAAAGGTTCTAAAGCTGATCGATGCAAAAGGCCGAGACAGAGAAAAATGTTCTCTTGGTATTTTTGAAGGAATGTCAGCTCTATCAGCTGTTCGTAAATTTAGAGATCCTCAGACATTCGGTGCCTTTCCATTACGTGGTAAATTCCTAAACGTTGCTGAACTAAAGCATGCTGAGGTAATCAAAAACGAAGAAGTTGTGCAACTAATGGCATCGTTAGGTATTAAACTTGGTGAAGATGCTCGCCATCCAAGATATGGTAAGATCTTAATCTATACTGACGCTGATCCAGACGGAGACTCAATTGCTGGTATGTTGATCAATTTCTTTGCTAGATATTGGCCAGAACTCTTTGCACATGACAGAGTCTTTAAAGTTATGACGCCATTAGTTGTAGCAAAAAAAGGCAAAGAAGTTTTACCGTTCTATTCAAATGAAGACTACCAGAAATGGGAAAAGAAAACTGGCGCAAAGGGCTGGAACGTTGAATACAAAAAAGGTTTAGCTGCATTGGAGGATGATGAATATAAAGAAATCATTCACAATCCAGTATTAGTTAAGATTGATAATGACGGCTCATATAAAGAGAGCCTAAATAATTGGTTTGGCAACGACTCGTCAATCAGAAAAGAAAAGTTGCTTAAATTATCAGTATGATGAATTTTACTCAAGCTCGAAAAGAGTTATTATCCGGTCTAACTATTTCAGTTGCACTTGTACCTGAAGCAATTTCATTTGCGCTATTAGTTGGAGCAGCGCCGCAAGTTGGTCTATGGGCAGCTGTCTTTATGGCACTGTCAACCGCTATTTTTGGAGGTAGACCTGGATTAATTAGTGGAGCAACTGGTGCAACTGCTGTAATCTTAGCGGCACTAGTTAATTCGCATGGAATGGAATATCTTTTTACTGGCGTCTTGGTCGCGGGCTTAATTCAATTAATTATTTGGATAAGCGGCGCTTGGCAAATATTTGATAAAATACCGAAACTGGTTATGTCAGGTTTCCTAGTTGCATTAGCGATAATGATCTTTAGCAGTCAGCTACACTATTTAGATATCGGCAAGCCATCTACTCTCGAATTAATTGCAACACTGGGTGTCATTAGCCTTGCTGCAATTGCTATGTGGAAATCAATAACTCGATTTAGTTTTCCGCCAGCTTTATCAGCTTTAGCAATTGGTATACTATTAGGAGTCCCATTAATGTTACCGACAGTTGGAGACATTTCCCCAGTTTCAGCAAGTTTGCCAACTTTTACCATGCCACTTTTAAGTTGGTCTGCCATACTTGCAGTATTACCATATTCATTTGGTGTTGCAATATCTGGCCTAACTGAATCTCTAATTGCAGTTGGTAATGAAGGTAGTAAAAAGAAAGAAACTTTTGCTCAAGGCCTAGGTAATATAGTCAGTAGCTTATTCAATTCTATGGGAGGCTGTGTATTAATTGGACAAACGAATTTGAACTTAGCTGCTGGTGCAAAGCATAGACTCTCGTCGTTAGCGGCCGCTTTTGGTTTAGCGCTTATCATCTTAACTTTAGGTAAATGGATTGAACTCATTCCGCTTGCTGGCTTAATTGGAGTTATGGTAGTTGTCGTTATTCAAACTGGCGATTGGCAAGCACTAAAGACCTTGAACGTATACAAGATGATTGTACTTTTTGGTACTACTAGCATAGCATTAGTAACTCATAACTTAGCGTTAGGGGTTATTGCTGGAACAATACTCTACTATTCGATAAAAAAGAGCGCACTATGGCAAAAATAGCAACTATAAGAAAATCAATAACACAATACCTAGATCAAGACTATGCGCTCTATGGAATGTATACTCTTGAGAATCGAGCGATCCCATCAGTGATTGATGGATTTAAACCGACTCAGCGTAAGATCATTTATATTTCAGATAAAGTTTGGAAATCTGGCACCGAGAAACCATTAAAGATATTTCAATTAGGTGGTAAGGTCGCAGCAGATGCTCACTACCACCATGGTGACGGTTCTCTCAATTCAGCCATCATTGGAATGGCTCAATCATTTAAGAATTCGTTGCCTTTACTTGAAGAGATAGGGCAATTTGGTTCGCTACGCTCGCCAGAAGCTGGTGCGGCTCGTTATATTTCAACAAGAACGACCAAGAATTTTAGACTCTTATACAAGGACTTTGAATTATTGGAATCTCGACATGAAGAAGGTTCTCAAATTGAACCGGCTTTCTTCTTACCAATTATTCCAGCAGTTTTGCTAAATGGATCTTCAGGTATTGCAGTTGGATTTGCGACAAACATTCTAAACCGAAATCCGATTGACTTAATCGATGCATGTCTCAATGTCTTAGCCGGAAAAAAGGTCCCAACTCTTGTACCATGGTGGAAAGATTTCTCAGGCGAAGTCAAGCCGACTGGTAATCCAAATCAGTATGTGATGAGCGGCTCGTACAAAGTTGCAAACACAACGACTGTCGAGATTTCAGAATTACCACCATCTATCACTTATCAAAAATATGAGTCTCACCTAAATTCCCTATTGGAAAAAGGTACAATCTATTCATATGATGATAACTGTTCAGGCGGAATAAATTACACTCTCAAGTTTTCAAGAAATACATTAGCTGATTTACTTAAGAAGGGCAAACTAGATTCTCTGCTTAAGATGCAAGAGAACGAAACTGAAAACCTAACCTGTTTGGACGAACATGGTAAGCTCAAAATATTTGAATCAGTTTCAGAATTAGTCGAATACTTTGTACAGTTTAGATTGAGTTATTATGACAAGCGTAAAGCCTATCTAATTGACAAACTGAATCGTGAATTGACGTTCTTGTCAAATAGAGCAAAGTTTATTAAGTTGATAATCGAAGGCAAGCTAAAGATAAACAATCGACCTAAAGCTGAGCTCGTTGCTGAACTTGAGAAATTGAAATTTGATCTAGTCAACGAGTCATACAATTATCTACTGTCGATGGCAATTAGCTCATTAACTAAAGAACTGTATGAACAACTGCTTACTGAAGTTGCAGTTAAATCCGATGAACTTGTTATAGTAAAAAAGACTGAGCCAATTGATATGTATAAAACAGATTTAGTTGAGCTTAAAAAGAATCTAAAAAACTCCAAATAGTCCAATGAATCTGTATTACTCGCTCGCATTAATGGTCCTAGTTTCAGTCAGTATAATTGCACTGATTCTAATCAATCGCGCTAAATATAAAAAGGCCATTCTAAAACTAAAATTACAGGAGTATTCGAATCGATTAAAGATTGGCGAAACCTACTGGTATAATTCATCAAAAGGTTCACTAAACGACAATCATCCTAGCTGTTGGGCAAAGGTGGTTGCTGAACCTGTTCTAGACAAACACAATGTTGTAATTGTTGAAGTTATCTTAAAGATCGGTAACAAGAGTTCAATTGCAACCTTTGTACCTGCAAATAGCCTCGCAAAAATTGATCAACTAAACTCATGACCGACTACAAAATTTTCTCAGTCAACAATCTTGAACTTTCTCAGCGTATTGCTGATGCATTAGATACAAACTTAGGAAAATTAAAGATAGATCAATTCTCTGACGGAGAGATGAGCCCACAGTTTGGTGAATCGGTCAGAGAAAAAAGGGTCTTTCTAGTCTGTACGACGTCTAGTCCAACTGAAATCGTTAAACTCCTGTTAGCCTTAGATGCGGCCAAGAGAGCTTCAGCTAGAGAAGTGATAGCAATATTGCCGTATTATGGATATTCCCGCCAAGATCGCAAGGAGGGACCTCGTGGTGCAATAGGCGCAAGACTAATGGCAGACTTAATTCAAACTGCCGGTGCGGATCGATTAATTTGCTTGGACCTACACGCTGATCAGATTCAAGGCTTTTTCAATGGGCCGCTTAATCTGATTTCAGGTCATATTGTATTCAGCACTTTTCTCCGCAATTTGCCAGCCGATCAATATACAATCTGTTCGCCTGATGCCGGCGGTGTTAAAAGAGCAAACAAATTCTATCAGCAATTTTTAAAGCAATTTCCCGATTCGACATTCGCAATGCTGTCTAAATTAAGGGATAAGCCGAATTCGATTGAGCGAATGGATTTAATCGGCGATGTTAGTGGCCGCCATGTAATTATTATCGATGATATGATTGACACAGGCGGTACGCTAATCAAAGCTGCACAACTATTAAAAGAGGGTGGAGCAACCCAGGTTTCAGCATGCATTACGCATGGAGTATTATCTGGTCAAGGCCATCCACGAATTATGATGTCTGAATATTTGGACAAATTAATTATCAGCGATTCTATTGAGCAAGAAGTAATTAATAATAAGATTGAAACGGTCAGTTGTGCAACCGCAATTGCAGCAACAATCAAAGCAATCACAAGTTCAACTTCATTAGAAGAAGCGCTTGATCGGTTGTTAGAGGTTAACTAATAAAAAAAGGGACTCAATTGAGTCCCTTTATATTTAGGCAGAAGATCAAGTATTATGCAATGTCTGCAGATTCAATCAAAGTGTAGGTAAAAGATTTACCGTGAACTGCGGCAGCTTTACGACAAATTGCCATAAAGGCTTCAAAGTCCGCTGCTTTCTTGAATACTTGGCAGCCTTCTGACCAATTCTCTACATAAGTAGAATCAGCTCCAGCTTTGTGGATATTAATTCCAAAAATTCCTTCAGCAATTTTATCCTCGTTGTAGGTCATATCACGGTTTGCATCGCGATATACCTTAACCGGCTTTTGTTGCTTTAACGCTTCATACTTACCTTGGTGTAAACCCAATGTGTGTGAACCGCGATACTGGCCTTCAACTAAGCGGGCAACACCAGCTGCATTGTGGTATTCCATTACGCCTTTTTTACCAGGATCGGTTGTTGCTGGCCAAATGTGAAACTTCCAATTGCCGCCTTCTTTGTAAGAAACGGTAATGTGGTCATCAAATACATTCGTCACAGCATTGCCAGTTGCAGAGTTTCTAACGCCAACGATGTTAACATCAAAGTCCTTTGCTCCTTCGAACCATGCATAGCCCTTTGCTTTAACAGCCGCTTCGATTTGTTCTCTTGTGTAACTCATAATTCATTTCAGGTTATTTTTAGGAAAGAGCATTGTAATACTCCTTGAAATGCTTGATTCTGTCTGGCAAACCTATTGTGCCGCCATTAACTCTCTTAGTAACTGCAGTTACAGTTGCATCGTCTGCTCCCTTATCGCAAATTGCCCAAAGGCCATTTGATTGAAAGAAGAATGCAGCTGATGCGAGAGGATATTTTGTTGCAACTAGATCTGGGTTTGCAACTGTGTCTTCACCAATAAACTTTGCAAAGTTTGTATAGTTAGCTTTACCGGTCAATTGAATGTAACCGCGACCTCTGAACTTATAGCCTTCGCCAGTTGCCTCAGCTCCATTACCCATACGGTTACCGTAAACTAGGTTTGCGATTTTTTCAGGTTTTCTTTCGTATTCTAGGGCCTTTGCATCAGTTGGGAAATACTTACCGAAGATTCCACGAAGACCCTTCGCACCGTAATTTAAATTCTCTTGAACCGCTTTGAAACCACCAGACTCGTGACCGCATTGAGCTAGGAAGTGGGCAAGTCTAAGACTATTCGTAATACCGAATTTTGCTGCAACTTCTGGAATCTGTGCGATTACCGAATCAGGTACATGGCCTTTTAATTTTTCTAACTTTAATGGGCCAGCTGAAATTGGCGCAGCTGGTGCAGCCGCCTCGCTAATTCCCATTTTTGCTAGGGTCGCTGGACCGACGATACCGTCTGCCGTAAGACCGTTTTTTGACTGCCATTCTTTGACAGCTTTTTCAGTGCCTGGGCCGAAGTTACCATCGGCGGCTTGACCGAGCTTTTCTTGCAATTTTTTGACTAGATCACCCGTCGATCCAACTTTTAAAATCATACAATTTGGGTTATTTGGTATTATTTATCAAGTCGAAGCTTTTTCCAAAAGCGATAAATAATATCATGAGCCGGCTTATCTCTAAAAAGACTGCAAATTTAACATTGGCCTGGTGCATTGACCGGTATGGGGCAAGCATCCATAATGACCTGTCGACTCTGGAGATCAGGTTCAGATCAAAGCTTGAATTTTATGGCGAATACGATTCAGAAGACAATATCATCTATTTGAATCCGACTAAACACAAGACCTTAATTGAATGGGTCAATACTATAATTCATGAATACACTCACTTTAAACAAAATATTGATGGGATGTATACAAAGTACTATGACAGATACGGTAGATCCTACGAAAACCATCCCCACGAAGTAAGTGCTCATCGGACAGCCGAACGAGATCAAAAGGAAGCTCGTCGTTGGGTGTTGCAAAATTTACGAAAAGTTAAAAGATAGTTCTGTAGTTTCTGTAGTTTTTTAAGCCCGACCAGATAAATAACTACAAAAAAGGTCGTAGGCAAAATGAAAAAATTACAGGCCCTTCTGGGCATTCTCCTAATTGCGTTTTTCGCAGTTACCCCTTCAAAATTATTGGCTCAGACTGGCCCAACTGCTCCCGCTGCTGGTGTGTATGTTCTTGTTGATACTTCATACCAAGTAGGTACAGTTGCAGCTGACTCGACAATTGCAAAACTTTACTATCACAACAATACCTCTTCTCTAATTGCAGGTATGCAGTTTAGAGTTTGGTACGATAATGCTGCCTTTAATGGTCAAGCACCAGTCGTTACTTCTCTAAATAATACGTTCTCGCAGTATATGCAATATAAGACCGATACTATTAACGGTCACATTACAATTACCTTAGCTTATACTGGAAGTAGTGCAACATTTGATATTCCAGATGGAGAACTATTTAAAATTAAATTCCGCCACTCTGCGAACTTCCAAAGCTTTTATGGCAGTATCGATTCGTTAGAGATAAGCGGTGTACAAACTTTTACGAACTTAGCCGCAACTAATGCTGGTGCAGATACAACGCTTACTGCATATTCATATGGTGGTTCGTTCGATCTACAACAATTCCAATACCACGGTCGTTTCAAAAACGTTACTGGTTCTGGTGCTAAGAACTTAACGCTGGCTCTTCAATCTAAACCAAAGACTGGTTCAACGTGGACTAACTGGACAACCGCAACAACTGATACGACTGGTTATTTCGCATTTGATGAATGGTTAGATACTACTTACTATGATGTTCGCCTCTACGTTAAAGGTGATACAATGTCAGTCGGTAACGTTATTTCAACAGCAGACGCTCACAAGATCAACCAATGGGTGCTAGGTCAAGCAACTCCAACTGCATTTGAATTCTATGCAGCTGACGTAAACGGTACAAACGATATCTCAATCACTGACGCATATGGCGTATTTGGTAGAATCGCTGGTAGATTCTCAGTATGGCCAAATAGTGTACCTGATATCAAGTTCTTTACTCAAGGCCAATATGATACGATCACAAACAGCCCTTCAACTAACTATACTTCAACTATTGCCGGTGTAACTAACTTCACATTTAATATTCTTCCAGGTCAACCGGATTCAGTAGTTTATTACGTAGCTGTACCTGGTGATGCTAACGGAACTGGTTACAACATGGCACGTTTAACTCCAATCAAGATCGTTAATCCAAACAATGCACGCCTTTACATCATCGATGCAACAGTCGAATATGACGATCCTACTTTACAAACCTTTGAAGTTAATATGCCAACTCTGTCAGTTGCGGAAGGTAACTTAGTAAATGTACCAGTTAAAGTTTTAACTGGAGTTGATCTAAGCTCTCTTCAACTTGCATTGAATTACGATCAATCTCTATTGGAATTCAAATCTCTTCAGACTACTGAAGCCGTTGCTTCATGGCAGACTTTCTTCAATCCAAGTAATGGAACAGTTGAATGGGGAGGTTATGATCCCCACAACAACCAGAATCTAATCAGTAATAATGATCAGGTTCTTAACTTACAGTTTATTGCAAAATCTCCACAGACTCAATGGACAGTGAGCCCGCTCTATGTTTCCAGAAAATATGCAGGTAACGCGAATTCAAGGGATATGAATATTACTCCAACTGAGGGTCGTATTGAAGTCCGTCGAGTTGCTGCACCAAACGTAAACATTGGAGAGCTTGCAGATATGCTAGTCTATCCGAACCCAACTGCAAATCAAATTACCTTGGTCTTTAATGTAAAAGAAGAAGGTCAGACTAATTTGGGAATCAGAGACGTTAGTGGTAAGCTAGTAGCAGAAGTACTTCCGTCGCAAAGATTTCCAGAAGGACAGTATTCATATAACGCTAACCTTGGATATTTGCCAGCTGGTACTTACATTGCCGTGCTTACGACAGAGAATGGTATTATCTCAAAAAGAGTAATTAAGTCGAATTAAATAATAAAAAAATCTATTATCCTATGGCAGAGAACGAAGAAGGCAACGAAGGCGGAATGTCAACGCTAAAGAAAACTATCATTGGTATCGCAACTACAGCGGTAACTGCAGTTGGTGGTTATGTTGCAACTCACATTGAAGCTATTTTTGGAGGTGAAAAGGAAGAGACCAAGACTGAACAGGTCGCTCAACCAGCAGCACAACAACCAAACATTATCTTAAACGTCGACAACTCTTCTAAAAACAATTCATCAAGTGGTGGTGGTCAAACCATTATCAGAGAAAAAGTTGTTGAGAAACCCGCAGCTGAGCCTGCACCAAAACCTAAGAAAGAGGAAGAAGATCCTTGGTAAAAATTATTCGATACGTAGATGGCACTCGATAAGTTAAAAAAGGCAATGGGTTTAGGCCCAGCCGATTATGTTAAAGTAGACGAAAAGAATCGTTTCTATTACATGTTGCAGCAAATGCAAAGCAACCGTTGGAAAATTACAGCAATTGTATTGGGATTATTTACGCTAATCATTGTTGGAATCAATGCTGGCGTATTCATTGGTGCAACAATTGGAGAAGATTGGAAAGAAATGCTGCTAATCCTATTAGGTGCATTTGTTGGAAACTTAAACAAAGTAGTTGATTACTGGTTTAACTCTGAAGATCGCGATAAGATGCTGATTCAAAAAGTAGACGAAGAAGACGGGCAATCGTTATCTAACGTTTCTGGAGAATAAAAAAAAATAACTTTTCTATGAAAAGGTTTACTGCCTGGTTTATGGATGAAGGTTGGGCTGCAACTGCAGTTGTGGCATGGTTCGTATTCATTGCAATACTTGCAGCAAAAATTGTGAATTAAAAATGAAAAGACTCTTAATCCTTGCCGCTAGCGCGCTATGGTCAATCGTAGCATCAGCTCAATCAATAGGCAGTACAAAGACTGAGACCTATCAAGCTGAGTTCGAAAAGAAACAATCAATCAGTGCACTAGGCGAGTATACAGATACAATCGTTATTCCAATTCAAGTTCTACAAATTGGAATTAATGAAGACGTTTATGCAATGTATCCAGAACTAAGAGATAAACGAGTTGGACTGGGTGTTGCTAACATCGTGTTAGAATACTTAGAGATGACTGACCGTTTTATATTCACAGAAGACAAAGCTGAAATTAAGAATAAGATGATTGCTCAAGATAAAGCGTCAGACAAAGGAATTTCTCAGAATAAAATAGAAGTTAAAGGCAACGTTATCTTAGCCAAGTATTTTGTCTATATTGAAGTATATGATTTTGCAGTAAGCGAAGATGAAGATATTCAAGTCGGCGGAGCAGAAGTTCGCCAAAAAACTACGATGGGTTTACAAGTACGATTCGTTGATGCAGAAACTGGTGAAATTATAACTGGCTCCGGTTCAGGCGAAGCAGTTACAGTAAAGAAAGCGACATTGCTTGATGGAATTGATGAAGTTAAATTTAATCAATCAACGATCGGTATATCAACTAAAAAGGCCCTAGAGACAGCAGCTTCTCGAGTAGTATCAAAGCTGATTAAAAAGGGCGTATTTAGACAGTGATACGGTATGCGGTTCTACTATTTTCAATACTTTTCTCTACTGTAGCTTTTTCTCAAAGCTATACGTATACTTATGTAGATCCGTGTACTAAACTGATTAAGACGATAACTATTCCGGCCAATCAGCAGAATATTGCAGTTACTTATTACGGACAGGTCGGCACGTTTTCTCAAGCAGATTTTAATAATGGCGTATTTACTGCATGGATGAATTCCACTGCAGCAATAAATTCAAATAAGCCTTGTGATGGTTTAGTTACGGCAACTACCACAACCACTAATCTAATTGTAACAAACAATATTATTTCAACTCTAACTAACATCACATCTGTAGCAACAATGTCTGCTCAGTTAGCCGGTAGTGTCGCGTCAGTTTCAACTGGTGGAGTCAGCAATGCCTTAGGCAATGCAACAAACAACTCATCATCAAGTAGTTCAGGTAACTCAGACGGTAATTCAAATAATTCGAACAGCAGTTCAGCTAATGGAGGCAGCAACTCAGGAGGATCAGGGTCGTCTGGTTCTGCTGGATCAAGTAGTAATAATGGCGGAAGTTCAAATGGATCTGGCAGCAATACTGGAGGATCTGGTGGAAATACCGGTGGTTCTGGCTCAGGATCAGGCGGCAACACTGGCGGTTCAGGATCAGGCGGATCAGGTAGCGGTGGATCAGGTTCAGGTGGTAATACTGGTGGATCAGGCTCTGGCTCAGGAGGAACTACTGGTGGATCAGGTAGTGGTGGATCAGGTACTCCAACTGGAACCGGTGGAACAAATCCTCAGCCGACTGGCGGCAACGGTGAAACGACCACAACTACTTCAGGCGGTAACGGTGGAACGACTAATTCTGTGTCAAATGCGGCAGAAGCAAGTGGAGGTTCAGAAGGCGGATCCGGTGGTAGTTCGGGAGGAAGCAGCAAGAGCGGAGATAAAAACCGAGCTAGAGTCGGTTCGTTAATTGGTACTGGAGATCTTGTTGCGATTCGTAGCGCAGAGGAAGGAGAAAAGGACCAATTTAAATTTACAATGAGTATGACTCATTCAAATACAAAGAATACTTTCGCTAAAGGTTTTCTAGGCAACTTTACAACATCGATTAATAATTCGAATATAACTTTTTATGGAGCTTGGACAAAGAAGACTGCGACCTTAATTACCGCAAATTCAAGCATGATAAACTTCGATAAAGACTTCTTCAATACGTCGACAGTATTGGGTTCAAAAAGATATGGCAAGCTTTCATTAATGGGTGGAGCAAACTTTACAGTAGGTAAATTAGGTAAGACTGCCTTTACTAACCTATCCGCAGTAGGTGGTGGTTTCTATCTGTTTACACCAGGCAAGAGTAAAAAGATTACAGGTACAATATTGTTACTCGGCGTTTATTCTCCATTTACTCAATTCTATGAAGGTAAGTGGTGGGATTCTGGAATCCTACTTGTACCATTTAGTTCTTGGGATTACTCAATCACGAAGAAATTCAAATACAACATAAGTTTTTCCGGGACTTATGAATGGAATAAGAACATGTTAAACTATCAAGTTCTAACCGGTGGAAAAATACTTCTTTAATTATGAAAAACCTACTTCTCATCCTATCATTATTCATTCTGACTAGCTTTACGGCAGGTGACTGTTACAAAGTTGAAAAGGTGTTTGCAACAGCAGACGCGCCGGAAATGAATTCAAATCGAGTAATCTTTGGTATTAAGCAGATTACTGAAGAAGTTTTATCTGAGAAATTCTCTATTTGCCAAGACGGTTCGCCAATCATTGTCGAAATTGTTAGTATTGAAGCACCAACTACTGGTATCGCAATCGGTCCCTTTACTGCAACTAAAAAGGAAACTATTGTAAAGATTAAGATAACTAAGGACGGCAAAGATTATATCGGTGAAGGTACTGCAAAGACCACAGTTAAATCAACATTCATCGAGTTAAAGGATAGTAATTTGCCATTTGAAAAAACTACGTTTGCAAGCGCTGTAAAAAAGAGTATAGTTGACGCAGTTAATAAAATGTAATGATGGCACCGATTAGACGTTTCATATTAACTATATTGACGTTAGTACTTCCAATACTAGCAATGGCTCAGGCTACGACAGTAAGTTTGGGAGGAACTTCATCTACTCTATCAGTAAGTCACAATACTTGGACAAAAGTTGATCCCAACGTTACATTAACGGCTAACGGCACAATAACTGGGTTTAGAGTTCAAATATCACAAAGTTACATTAGTGGAACTAGCGGTGATCAATTAAGATCAACTGCCACTCTGCCATCGGGCATTACAGTATCGGCTTTCAATACGACAACTGGTATTTTAGTATTTAACGGTACGACGACTGCTGCTAACTGGGAAACTATTTTAAGAGGAGTTGAATTTAAATCTACCTCTAGTACGTGTTATGCTCTTCAACGAAGAGTAACGTTTGTTGCAGGCATAGTATTCTATAATCCATTAACTGAACACTTCTACGAGTATGTATCAGGTAGTACATCATGGACAAACTCAAAAACCTCTGCTGAAAACCGATCATATTTCGGTAGAGCTGGTTATTTGGCAACAATGACCTCTGAAGCTGAAAATAACTTTGTTTGGAAATTAATGGCAAATGATGGTTGGTTTGGTGCATCGGATGAGGTAACTCAAGTCAATACTGCTAAAGGAACTACAGCGTACGCTTCGCAAGCCGCAGTAGAACAAAAATGGCACTGGATAACTGGTCCTGAAAAGGGAACACAATTTTCTAGCGGTAGTACTGCAACAACTGGCCAATACGCAAAATGGGCAGGTGGTGAACCGAATAACTCAGGCGGGGAACATTATGGCCAATTCTATTCAGGTAATGCCGGTTCATGGAATGACCTGCCCAACACCAATTTACCTGGATATATTTGTGAATATGGAGATATGCCAAATGATCTAACTTCAAGCATTACGATTTCGACTCGCAATATTGAAATATCTGGAGCGTCAAGTGGATACATTAGCGGCGGTAATATCAATGTATGTTCCGGTAGTAATAGTACGACTCTAACTCTCAATAGCTATACTGGCAGTATCGCGAGATGGGAATATTCATTTGATAATTTCTTTACGGCTGGTGTTACAATATCAAGCACGTCATCGAGCATAACTGTTACGAATCTAACTAAGACTACTTATTATCGAGCTATCGTAAACTCAACGAGCCCACAATCATGTACCGGTTTAGCCTCATCTAGTATTTACTTGGCAGTTAAGCCAACCAAAGCCGGTACAATATTCGCAGCAAATAATTCGATTTGCGCAGGCGGGCAAGTCGAGTTAACCTTATCTGGTCAACAGGGTAATATTAATAAATGGCAGCGATCAACCGATAATGTAAACTGGACTGATATTTCAAATACGACAACTAGTTTAACTGAGACAGTTAGTTCAGCTGGTACATATTATTATCGAGTTCAAGTACAAACGCCAAACTGTGGTAGCGCAATCAATTCAGACGCAAAGACTATCACAGTAACTTCTGGAACTCCACCAGTCGGCGGATCTGTTTCCTCGGCAGTTCACACGACCTCAACGAATTCGGGCACATTGACTCTTAGTGGATACACTGGTACAATCGTAAAGTGGCAAAGATCTACTAACTCTGGAGTTACTTGGACAGACATTTCAAATACATCTGCCTCATATTCATATTCAAATCAAACTGATGGTACTCTATTTAGAGCTCAATTAACTAGTGGTACTTGTGGATTTGCATTCTCTTCAAATGGAGAAATCGTGGTTGGGCCATTTACGCAAAGCGGCACAGTGTATTCTTCAGAAGGAGTCGGCGTTCAAAATATAGAATTAACTCTATATTATAAGCTAAAAGCGGACACAGCTTATACTGTCCACAGCAAAGATACAACTTCATCTTCTGGTACATATTCATTTTCAACTGTATTAGGGGTTAGTAAGTATGACTTTAAATTAGTAATTCAGATTGATTCAATTGGATTACCAACTTCGACTGACGCTGAATCGTTTAATCAGAAAGTTCTATCACAAAGTTTTAATTCTAAAGATTATTATCGAATGGACGTAAATGGCAATTCGACTCTATCGATTACTGATGTTTATTTGATTTTTGCAAGAGCAAACGGTAAAATTCCATCATGGGCAAATACCATACCTAGTTACCGAATTTTTCAAACAAGTCAATGGAGTACAATCAATTCAAGTTCAGCTAATCTAACTTCAACTTATCCTGGTGTACAAACTCTATCGCTGACCTCGTTAACGGCAGGCGGCACAACTAATTTCTATCTAGTCCGTACTGGCTTTAGGAATTAACCTTTTCCAAATAAATAGTATAAAATAAGTAAAGACTTTTATGGTAGAAGTGATAGATTTTTGGGCTCCGTGGTGCGGTCCATGTAAAGTAATGGGGCCAATCATTGATGGGCTGATCGAAAAATATGCTGATAATGAAGATGTTACGATTCGTAAAGTCAATGCAGATGAAGATTCAGCTGCAATCAATGAGCATGCAATCAGAAGTATCCCAACTTTAATCTTTAAAAAAGACGGGCAAATTGTAAAAAATATCGTGGGTGTAAGAAAGGCTTCTGAAATAGAAGCCATGATAAGTGAACTGTTGGTAAATTAAGAAAATATGGTAATAACACTAATCTCAGATACGCATAATAAACATAGTCGAGTTACACATGATCTACTTGGAGGAGAATTACTTCTGCATGCAGGAGATTTAACATCAATGGGTTATGAACATGAACTTGAAAATTTCTTTAACTGGTATAAGAATGTCCCAGGTTATGAGCATAAAGTGTTCATTGCTGGCAATCACGATTGGGGTTTTCAAGATAATGCTGAGAAGATTCAAGAGATGTTAGAAAAATATCCAGAGATAGATTATTTAGAGGACAACATGTATGTAGTTGGCGAAGATTATTCGACAGCTATCAAAATTTGGGGTAGTCCATGGCAACCTGAATTCTATAATTGGGCCTTTAATTTACCAAGACAGGGAGAAGAGCTTGCTGAAAAATGGGCACAAATTCCAGTAGGTATAGACATCTTAATTACGCATGGCCCAGCTTGGGGATTCAACGATACGGTCGAGGGCAATCGAAGTATTCCACTAGGCTGCGAATTACTCGCAGCTAGAATCAAGGAGGTCAAGCCAAAGATCCACGTATGTGGTCATATTCATACTGGATATGGTTATAAGTTTGATGGCACAACACACTATTTTAATGCAGCCGTTTTGAATGAACATTACTTGTATGCAAACAAGCCATTTCAAATCGATTGGAATCCAGAGACAAATGAAATAGTATTTTTATGAGCAGATATACAAAGCAGGCAATTGACAAAACGCTAGTGTATGGCTGGGACCATGCACTGGGTTATTTTTACGAAGAATGGATTACTTCGGATTTTAAAGACGAAGACGGCACTCCATTTGCAGACCGCTGTTCAATGTTCGGCATGCAGAAGAATGAATTTGTCGACAAGTTACATCAATACCGAGTCAAAGAATCTCACATGGAGGCAGTGGCCCTAGACGTCCCCTTTTGAGTATATTAGTATTATGAAAAATCTAATAATATTCGGCTTTATTGCTGGTCTGCTAGGTGCAGCGTCAGCTATCTTTATCACTGAGGCAGTTTCATTTTCGAAGAATTGGCAATATTACGCTATTGGTTCAACACTCAGTGTTACGTTAGCAATCCTTATCGTTAAGTCGCTTTACGGAAAGTTTATCGAATTTAC
>Ga0222713_10001175_pt1 | contig 29839 bp, 44 predicted proteins | sample C33_649DmetaG_FD_165061 | JGI IMG/M metagenome (GOLD analysis project Ga0222713, IMG submission 165061) | Estuarine water microbial communities from San Francisco Bay, California, United States - C33_649D | ecosystem: Environmental > Aquatic > Marine > Unclassified | place: USA: California... | reverse complement strand
CTCTTCCAAAAGGTTCGGATAGCATCATATGGAGTTTCTACTACCGGCTCATCAGGTCCATTGAATGAAGTATTCATTACCACAGGAACTCCGGTCAATTCCAAGAATTTAGAAATAAGGTCGTGGTAGAATGGATTCAAATCTTCACGAACTGACTGAATACGAGATGTATTATCAACGTGAACTACTGCAGGGATTTTGTCTCGCCATTCTTCTTTAACAGTAGTGGTAACTAACATATATGGTGAGAAGACATCCAAATCAAAGATTTCACCAACCCACTCATCTAATACCGATGGTGCGAATGGGCGATACCACTCACGACCTTTGACGTTTAAGTTGATATATTCTCTCATCCAGCCTTTTGTAGGATTTGCAAGGATAGAACGATTACCTAATGCTCTTGGTCCAATTTCAGAACCACCTCGGCAAACACCAACTGCTTTGTTTTCAAACAATAGGTTTACGATTGCGGTAGCCATCTCAGCATCATCCTTCATTTCGTAGAAAGTAATTCCTTGTAAGAAATCAGTATTTTCTTGACACATTTTTTGAAGCGCCTGTCGTGCTTCAAGGTTTGTGTATGGTTTTCCCAAATAAGGAGACAAGAATTTGTTTTCAGTAATCTCCTCAAGTTGTTGGTAAGCCCACCAAGCACAACCCAACGGAATACCGCTATCATCCGCAGGTGGTGTAAAGTAACACCCTTCAAACAATCCTGACTTTACAATAAGTTCGTTTGAGTTACAATTCAAGAATGAACCACCCGTTACACAAATGTTCTTTGAACCGGTCAACTTCTTGGCTTTTTCAACCAAAACCATACTCAATCGTTCTTGTTCACGTTGATAGATACCTGCAACATTTGCTTTAGCAAAGAAGTTTGAATCAACTGTAATTTCGGGATATACACGAGTTCCTGGAATGAAGAAATCCAAATCCTCTTTTACATCAGCAATAAATGGTTGGTTAGCTAACCAATCCTTATCAGCGTATGATGCGAGACCCATCAACTTACCAGCTCCAGCGGCTGGCCAATGGTTTAGTGGGTCATCTTCACGATACTTGTAAATTAGTTGGTGAGTACCTGTACCATACATTGTTCCAATAGTCAAACACTCATTTGGGTCTAACCATCCGAATGGATGTTTTACCCACTTTTTGTCAACCTCTTTCCAACCTTTTAAATCAAAGTGGTAAATACTATGACCTTCAGCCCACTCACGACCAAATTCAATAGGGTCGTTTGGTTTGTCGGGATGGTCTTTAATAAACCACTCATATGCAGAATTATTGGGATTGAGCACATTACCCATAGCATCTGATACAATCACAGCAGCTTCATCGTAGCCCGAACTAAAAAACGCAGAGTATGCGTGTGCAAGGTGGTGGGGCATAAACTTCAACTTTTCTGATGGTTGACCAAGATGTAGTCCAAACTGAAACTCAATTTGTTGTTCAGCCGCTTCATCTAACTCTGCTGTGTTGTACGCGTATAAATCTACATCACTATAATTTAGATTTGCATAATCTAAACAATAATTTATTGATTTCAAGGGAATATTCAAATCATAACTTTTGTCGTGTTTGATTCTTGAAAGTCTTTCTTCAGAAATACCTACAACAATTTCACCATCAATAATCAGAACAGCGCCTTTATCGTGTCCTACTGAAAATCCCAATGATACCTTTTTATTATCTACCATAACTTTTTACTTTCTTTTATTAAAAATCATCTTCTTCATCTTCCAATCCATCCGATAGTGTAATATCCCAATCCGCAAAATCATCTTCGGTATAGATATCAGAACCCTCATCTTCATCCTCTTCATCTTCTTCTGCAATTTCTTCACAAGTAGCAAGTAGGTCATCTTTTAAATCACCAATCTCTTCCCACATAAAATCAACAGCGTTTTCATATTCCGATTCGGTTTCGTAATCTTCAAGCATTGGCCAAGCGTATGAACTTTCTTCAATATGTGACCCATTCTTTGAAATATACATAGCACCAATCGGGTCAAGTGATTCATCTTCGTATGTGATACGAAATACACAATCATCATCTACATCTTGACAAACGTAAAACATTTTCTCAACCAATGGTTCTGGAAATGACCAAGCTGATGTTATGGTAATGTGTAACTCTGTGTCATCATATTTGTTCCACTCATTGATATAACACCATTTTGCGCCAACGTTTTCTAACATCCACTCATATGTGTTTTGAAATTCATTTTCATAAAACAACTTAGCGGTTTGTTCTGATGACATTTCGTGAAATACGTTATCGGTAATTTCAACATCATCAAGTTTTGATTTTAACCAATTAATCATATCAGGATTACCTTGGATATGAACATTTGTAGTGACGTGGTTTGCCATTTTAAATCCTTATTTAGTTGAACCTGTGGTTTGGGTGGGATAGTCATCCCAATAAATAAAAATGTACTCGTTATTCATATTACAAATATACGAAATTATTTTGAATTATCCAAACTAAATTTTGGAGACCAGTAAGTTTTCCAATCAGGGTGCCAATAATATTGGCCCGTTGCAGTTTGTCTTTCAATACTATCAATATTTTCAATTTCAAAGCTATCAAATTCAATTTTCATAGTTTTGCTTAAAATTTCATAAGATTCGATATCCATATGCAATCCGTGTTCATCTCCTCGTGGGTTATTGAAATATGAATAAATACCATTTGGTTTAAGAATGTTTGGAACATACGAATGAAAATCATACAACATTTCATCCCAAGTATCAATATAGACTCCATCAAACTTTGGTAAAAATTGTAGATAATGTCTCCAATCTCCAAACAAAATCTTAACATTCTTTTTCAAATGCCATCCATCTTTTAACATTTTAGTATAAACATCGGGATGAATTTCAATAATCCAATGTTCATCAACATCGTGTTGTTGGATGTACGAATCAATAATACCCATACCAAATCCGACATTTAAAACCCTTCCACCATTTTTACATATAGTATCAGCTCCAGCTTTCATTAGCGGGTCTTCCCAATCCATCATAACAGAATATCCGTTTTCATCCATCAATCGACCATCTTCGGTGTATGTTAAGGAATGTTGTATGTAAGGTTTACGCATTGTTTTGATTTAATTTTAAAATTTCTTTTTGAGGATTTGATTTATCCTGAAGTTCAGGAATAACTTCATTTGGGTTTATTTTTCGTTTAGTTTCTCTTTCAATGACTTTTACGATATTCAATTTTGTTCTAACATCACCCTTAACCCAATTCCAAGCAAGTGTGTCTTTCATTCTGAATATTTCTTGTTCTAACTTTTTAACGCTTTGTTCGAACACATCATCATCAGCTGGGTCTATTTTGTAAGGTACATTATACTTTTCGGCCAATTCTAACAACCCCAACAAATTTCCATCTTCGTAATATTTACCAACTAATAAAAAATCTTCTTCATTACCACCCTTATCAGGATGTGTTTGAACTGATAGATTTTTGTATAATTTTTTTAACTTTTGTTTGCTGTGTTTTTTGGGTTTTACTTTGAATGGTTCTTCAAATGGGGGTGGTGTGTTTTCAACAGGTGGAGTTTCCGGCTCTGATTTTTCATCGGAAATCGGGTCGTTCGTTGATTCATCAGAGCCGGGTCTACCTGTGGTACTATCTTTTATGTAAAATCTTGCAAAAGTTTGGTCAAACTCACGAACACACTCCTTTAGAACTGCAGAGGTATCCTCCAATTCCATTTGTAGGTATTCTTGTTTTAACTTCAATTTTTTAAGATTTCGATTCACTTCCGTTCTCTGCTGGCTCTTCTACAATCATACATTCAGTAGTAAGTAGTGTTGCAGCAACCGAAACAGCTTTTTCAATAGCAGTACGAGTCACTTTCGTTGGGTCAATTACACCCTTTTCAATCATATTGACCATAGCTTCACTAACTACATCATAACCCATACGAGTATCTGTTGTGTAGTTTGCATCCAACATTCCAAATACTTTTTTGTAATCAAGTCCAGCATTCTTTAAGATTTCTTCCATTGGAGATTTACAAGCCTTCATTACAATTGCGTATCCCAAACGCTCATCACTATTTGGTTCGTTGATTTCCTTACTACAATGGTACAAAGCAGCACCACCGCCAGGAACAATACCTTCTTCCAAAGCAGCTTTGGTTGCGAGGAGTGCGTCATCAAACAGGTCTTTCTTTTCTTTCATTTCAACCTCTGACTGAGCACCAACACGGATTACAGCTACACCGCCTGAAAGTTTGGATAGACGCTTGTGGAGTTTCTCCTTTTCAAAATCTGACTTTTGGTCTTCAATTTCCTTTTTGATTTGTTCAATACGGAGTTTCAAAGCGTCTGCATCTCCGTGACCACCTACGATTGTAGTTTCTCGTTTGTTAGATACCACTTTATCACAAGAACCCAAATCTTCCAAAGTTGCGTCTTCCAACTCAGCGTCAATCGTTCCAAACAATTTACCACCAACCAATGCGGCGATATCACGCAGGATTTCAGTTCGTTCACTACCAAAGCCCGGAGCTTTTACTGCGAGTGCTCGTAGGGTTCCACGAACGGAGTTTACAACCATAGTTGCGAGAGCTTCACCTTCTACTTCGTGAGCTACAACCACAATGGGTTTACTTTGAGCTGATACCGCTTCGAGAACGTGGATGATTTGGTCCATCGTAGAAATCTTACCATCATACAACAACATCACCGGCTCTTCAAGAACACAATTCAATTTTGATTGGTTGTTGATAAAGTAGTGAGAAAGATATCCGTGGTCAAACTGAAGACCCTCTACGATTTCAAGTTCATCTTCATTTGAGTTTCCTTCTTCAACCGTGATTACACCATCACGACCAACCTCTCGTACTGCGTCAGCAATCATACCACCAATTACGGAGTCACCATTTGCAGAAATTGTTGCAACCTGCTTTACTTGTTCGTTGTCCTCAATCTTAATAGAGATTTCTTCGGTCAACATTTTGGTAATTTCACTCACAGCGGTATTCATACCTCTACGAAGTAAGATTGGATTTGCGCCCATTTCAACCACAGCCATACCTTGATTGAAGATGGATTGAGCCAATACAGTAGATGTAGTCGTACCATCACCCGCGTTATCAGCAGTTTGTTGAGCGGTTTCTTTAATAACCTGAGCACCCAAGTTTTTGGCTACATCGCTGAACTCAATTGATTTGGCAACCGTAACACCATCTTTTGTGATGTGGGGTGCTGCGTCTTTTTGGATAATGACATTACGACCACGAGGTCCAAGTGTCACTTTGACCGCGTTGGCTAATTCGTTTACACCTTCCAAGAGTTTTTCTCTTGATTGTTTTCCGTGAAATACTTGCTTTCCCATAGATTATTCTTTTTCTTTTTGTTGTTGATTATAAAGTTCTTTTGCCTTTTCTATTTGTTCTACTCTCCACTCCGGCTGTCTACCTCGTAGATTACCACGAAGATTGTGGAAACAATTATAACATAAAAATCTGATGTTATCTCTTTTGTGATTATGCCAATTGTCATCCATATGGTCAAGAATCAAAGGGATAGTTCCATCAGATAATCGTTTTTCATTGTATCCACAATTATGACATTCCGCAGGAAAATCTTTCATTTTATCTGCGTTGTTAATCAATCTTCGTTTGAGTAGATGAACGGAGTATTCTGGATATTTACCATCCAAAACCGCCGTAAGTGCGTACTTTCCCTTATCAACATTATAAGGTTTAGTCACACCGATTCCTTTTTGGTTTTTGTGTAAGTCCCACAAGGTTTTGCCTGTGGTCTCATCTCTATATGATTTGGAGTATTTTTCATAGGTGGTCAATGATATGTTTAGGAATCGAGCAGCACCGCTATTACTCTTGGAGTTCTTCATCGCATAACGAATCTGAGCCTCCGTGAGGTTTAACGGAGTTCTACCAACTCCTAACACATAACCATTGGGTAGTTTATCACCCTTTTGCATAACACTCCATTTTTAGATAAATAGTAAACTCAATACTTTTCGTAGATAGTCTCCAAAAATTGGAGGTCTTCTATTCGTAATAGTTTACCATCCCTTATCCTATTTTTTAATTTGTCTATCGTTTTTTTATCTCTATACGCATCAACACCTTTTAAATGTTTTGGGTTGTGAAATATATGTTTTTCAGCGTCCAAAACAAATATTAAATGTTTACGAAGTTCACGATTTACCAATTCCATAATTACTCATCAAAGTCTTCGTAGTCGTTTTCAGACTTGTTGTCTTTCCAATATGAGTATTGATACTCATCATCAATCCAATCTTCAAACTCTTCACCGGTCATTGTTCAATACGAATTAGGATTTCACTTTCACGAACCATTACATACTTTTCACCATCCAAACGAACCTCGGTGCCGGGAATATCCAAGATTACTTGGTCACCGACCTTGAGACGCATTTCAATGAGATTTCCATTTTGGGTGAAGATACCAGGACCAACAGCAACCACTTCTGCAAATTGCGCTTGTTTAGCGGTATCTGGTTTGTAAAGACCACCTTTGGTCTTTTCTTCTACTTTAACCTTTTTAAGTAGAACGTAATCATTTAGCGGTTGATATTTCATAACTTAACTTTCTTTAATTGTACGATATAACTGATAAGACCAAAACCAAACAAAGAAGATATTGATACCAAGGTGTACAAAGTCCCAATTGGTAACTACTTCTTGATTCGATAACAATACGACTTTAGCTCCCGTAAGGAACGAGAACAAAATAGCCATAATTAATTCAAAGTATTTTCTCATAGATTAATAATTTATAAAACAAATATACAAAATTTATTCCAAACTACCAAAAGTTTTTGTGATTTATAAAATCTTTTTGTTTTTGGATTGATTTACCCAACTCAGCAACATCTTTATCAGATAACCTGTCGGGTTGTGTTTGTGGAATGACACGAGTCCTGGTTTGGTAATTTCGGAGTCGTTCTTGTAATAGAGATTTCTCACCTTCAGTAATGCTTTCAGTTAAAATTGATGAAATATATGAATAGGGGTCGGTGGGGTCATCCACCTCAAGGTCATAATAAATACAACCAATTCGTGTAACCGAACGAACAGTATAAATGGGAAATCCTTCACGGTTGGTTTTAACTTCTGAAATGAATCCTATCTCTCGTTCAGCAATCCATTTGAAAGCGACAAAATCCCACAACTTGTATTTGTGTTTTTTAAGTCGGTACTTTCCTTGGTTTACTTTTTTTACTTTTGGTGGGGTCATTTTGGATTATACTTTAATGACTCAAAATAAGACTCATCCCCATAATATGTAAATACCTCTTCATCGGTATAGATATCTCTCAACGCCACCCATTGATATACTCTATCGTTATCAAATCGAGCTTGCCAGAATGCGTTTGGGTTGTTAGAGTGATTGTATACAGCCCCCCAACCTAATGGTAAAACAAACTCTTGCACGTTGTTACCGCTAGTACCACACGGATATACAAACTTGTAATTATCAAACAAAGAGGGAGTCCAATCATCGTGTCCGTGTAATCTATAAATTGGACACTCCTCAATAATCTCTCCTTTAAAGATAACTGTTTTAGCAAAAACTCCCCATCCGTGGATTGGAGAGTTTCTTATCTCAACTTTTGTTGGTGAAATGAGTTTCATTAAAAGTATCCGTTAAAACCAACGTTCTTTTCGACCTCAACAGCAGTCGCTCGTTTCGCTTTTGAATTCTTGTTACTCTTGTTGTTGATGAGGATTCGTTCGGCACGACCAATACCCATCACAAGTTGGTGGAAGGGGATTCCTAACAAGTCCATCTCTTGAATAGTGAGGTTTCGTAGTTCTTCAGGTCGGGCGGTGGTCAACACGATGTGGTGACCTTCCTTGAACCATTTAGTCATTGTTTCTACCACACCTGGCAGAGCAACGCTGGTGAAGGGGTCAATCTCTTCGAATCGTACTTGATGGACAAGCGTCCCATCAATGTCGGTGAAAATTGTTTTGTTATTCATATCTCTAACTCTTACATACAAATATACAAAATAGATTTGAAACTACCAAATTTGTATATTAATTTATTGTTAATTTTTTCTATGGGACTAATCGGTTTAACGCCCGTTCCATTGCTGGTTTGTTGGCATAATGAACACTTTGGATTTTTAACATCCATTCAAGATAACCTAATCGGTTATTAGAGGGCAAGGTGGGAACACTTTTCATTGAGTCGTTTCATATGTTTACAAGGAGTGTGTCGGCGGAATTCACGGGCGGGACATTGACAATCCACAATTTTCCAATCTTCTACCGTGACTCGGTAATACTTCAGATTACCTTTCTTGTCACGAGAACCCATTTCTTTATACTGCCATTTCATAGATTTTCGTAATTTCTTGTTCCAAACCTTTAACCACAACTGGTTCTGAAAATACCATCTCGTGGTCAATATACTCAAAGCGGTCACCAATAGTGTTTTGCTTTTCTACAAGGTTTTTAATCGCCCGAACCACAACATCGGTATCAGCGTAGAACATTGTATCCGAATCAATCGGCATCACAAAGTCAAAACCACCCTTTGGTTTCCATTGTGGAACTTCACCGAACCCATCGGGTCCAACATTGTAGTTTTCAAAATACTGACAATGAACAATTACCTTGACTTTCATAATTTAGAGTTTGAAGGGTTTTTTATCAAGTTTAGAAAAGATGTATGCAACTAACATTAGAATTAAAACCACACCACCACTATGTAGTGGGTATTTAAATATCATTAACAATCCAAAGAAGAACCCTCGGATGACACCCATAAAAGCGAGAACCGCCAGAGAGATAAGAAGGAGACCCAGCCCCACCTTGATTAGTTTTTTAGAGAACTTGTTCATATGTTTCTTATTACACTATAAAGATAAACATTTTTTCCGAACTGGCAAACTTTTGATGTTAAATAATTGTTAAGTTTCATTTCCCAAACATTGCGTTTTCCATACTGATGTGGGTAGCGATGAGGTTGGAGATACGACTCTTACGAGCTTCCTCTCGTTTGTACAACTTGATGGCCCGTTCTTCATTTTCGGCAATCACCTTACCAACCATAAATCCATTCTTGTATACACAATACACATTGGGATTCACTTGGGGGAAGGCTTGGTAACAATCTAACAATTCAATCATATCTCTTAATCTTACAGTATAAAGATACGAAATATTTTTGAACTGCCAAATTCTGAATGTTAAATTTATATTAACTTTTAGTCAACTTATCACTTTTTTGGGAATGCTAGTTGTTTTGGTTCAGGTGTAATATATGAACTTGGTTTGGGTTTACAATCCCATAAGTGGTCATAGTTATCCCACTTACCATACCCCAAGTTATCATAGTCTTGTCTAAATCTATCATAAACCAACTCACGAAGCTCTTCCTCATCCCACATAGTATCCCATCTTATATTGTTTTGCGGGACCTTTCTCCATCGCATTTGTCTTGGAGTAAACTCCCACTCAAAGTCATCTGAAATAAATGGTAATTTACGAAGGTCTTCTAATACGGATTCGGCGTGTATGATGTGGTCAACTCGTGATTCGAATTGAGTAATCATTCTCCATTCAGACCAAGCGTCACATCTTTCGATGGTGGTTTGTTTTAAAGCGTCCAACGGATTTAATCCAGATGGTAATTCGTTTACATCATATATTCCGTGTTTCCAATATGAAACCCATCTATAATATGGATGTCTTACTGAACCAATGTGTAGATAATCCCTTGAACATTCTTCAGGCCACATATTTTCGTGGGTGAAAATCATCCTCGGATTATCCGGTTTTGGTAAATGTGGATTTAAGTCTGATGTTTGTCTAAAAACATCTGCTACCGCTCTACTTGCTACTTTGAAGGGAGCGTGCCAAACAAATTTATGTTTGTGGGAATAGTTCAAAACTCCGTGTCAAAGAAGAATGTCTGAAATAAGCGACCATTGTATAGGTCGGTTCCAAAATAATCCAATGACATATGGAAGAAATCGCCACGATACAAAACCAACCGGTTAAACTTGTTACCAACCATATCGGTAATTTCCCATTTAGTCATATCCTGTGAATCTTTACCTACATAATTTAAAAGTTCTTGATTGTAAGAACCATCTTCGTTTCTTGGAGCAGATTCAAGACCGGTTTCTTTGTGTCTAAACAACCCCGTACCAGCACTCAATGGTGCATCGGGTGTTAGATAACAAACACCGGCCCAAGTTGTAGTTTGGTCTGCGTGAATCCAACTTCTATCTCTTGAGGTTGTGTATTGAAATGCGCCATTATATTCATCAGGTACCCAATGGGTAATCTTACCACCATGCGGTAGGATTTGAGCTTGAATTATATCAATTAAGTCTTGAGTAAAGAATGGTTTAGTTCTTACTCCTGGATAGTTTCCACTTACACCAAATTCTTGGCTTAATGCGAATTCACGAACTTCTTGAGGATTGTTATAAAAATTGTCAAGAATAAAAAGAGATGTAGTCATAGATTTGTTTTTATGCCATATTGGCGGTGATTGATTTAGGTGCGTTTTCTTTTACCCATTTAAATAGTATTTCTTTCCACAAACTTTCTGGGTAAACACTACTTCCAGCTTTTTTAAGTGGGAGCGATAAAAAGTCTGATGGGTATTTTTGGCCTTTAGGACCTGTGATTTCTTTTCCTTCTGCGTCTTTCATATAAACAGTGTTCTCTGGATTGTTTAAAACCACATCAACACGACCATTCATATTTTTAGGTAGAGCACGAGTCACAATACCCCAAATAGTATTTGAAGCACCCTCGTGAGTCTTCAACAAGATATCTTCGGGAACCATTCGTGCTCTTTGCTTGTTATTATCCATAGCAACCATATAATTAGTTAGAATCCAAGTCAAGTGAATGTTTTGTGGTTTGTATCCAACAGCAACTAATTGTGGTAATACTTCCGTAATATCCGAAATATCTTTTGCTGTGATATCAAACATAATGTTAGGTAGAACCTCTGGATTTGTTTGAACCGCCATCATATTAGCAAGTGATTTGTCTTTAATACCAACAGCTTTTACAAGAGCGTGTAGAGCCATAACGTGAGTTGGTTTCTTCAAGTCCATATTTTGGAGTTTATAACCATCTGATTGAACTGCTCTGATATTCTCAACATCCTTGGCGGTCATAGATTTACCATACTTGGTGATGATTTGGTCAATGGTAATTTTTCCCATACGATTGAGAATCTGAAGTTGTTTCTTCATCTCATCCACATCACGAACTTTGAATCCCGCAGAATCTAAAAAGTTAGAAATGGCAAATCCCTTACCACTACCAGCACCACCAGCCAAGAACACTACTTGACCATATGGAGCTCTATTGCTGTAAGTAATGAGTTTTTCAACGATAAGTTCCTCGTTGATAACTTCGTTGATTAAATCATTTACTTTCATTTGGATTTCCTTGGAAATGGACTTTTAACATTTTCAGTTCTATATGGGAACATTTGGTTTAGTTTTTCAGCACGAGCTTTACAACCACAATCATCTGCTCCAGCAGCCTTTGCAATTTTTTCAGCAAGAATATCCAATTTGGTTGCTGATGTAATTTTTGCAATACTATCACCCAATCCTCTTGACGCAGGTGAATCTGATTTTTGTGGTAAGTTGCTCATACTTTTTTAATTTCTACTTTAAAACCTTCTTTAAGTAGGACTTGTTGAAGGTGTTCTAATTCTTCTACATCATCACTACTTTTGATTTGACATCTACCCACCCGCTCAGTTATTTCTATAATAGAATCTGAATGTAAGTTCGGATATGCAAATTGTCTTTTTAGCATAGAACGAACCTCATCAAATGTGTGGATGTCATCATTTAATAAATATAGTTTATAATCAATTAAATCCATCAAAAAAGATAATTTGTTCTGGTTTGTGTTTTTCTTTTAGTTCACTTATTGTATTTAATACATCACCCCATTGTTCAGCAATATGTGCCTCAATCTTGGTTTCATCGTGGTAAACATAAATGATATGTCCATCTTGTGGGTCTATACCATCATCTAATTTCTTCACTTGAATTGTTATCATTCATCATCTCCAAAATCTCTAAACTAATTTTAAGATTACCACACTTTTCATATTCTTCTAAAGCGTCATAATACTCAATCAAAGTTTGGATTATAGTTTTTTTCATTTCTTTAGAAACATCAGACCCACCACCTTGTGTAATAATATGATACACTTGGTCCATCGCCTTATGTTCGTAATTTTCTTCCATAAATAGAGTTTGGAGATTTAATAAATTACATAACGCCTGAAAGAATGTATCCTATGATACCTATCAAAGATGTGAATACAATCCAAAGTGCTTTGGTTACTCCATCTTTCCAATCTTTCATCTTTTCAAAATCAATTACAATCTTATCGTAGTAGTCTTGCATATCTTCACGCTCTCTACGATACTCGGTGTTTTTGTTTACACGAACGATAATCCCATCTTCGGGATTTAACAAGGTATATTTGATATCAGACACATCTTCCTTGAGTGTTGTATAATTGTCACGAAGGTCACGGATAGATTCTTCCATACGCTTTAGCTCCCCATTTGGGAGCTTTGTCTTCATAGCTGCAATTTCTATGAGAATTCGTTCTAATACTTCTTTTTGAGACAATGTTGCCATATGGAGTTCCTCGTTTTATAAACAAACTGATTATAAATAGTTATTCTGAATAGTAATCTATTCCATTTCGTTCAGAAATTCCAAGAATATCTTCGGCGATTTCCGCTGTTGTTATAGTCTCCCAATTCCTTGGTTGTTTATACGACCAAGACACACGCCAGTTTCCAAACCAAATCCGACCACCCTTTTTACGGTCATTCCACTTTCCTAACATATAATCATTACCGGTTTGCTGGTAAAAACTACCGATGTCATATTTTTTATAAAAATTATAATGTTCCCCAACATCCTTATGATTTATAAATGCTCCAAAGGGGCTGTAGTTTAATCTATCATAATATGGATAAACACCAAGAAGACCATTCATCGTTCGTATTGTTCCATAAGCATCCCAATATCTACAATACTCATCTATAATTGGTAACCACTCTAAAATATCAGAATCGTTATCAGTAAATAAATTAAAAAGTAAATGTTTTCCTCGTTGATTAAATGTTTCTGTATAAACCATTCTCATACCATACTCTTTTTCAAAAGTATAAACTTTAATCATAAAGTTTCCAAAATATTCCACAGGATAAAGAAACTTTTCTCCGGGGTGTATATTATATCCCTCAAGAAACCTTGGAGTAGATTCGTTTCTGAAATATTCATAAATTTCCACAAAGTAAGAACTATGTGGACCTGTAACGATTACTTCAGGACAAACGCTCCACCTAACACTAATAGATATATTATTTTGTGTAAACATATTTTCCAATAACTAATTTATCAATCACACCACTTTCAAGGTGTACAAATGCTTCTTCCGGTGAGTTAATAATTGGTTCGTTATGAGCGTTAAATGATGTATTTAATACCACAGGTATCCCACTCAATTTATAATACTCATTGATAATTTCCCAAACTTTTGGTAGTTTATCTTTACGAACGATTTGGGGTCTAGCGGTCTTATCTGACTTTTGGATTACCGCTGGTATTTTTTCAATCCACTCATCACGAGTATCGTAACACATAGTCATAAACTCGGCGGTGTACTTTGATTTGGTTTCTACAAAGATTTCATCAAAGTGTTCGGACATCACCATTGGAGCAAACGGCATTGTGTCGTGGCGGTGTAATCGTTCGTTCAATACTTTGTGAGTTGATACATCAGTAGGTCTTACCAAAATTGACCTAGCTCCAAGAGCACGAGGTCCGTGTTCAAATCCATCTTGAAACCAACCGATTATTTCACCATTATTTAAACATTCAGCTATTTCAGATGGGTTATAAGTTTTCTTTTTGACACTGTGTTGTTCAAATCGCGTCATTACATCAAAATCGGAATAGGATACGCCAAAAAAAACATCATTAAGTTCAAATGGCTTTTCTAACTCCCCAAGCTGATTTGCTTTCCATAAAGCGGCACCTAACGCCACACCCTCATCTCCCATAGGCGGTACAATGTACACTTCATCTACCCAACCCAACTGATTGATTTTTTGATTTAATTTTACGTTAGCAAACAATCCACCTGAAAAACACACTTGAGTATATTCCGGATAAAGTTTATGTAAATCATTTAAAAACTCTATCATTAAATCATTGGTCAACTTCTGAATATTGTATGAAAACACCTCTCTTTGTTCTTGCGTGTCTAACATACCATTCTCCCTCATCGCTGTGACAAGAAAACGTGTTTTTGAAGAAGTACCTGCTGGGAAAAACTTTAAATCTTTATAGTCACAAATATCACGGAGCCAATTGTAAATGGTTTCATCATAGTATCCATCAGCAGCCATACCCATCAACTTACCTTCATCTTTACACATCCGCCATCCCCAATTTGGTAAAATTGATAGAGTTGAATATCCCCATAAATGAGACAAACTTCCGTGTAAGTAATGTGGTTCAGATTTTACAAGAGTCATCTTACCATTCTCACATAAGAACACTCTCAAATTGTGAACATCCCCACCACCATCGTAAACAACATTTAAGACCTTACCTTGCATATTAGAGGTGTAATATGCGCTAGCAGCGTGAGAATAGTGGTGTGATAATAATTCGTACTTTTCACTCCAAGCATCTGATATTTCTTTTGGATATGGTTGAACCCACATAACGTGGTCCGCTTCATTAATTTTATATCCGGTAATTTCTTGAATTTTTTCAGCTGATAGGTATGGGACTGTTTGAAAACTAATTCCTGCCTTTATTCTTGTAAATCGTTCTTCTTCTAAACAAGACACTATTTTACCGTCAACTACTAAAGCGATAGACGCTCCGTGGTTTTGACCATAGATTCCATATATTACGCTCATAACTTTTTTTGATATAATTACATTACAAGAATGAATTAAATGTATCTCTATAATAATTTTCTATAATAATTTGTTGCTCTTCAACCGATAAATGCTCTACGGCAAGAACGGATTTGATTTTAATATTTGGATACTTTTGTTGTAAAGCACCTACGGCTTTTACATTCTTAATTGAGTCATCCATAAAAGCAATATCAGTATATCCTTTTTTGATATGCTGTTCAATCCAATCAGCTTTAGCTTGTGGGTCTGCGTTTCCTAAAGCAACAACATAAACATCCAAACCATACTTGTCTTTGAAAAACCTTTTGATTGGGAATCCCACTGCTCTCGCTGTCAAAATGGTTACTTTTTTATTACCGCTTGATAACATCTTTTGAAGTAAAACCATATTCTTTTTGATGATTTGTGGTTTATTCAACATTCGGTTGAAATCTCTGAAGTCAAATGTATCACCTTTTTTAGGTTCATACTTTGCGTATTCAGCAGGGTCCATTTTGGTTTCCGTACCGTCTGAATGTTTTACATAGATGTAGGATACACTCTTTGCAAGCGTATCATCAAAATCAAATACTCTTAATACCTTAGCCATTATCTTTTGTAATATCCAGCGTGTCTTGCGTAGTTTCGTAATACCTCATCAGCACTCAACTGCTTTCCGTAAACCCTCATAACACCAATTCTACCATCAAAATAAGTACCATTACCTTGGTCAGTCCCATCTTCAGTTCCAAACGCAATTCTGAATTGAGAAATAGCATCATCCATTGGTGAGTCAAAGTTCATATTTGCAGTTTGGTCTACTAATACACCATCAATATAACCTTTAACAGGTGAACCGTGTCCATTGTATGTTAACACAAGTTGATGCCATTCGTTTAAAGTAAGAACCCCAGTTGGACCTGTACTTGTAATACCTGTACCATTCCACAATCCAAACTCTACTTGACCTGATACCAATTCGATAGCACTAAAGTGATAACCGGAGTTTATAGCACCAGAACCTTGATATGATGCAATTACACCATTGTTTGTTGGATATACCCAAACCTCTACGGAATGTGCTTCATCACCAACAGTCACTACTTGGTCTAAATCAGGAGTAATGATTGAATCGTTTGAAAATGTAAAATATCCAGCAGACCAAGCAGGACTACCTGCAATTGTTCCGGTTCTATTATTACCAGAAAGGTCGTAGATTGATGTCCCACTACCGCTATAAGATGTTAACACCCCAGCATCATAATACACCAATAAGTCATCAGTTATGTATTCAACTGAACTTTGAAGATATCCACCACCACCCAATGTGTTTCGTAGGTGTTGTTGATACTCTAACCATCTTTTTTTGTTTTGTTCTTCAACAATTCTTTTACGGCTAGCTTTTTTAGCAGCCTCTTCCATCTCTTTTCTACGGAGATAGTCTTGTAGGTTTGAGTTGTTTGTGAAATCCATAATATTACTTTAATGTAGGAATACCACCGATTTTTGGGATTCGGTTCTTCCAAGTTTTATAAATCAGTTGTCTATTCTTTAGTGTAATGATACCATCATCTACCAAAGAATCTAAATAGTCATCAACCACATCTTGGTATGGTTTCTTCATTGTCTTTGCTTTTGAGTACAATCCGTGGATGTTAGCATCTACCTCTTTAGGTAGTAAGAAGTATTTGTAGTAGTTTTCTTGATTACCACGAATCTTTCTTCTCATTGCAGTATCACCTCTCATCACTTTAGATGGTTTAAGAGCAGCGGAACCTCTTCCGTGAGTCAAGTGTTCAATCTCGTGTCTTACTAAATCACGAAGAACTGGCTGAATCTTTGAGAACACAGAACCATTTACATCACTTGGGTGTACTGCGATGTGAACTTCCATACTCGGATACTCATCATCAGCTTCAGCAGAACCATCAATGTAAAACTTGCCCGGCTTAACACCATCTTCCGATACTGCAAATTTCAAGTCCACCTCTACATCAACACCACTTACGGAGTCGCTGAACTCACCAACGTAGATACTACGAGTCTCTCCTTGAAACAAGTCCTGCATACTTGTGGTTGGCATTGGGTCTTTACGAACCTCATACCCTTTGTACTTCTTGGGTTTATCTTGTGTACCACTACCTTTTATTGCGTCTTTTACTTTGGTAAAAACCGCTTTATTGATTTCACCTGTCAGTTTATCGTACATTCCTTCTAATATGAGTTCTTTTAGCTTCATAACAAATATACAAAATAATTTTTAAATATCCAACTTTGGCGTAGAAGATTTGAAATCTTTTTTTCTCATAATGGTCTTAGCGATAGCTTTGTTCGCCTGCTTCATAAATGGGATGTTAATGTTTGTTCTATCATCCACTGCGACCATTTGTTCGTATTTGTCAAGGAACTCTACAAACTTCTTTTTGTTCTTACCCAATCTTTTGAAGAAGCCAATCAATTCAGCTTGTGAGATTTCTTTACCATTACGAGGGTCGTTCAATCTATCAAAGAAATGTTTGTCGGTGATTACCACATCAAGTGGATTGAGTTGTTTGTCTGCGAATTGGTCAATCTTCTGAAGGTCATCCATTGGCATTTCGGTGATTGGTAGTTTATCCCAATCTTTACCTTTCGTAAATTTTTGTGGTAACCTAATAGTTCCTAAATGATGTTTGTCGTGATAAATTTCAATGTAGTTAATACCATTACCTTTTGAGATACCACTTTTGAATAATCTATCAGCTGCGGCATGGACGATGTTTTTCATAAACCCAAATCGTGCTCTTGGAAGATACATATCAACCTCTTTACCATTCTTATCGTATCCGATTGCATCAAATCTAACACCATTGAATTCGTTGATAGATGACTCGTTTGCTTTGGTTTTTGAGAACGTGGGTTTCTGACCCTTCTTTTGTTCTCCACCTTTTTTGGCGTCTCCTGCTTTCTTTTGGTCAGCTCTTTTTCTTCTTACAAAAGCAGCTCTACCTTCAGGTCCAAGTTTTGCGGCTTTCTCTTTGGATAGACAAGCCGCATATGCGTCACCATCATCACCATCACCACATTTACCTAATTTCTGACCATCGGTTCCGTATCTATCCCAACCACCACCATCGGATGAGCCAGTCTTACCCTTACCAAACCAATTACGAAGGTCTTCGTTTGTAGATTCAAACTGACCTTTGGTGTTTACTTTAACCCAACCACCTCTATGGAAGATTCTTGCTGGAATTGGTAAGATTCCATCTTTTGGTAATCTTGATAGGTATTTTCTATCAATGTGAATTACTCGTGTAATGTATGAACGAGTTTTATTATCAACACCCATAAGTTCAACTTCAACCTCAACGGGTTTACCATCAATCTTGAGTTTACCTTTATAGATTTCACCTTTGTTGTAAGCTTCTTCAACACCACCACCATCGGCTGGAGTTTCTACTGGCGTTTCTGAATCTGAAGTAGGTGTGGTGGGCTCTTCGGGTTCTGATTTAGAAACCATATAAAGTGGAAATGCGTATGTATATCCACCACACCTTTTTTTATAATCAGATTCAGATTCACCTTTTCTACGAGGTCCACATCCCATTTCGCAAAGTCCAATGATGTCCTCACCTTCTTTTACAATTCTGAATTTGAGAAGTGGTTTTCCGTTGATAGTAATATCACCCTTGTCGTTTTTCTCAATAGACTTTACAACAATTCTTTTGTTTTTGAACTTACCACCTAAAACAACATCACCCACGGCGATTGGAATGTTAATATTCTCGTTTACAGGAACGCAGTTAGGAACCATTCGGTCTCCTTTTTTCTTGAGACCGGCCTGTTTATATCCCTTCCAACACGCTTCTACTATTACGCCCATATGTGATTATCTTTTACTCTATTAAAAAAGTTTACCAACCCCAAAACTTGTGGTTGTAGTTTTACATCATCAAAATGTAATTCGTAAGTGTCAGTATCATACTTCCAATGAGCTTCACGTTCACCTCTACGAACACCCCAAATTGTCTGACTTTTAAATGCGTCATCAATCACTACATTTTTAGGATTCAACTTTTTATAGTTTACTTTAAACTTTGCAAATGAAGATGGGTCAAGTGATACTCTATGTTTGAAGATATTTGCCTCTTTGAGCGATTGTTCTTCAACTTTAGCACCCAAGTATTTTTTGTACAACATCGCAAGGAATGGTACTAACTCTCTAACCATTTTACGTTTCTCATCCTGATTGTCCTTACTCACCTTTACTTGTTGAGTGGCGCTGGGTGGATTGTGAATGGTTTGAAGAGCTTGTCTCTCTAATCCTCGCTTTGTTTTTATTAGTGCCATATCTTATAAATATAAAATTATTTAGATTGAAGTTTAGAAAGAACCTCGTTATTGTTTTTTAATCTTTTTAAAAACTTCAATTTAGTTTTTTTACTTTTGGCTTTAAAAGAAGCCAGTCTCTTTTTTGCTGATTGTGCCATCTTATCTACCTTGTCCTCTATATTTCTTTTTGTAATTCTTTGAGGACTTCAAAGATGATGTTCTTGTTTTAGCGTGAACTCCTGGTCTACTTACTTTTTCACTTTGTTTGAAAGTAGTCGCAGCTTGGGCTTTGATTTTTGCCATTTCATATCTCCGTGTTTTATAGATTGATTTTTTTCACAACTACTTTAATCCTTGGGGTTCTACCTTCAGGAAGTTTATTCACAATTCCGTGAAACTTTTCTACTTTACTTTCAAAGTAATCTAATTCCAATACCAAGTCAGTAAGGTTTAACATCAATTGAGATGATGTAGACATTTTTGGTGTGTCTCTTCTCATATTAAGAGGTGAGTCTTGTCTATACAATTGTTTTCTCAAACCTTGTAAAATCTCAATAGCATCTTCAACTTTGTCTATCACTTTTTCAGCAGACATCTTTCTGATTTTAGAAGATAAGTAATCCGGCCCTTCAGTATAACCAGCATCACCATAATGGTATCCGTGGTTTGTTCTTACAAAGTTTTCAGAATCAACATTTCTAACATCAATTTTGGGTTTGTGTTTAGATGTCATCTCAACTGAAACTACCTTTTCAGGCGTTCCAATCATAGTATGACCTTTTACACCACCACCGCCTTTTACTACTTGAATTAGAGTATCTTTGATTGTTTTTTGGGCAAGAGCTTGTCTAATTCTTGCACCATCCTTTGAAGGTTTACCACCCTTCTTTACAATCTTCTTTTCGTTCTCATCGTATCCAACCATAAGGGCTGTATTGAGAATACCAATACCATACTCGTTCATACCCTCGGACCAGTCGGTAATCACATCTCGTAAGTATGCTACCTCAACCCCATCAATAATTTCGTGAACCACTTCGAGTTCGGGCTTATAAGCTCTATCTCGGTTCTTCGCCATAATGAGAGTGTCCCCAACTCTCTTGGCTACTATAATACATTCGTTGAGGATATTTTTCATAGTAATAAATATCAGTCAAGAGCGTCAACAATAGCCTTTTTCACAGCTATTGAGAACTCCGTTTGTTCAAACGGAAGGTTTTCATCTTGAAGTTGAAGTAAGGTAGCTGCTATGTTCATTTTAGCAGTCCCAACCCCTTTATATTCCTTACCATCTTTGGTTACAGTTACAGTTACAAAGGTTTTCTTTTGTTTGAATTCAAATGGTCCGATTCTCACACCTTGAGTTGGTGCTTTGATTTCGTTCACCACTACATAGATTGGAGAACCATCAGGACAAAGTGGTGCTTGTTGACCTACGATTTCTTCGGTAATTTGTCTTACACCAAAGGTGAATTTTTCTTCGGATATCCCAGCGATTGAAGCCATTGAGATTACTGATGATACGAAATAACATACGATTGGACTCATTGTAATTTTCCTACATTAGATGGTTGTGTTGCGTTATGTATTCCCGTTCCCATAATATAAAATTGGTTTTGATTTTCAATCGTTCTATTTTGGATTGGGAAGTATATGTTATAATAATTAGTGTTGGGGTTAGATTCAATCGTGGTTTTTTCTGCTTGAGTGAAGATATATTTGTTGTGATAAAATCCATTTGAATATAACATATAGCAGAAGTAGATATCTTCCCACTCAAAGGTTGATGAATTATTACAATCACAGGTATAAAAGTCCCAATCTTGAAGTGGTCCTAATCCTGCTTTCATAAACATCATATAGTTCATACTAAAATCGTTAATTAGATGAAACTTTTGTGATACATTAATGCTAACTCTATATTGATAATTGTTGGTATTGGAAAATGTTACTTGTCCAGCAGAGTTTGTATTTAGAGTTCCTCTACTCTGCCAAGTTGCTGATGTTGAAAAGGGTTCAAAAAGGTAAGAGGAGTTTGTAGTTCCGGTCCAGTTTTGTCCGTTTCTACCAGGTGTTATAGCCCATTGATTATTTGCTTGGTTTGATAATCCTTGCAAAGCGTTACCACAAGTTGGGTGAGTTGCTACATTGATTTGAATGTTATTACTTGTTTCAAATAACACCATTTGAAATTCAGTCCAATTACCCCTACAAGAGTAATAGTCCATACGATAACTCACCACAAATTTTCTATTAGGAGCAGTTCCTATTGTTTGGTATCTGATATAATAACCCGAAGATGGATATAGGTCTAAAGCCACTCCGTGAATACCAGCAGATACTGTACTATTAGTGCTATAACCTACAATATTACCTCCCGTAGTGGTAAAGGATATCCAACCGTTAGAACAAATGTTGATTGTTGTGTAATTTGTTCCCCAATAGTTAAATGTGAATCCAATGGGTAGATTTGAAACAGTCTGGTCATCACCCACCGATACTGATGTTCCAGAAGTTGATTGGTATGAGTAAGTTACTGAACTGATGTTATATCCAACCGAACCCGGAACTAATTGTTCAACACTTACAGGAATACCACTAACATCCTGCGTTCCGATTGGAGTCAGAGTTATAGTTTGTGAGTAAACACTCATTGGTAATATGAGAAACCACCATTTCATTGCATTCGTTGGAATTGTGTAGTTGTTTTATGTTTACCGGTTCCCATTATGTAGAACTGATTTTGGTTTGTAAATGTTCCAATTTGGGTTGGTGGATATGTACTATAATAATTAGTAGTTGGATTAGCTTCTATGGTTGTTTTTTGTGATTGGGTAAAGATATAACTCTTATAGTATAGTCCACCATTTAACAAATCATATCCATATTTGATATCATCCCAATCAAATCCACCAGTATCATCTATATCACAAGTGTAAAAATCCCAATCAGTTAAAGGACTTAATCCAGCCTTTTTATACATTAGGTAATTCATTTCAGAATCACTCATAACATTCGGTTCGTTATGTAAACTAATAGTAACTTGATAAGGCCAGTTAGATGAGTTAGTCCAACTTACCTGCCCATTTGAATTTGTGCTTTTAGTTCCTTGTGATACCCAACTTGAAGATGCAAATCCAACTTCACTTAAAAGAAGATAGTAGTTTGCAGCAGATGGTCTTTTCCATTGTAGTATCATTCCATCACCACCACCATATTCTTGCATTCGTGCTACAACAGTATATTGACTTCCTTGAACCATTGAATAAGTTCCGTATTTGTAACTACCAATACCCTTACCCCCATAGTATTCAATTACCGAAAATCCGTTGATTGTTAAATCAGAACCATCATCTGAAGTCAATCTGAATGAGTATGTTCCTGTCTCTGCTGCAACAAAGGTAAATGTTACTTCCGTAGAGTAGTAATCACCATTAGATGGAACAGATACTCCAGCATTGGTTAGAGTAGTATAGTTGGTGAAGTTTAGAGATGTTGTTGCATTTATATTTCCCTGCCACCACCAATTGGTTGCTGCATATGAAGTATTAAACAACTTATCCATTTCAGAACGAGTCATTGGATATTGTGCATATTGGGATGTATTACCATTCCCATAATGAGTTCTGAATACCCTTACGAATGTTGTTCCGCTGGTGGTTGTTATGTAATGTTCTAATGTAATTGGAATACTATTAACTCCAGCTCCACCAATTGGAGTCAGAGTTATAGTTTGAGAATATCCTCCAATTGATACCCACAGTATAAAAATTGGAATTAAAATAAACCTTTTCATAACAATAGTTTTGTACCGGTTGATAATTGATAGTTAAGAATATCAGCATTATACTGATAAGCCCCTCCAAACGATATACTCCACTTAAATTTATCAGTCAATTTTATATCTATGTTTGCTAATGGAACAAACAACAATCCACTCTTGTACCATTGACCTTCGTAGTAGAATATGTACGGACTATAAATACCCAAAAGCATTAAGTTACCATTCAAGAACCATTTATTATTAAAGTTGGTAAATCCGCCACCAACTATGGACCAGTTTTGGAAATCACTCTTTCCCAATGTACCAATCGTAAAGTTGGTTCCTAACATTGGAGTTACAATACCTACCTTTTGAGCAGCCAATAAGGTAGTAGTATTGAAAATGTCCTGTTTAAAATTAGTCATTACAGAGTTTGAGAATACCCCCATAAACCCTTTATGTTTATACGAACCATACAAAGTTGCGTTCAATATATTTTCACCTGTTGTGAAGTTGAAGTTCAATCCTTTGATAAAATTTTGTTTTGTGTTAACGTGAGTTAAAGACATATTGAACTTAAAGTTGTCCTTACCCGTGTCTTGAATGTTTGCGGAGTTTCTTACCACAACAAAGTCACCCGCACCAATCAAAGCACCTCTACCAATCTTTTCTTGTTTGGATTTTTGTTTGTTACCGCCTCCTCCGCCTCCGCCGCTATCAGAAGATTCGGAGTCACCACCACTTGCTGTGGTTGTAGAACTTTCACCAACTGCGCCTGATTCGGATGATGTTGAACCACTACCTTGCGTAGTTCCACCACCACCTACATCAGTTCCACCTACTCCACCTTGCGGGTCGGTACTTCCACCACCACCGCCGGAGCCGCCGGTGCTTCCGCCGCCGGAGCCACCGCTTCCACCCGAACCACCGGAGCCGCCGGAACCCGAAGAACCCGAACCTCCACCCGATGAGCCTCCTGATGAACCTGAACCGCCCGATGAACCACCACCGGAACCACCGCCAGAGCCACCGCTGTTACCAGTAGAAGAACTCCCGCCAGCCGACCCTTGACTTCCTCCTGAAGACGAACCATTTGAAGACCCCCCATTAGAAGAAGAGCCAGAAGAAGAATTATTATCATTGTTACCACTTGAACCTCCGGATGATGTACCACCACTTGGTGGAGGCGGTACGTTGATTGAACTTGCTTGTGAACCTAATCCAGCAGCAATACCAACGATACTTGATATGTTGTTTGCGGTTGTAGTTGCAGTTGATGCGTTGGATGCGTTTGCGTTAGAACTACCATTTCCAGCACAAGGGTTTGACCCCGGTGGGAATTGGGCATTAATAGAAGCGACCCAAGCTTCATAGCCACCGGCTTGAAGTTGGGCCGCAGTAAATGTTTGGTATTGACCAGCGTAAAAAAGTGTTACCGAACCAAGAGGTTGAGTAATAGTTACAGTATTTGGAATGCCAGTACAAGGGTCGGTGTAAGTGTATTGGAACGTTTGTCCAAATACACTACCACCCCCTAATACTAAAAGTAGAATTAATATCCACTTCTTACCATCCATATGCTTCCATACGCTTTATGAGGTTCATTGTAGCAACCTCAAGCGCTCGTTGTGTAGCAATACCAACAGTAGATTGGTCAAAACCCATTTGTGGATTTTTGAACATACCCTCACCTACTTGAGTAGCAGTTCCTTGTCCACTTGCAACGATGTATTGTGAGTTGTCTACGTTGACCATTCTGATTTGAATACCGATAATAGTAGTATTGGTCTTTTCTACTTTACCTTTATTGTAATTTTCACCATAGGATACTGCAAAATCATAGATTTCAGCATATACGATATATTTAGGAACTGCGATACCTTCCATTGATAATTGTGTCTTACCATTGGACATACCTTCTAATTCAGTTTCCCAAGCATCTAACATTTGAGATACAATAGCTTCTTTCTCTTCAGCATAAGAGAATCTACCTGTAACTTCAAAGTTTTCTACAATACGATTGGAAACACCTAAACCTACTCTTTTGTCTCTTAACTCTGGAAACATATCCCAAAGTTCTTTGTTGACATTCAATTTTGAAAGTTGAACCACTTGTCTTTCGCCCGTGTATGGGGCGATAGTGTTTAGTGGTTCAGCCTTTTCAAAATCAGCTTGGTATTGTTGAACTCCGATTGAGGATTTACACGAGGTAGCCATTGTTCCAACGAACAACATACCACCAATTACCATCAAAACGCCGAGAGGTGCAAAGATATTCTCAAGGACTACATCCTTACGAGTTCTCATTCAGCACCCCCACCATTTTGTTCTGCTCTTTTAGCTTTCAATCTTGCCATTCTCTCTGCGTTAGTTTCTTTTGGTTCTTCCACAGGAGCAGCAGCTTGTGCTGGTTGAGCAGCTGGAACTTCTCTTACGGTTTCTTTGATGATTGTAGTACCACCACCAGAGTTTGAAGAATTGTTTTGTGAAGAGTTGTCAATATTAAGAACAATAGGAGCAGGGGCTGCTTGAGCAGGTGCTGCTACTTGTTCTACTTTCTCTTCTTCACCGCCGAAAATAGCTTCAATGTGAGTTGTAACATAAGCACCTACTGCCGTAACCGCCGTTGTTGCAACGCCAAGGATAGTTTTTTTGACTGTTGACATTCCGCCTTCTTGTTCTTCTGACATCACTTTTCCTTATTTTAAAATTAACCTAATTCTTCTTCTTTTTCTTCTTTTTTACCACCGAAAATCTTACCAACTTCAGCGATACCAAAAGCACCCAAGGTAATCATTACAAATGAGTTAAAGATAGTATCAGAAATTACTAACTCTTGACCCATAATACCTGTTACCACATCAGCCCCAGCAAAGATAGCCATTACTGCGAATGATAAGAACCCTACGATAGTTTTTTCGTTGAATTCGTTGTTGTCTTTGAAAATGTCTCCAAATGCCATATTTCTCCTTTTTAGTATTTAATAACTTTCACAACTTTTTCTCTATCAATCGTAACTAATTTCACCATATAGAATCCCTTTGGAACATCATTGAAGTTGATTCCGTGGTACTGATATCCTCTTTCATCAATTTTGTCAGAGAATGTTTTTACAATGCGACCATTGATGTCGTATACGATTCCAGAAAACGGAGAGTTCTTGTAGTCGTTGATGTGTTCAATTAATAACCAACCACTTGTTAAATCAGTAACAGGGTTAGGATATGTTTTGAATCCGTACACCAATTCCAAAACTTCAGGGTCCATTTGGGTTTTGTTCACAACCGAACCATCGTTAGGAGAAGGTTTAATACTTACATCGTATGCGTTCTCATCACCAGCAGCTTTGTTGAAGATTCTCAATGGTGATGTTGTCCAACCCAATGGGGAAAGAACATCAAATACGAATGTGAATTGAGTTGTCATATCGGTGATGATAGCTGGGTTCATCTTATCTTCGTGTCCAGCCCAAAATACTGAATTGTCTTTTACTGAAAGTAATGATGTCCACTTTGATGCAGCATCACCCATACGGATAGAGTTGAATCTGAAAATGTTTGTATCATATTCAATACCCATTTGAGCCGCACCTAACTCATTACCAAAAGTGTAGAGTGTGATTGGAACTTCCATTGTTTGGTCTTGTGTTACAATCATTTTAGGGATGTAGAACTGAACCGTGTCTGGTTTGTTAGAAAGGTAAACCGCTGGGTCAAGAATGTATTGAGTTCCCACCGATGGGTTTGCCATTTTAGCAAGGATAGTTGCTGGGTTGTTGTAACCCGTGGTCGTTGCGTCACCAATCACATAGATGTAAGGTTCCAACGAGTCCAAACTATTCACGATTGTATCAATAGAATATCTTCTTGGATTGTTAATCCAGTTTGGAGCAGCAACAGCGGAGTTAGCAGTAGTCCACTCACTTTCCCAAAGAACGGATACGTTATGTGTTCCACTAAACAAAGTGTTCCAAGTTGTAGAACCTAATGCTAATCTATTAAACATAGCAAATCCATCAGAGATAGTACCACTACCATCTTCGTTGATATCACCTTCGTACCACTCAATACCAGAAAGTGTATCTTGTTGTGAAGCGTGGTTAGCCAACTTATATGCGTCAGTAATAGTTAAAGCACCACCATCGGTCATTGTGTCCGTTTGTGCTACGATTCTCAAATGCCAGAAGTTTGTATCAATTGGGTGAACAACATTCATTATACCATTTGAGTTGGTAGAATCAGAAACGATTGCTGACCAAACACCTTGAGTATTTGTTTTCAATCTCTTACTTGCGGTAAAGTAAACACCTTGTGCTGGAGTAGCATCTGCGTTTCTAACTTTGATTGGGAATGTTAGTGGTGTCATTTGGAAATTACCACCATAGTTGTGTAGTGTTAATGATTGGTCTACACCATTACCAGTTGTAGATAAGTTGTTGTATGATGTAGAACCAGCAATTGCGATTGAATCAGCAACACCATCATATGCGGATGAGTGATACAATCTTAACTTAAACATAGCACCATCAGCCCAATTGAAGTTTGATGAGTTGCCTGTATAAGTTGCAATAACATTTATGTAGTCCGAATTGTTAAAGTATGAACCATACTTATCGGTTACCGATTGTGCAGTTGGTCCCCAAAACATTGTTGCAGATGAGAACTTTGTATCATCATAGAATAGTCTGAACTGAACTGCTTTGATATCATCCACTGTTGGGTTAGCAAAGTGAATGTATACATCGGTATAGGTTGCTGGGTAGTTGTCCAACGTAAACAACGTATCCACCAAAATGTAAGGAGTGGTAGATGACGGCGCAGTTAATACTTCATTGGCTCCGTTTTGTGAGAACGCAGCAAATGGTAATAATAATCCAAATAAGGATAAAAATTTCTTCATAGTTTCAAGTCCTATTATTGATTGACCCGAAACTTGTTAAAAAACTATTTTAAATAACTATTACGAAATATCTTTTGATTCGATTAATGTATAAGTAAACTTCTTGTTACCTTCTGCAACTGATTTTCTGACAATGTTCATAAACTCTTCGAAATCTGCTGCTCTTTTGAACACTTGACATCCTTCAGACCAATTCTCTACATAAGTTGAGTTAGCACCTGCTTTGTGGATGTTGATACCGAACACACCTTCTTGAATCACATCTTCATCGTAATTCATATCACGGTTTTTATCACGATATACTTTTACTTTACCAAACTGCTTGAGGGCTTCGTACTTACCTTGGTGTAATCCCAAAGCGTGTGAGTCAATATATTGACCAGGAACCAATCTTGCAACACCTGCTGCGTTGTGGTATTCTTTAACACCTTTTGTACCAGGGTCGGTTGTGTTCATCCACTCTTTGTAAACCCACTTACCATCAACTTGGTAAGATACTGAAATATTATCATCGAAAGCGTTGGTTACAGCAGTACCCGTATCGGAATTGCGGATACCCACAATGTTTAATAAGTAGTCTTTACCTTCAAACCACTTGTAACCTTTAGCTTTTACCACCTTCTCAATCTTTTCTTTTGAAAATTTAGCACCAGCGGAAGGAGCATTGTTTGGAGTTGCTGCTGGTTTAGCTGCTGGTTTAGCTGCTGGTTTAGCCGCAGCTGCTGGCTCTTTTAAACCCATTTTAGCCAAAGTACCTGGACCAACAATACCATCTGCGGTTAATCCGTGCTTCTTTTGAAACTCTTTAACCGCTGCTTCGGTTTTTGGACCAAAATTACCTACTTGGTCTACACCTAAAACTTTCTGAATCTCTTTGATGAATTCGTTATTATCACCTTTTTTGTAAACAGCCATTTTAAACTCCTATTTTTTACGTCCTTGGCAATGGGCTCTTTGTGAGAACCCCTTTGGGTTATTACAATCTATGGACCTTTTATACTTTTCAGTCCACTTCTCATCAATCTTTTTGATGAGTCGTTCCATAACTTCTTCAAAATGATTTTCTTTTTTTGTAGGGAGTCCTTTATGTTCGGTTCCTGCAAAATCTTTTGCCTGCTTTGTAGTCATAGACTTTGCTGCATCTTTAACATCTTTAGATACATCAGATGGTTTTACATCTCCCTTTTTGAGAGCGTAAACCAATCCCATAAACCTTTGTTGTTGTTTAGATACAGCAGGCATAAAGTTCTCCTCTTCTAATAAGTATGGAGAAATTCTTTTGGGATTATCCATTCAACTTCAAATGGGTCTAAAATATTATAATGTGTATCAGTCGAGTTAATAATCGTTACTCTCTCTCCTTCTACGAGACTTCCCCGATGATTGGAAAAGGTCTTCACCATCTTGGATTTTATTTTTTCCATTTTTTTTGTTGATTTTTTCGTAAGACTTAAATTCCGCTGTGTAGCGGTCTAATTGATGAATGTTGATTTTTGCCATTTTTACTGAATTATCCGTAAACCGTTAAGTTTATCCAAGAATTCTTCTATGGAATAAGATTTATTATTTTGGTCTTTGATAACCACTTCATTGAGGTTATCGGGATACTTTTGTATCATTTGTTGTAAAGCTCTGAACCCATCTTCGGCCCAGAAGTTTTTAAAGGAAACTTCACCTAAAACATTTGGTGAGAAATTTGGGTTTTTCTCATCATCACCTGATAACATTACATAATATATCATAAATGAATCAGTTCGTTTTCATAATGTTTTATTTTATTAACCTTTACTTTAAATATGTCAAATTCATACTCACCACTATCAAATTGATTAAAATCAAAAATTTCTGATAATTGTTGGATGAACTGATATGACTGATTTGTCATTCGTAAAGCGTCAAATT
>Ga0222713_10001169_pt1 | contig 29937 bp, 39 predicted proteins | sample C33_649DmetaG_FD_165061 | JGI IMG/M metagenome (GOLD analysis project Ga0222713, IMG submission 165061) | Estuarine water microbial communities from San Francisco Bay, California, United States - C33_649D | ecosystem: Environmental > Aquatic > Marine > Unclassified | place: USA: California... | reverse complement strand
AAAATGTTTTCTTTGTCATCGGTTCGTGTTCTTCCGAAAATAAGTTGTCCATCAAATTGTTTAGACCAACCTTGCGAAACTTTCGCTGTCGCTAACAATTTTCTCATCACTTCTTTCGGAACTGCGCTACGAACTGAGTGGCTGGTGTAAGCCACCCAACACGGAACACCGAATTGCTGTAATGATTCTTTGACTTCATTGATTGCTTCTTGCGTGTCCATTTCTTTCCTCCTTGTTATGTAGGGCTTATTCCCTATGTATGACAATATAGTGGGTTTGTCAGACAATTGCAAGTCATTTGGCAAAATTCTTTGAAATGGCGTAAATTAGCCGTTTTATAGCCCTATTCCTCCTTATCTTGATCAAATGGCGTGTCGTGGCTGTAGCCGATGGTGGGATGGTTGGGTGAGCGTCGTGGTCGGCTAAGCCTGATACGAGGGTATTTGATGCCGTTGCGCAGTAGTTCGTGGAATGTGAGTGCTTCGAATGTGCGATCCATTCCGCCTTGGATTAGTGCGTCGGCTAACAGGTCGCAGCATTGCCGTTCTTTTTCTAACTCGGATGTGAGTTTGATAAATGCTTCTTTTTCTTTTTTGTTCATGTGCAGGTCTCCTATTTCCTAATCGTCTTCGAGTAACTGTCTTGCTATTCGAAGTTTCTCGGCAGCTCCCGCTGATTCGAGAAGACCGATAGTAGTAGATGTGACCTGCTCAGGCGGGCATATCGTAAAAAACTTTTGTTCGGTCGTCACATAGTTCTGGATCGTGGCGACCAGCACATAGGCGGTGCAAACATTGTCGGCATCTACCTGTGACTCGATGAAGTATTTGATGCGGTCATCAATCGGGTCTTCGCTCTCATTCATCGTCGTCCTCCTGTTTCTCTCCGCACACAGGTTTGCGTGGAAGGATGCGGTCAGGTAGGCAGGCGCAGAGTCTGGCTTCCATTATCGTTCCGCCACTGTGCGCGGGAACGGTAGGTCGTTGTAAGCCTGGTTGAGTAGGCCGAGGTATCCGAGTGCGTCAGCGAGCGAGTCGTGATGCAAACGATTCTTGTCAAGGTTGGTGCGGAGTCTTGCCATCTTGACCGACACCATGAACAGGAGTGCGTCAGCGAGGCTGAGTTTGATGCCGGTTAAGCCTTCAAATATGTGGATGACTTTGCTGTAGTCGTCTACGACGTTGCCGTAGTCGTTGTTCCGTGGTCCTGTCACCAACTGGTGTGCTTCGAGCAGGATGTCTGCTCCGACTGATTCAGTTTTCATTGTGTCTCCTTGCAGATTTCGTATTTGGATTGGCTGAATGCGAGTAGCCGTCCGTTGGGTTCTATGCCGACCCAGGTTGGTGCATCTGGGTCACAGAGGCATCCTGTGATGCGGCGTGTGTCGAGTCGGACTTCACCGTCACACAGTTGGCAGACAATGTATGTGTCGAGGCCGATCGTGATCACAGTTCGATGCCTTGTTGGATGTGGACGCGGAGTCGGTCTAGTTGTCCGCCGAGTGATTTGATTCGGTCACGACACGCCTCAAGTTCTTGATGTAGTGATTCGGCCGCATCGACGGCGTTGTCACGCTGTTCAGTCACACGCTCGAGCGCGACTGATAGTTCTGCGACACGGGTTTGCAACTCGATTATCTCTTGACTCATTGCGAATGTATCTGCGGTCATCTTTTGTTTCTCCTTGCTAGTTCTTCTTTGAGTGCTGCTATCACATTGAATAGTCGGTCTTGATCTCCAACACCGACAAATTGTCTTTCAAGGAACGCGATTGCGTCTTGTATGTCTTTCTTAGTCATTCCGACCTCCATTGGTTAGAGGAACGACCCTACTTCGTATCAAGGGAGTGATGCAAAGTAGGGTCGAACCCTGCTTACGGACCTACCAACGGTCGTCGGTTGCAACCTTTTCTACCTTGGCTGCGAACAGCTTCGGTGCGTTGAACCCTGGCTTCTTGTCTCCATCTGCCGAGTATCGAACGGCAAGTTTGTTGCCGGTCAACTCTGTGACTGATGCCTGCTTCGCTGCTTCTCGGATCGCGGTGATCATCGCACCACGCGCCCAGATGTTTGCGTCGCCTTCTTTTTCTGTTTTGAGTGTGATGACGTACACGAAACGTGGGTCGCCGTTCGGCCATGTCTTTGCGACACCTGCCGGATCACGGTCTTCCAATTTCTTGACGTCTGTGACGATGCCCGAATGGGTGTCGCCAATTTTCTCGAACTTCAAACTTGGCAGTTTGGGTCCGCCTCCTGCTAGGAGATCTTGTTCATCTGACATTGCTTACCTCTTTTTCTTTGCTTGGGAATCCGAAGGAGTCCGTTGATGTGTTCCATACGATGTCTTGTTCATCCCAACGAATAGCGCGACACAGAACAGCGAACTGTTCCGCACACGCCGCATCGAGATGCCCTACGGCACCGCCTGCCGTTTTAAATAACACACCCTGAATCGAGTGGCAGAGACTCGTGATCAGGAGTTCGTCGCAGTTATCGGACATGATGAGGTCAACTAGACCTCGTCCTATCTGGTATCTGCGATGCGATTTAAGTTGATCTAGTGAGATCGAATGACCGTATTCGTTGCATTCGGTCGCAATCTTTTTCAGCATTGCTCGCTGATGCGGACGAAGCGAATCAAAGTCTGATTGGAGTTGCAGAACACAGGTTCGGTCTACGCCTGTGTCGTATGTTCGGCCTTCAAATGTGTCGGTCATTTCTTTGCCTTCTTGCGTGTCAGTTTCAACGCTGGATCGGTCTCAAAGAACTGCACATCGTTTTCGGCTTCGAGCATAGCGACGATGCGGATCAATAGGTCTATTTGTTCGTTGTCGGCTTCGCCGAGTTTCGGCACGTCAACAGGCCACAACGACCGCAACAAGTTTTGTGCTTTTTCTGGTAGATGTTTGATTCGTGCCGTCATCCAGTCGCGGCGTTTGTCAAGGCTCGGTTCTAGTTTGATGATTTTGGCTTCTTCGAATCGTTGTTCTAGGTCGTTGCGTTTGCGCCACGCGCGGACATCGAGCGCAAGTTTCAATCCTTCCCGACCTGCTTCAAGATCAACCCAATACAGTTCGCATCGTGCTTCGCCTGCTGGTAGATGGAAGACGATTGCTCGGTCTTTTTCAATCATTGGCAGGCTGGTGCGTTCAGCGGTTTTGTAGTTGTAAATGTGTTGAGCGTCGGCGTAGGCAGCCAACTGGATTGCGATTGCCCGCCACGAGTAGGCAAGATCAGTGCCGGTTTTTAAGTCGGCGATGTACATTCGGCCATCGACTTCCACGATGCGATCCAACGTGCCGGCATACTCCATGTCATCGTTGATCACGACCGACTCGATGTAGTTCGGCATGATGTGAACACCGTACTTTTGCAAAGTCGCAACATAGGCGTCAAGGTCGGCTTGTAAGCCTGGCAGGATTGCTGGTTTCTTGCCGAGATCAATTTGTTCGGTCAGTGAGTGAAGTGCTGTGCCAAGATTGGCGCGGGCTGATCCGCCACCTGCGGTAATTGCTTCTTCGGCGATTTTGTTTAGCGCGTTCTTGTCGTCAAGTTTCGTGGATGCTTGCGCAAGTAGATCGGAGCGTTGGATGAGTCCTGTGATGACCATTCGGTTCGCCCACGATTTGAGTGCGGCTTCGTCATCTGGTGCTTTCGCAATGGTGGTGACACGGGTGTATCCGCGTTGTTTGCCGTCAGGTGTTGTGACGAGGTATCGACCCCACCGATCTTTCGGTGCTTCTTGTCGTGTTTCTTCAAGCATGTGCAGGCTCCTTGTTTTCTTGGGAATCTATGTCATCATCGACTATAGCGGATCGGTCTACGCGGATGCGGGACTATCCGGGATATTTTTGTAAGCGTTCCAAAGTTTAAGAAACTCGGTCATTGTCATGATCGCATACCATGAGTCCACTTCGACCGCACCGAGTTTCTTTACTGCGCAAACACCGTGATTGGTGCCACGGTTCTTTTGCTCGATTTCTAATTCTTTCAACCAGCAACCGATGTCGTGTCGCCGTTGGTCTTTGACCTCTACCGTCAGATCCTCGACGCCGTCTATGTCGCCGCGGTCATCCGACCAGCCTGACCGTGACCGTTCAGCTCTTGGATGGCCGTGATCTTGAAAGAACTTCGCCACCTGCAATTCGGCGCGCGTACCTTTTCTTCGCTGAGGATTTGACATGAGTACCTGCTCTCCTTCGTCGTCGTATCTCGTTGCGTCGCTCGACTGTTGTCAATCCGCCCCACACGCCGACACAATCGTTCTTGATAGCAAAGTCTAGACAACTTTGGCGCACCACGCAGATTTCGCAAAGTTTCTTAGCTTCACGGATCGCATGAAGATATCTCTCGTGGAAGAAGATGTCGGTACCTTCGCCTCGACATGTTGCGTATTGTTGCCATTCTGGTCGGAGCAATTCGAATATGTTTTTTGACTCCGACCAGACATCGACAATTCCGTATTCGGTCATTATTTGATTTCTTTAATCCAACGACGAACATGGAACATCGCATAGAAGTTGACGATCGCGTAGATGAATATCTCTACGCCGTTCGCCGGACTTTCTTGCGGCAACCTTGGCATGAACAACAACATCACCCATCCCATGATTACAAACGCCAATGTGAACATGATTTTCTCTTGCGGTTTCATTTTTCCTCCTTGGTTTAGTAACTCGCCTGTATCAGTTATAGGACATTACGGCATGGATGTGGTGGATGCTTTGCAAACCCGCCAATTACAAGGATTCCACGGCTCGAAGCCTGAGATCCGGTACAGCACCAGCCCAGCTTTCAAATTGGTTAGCGGATCGAGTAACGGGTCTTGTGTGCAGATGTTCATCTCTCGACAGATCGCAGCCCACTTGTTTCTTGATGGGTCATAGTTGACGCCGTTGATCTGCAACAAGCCTGTGTCGGAACGATGATTCCATTCGGACACACCTCTGATGTTGCAGTTTTTATCAATCATGTCTCCGCCACGTCTGTTCGGACATCCACCTGATTCGCGTAGCACCAGTTCGGTCAGTTGCGGTATCGCGTGGTCGGGCCAGCCTGCCTGCTTGGCGAGTGACGGTAGCCAGGACACGTCTCCGTGACGGAATCTGATCGGCTGGATCGGGTCGAGCCTGTCGGTGCTAGCTGGTTCCCAGAGTGGCTGTAATGCGTTTATAGCGACGCTGGGACGGTTTGGTGCGGACGCTGCCTGTGCTATGCCGAGGCTGATGGTGAGGCTGGTGAGTGTTGCCAGGATTGCAGTGAGTATGCGCATCGTGGTCCTTTCGTAAGTGCAGGAATGACGCATCAAGAAGGAGGTGACTTGATGCGGTGCTACATCAACCCTAGTGGGGAGCGCACCCACCAACCTTAGCCGATGGGCTTCGATTTTCGCTAGTTTTAGCGGTCTTGAGAATTAATTTCCAAATCCATCAACACTTTGACGCTGACAACCATCTTGACGGGTATGTGCAGAACATGGTCAATGTTGTCTTCGTTGCGTGACTGGTAGATGGTGACGTGATCAGGTTTGCCGCCATCGCTCGTGGCGAGCAGGAAGCCGACCGTGTGGACGACTGCCGGTTCGGAGTCGAGATCTTTTATGCTCACCCATGATTCTGATCCGCTGTGCGCATCATGCCAGATGACGAGTACTGCGGTCACTTGTTCTTGCGTGTCGCAACCTGCTTGACCTTCTGGTCTTTGCTCGGCTCCTTGGATAGATGCCAGTCGAGGTGACTGGTTAGTTTTGCGCCTTGTTTGGCGACCATGTCTATGACTGTGTCTAGCCGTTTTTGAACGACTGCGTGGTCGGCACGGTTTTCTTCACGAAATCCTTTGAGTTGCATAATGGCGATGATGATCGCACCGAAGGTTGCTACTGCTGCGGCGAGAACTGTGGCAAGTCCGGCATCCATGTCACACTGCCTTCTTGCGGTCTAGCCATGCTTGGACGGCTGGTGGCACGTTGTCGCCTGCGGTGTAGCGAAGATGCCATGGTTCTTCGGGTACGACTTCCCATGAGAAACCGAAGTCAAGTGCGTTGGCGAGCATCCATTCGAAGCGTGGCCCGCTCGCTGACCAGATGTCAACGGCGATGCCGAGATTGTGCATCGAGGTACCAGGTGCGGCGAGCGAAGCCAATGTCGGCGACTTCTTGTACCATTTCACGCCTTCCCATGTGCGTGTCGAAGCACCAGCGATCGGCTGCTTCTGGTATCGCTGTAGGAACACCGTGGTTTGCATTGCGAGTGATCGGTAGGTGTCACCTGCCGAGGTTGGTTTGAATGGTTTGATTCCGTCGGCGAATGCTTTGTCGCGCATCGCATGATATGCGTCTGCCGCGCGCCAATGAAGTTTGCCTTCAGGTTGAATGTCGCGCAACAGATGTGCAGGCACCTCGCCAGGTTTCACGCCTTTCAAGTCTGCCGGCAACGTCACCTTGACGATCGGCCAGTTTTTGGTGTTCATTTCTTTTTCTTCGCGCCTGAGAATGCTTCTTTGATTTCTTCGGACGACAGTTCACCATCGACTGATGCTTCGGCGAGCGCGGACACAACTTTGATGACAGCCATCGCACCAGCCATGATCGCAGCCTTACCGACCGAGATACCGATGACGGCACCTGTGGTGATTGCTGGTAGCGCGTTGGCGAGGAACAGTGAGACGAGTCTTTGTCCGAGGTCCAGGAACTTGGCGACCGTTGCGTTCTGTTTAATGTTCATCTCTTTGTCCATCTTCTTCTCCTTGTTTGGTTAATACTCCTGCCAAGTGTAGTGCCAGCGACATGAACGTGAATATCAATGCCCATGTTTGCAGGCTTCCAGACAGCGTCATGATGGTTATGGCGGATGCGCCAAGGGTGAATCCGAGGGCGAACAGTTCGTCTCTAAGTTTGGCAAACACTATTGGTTCTTTCTGCGCAGGCTTGCTCCTACCGCAACAAGTGTATTGGATACGGCAATAAGTGTTCTACGCTCACCAACAGGTATTGTCTGGCCGACCATTTGGAACGAATCGAAGACGCCTGCGAACACATTGATTGTGTCTTGGAATGCTTTCTTGACTTTTGTTGGTGCTTCGTTCAGAACTGCGACGAGTTCGTCGGCTTGCTCGACTGTGATTTCTTCTACGACTAGTTCTTCGAATATCTGTTCGGCTTGGTCTTGGGTGATTGCCGCCAACACCTCAGGCGATGATGCGATTGACACAGCCTGATCGCTGGTCAGATTAGATGCCAACACCTGCTCGATCGCCGCGACAATCTGCTCAGGCTTCGCATCCGTCAATGTCTCAAGAATCTGCTTGACCTTTGCGTCGCTGATCGGTTGGTCGACTTTGATTTCAAGTATCGTTGTGGTTGATGAACTCTCTACTTCTTCTGGCACTGTTTCTGGGATACTTGTTTCTAGCGGTGGCTGTGTTGTTTGCGGCGTTGTTTCGTCGGGCAGAGTTGGAACGGTTGTCTCAGGAACGGTCGTGTCCGGAATCGTGCTGTCAGGAACGGTCGTAGATGTTTCTGCAACTGTGGTTTCAGGTTCAGGCAAGACGGTTGTGGTCGTTGTGGATTGCTCTGGTAAAGAAGTTGACGAACTAGTCGTCGTGGTTTGAGGAGGAGTGTATGGTGCTTGCGTTGTTGACGGAGCTGGTGCAACTGTTGTGGTCGGCGGTGTCGTGGTACTTGTCGTTGATGTGGTTGTGTCTATCTGAGTTGTGGTCGTGGTGCTGGGAAGGATTGTTGTAGATGTTGAAGTTGTCGTGGAAGAAGTTGAGGTCGTGGTTGTGGTTTCTTCGACTGTTGTCGATGTGCTTGGTGTGGTTGATGTGGATGTTGTCGATGTTGTTGAGGTCGCCGCAGCCTGGATTGTGAACGCTTCGTCCGGCACGATTGTCCAGTCGCCGTCATCTATTTTCCATGCAAGCATCAGGCAGGCCGCTCCACCGTTTTCGTACATGAATAATTGAAGTGGCACACTTTCGGCGTTCAGATCTAGTGGACCTGACATAGTCCAAGTGCAACCCTGATCCCACCACACACCGAACGTATTGCCGTCAATAGTTACCTCACCACCATCATCCGAGGCGATCATGAACTCGATGGTTTGATGTTGAGGAATAGTGATGTAGCCGGTCATGTGAACCATGAACAAGTCGTAGGTGCAGTCCTCGAATAGTTCGTAGTCGTAGTTGCGGTTGATGTTGTTCTCAATCTCCGAACCACAGACAAGATATTCGGATGTCGACTGGACTGGTGGTATCTCGTCAATCGTGTAATAGGTTGTGTTTAACCCTGGCTGCACTTCGGCTTGAACTGTGGTTGGCCAGAACGCAAGAACGATTGCTGGTAGCGGAATCAGCCACCTAGATGTTGTCTGGAAAAGGTGCTTGTATTGTGCCATCATCACCAACAAAACATTCTGGGTTTAATGCTTGAGCCAATGTCAACGCTTGAGCCTGAGTTTTGATGGTGAGGTTCCACATGTCGGTGCCGGTCAGGTCTTCGGCCCAAACATAACCAAGAACGGTTTCAGTATCAAGCATCGTTCCGCCTAATGCTTGACCGCCACGAGAACGAATCAACGGTTCAGGTGTCGTACCTTCGGGTCGGCTGATAGTCCATGTTGCATATTTCATTGTTGTATCTCCTTGGCTTTCGCCTGTTGTGCTTCAATCATCGGTTGTAGAACACCTATCTGGTCTAAGGCTTCTAGGTGCGCCCAGTTTGGGCTACCTGTCATACCTTGCAGGTTTGCTTGCCGACCAAGCCTCGCCTGCCAATAGTCGGGTTGTGATGCGTCTATCTGTTCACGAGTAAAATGTGGCATCTGGTCATACATTTCAATCAGTGTGTCGTATTCTCGGCAAGCACCGATGGCAACAAGCCGTGTGCGTTCTAAACCTAGTTCTTTGATGTCGGCTTCTACTTGGCTGATGCGGTCACCTTTATCACGCAAGTCTTCAATTTCATATTCGGTTTTGCGTACTTGCATGGCAACTTCTTTAATCGTGTAATGCAACGCTTCAAGTTCCCGACATACTTGAACGAATTGCATTTCGGGTGTGTCGTGTGCGCCAATAACGAAATGTTCTAACTGGTATCGGGTGCGTGGCATCTGACATTCTGCAAGCGACAGTTGGATGTCTTCACGCATTACAAAACTCCACTATGTGCAAAGCCTGTATGCACACGGCGAGCAGAACTCAAAGTCGCCGACAATGTTGATTTCGTGTCAGCGGCAAAAGTAATTTTGTCAATACTTGAGAGATTGCTTGGACCCATTCCGCCACCAAAATATCCTGCTGTTCCAGATTGTGCGTTAGCCGCCAAAACATTCGTTCCTTGGCTTAGGGTTGCTGCCAGTGTTGATTTAGTATCGGCAGCAAAAGTGATTTTATCAATTCTTGATATTCTCCCAGTTGAGTCATTACCGCCACCGATATATCCTGCTGTCCCGCTATTAGCCATAGCAGCCAACTCCATTGTTGCTGTACTCAAGGTCGCTGCAAGTGTGGATTTAGCGTCACTTGAAAAAGTAATTTTGTCAATCGTTGAAACTTTGACTGAAGAATTGTTTTCACCGCCGCAGAAGTATCCTGCTGTACCAGAGTTTGCCATTGCAGCAAGGCTTCCAACTGCTGCACTTAAAGTTCCAGCGATTGTTGATTTTGTGTCGGCAGCAAAAGTTATTTTATCTATACCCGCGGTGTACGGTCCAGAACCATCGTAGCCACCACCAAAATAGCCTGCTGTACCACTATTAGCCATACCTGCTAATTCACGGCGAGCCGAAGTAAGTGTTCCCGCCAAAGTTGATTTTGTGTCAGCAGGAAAAGTTATTTTATCTATTCCAGAGATGTTTCCAGTATCAAAACCGCCACCTACATATCCTGCTACATTTGAATTAGCCATGCTTGCTGGGTTACGCCTTGCTGTAGTCAGGGTTGCAGCAAGAGTTGAACGAGACTCATCACTAAAAAGGATTTTATCTATTCCAGAAATGTTTGCTGAATCAAACCCGCCAGCAAAATAACCAGCAAACGGTATAAAAGCAGCACCAACGCCCGCAAGTATTTGCATGGCTCAGGTCGAAATGTTGCCGAGAAGGAGCCAACTATTCGCCGTATATTGCACGACAGTGGCAACCGCGTATTGGCCGTTCGTTTTTGTTTTTGATCCTGACGAAACAAGTGTGACACCTGATGCGGTACCCATCGTGATTTGTGCTGTGCCAAGTTGCGCAATGTTTATCTGATCACCGACCGCAAATGCAACTGTTGCATTAGTTGGGATGGTTACGGTTGCGGCTGCACCTGTGAATGTGATGAGTTTGCCGGCGTCGGTCAAGGCGAGTGTGTATGAGGTTGCGGTGCCTTGTGCGTTCACGGCGACTGTTGCTTCGGCGAGTGCGTTAGCCTGCGCCGCAGTGAATGTCTGGCCGCTAGTAAAAACCTGTCTTGCTGTCATAATTCTCCTATCCTAGCCCAACATCGACATCGTCAAGTTGGTCTTGATCAAGTATGAATGCGGTCAAGAGTTGTGCTTGACCTAGACCGAATCTTATCCGATGATCGGATGTTGTGATGTCGTGGTTGACGGATTCGATGAATACTGAGTCGGTGCGGCTGAGTGGTAGTCCTGTTGTGTAGGTTTTGGTGACGTTGATGATGTCGCCGACATCGAGTGCGAGAACGGTCGCAAACAATGCCGAACCGCAAGCGTTCAGGCTGGTTGATATCTCGTTGAATCGGATAACTGGTTCTTTGTATTTGTCGAGCAGGTTTTGTGCTAGGGCTGAACCAGCTGTCAAAGTATTCAATGGCACGTTTGAGAACGCCAAGGTTTGCACACCGTATTGGGTTTGGCTTGCCGTGTCGGCTGCGACTTGTGCGGCTGTTCCACCATCAACATCTATCTGGACACGGTTGAACAATGTTTCTTGACCGTATGCGACACCGATAGACAGAAGCGGAATGTTGTTTGAAGCGGTACCGCCGAATGATGCGATAGCGGTAGAGAACGTAAAATCTATTCTCGGATCAAACACAATCTCGTTTCTTCGATTTGCGAAAAGCCTGCCATCTTCAGCGATTGCGACCGACTGCAACGCCTGCAAAGTATTCGTGTTATCCGCATAGGCAACCGTGCCACAGGTCGCCACACCTGTTGAGATGTCACGCAACGCAGTCGAATACGCGACCTCGGTCCGATCCAAGATCGCCGATACTCGTGCCGAAGTCAACTGTGACGATGGCGTGAATGCGGTCAGGCTCGTTCGGCTCAACTCATACAAGCCGTCTGCTGCGGTGATTGACGCGAACGACAAGTTCGGCAACTCGTAAGTGATATCCAGATCGGTGATCGCACCAACAAAAAGTTCGGCTGTGCCGGCAAGAACCTTGACCGCACGTCTCGGAGCCAAATCAAAACTGCCCTGATACCAAGTCGAGGCAGTGTTGGCTGGGTCAAACAGTCGGCCTGATGCACGGTCGTCAGCCAAGATGCGACAGGTGCCAGGGTTGAATTGTTCAAGTTGCGAACCACGGCCACGCTGGATAGCGACGCCGAGAACATATTGGGTTGCATCCACAAAGTCCGTCGAACCATTTAACGTGTCTGTACCGTCGAGTGTTGATGTGTCAAGAATGAATGCGTCGGCGACAGCACCGACATCCAACAAAACCGAATACGCTTGGCCCCACTTCAAAGTCTTAGGCATAACTACCTTCGAACTAGAGCGGCAATCGCATCACGGTTGATGTTCGTATAAGACTGCAACACTTCAACAATCTGCCGACCAGCTTCCAAACCATTCGTCCCAATACCAGTATTGATAACAATGTTCGCACCAGTCCCACCACGAATATCAGACGGCACCGAAGTTGATACAGGTGCCGGCACAGACGGCAACGTAGGCAAAGTAGGAACAGCCAGATTACGTCCAGGCATAGTCTCCGCAGCGTCAGCAACCTTCTTGATCGCCTCAGCAAGATTCTCATAGGCTTCAGTCTCACGCTCGACAGCATCAGTCAAACGATCCGACGCTTCCTTCTCTTTGATCTTTGCATCATTGACCGCGTCAAGAAGTTTGTTGTAGGTATCCGAACCGACGATCGCACCAGACACCGCTTCGTTCAAAACAAGTTGCGCATCCTTCAATCTGGACGTTGCTTCAAACTCCGAGTCGCTCGCGTCAGCAACAGCCAACTTTGCTTGCGCCAAATCAATCTCAGCCTGACGAATCGCCTGCGCACTCGAAGTCGGATCTGCACGAACTTCGGCAAGTTTCTTCTCAGCATCAGCGACAGCGAACACCGCTTCCTCGACACGGAATCCAGCCTGCGCCACATTACGTTGAGCAGCCGACAGTTCTCGCTGAGCTTTCTTAGCCTGATCAGAATCAGCACCAAACCCGTTGATCGCATCGTTCAACGCCTTCTGTTTGGCCGCAACATCATCTTGCGCGGCTTTCAAATTGTCGGCAGCCTGCGCAGTACCCTTCTGCGCATTGTTGAACGCCTTCTGTGCAGATGTCGAAGACTTCAACGCATCCGTGTATTTTTCAAACTTCTGTTTGGCTGTCTCAACAGTCTTGGCTACACCACCACCAACACTAATTTGTTCTTTTTCAACAACGATGTTTTTCTTGCCGGCAGTAACTTGACGTTCAAGAGCATCGGCTGTGCCGATAATGCTCGGTAATGCTTTGGCCTGGATAATTGCTGCCTGAGCCATAGATGCTCGAATGCTGTCAAATAGTCGTGGTGTGGCTTCGAGTGCTGTGTTAAGTCCTTGTTGTGCGGCTTTGAATGCCAATGATGCTGCGGTTGCTTTGACTGCAAGTATTGCGTTGCCAGTCAATGCGGCAGTGAATCCGATAGTCAATGCGATGGTGCGACCGAGATCGGCGAACTGTTTCAAGAAGTTCAATACCGCAAGAGTCATCGCTTCAAACGTGTCAAGGAATGAAGTACCAAGATCACCCATCGCATTAATTGCAAATCCGATTGAGAGAACCAAACCACGTTCACCGATGTTGTCTGCAAACGCAACCAAGGCAGGCAGAATGTTGTCTTGAACGAACTTGACTAGTCGTTCGAAGAATGGCAACAGGGCGAAGCCTATTGATTCGACTACTTCGCCAAGTGATGCTTGCAGAATTGCCAAACGTCCTGAGAACGTGTCGGCTGCCGCGGCTGACGCTCCACCAAACTGTGCTTCAAGTTGAACAAGTGCGGAACTAAAGTCTTTGCTCTTTTTTGTATTTTCATCAATCGGAATGCCAAGTTTGCTGAGTGCCGAAACCTGACCATTCGCAGCCTTGCCAAGAGATATGGTTACAGCATCTAGGTCCTTTCCTGTGGCTGCACTGATCTCGAGCGCGAGATTGAAGAGACGCTGTGATTGTGTTGCGTCGCCTGTCGCCCTGGTCAGGTTCGCGAACGCTGATCTCAGATCTGTGTCGGCGATACCAGTCGCCAACATCGCTGAAGTGATGAACCGTTCTATTGATTGAATCTGTGCGTTGGATGCACCTGTCGTGGCTTGAAGTTGTGTGGCAAGAAGTCTTTGAGACTTTTCATCTTCGGCTGCGGCGAGTGCTGCGGCGGTTGCTGCACCGGCAACAGCCGTGAACGCTCCAACCGCAATGAACGCCGCTTTCTTGACTACATCGAATCCTGCACCGAGCGCATTGCCAACGGTCTGCAACTGGTCGATTGTTCGTTCGCCTTCTTTACCAAGTTTCTTGAACGCCGTGACAGCACCGTCGACGTTGCCTAAGATTCGAACTAAGAATGTGCGTTCACCAGCCATGGTGAAGCAATTCTACTCAGTTAGCAGCCATCCGTTTTCTCAACTCGGCCCACTCGCGTTGCATGTCTTCGTGAATCTCTGCTTGTGTCATGCCGTCATACTGCGACATGTCAATCGGTGCATCCCACCATTTCGGGTCAAGAACGCAGCGCATCGAATTACCGCGACGCGGTTGACGAGTCGAGCGAATGTTCGGTGTGGAGAATGTGCGTGTCGGTGCGGCGATATCTGTGATGGTCGGGTCAAGGAATCGCCAACCTGAATGATGTGTACGGAATGGCTGACCAGCCTCGTGCTGTGGCAGATAGAAGATACGGGCAGGGTCTTTGGTTGCTGGGTCGCCTTTAAGACGAAGACGCTCATGTGTTTCATACCAGACTTCTTCCCAATTTTGTACCGGCACAGCCTGCTCGAATGGGACGACGACATGCCAGTGTGGGTCATTGTCGCGATGTGACCAGGTTGTGTAGGCGAAGTGTATATACGATCCGAGATCGGCTTTCTCGAATGCTTCGCCGTCAAGGTCCGCGACCAATGCCCAGATGTGTGACACGTTGCGATTGCCACGAGTTGTGTATTCGCGGTAGGTGACTGGCGAATACAGTTTGCCGTCAGACTTTTGTGCATGTTCTTTGTGGTCGCCGAGAATCTGGGCAAACTGCATCCATGACTCGGCGATCGTCTTTGGGTAGATGGACTTGACGGATGGGAAACCGACGACTTCAAACACTGTGCAGAACCTCCTAGGTTCAGGATAGCGAATCCTGAGCCGAATGCAAGTATCAAATACCTAGTTGTTTGACGACTCTATCGATGCCTTCTAGATATTCTTTGGCGATTTCATTCTTGCGTTTGCGGACGGTCGGCCAGAAGAAGTATCCAGACTGACCGCGATGCCTCAAAAATTGTCTCGTGGTCGGTCTAGTACCGCCACCAAACTCAGCACCAAAGAACACATCGGCACGAGTGACCTTCGTTTTGCGTTTGCTATTAGGACGTGACTTAGATACAAATGATTCGTTCCCACGCAACTTGATAGTTGGGATGCGGTCATTAGTTGCTCGCAAGCCTTTGGCTACCTGTATTGCTTGGCTTGCTCGACTGACAGATGCGGCTTCAATTCTGACTTGACCTTCTATGCCTCTTGCGATTTGATAAGCAACCTTGCGCATCTCGCCATTGAACTCTTTACTTGCTTTCTGAAACTTGCGCAAAGTTTCAAATAGATCTTTAACTTCAACAGTGTTGCCTGCGACGGCTGCGGTGCCGGCACGACCAAGAGTTCCACCTGTGTCGCCTGGCAGATTCGGGAATGCTGAGAAGGCCATCAGTTGATCCTTTGTGGTGGGTTGGATTTGACGCTCTTCCAGCGCAGATAGCCGAGCATCGTGTACAGCATTCTAGGTGATTCTTGCAGTAGCACCGATGGTGCGATGTGTGTCTCGCAGGCGAGGTATGCGATCAGCCAGTGGGCTGATTGTTCTCCAAAGGGACGATCACCGCAGAATCGGTTCCAACCTCCACACTCTCAACTGTCTCAATCCATTCTTCAAACTTCATCGCAGTCTTCTTTGTGCGCTTCGTTGCATGCCACGCCAACCAGGCAAGGTCGGTCAACTTGAGTTCTGTTTGAAAGTTTGCGACTGATCGATTCTTTTCTGTTTCGAATGCGATGAAGTCGGCGAACTGTGCTGTCACTTTTTGGGTGACGTTGTCGAGCGTTGTGACTTCCAAATTGATTTTCATTCTTGCCTCCTAGTTGAGAATTATGGTGTTGTCGATTTTGTGATTGTTCCGCTGATCGGCCACGTTACATCGGCTGTGTTCAATTCACCGACAGCACCGTTGACTGGTGTCCATTCGGTGCAAAGAACCGAAGCGGTGTATGACGGGTTTGCGGTTGACACAGCAGCGGTGCTTGCCTTGATCACGATCGTGACGGCTGTTGAACCGATCAATGGGTAGATCAAACCTTCAAGCGACGAGAACTCGTTGTGCAAAGACAATGTCACAGAATTATCGATGAGGCCTGCGACGCGAGTTACTGCACCACCAGAGCCGAACGAAGTTGTTGGTACTTCGGCTGCCGAAGTGCTTAACGTAACTGCTGCCACGTCAGTTGAGATATCTGTGCCGTTGAGAGTGACTGATGCGCTTGTGAGAACTAACTTTGCCATGATTATTTATCTCCTGCCTTGTCGGCTTTAGAAGTTGATTTATCTGCCACCAGAACAATGCGACCCGATGCCAGAAGAGAGTCTAGATGGTCAACCTCGTCGCCATCAATAGTGGCTGGATATTGTTTGTCTAGAACAGTGAAACCTTCGACGACCTGATACTTTGCCATAGGCTAAGCATACACCACGACACGAAAGTCGACAGTTAGATATGTCGTGTCGTTTGCGTCCACGGTTGAGATGTTGGATGCTTCTTCAACGATCAATGTTCTGGCGTATCCGCCAAGGCTGGTGTCGGCTTCGATTGCCGCACGAATCCCACCGTCATACGACAGGTATTGATCGAGTAGGTTTTGTGATGTTCGTTCGGCTGCACGACCGACAATCACGCTGACTGTGAAGACATGCGTGACAAGCCCAGCCTTCATTGCACCGTGGTAGGTGATTGATTCGAGTGTGGGCCATGCGATACCTCCGACCGATGGGTTCACTTGATCGGGTTGTGTTGCGTAGGCGCGAAGGTTTGTGATTGTTGCAAGACGTGTTTGTAGTCCTGTTTTTAGTTCGGTGACTGTGGCGGTCATGCGAACATCCGCATCCTTCGATATGGTTCGACAAGCTGAGCCATGTCAGGGTCGAGGAATCGAGAGACGCGAATCGCACCGAGATCACCGAAGCCGGCAACGCCGAGCGGAGAGTCGTAGCGTTTGAAGATTCTTGACGCCTGAATGATGCAGGCTTGCGTGATCGGTTCAGGTACCGATGGCCAACCGTAGATGGCTGTGAGTTGCACCAATGCTTCCGAGCCGTAGTTTGCGTTCAATGTCGGGAACAGATAGTCGCCGACTGCACGGATGCGCGTGTATGGGACTGTGAGTCCGTCCAAGATTCCGTTGACTGGTTCTAGTTGATAATCGGTTGGCGACCAGGTGACATCGAATACGCCGTCTGCAAGTGTTGATGTTTTGAGTGTGATCGCGGTTGATCCGATGTCGTCTATTTCGCAAACATATTCGTCGCCTGCCGTGAACACTCTCACGGTCGCCGAACCGTAAGCCCAAAACTGTCGGTTCGCATAACCATCAATTAGACGTGAAGCAGCACCGGCACAGTTGTCAATTAGTTCGTCATCTTGTGTGTCGGCTGTGCCGATACGAAGAGCGGCCTTGATCTGGTTGCGTGTGGCGTAGCCGTTTGTGATTGCCATAGTGGTCTAATCCTACTTCAGAGTCTCATCGAGTGTACTCTGCGATGAACTTGCGCATCTCAATATCGGCCTCAATGTTCTCGCTCGAAGAAAGACGATTTGGTCGGATGTCGTTCACCAACACCTGCACACCTGTCGGCTTGAACCATCTAGCACCATGCACATGACACTTCCACCAGAAACCCCAATCCGACCAATACACGTCAGGATATCCACCAGTGCGTTCCCAAATATCTTTCGTGAACCAAGACGTACCCATCACATGATTCACCATCGGATGCGTAGCGAACCGTTCAGGTGCGGACGGATTCACCCCACCATTAGACATGAATCGCAAAGTGTTCGCGACCACGTCTGCAACTTTGTCAAGGTTGTCTGGCATACAACCGAATGCGTCAGGATAGAACCTGTCATCCATCGCACATCCAGCGATCCAGCCTTCTTTGATTGTTGCGATCGCTGCGTGATACATCGCAGCAGGTGTCCGAATCTCACACTGGACTAGCCGACATGGCAAGTCCTCCACACCGCAATCATCATCAGGATGATATGCAACTACCACGTCATCTGCAGCTGGGTTCAATGCTTGTATCGCATCCCACCAACCTTGCACCTCATCTTTGTATGCGGTACCCCACGCAAACCCGACAACCGTAATCATTGACGTCGATACCAAGATTCAGGTGCAAGACCTTTACGAATATAGGCAGGGTACGAATCATCCATTTCTTGTTGCCAGACAGATTCGCCGCGTATTGAGCGACCGATTCGATAGTTCTCGGCCATGAATGCTTCAGGGTCATTGACCATGAGTTCTTGATGAGAGAACGATCGCATCTTGTTCGCAGCCCATTGCGGTCCACCCATCCAAGACACATGCCAACCTGAGCGCAAGTTAGGTAGCCGTTCACGGTTTGATCTGATATGTTGCGCACCACCAGCACGTTGACCCCACGGTCCCGCCACCATCGTATGTTCATCCGATAAACGCCAATACGCCGACATCACAAGACGCTTCATGATGTAGCCACGCCAACCTTTTTTCAGTATCTCGATGTCGGCTGGGTTCCAGATTTCGTCACAGTCGGCAATGGTCACAATGTCGTCGGCTTCAGGTGTGAACTCTTGCAACGCAACGAACAGATGGTTGCGTTGTGCATGTTCAGCAGCCCAACCTAACTGATATGGGTTCGGTTCGAATGTTTCGTAGTGGATTTTGTCGCGCCATTTGTAGAACCTGTCAAGATCAATGCCGTGCGGTTTAGATTGACCCATGAACGTGGTCGATGATTCAACGATGACGATCTTGTCTATGACATCACCAAGTTCTGTCAGTCGACATTCAAGCATGTCGTGTTCTTGGTTGAACAGGATGCAGTCAAAGATTCTCATTAGTCCCAACTGAGTTCAATGCGACGTGTCAGATCCCATTCGCCGGCATCAAGACGCACGTTGCGAAGTTTGAACAACTCAAGATTTGATTCGAAACTTTTGCGGTTCTTTACGGCGAGCGACGGATCGTTGGCGAGAGTCGATGAATTGTCGTGGTAGACGATTGCGTTTGTTTTGACAATTTTTTTGTTCATGCGTGTTGCGCGTCGTTCATAGTCGTTGTCTTCGAAGTAGGCGGGATAATATGCCTCGCAGAACAGGCCGACATCTTTGACGACATCTGAGCCGATCCACGCACAGCACCAACCTGGTTGACCTGCCAAATGGATTTCGTCTATATCGCATCCGCTATAAAATTTTTTCAATTCGTCGCGCTCGAACCATGCGTCCGAGTTGAGAAGAATCCAACCTGATGCGAACGGTGTCATCTTGATGCCAAGATTCCACGATGTTGCGACACCGAGATTGGTTGGCATGTCAAGGATGATTTGTTTGCGGATGTTTGGGTTGCGTGGCAGAACCAAGAAGTCTTTGGCGATCCGACCGCCATTGTCGATGACGATCAGGATGTCGACCGCGTAGTCGATTGTTTTGATGCAGCGTTCTAGTTGGTCGTATGTGTTTAGAACGGGTATGACTATGACCGGCACCATGCAGACAGCTCCTTCATGACGGGCTTCCAATGCTCGTCAAATACCTTGTCGGCTCCGTACCCTAGGGCATGGGTGATCGCGTCCTTAGACGGGCCTCTAGGCGCGTTATAGGCCGATTTGAGCGCATTTACGATGTCTGGCACGTTAGGTGTAAAAAACCATGATTTCTGTGCCGCATCCCAATACGGTTGACCTTCAACCGTCCAGCCGTCACCGACAAGTTCAGGTTGAGCCGTGAAGTTCGAGACGATAACCCGACAACCGCAAGCCTGCGCTTCGATGACTGGAATGCCGAAACCTTCACCCATCGAGCAGGACAGCAACACATCTGATGCCGTGTACATCGCAGCCATCACATTCTGCGGCAGCGAATGCCTGTAGGCGTACTGGTCGACAACCTTGTATTTGTCTTTGCCGACACCGACCGCATCAAGAAGCGTCGGCAAATTGATGCCTGCCATCGCACCATCAGGCTCCGTGTACAAATACAGCACCGCATCAGGATGATCCTTGGCAAAGATTGAGAACGCAAGAATGTTCTCGGCCCACGACTTACGCGCAGGCTGATTGCCTTTGTTCGTCGCAACCATAGACACGACGAATCTGTCTTCTTCCCAGCCCATGAACTCGCGACCAGTCATCTTGCGACCGTTCGCCAACATCACCGATTCGGTCGGCTGAAACACAGGTTCGATTGCGTGAGGAACATAAAGATGCTCGACACCTGCGATGTCAAGCATTCGTGAACCAAACTTCGACATCGCTATCGGTCGCACGTTCGGACGCGCACACCAAGCCAACACATCTGGTGGTGTCGGCTGATGATCAATCGGAACCCACGACGCAATGTTCTTCCAATCTTTCAACGACTCAGATTTCAACACCCACACATCAAACAAAGTCATCATCAAAGTTGGTGTCGACAGATCTTGGTTCGCCCATTCCATTGTGTGTGCGAGAAGCACATCGTCAGAATATGCGGCGAGTCCTTGCGGATAGATTTTGAACCCATTCCAAGTTGATGCCGCGCCCGCCAAGCCGTACATCGCGTGGACTGCTACTTGATGGCCTTCTTTCGCGAGCCTTTGGATGACTTGCGCGGTTTGCTGACCGTATCCGGTTGCTGCCCAAGGTGCGTTTGAATACCAGAGGATTCTGAGTCGGTCGGGATTGGCAGGTCGGACACTTCCAACAAGTGCGCTACGCCCGCTCGGAGCAAACGCTCCGCTAAATATCCCGGCATCTCGACTGGTACGTTCTTGACGATTACGGTCTGCCACATGATCCTCCTAAGTTTAGTGCAGAAAGGGAAAGTCCACGGCCAACCCTGCACGAATAGGCCGTGGACTTAATCCTAGTCACAGTCCTTGCGGACTGTCATGTCTGTTTCAGTTTTGCTAACTGGTTATCAGCTTGCGCCACCGATGAAGTGTTTGACATGTGATGTTTGTGGCAAGTTGCCGTCGACACGCATTGTTGCGCGGAAGGTAACAAGACCAGCGTTGAATGCGTAGTCGTCGCTGCGATCCAAACGGATGCCGCCAACTTGACGCACATAGTACGAAGGAAGGTGTCCGAAGATTACCGACTTCGCGCTTGTTGCTGTATCTGCCATACCTGGGTTCTCGTACACTGGGTATCCGAGGAGCAGGTCCATGGCATCTGCGCTGAGTGCTGGTTGGAACACATAGTTGCCTGCTGTGTCCTTGAGTTTGCGCATTTTGCCGATTGACGCTGCATTCATTTGGAAGCCCGAACCTGCGAGACGACGACCTGCTGTGTCTACCGAGTAGACCAAGTCGATCAAGTTGTCTGCTGTGAACGCGCCAGATACTGCCGTCGAGCCGGTGACGCCGAGCGATGATGCTACGACGATACCTTTTGGCTGGTTGGTGCCTGTTCCAGTTGTCAATGCTCCGTTGACTCGGTAGCCGAGTTCGTTGCCAACTTCGCTGGCCAAGAAGCCAAGGATGTCAACACCGGCGTCTTCGATCAACTCTGTTGAGAGCTGTACAAGGAACGAATACTTGTATGCACCCAATGTGATGAACGAGTTGAAGATCGGATCCGATTCGCTGATTGCTGTGCCTTCACCAACGAGTGCAGCAGTTGAATACTGTGCCAACGATGGGATTTGAAGGTTCTCGCCAGAAGCCGTGTTCAACACTGTCGAAGTTGACAACATTGGACCGATGTGACGGGCAAGCATGATGACCTGATCGTAGAAAGATGTCGGAACTGGTGAACCAGACGAAGTCTTTACAACGTCACGCTTTTCAAACGAGTGAGAACGAATCTCACCTTTTGCCAACGATCGGACGATTTCTGCATCTGAACGAACACCGCGTGGAGCGTCTGCGACTGGACGAACCTGGTCGGCGATCTCACGAGTTGCTGCTTCAAGACGAAGTTCACGGGCCTCATCGGCGCGGAGCTTCTCGATTGTTGCGGCGCGATCCTCAAGTTCTTTGCTGATGCGCTCGTATGTCTGTGATTCTTCTGCTGTCAAGTCACGCTTCTCAGCGGTTGCAACATCAAGAATCTTCTTTGCGGCTTCCCACGCTGTAGCGCGTTGAGCCATTTGTTGTTCAATAAATTGTTTCATGATTACTCCATGAGTGATTGGTTATGTGGATGCGCAGGATGATTGTATTCCGATGGCGCGGGACGCTGACCAATCTCTAGTCGTAGCGGGACGCTTACCGACAGACCGAGTGTATATGAGAATTTAGAAGTTTTTCAACAGTTCAAGTTTTTTCGCCAACAACCCGACTGACGCCGGAACTTTGGTTGGTTCGGCTCGAAGTTTGCTGACCGCGCTCGACAACAGATCAGCCGACTCGTCGGTCAAAGTGTTGCCAGATTCGAGCATCGTGATCGCTTCGGCGAGCTTGTCTGCGTCAACACCTGTGCGTTCGGCAAGAACATCAACCGAACGGACAGAAGCCGAAGTCGCCTTGTAGGCAGGGAACCCTGTCACAACCGAAACCTCATGCAAACGCACCTGGCGTAGTTCACGGGTCATGCCGTCATCTGACCATTTGTCGCCACCAGTAGGAACCGAGAACCCGAACGACATCGAGTCAACATCGCCGCGCTTCATCAACACCGACAAGTCACGACCAACTGTCGTGTCTGGAAGATCGGCGTTCACCAACAAACCTTTTGAATCTTCTTCAAGACGCAAAGTCTTTGAACGTGTTGAAGCGAGCAACATTGACGAATCATGGTTCATGTACATCTTGATAGTGTTGCGACCTTTCAAAGATTTCTTGAATGCACCTGGCATGATTCTTTCAATGAACGGCAACGGTTCAGAATCAGAGTTGAACACTGCCGCATATCCTGTGAACGACATTCCGTCACCTGTCGGTCCTTCGCGTAGTTCGAAGTCGTTGATGTGTATGCGGCGTGTCTCTAATGATTCGCTCATGCCATCAATCATAACAACATTCACAGGCATGGTTCTAGAGGAACGCGGATGATCTTTAGGAAGCAGATCATTGTCGGTGATGTAGGCAGGACTCTCTGGACGACCGTTGCGCAGAAGATACAAGAACGCATTGACACGCGCATACGCCCACTGGTTTCTCGTGATGCCTGGACGATGAGATGTCGAATATGCTCCGGCACCGCGACGGAACACAGTTCGCAACATTCCGACAGTGGCCCGCTTCCAAGACGGATCGGATGCGTCAAGTTTTGAGTTGTGTTCATCGGCTTTGGTTTTCAAACCTGACTCGATTGCTTCGGTCAACTCAATCGTGTCCGAACCGGCAGGAGCTTTGGCCGAGCCTTTCGGATTTTTGTCTGAGCCTGTGATCTGGTCTGATGGCGGTGCTGGTGCGCGTTCGGATTTAATTGCTTCAGATTTTCTTGCGAACCAATCTCGTGCCGGTTGAGGGTTCAACGGATTGATGCCCCATAGATAGTGTGCGACCGCACCCGCACCAGGGAACTCATCGTTTGTCGCGTCCGAGTTCTTTGGTGCTTGTAGATCTACGGCGTGTCGTTGCGCCCATGCGTTCGCTCGCACAACTTTGTCTTCGGTGATGTCGCCTCGCGCCATGTCTCGTGCCTCACGAACGGTTCTATCGACCAGCCCTTCACCCGCAAGACCTTGACCGTAATAGTCCAATCCTTTTCGGGCCGCGCTACGAATGTAGGCAGGTATCTCAAGAGATACCTGACGAATCGACGCATCAGAAGATTTTATTGTTTTTGGATCCATTGTCGGGATGCCTAGGTCGGAATATGCTCGGCGCGTAGCCGCATCATTATCGATCGCTAACTTGACTGGTTTTTCATTTAAGATTTCTCGTGCTTTTGTTTTTTTGTAAGTTGCAGTCGGAATAGATAGATCATCGTTGAACTCGATGTTGTCAAATTGAACTCCGGCGTCAGCGAGTTCTTTCAATGTTTTTTCTTCATCTGATTCTGGTCGACCAGTCACGATATAGATGTCGTAGTCGTCGTAAAGATTGTTGACATAGTCAACATTTTTTTGAATGCCTCGACCACCAGCGATTAGAGTTCCGTCAACATCAACGATGACTACTTCATTGGCATCACTGTTGCGTTCACCACCTGGTTCCATATCTTCGGCCAAAGACACTGCGACCATCTGGTCGATTGCGTCCTGTTTGGTTGTGTGGCAGCCGATCACTTCGCCATCTTCTTTGATGGTTGCCCAACCAGAACAATCTGGTGACTTGTCTGTGATGAAGTAAGGCATTAGACCAACAACAATATCTCAGCATCATCGTCCAAGATGCTGAAAGTTATTGTCCCGACTGCTTGCGCTTGCATTGCGTTCAAGGTTGTTGACGCGACCGCGTAGCGTCGTTTCGGTTGGATGACTGGTATCTTGACTTCTGGTAGCGGTTCAATCTTCTTGCGTCGTGGTGCGGCGTATTGTCGTCCGCCTGAAGGTATTGGTTCTGGTGTTGGTTCTGGTGGAGTGTCGGTTGCGTCAGCGGTTGCGACCAGTCCGCCAAGATCGGCTGAAGCGATTGCAGACTTGGCAACTTTGGTTGTGGCCGAAGCATCAAGTCCACCAAGATCTGCTGACGCGATAACAGTCTTTGAGACTTTTGTTGTTGCCGAAGCGTCAAGTCCACCAAGATCGGTTGAAGCAGTAGCGGACTTCTTTGCTTTGGCTTGTGCTGAAGAATCCAATCCGCCCAGCGGTGCTGAAGCGGTGACGATGTGTTTGACAGTTGCAGTTCCTGACGACGACAATTCGCCAAGCGATGTTGAAGCAGTTGCGAAGTGTTTGACGGTCGCTGATCCTGTTGCCGATATACCGCCGAGTGATGACGAACCTGTCGCTGTGGTTAGGAACTCTGCACCATCAAGAACTTGTGCGCCGTCAAGTGTGCTGGTGTCAAGAATGAATGCGAGACCGCCATCTAACCCGTAGGTGGCGTCGTTCAGTTCGCTCGTGTCGAGCAGGAATCTTTTGACCGCCATCGCGGCCTACTAACTAGCAACGGTCAAAGATGCAGACAGATTGCCAGATGAGATTGTGTATGTGTCACCAGCGGTGTATGGGTTCGCTGTGATCGTGCCTGAGAACAAGAAGTTTCCGGCACTTATATTGTCCCAAGCGGTGAAGTGTGTCGCGTCTTGCGAACCAGCGATGTTCGTCCACGAGATATCTGCATCGGATGTAATCGCACCCGCTGATGCTGCACCGAATGACGCCGCTTTGCGTGTCGTCTCAGTCGCAGCGTTTGCTGTACCTGCTGCACCTGGATCACCTGTGTGAAGTTTAATGTACACCTGTGCGACTGCATAGGAAGTATTGTTCGCGAGCGCGTCAAGCCATGCGTTGCAAAGATAAGCAGATAAACCGTGTGCCATTACTCTTCAACCCTTTCGGTGATAGTCAAGATTCTACCTTCGGTGTCACGTTCAACTGTGCGGACAGTCGGCTTGTTTTCTGGCACGTTCACACGCACCACGGTTTCAGGAACATTGATGACAGGTGCGGCCACGTTCACGTTCGCTGGTGGAACATTCACAACCACTTCAGGCATCGTCACATTTACGTCACGCTGATTCACATCGTAGGTTGGTGCTGGTTCGGTGACTTGTTGCAACAACACTGGTGCGACACCTGTGTGTGCGATCGGTTGAATCTCAAGTGCTTTCAATACTGATGCTGGTTCGAAACCTGCGTTGATTAGGCGTTGAGCCATCATTGTTTTGCGGTCAAGTTCGGTGAGTCCAGCAGCCGCAAGATCCACGTTCGCGAGAGGTACACGGTAAGCATCGCCACCATCAGCTGGACGCAAGTCTTCGAATCGGCGAACATCGTTGATCGACAACCAGCCTGCTTGTAATCCTGATGAATATCCTGCGACTCGTGAGCCGAAGTCGCCACGCATCAAACCATCAAGGTTGAACTTCATGAACGCACCATTGACAAGAAGTTTGCTTGAATATCCGTCCTCGATTTTTGTGACGTATGGTCGGAGTGTGTGCATCACGAAGTGGATGCCGTTCATTTCAACCGAAGCATACGCTTGGGCACCTGACTGAATCACACCAGCCATCGATGGCGGTACACGGAATGCACGAAGAATCTCCTCGACTGCGAACTGTCGTGACTGTAGGAACTGTGAGTCGTCTGGTGCGACCGAAGTTGTCGTGTACTTCGCACCACCAAACAGGATGCCTGGACGGTGTGAGCGACGCAAACCTTTGTGACCTTCTTCGAATCCGTCCACGAGCGATTTTGCTTGTTCACGAGTCAGGTTGCCTGGGAACTCGATGATGCCTGATGTGTGCGAACCTTGACCGAAGAATCTTGCAGCGAACTCTTCCAATGCTTTAGACAAACCGAGGTTCTCTTTGATGAGTTCGATGCGTGAACGGCCACGAAGATCACCAGGCAAACGCAACTCTGATAAATGAATCATGTCGCCATGCTCGATGGTGTATTTGTTGTCGTAGACGTAGATGATGCGTCGTGACTCGTCGCGTTTCACTTCAACTTTCAACGGATTCAAAACAGACAGACCAGCGATACCTTGACCGTCGCGGATGATGCGTGTGAACGAGTTACCGTTCAACAGCATCGAGACAAGCACCTGCTGGAAGTGGTCGGTGCGTGATACACCGATTTCGGGCATGTCAACCCATTCTGGTCTCGGTCGGTAAGGACGGCGGTCACCGTCGACACGGATGTAGGTGTCGACTGGCAGAGTTGAGATAGAGTCCGCGATCAGCCGAACACACGCATACACGGTTCCGATTTTTAGTGAATCTTCTTGTGTGACGATCGTGCCGGCGTTCGTCGTGAATTGGAATGCGTCACCTGCCGCGAACAAAGATTGAAACGAGATTGCCCGATCCTCTGTGCCTCTTGGTTCAAACAATCTTGACAACATCAGGTTCTATCCGCTTTCTTCGAACGCTCCCAAGCCAAAGTGAAGGCAAGCAGAGATATGCCCACAAAGATTAGCCCAAGCGGAAGCGCAATGTAAAATATGCCGAGCGCAATCAAAAAAACTGCCACCATCTCGAGAATCAAAATTGTCATCTGTTCACTCCTAAACTACGAAGAACCCTGGTTGCTGAACATTCTCGACTCGTCTCGTTGCACGATCCACAGCCATTGCTAATGCTATCGCAGCGTCAATCTTGCGTTTCGATTTACCTTTAGACAAACGCCAACCCATATCGGTTGAGCGTTGCGCAGCCGACAACACCTGATCGGCGAACACAGGATCACCGTTGTGTGCAATCTTCTGATTAACGATCATCTCGTACAAAGTTCCGCAAGCAGGCACCATACGCGCAGTCGACTGACTGAACTCGACCATCGTGAACCCTTCATCGGACATCGCCTCAGCCGAACGCTGAAAGAACGCTGGGTCATAGGCGAACTCTTGCACCGTGTACTCGCGACCAAGATCACGGATGTGTTGCTCGACTGCGGCCACATCCATCACACCGCCATCAGGATGCCAAATCTTTGCCCGAACAACAATCCGACCAGACTCCTGAGGTTGAGCAACCACGACCGCAATCGAGTCATGCTTCAACGCCATGTCGATACCGACGAACACAGGAATGTTCGAATCAAGTTCATCCTCACTACGACACAACTCCCACGCTCCCTTCGGCAACCACGATTCACCATCGGTACGAACCCACTGATTCAATCTGAATCTTCGGTAAGAAACTTCGGCTGTCTGCATCATGGACACTTCCATGTCGCCGATATCAAGCAAACCTTCTGCGAGGTTGGGATTGGCGGCGACCCATGCGTCGCGATCGGCTATATCGCAGTCGGCTGGTGCTTCCCACCACCAGAAGCCGAATCGTTCGTCTTGTTTGCCGCCTGAGATGATTTCTTTGCCGTAGTTATAAAGACGACCACACACTGTGTCTAGGTCAAAGCCTGCGGTTGAAATGGCGACGATCATCGGGTCTTTACGCGCACCGGAACCCAACGTGAGCGCATCCCACAAATCGTCGTTCGGTTGAACGTGAAGCTCGTCGAATACGACCGTGGACGGGTTAAGGCCCTGCTGCAACTTTGCGTCGCTCGATAGCACACGGTAGATCGCACCGGTTGACGGAACCTCGATGACGTCTCGATACACCTTACAGATACCAGACAAGGCAGATGATTGTGTGACCTGCCATTTGGCTTCATTGAATACAACACGGGCTTGTTGCCGGTCGCCTGCCGCCGAGTAAACCTCAGCACCAGGTTCACCCTCGATCAACCCATAGAGTGCGATCAGCGAACCAAGAAGCGATTTGCCGTTCTTACGGCCAAGACCAATCAGACTGCGACGATACCGAAGCAAGCCGTCAGGACGACGCTCATATAAATCATTTAACAAGTTTCGTTGCCAACCGGTCAACACCAAAGGCCGACCAGCAAGTTTGCCTTTGCTTACATGTAAAAAGGTTTCAGCAAAATCCGCTAAAGAATCACCTTCAGTTTGGTTGTATATCGACGACGTTCTCCACGTTGGCTCGGTTGTCTGCTTTGCGTTTTCTAAACTCTTCAAGTTCATTCTTGATTTTCACCTCCACGAAACCCAACCTGGCACGATCCACGGGAGTGAAACCGAGCAGGGATAAACAATCTAACACCTGAGCATCAAGCGATCGAAGCGCGGCACGATCACGCCAATCACCCTGCTTCAACACACGCATCCGCAAAGCAACACGCTCGTCAATCTGCTCCGCGACAAGTTGCAACAACTCAATATCCATCTGCGGACTGATCCAAGTAAACCCAACAGCCCACACACGCTCCCAAAACTGTTGACCGGCAGGACCGAGCGGTCGGTAAGGAACAGGCACAACAGGTGAAGTCGGAATCGCAATCGTTGTTGCGGGTAGCGGACGCTTGCCAGGATTACCTGAGCGACGCTTCTGCTCGACAGGCTTTGGAGGACGACCGACAGGCTTAGGCATCAGGACTAAAGTCATGAGCTAAACCATCCGACTCCAACACCGGCAAGATACCAGTGTGCTTCTGGTATCGAGCGCAGATCACATCAACATAGTGCGGATCAAGTTCCATTAGGTACGCGATGCGGTTGGTTTCGTTTGCAGCTATAAGAGTTGAGCCAGAACCGCCGAACATATCAAGCACAATTTCTCCTTGATTGCTTGAGTTCTTTATTGCTCGAGTTATAAGTTCTATTGGCTTCATCGTTGGATGTTCAGCATTCCGTTTTGGACGATCAATTTCCCAGACAGTGTCTTGTTTTCTATCTGGTGGAGTTTGATGAGCTGCACCTTCTTTCCAACCGTAGAAGATTGATTCGTGCTTGTAGTGGTAGTCAGCTCTGCCCATCACAAGTGTGTCCTTAACCCAAACGAGTGTGTGTCTCCATATTCCTAGATTGCTTAAAGGGATGCTGAATGCTTGAAAGATGTTGCCTGAAGGTGCTGCAACATACCAGCAACCTCCTTTCTTTGTTACTTCATGTCCGGCTTGAAATGCTTTAGTTAAAAATTCTTGAAGAGCATCTATATCCATGTCGTCGTTTTCAATTGTCAGTGCATCTTTAGTTTTGCCCACATAAGAAACTCCGTAAGGAGGGTCGGTCCAAACAAGATCGGCTTCTTTGCCTTGCATCAAAACAGCAAGTTGATCTTTCTCGGTTGAGTCACCACACATAACTCGATGCTCACCGAGTAACCATATATTTCCTAACTTAGATATTGACGGAACCTTCTCAGGTACATCGTCAACGTGGACTGGCAGATCGCTTTGCATCCCGTCTAATAAATCTGACACCGATTTAGAATCCCAGCCAGTTGCTTCTAACAACTCAGGGTCAAGCGCACCGACTTCGCCGATCAACGCCGCCAACGCTTCTTCGTCATAGTCACCAAGCTCCGCAGTTCGATTATCAGCCAACGCGAAAGCCTTTGACATTGCGTCATCGTCATCAACCCACACGACCGCGATCTCCGTCCAACCTAAAGCCTGGGCAGCCTGCAAGGTGTGATTACCGGCGATAACAACGCGGTCGGACTTGCGCACCACGATTGGTTTGCGTTGCCCGAACCGCTCAAGACTGGCCTTCACCGCATTGACATCGCCGCGACGCGGGTTGCCTGGTAAGAGGTTGAGTTGGCTGATTGGGCAGGCGAGTGGAAGCAGGTCTTTTTGGATCATGAGAAAGAGTCTAGTTTCGCGGTCGCTCGCGCCCGCC
>Ga0222713_10001168_pt1 | contig 30003 bp, 40 predicted proteins | sample C33_649DmetaG_FD_165061 | JGI IMG/M metagenome (GOLD analysis project Ga0222713, IMG submission 165061) | Estuarine water microbial communities from San Francisco Bay, California, United States - C33_649D | ecosystem: Environmental > Aquatic > Marine > Unclassified | place: USA: California... | reverse complement strand
AACCAAGAAGACCGAAGACGAGAAATCAGCATCAGCCGGCGAAAGTTAATTAGTAGGAGGGGCGATTATGGTAAATGCAGTTGCTTCGCTATTATTAGCGGGCATGTTATCAAATGAGCCTCGGTGTATCAAATGGACCTGGACCGGCGATGTCTACAATCGCAAAGTGGTATGTGTAGAATGGACAAAGCCACAGCCCAAAGATAAGGATCCTAAGAAAACATGATTGATCCTATTACACTTGGCATTGCTTTCACTGCCGCACAACAATCAGTGGGTTATATTAAAAAGGCCATCGCTCTAGGCAAAGACGTTAACAGCCTTTACGGACAATTTGCCAAGTTCTTTGAAAACAGCGATAAGATTCATAGTGCTAATGTGGCAGCACAAAACAGCAAAAAGATTCTCACTGATGGACAGATTAGAGCATTGTCAATACAGATTGCCATGCAGAGTAAAGCTCTACGTGATGCTGAAAAAGATCTAAAAGAAATGTTGATATATTCAGGCAACAAAGATGTTTGGGATCAAATGATGGCCGAACGTGTACGCATGTACAAAGAACGGGCCAAGCTAGAAGCGGACATAAAAAATGCTAGGATTCAAGCACAGTCCGACATGATAGATAGACTACTTATAGGTACAAGTTTCATGGCAATAGCTATTCCTACTGTGCTTTTCACTTTTGCTATGATAACAAGAAGTTAATTACTTTTCGTGAGCTACAAACTCACCGTTCCAGTTATCCGGTAATTTTTGTTCTTTCATAAACGCACAGCGTTCAATCCACATTTCGTAATACGTGTCCATTTGTCCGCCAAAGGTGCCTGTCATCTTAGCACAAATTGCCGCAGCCTCGTCAAACTTTTTCTGTTTGTACAAGTCGTGCATTACATCATGTGTTATCTTATCTCTAGTGTAATCTTCACCGCGAGTACGTAATGCTGTATAGATCAAATCTGCTACTGTCTTACCTTTTGGTTGTAAATTGTCCAATAGCAAGTAAAAGAAATCATCTTTAGTCCTGTTGTATGTTTCAGCGCCGATAATACATAACACACCGTATGCTTTACAACGTGCTTCTAAACGTGCGGCTGTTGAAACCATGTCGCCTAAAATGTCATACCCGTGTCTTGCTGTACTACCCATTTCACCGATGTAGCCATCGCCGGTATTACAACCCCACCCCATTGCAGCTGGCGGTAAACCTTGTGCTTCTTTTTCTTTGGTAAAGGCAGCTACAGCATCTAACATCTTTAGACCCACTTCAACAATAGTGCGAGCATGATTAGGATCATCTAGTGGAGCACCGTGCATGTGCATACTTGCATCACCTACATACTTGATAACCATACCGTTGGCATCGATGATTGGAATAGTAATAGCATCCATATATCCGTTCATATACTGTGCCAATCCTTCTGGACCACCGTTGCCTGGCCTGTCAAAGTATTCGCCGATAGGAGTAAAGCCGCGTAAGTCTGAGAACATGACTGATACATCTTTCTTAACGCCTTTCTTGATTAAGTCTGGATTCTCCTGCAACAGTCTAACAACTTCGGGAGAGCAGTAGCCAGCAAACTGTTTCTTGATTGCCTGTTTCTGCAAGAACTCACTTACAAACTTAACGCCATAAGCATGAAGCAGAACAAGAGTGAGGCCAACAGCAAGAGCAGTGATGTCAACGAGCCAAAGATTATTCGTATACAGATATTGAGAAACAGGATACAAAACACCAAGAGCGATAACGCCACTAGCAAGTCCAACATAAGTCCACCTCGTTAAGAAAAGTAAAGCTATGCCCAATGCTGCTAGGGCTATGAGTTCAGCACCATCGGCCCAATCGGGTCTCTGGATAGTAATGCCGTTAACCATTGTGCCAATTACTGCGGCCTGCACGTCTTGTGGAAATACAGCGCCTTTGCTTGTAGGTAAAGGATTGGCAATGCCTGCTGCCGTTGGACCTACAATAACAATAGCGCCGTGAAAGTCTTTTGGCAGGTTCATTAGACTTGCTTGTTTATTCTCTTGACTCCAATCGATCCACACACGACCCAATGGATCTGTAGTAATAGGGCCAAACTTTGGAATACGCATTTTCTCAACACCGCCTTCGTTGAGTTTAACTTGGAAAGTAGAATCCCCAGCAGCCACACGTAGAGCTTCCATCGATATACTAGGATATAGTTTTCCGTCTACTGATACTACTAACGGCAATCTTCGATTAACACCGTCTACTTCAGGAAGTGTACTAACAATACCAATGCCTGCGGCAGCGTTTTCTAATGAAGGAATATTAGCAATTAATCCGGGATACTGTACGATTTGATCTAGATGTTCTGGCCCTAGTACCGCTGATCCAGGATTGCGAGGTTTATTTTTTGTTCGATCACTAGGAACTGATCCTAATACAACTGGATATTGTTTTAGGGCATTTGCGAGAACAGCATCGCCACCAGTGCGATCAGACTCAGCCATGATAACATTGAGCACAACAAGGCCAGCGCCACGATCATAAAGATCTTTAATAATTTTTGCATACTCTGCCCTCGGTAAAGGCCATTGACCGTATTTGTCCAATGCTGCTTCATCTATGTTTACTGCATAGATGTTGTTAGCTGTAGGAGCTTTTTGTGTAATTAGTGTGTCAAAGTAGCGTAGTCTTACACTTTCTACAAAGACAGGATCAGCAATTCTTATACTTAAAATAAGTGCCAATGTTAAAAGGGCAGTCCAAGGACTAGTTAGGATTTTTTTCAGCATGAAATATTTATGCTGATTTACTGTCCTTGATTTACTGTAATTTTAGCACATCCGCCTGCTGTAGTACAATTATGCGTAATTGAATAATAATTTTGAGTGCTGCCGCTTTGTGTTAGACTTAGATCAGTAGGTAGTCCGCTTAGATTAACTTTGGCCATATGACCAGCACTACCTTGCTGCGTAATATCAACGTTCTTGTTGCCTCCGCTGAGTACAACTTCGGCATAATGACTGCCACTGTCTTTCTGTGTTATTATCAAACTATTGTTGTTTCCACTAACATCGGCAAACACTGCTTTAGCACCGGCTGTGCTAGTTTGTTGTAGTGTTGCAGTATTAAAATTACCCACTACTTTTAAATCGACATAGTTTACTTCAGTGGTAGCATTACCATGTTGTGTAACGTTGATATCATTACTTAGACCATTACCGTAATAGTTTACATAATTGTTTCTAGTGCCTGTTTGTTGTACTGCAATTGTATTTTGATTGCCAATCTGTTCAATGAAAACTTTTGAGTCTGCGGTAGTTCTATTAATAAATGAAACTACTTGTGCGTGTTTTACGGCATCGGCATTAAATGGAGTTGCGCTACCCCCGCAACATAAAGGAGGAGGTCCAGTAGGAGTAGTAGAAGTAGTAGGTGCAGTTGATCCTGCGTTAGGTGCAATTGGACCAAACGACTGTCCGTTAAGCTCAGTTGTTCCTTGTATTTCATCTATAAACAACAAGGGGCTCAACGCAGTATCACCTAGATTGAAAGTGGCAAATCCTAGCACGTATGTTCCAGTTTCAGAAACAGTAAACGTTGCCAATTGCCAACCTGTTGATCCATATGAACCTGTAGCATAGTTGCCTGTTCCTGGATTAGTGAATCCTAATAGCGCATATCGCTGTTGACTGTTGTTTAGTGTTGGTACAATACTGGCATTAGTAGAATGTGTTAGAGTCATCATACTACCATCGTTGTATGGTGTGTAGTCTGTTGACAAATAGTTCCATGCGAACGAATAAGTGGTGCCTGCTTGCAAAGTTATTGTTCTTTTGATCCAAGATGCTGTTGTTGGGGTTGGATCGCCACTGCCGCCGTTTTGGCTTTGATAAGTCAAATAATTTCTAATGGCGGTGTTTTCTGATGACGTTAATCCTAGGCTAGTTGTAGCGGCGTCGAATTGTGTAGCACCCCCTGGATATAGTTGTCCCATGTAAGTTCCGTAAGGTTTGATCGTCCATGTTTTACCACCACCATAGGTAATATTTTGTATACCTGTGCTAATACTTACATCACCACTAGAAGATGTCCATCCTGATAAATTGCCTGTTTCAAATCCTGTTCCTTGTGCAGATAAATCTTGACTAAGTGCAATACTGGTCGTAAAAGCGAAAAATAAAAACTGTAGTAGTCGTTTCATGGTCTTCTTAACACCCCTGTCTTTTGCACGATGTTTACTACATTACCACCCGGATCGCCACTACCTACTATGGTAAACGCATATTGATCGTTGTGGCTAATCGCAACAAATGTATTTGAATCGTAGCCTGTAGTTTTAACTTCCGCATAGTGATCTATGTTGCTACGATAGGCTGTACCTTTACCCTTACTTTGAATATCAGCATTATCATTTTTCTCCCAGGCTACGCAAACACTAGTACTCGAATTGCATCCTTTCTTACCATCGGAAAATGTATCAGGTAGTAATGTTGCTGCTGGTTGTTCTTTGGCTTTTTCAATTCTCTGTGCCATTTGGCGTTGCGCATCAGCTTCCATTTCTTCCATTTCTTGATCACGTTTTGATTTACCCGCTTCTTTGATAGCGTTGACAATTTCAAGAGGTTTAACAATAATAAGATTATTGCCAATTTTACTCTCAACGGTATTAACAATAACTGGAGGAGTTGGTATTATCGAACTACTCATTACATAGGTTGCTTCGAATGCCTTATCTAGAATTACGGTACCTGCATCATTGCTGACAATAATCTTGCCTACCTTACAACGATTTTCTTCAAGCTCGTAGGTCTTTACATCTTTCTCATCTTTACAACTAGGAACTAGCATAACAAGACTTTGTCCCGCTTCATCTACAGTCATGGTGAAATCAGTACCACGTACAGCCACTGTGGCCGTAGGAGTTTTGATGTTTACCTGTTGCGGATTATTTTTAGCAATTTGTCCGCTAGCATATCGGACAGTGCCCATCCCCACTTTGAGCGCAAGTTTGCCTGCATCTGACTTCTTAGGATCGAATACAAAATCGTCAATAAGCAATCTGCTGTTTTCTGTAATCTTAACTTTAGTATCATCTTTAAAAGTTATATTACTTGAACATGCGCCGGTAACATAGGTATCCATGCTTTCAATATCGGCACCCTTGGCCCCGGACATTTTCTTTTTGTTGCGCTCAACTTCACAGGCAGTGCCTTTGGTTTCTGAGACCGTGCCAATGCCAGCCCAAGAAGGGCTGGCAACTGTTAGCAGTAGGGCTAACAATAAGACACGCATAATTATCTCGCAATCGCTGTAGCAGGTGATACAATAGTTGAACTACTTGTACGAACTGTGATAGTGTTGTTGCTACCTTGTGTTTGGATATTAACTGTAGTATCGTTAGTACCCTGTTGCTGTGTAGTAATGCTGTTGTAATCGCCTGATGTATTCATAGCAAGAACGTGGCCGTTAGCACCGGCTGCATCTGTTTGTTGGATATTGAATACGTTAGCATTACCTAAAACAGTATTGGTTACAGTTCCTCGGCTACTTAGCAAACTGCTAGTAACTTGGTTATTGTCGCCATCTAATGATGTAGTAGTATTGATATTGCTACCGACCAAATCTTGAATGATCATATTATTGTTTCCAATAATTTGTTCGGTGATAACATTAAGATTATTGGTTGCATTGTTAGCATTACCAACAGTCAATCTAGTTTGGTTATTGTTTCCTAACATATTAGTAGTATATTGGTTATTTGTACCTCTAATATTATATTGACTACTATTAGCATTACCAGTTTGAGTAATATTCACAGTGTTTGTACTACCAGTGATAGTACCGTAGTTTGTAGCACTGGGTGCATCCGGCGTAAGTGTGGTAATACCAGTGCCGGCAACTGCTGTTGCTACGGTAGTTGTAACGCCACCAACGTTGTTGGTTCCACCAACCTGTTCGATAGTAATAGTATTGCTACTACCGACCTGCTCGATATAGACCTTATTAGGTCCAGTAGCGGCTTGTGCCCAAATTGTACTAGAGCCAACAACCATTGCTACTGCGAGTAATTTTCTCGACAACTCGCCAACGCCTGTCTTTCTATATTTCATTTTTCTTTAATGTCGGTTTATTATTCGCCGACAAGTTCCTTGGTCTTTGACCTGTAATTATACTGTTTCTCGTATCTACTCCTCTCTGTAGATGTATTTCATATAAATTTATTTAATTGCTACTGTCTATAAATTAAATGCCGCTGTTAAAATTTCAACATGTAAATTTTTCAACATGTAAAAATATCAACACTTATGGTTTAATTGGACTTAACTTGTCAACAAGAACAAATCCTTTCTTACCATCTCGAGTCTGTACTTTAACCCAATTATTATCAACTTCAATTATCTTTACTTCTGTACCCTTCAAAAATAACCATTGCTTTGTGCTATCTTCGGTGGCCTTAACTCTAACATAAAACGGCTCTTTAAAAAATTTCACATCGCCTATTTTATATTCTTCTGTTGGCTTTGCTGGGTTTTCTGCTGTTGGCGCTGCTGCTGGCGCTGGCGGAACAACTGCTGTAGTAGGCTTGACATCATTTTTAGGTTCCTCCTTCTTTACTTCTTGTTTGACTTCTGGTGCGGGCTCAGGAGCTTTGCTTGCTCTAGGGCTTTCTGTGTTGCTGGGCTGTAATGGTGCGGGTGCAACTTCTGGGGCTCTTTGGGCCGGGGCTTGTGATTGAACCAACTCATTTCTTTCCTCCTTGAAACTCCAGTGTCCTTTGCGGGCGCCTTCATTAATGGTTTGAATTACCGCAGCCTGCACAGCTACATCGATGGCACGGTTGATACTTTCATTGATACTTCCACCGACTTCACCTTCTAGTGCATTTGCTCCAGCACCGAACTGTGTACCGTCATCAACAAATCTCAATAATGTCATCTTGTCCATGTAGCTTAGGACTGTTTTAGTTATTGTAACTGTGGTCAAGATTTCGCCTGTACTTACAGAAACTGTACGCAAGGTAATGGTTACAGTATCACTTTGATATTGTGTGCTTGCACCGATGCCAAAAATTCTTATACCACTACCACCAGTTAGTGTATTGCTATCATAGCCAACAATACCGCCTTCCATGATAATACCAGCGAACATCATTGGGGGCAACATTTTGGCATCGCGGCCTTGATACTGCTCACGCATCTGACGAATCATCTGACGTTCTTTAATTAGGTTTTCTAGGCCTACACGTTCTAGCACTGTGAACCAACGAGCTTCGCCTACATCTTGTAGGGCTTTGATCAAATAGTTTTCAGCACCCTGTGTAACTGCTGAACTTAGTGAAGCAATTAGGGGTTGGCTTTTTCGCTGTCCAGTTAAATCACGGAAACCGTAAACAGCAACAGGTAAAGGGCCGCCTTGCGGTGGACGTAGTTTATTCTGATCCTTTTTTAGGAACTTGCTGGCTTCGACTTTAGGCTCGTCAAATTGATTGCCTGTTATTTTTTCTCTTAGTGCTGAACTACTAGCACAGCCAGATAAGACCGCTATTACTGCTAGGGATATTATTGTCTGTTTCATAATTATCCGCCAAATCCAAACGTACCACTTGGTACAATCATTTCTGTATACTGTCTCGGGTCAAGTACGTTTTCAATTCTAACAACAATATTAGTACCAACTACTTTCCAAGTTATATTATTTCCAGCAACTTCCATTTGGCCACAATTTCCAGCACTATTCACGGTGCATACAGGAACACCGTTAACGCCAAATAAACTATCTGTAATCTGCTTGGCTAACTGTGAATAGATACGGCTTTCTAAGTTTGCTTGAAACTTAGCTTGAGGAGTGTTTAATGCATCGCTCTCTGCTTTTGCTTTTAAGGCGTCTGCCGCAGCCTTGTTTTTGTCTTTAGCTTGTGTTTCTAATTGATAAAGTGTTAAGACGTGTGAACTGTAGCCGATACCTGAAAAGGACGGACTACTAAAACTATGTTGTAATTCTGCACCACTGGCAGTCAACGCTATTGTTGCCAATAAGGTGGCTGTTATATACTTAACCATCGATTCGCTCCCGGTTATACATGTTATATGTATTTAGAGAGAATTTGCTCTAGATTAAAACAACAGTTTACGTAGTGGGAAGGCTGAAACTAAACTTACCTTTACTTCCAGTACCACTATAGCCGTTAGATTCTATTTTGGCTTTTTCTTTGAAGTTAGGCGGATAGACAATATTGACAGATTTTAAAACTGCATCTTGACCTTTAGCAGAAACTATGCTTTTAGCCTGTACCATGGCAGAACTATTAAGGAAACTACGAATAGCTTCACCAAAATCTATCTTGGTATCTGAATTAATGTGTCTTGCTACTAGATGCGCAGTTTGAGCCAAACACAAAAAGCTAATATAGCTTCCAGATTTGTATCCACCTAGTTTAAACAATCTCATTAATGCAGGCGGAACCTTGGACAAATCATTAGGCAACGGATTTTTAACTACAGCATTAGGACTAGCAGGATCGCCCATAAGTTGATACTTAGGATCTCTAGGTTGTTGTATTACTTCTCGAAGAGCGTTGGCTTCGTCAGCATTTATCAGTTTGTATTTTTCAGCTAATATAATAGGCTGATCCAAACCAGATTCGACTTTACAAATGTCTAGAATGTTAACAGCTTCTGGATACATTTTGATGTATTTCTGACCGGTTGTGTTCTGAGATGCTTCTTCTTTGGCCTTCCATATATTTGTAATAGTGGCCTTAGCGCCTTGTTTACCTTTTGAGCTTACGCCTAAGGATATACCATTCTTAATAATATAACTGTCAACCAACGGATTATTTTGGTCTACTGGAAAACTAATACTTGCTCCAGACAGATCGCCGCCTTTAAAAACGTCTGCGATAGCCTGTGTAAGTTGGCCTGTTATCTGTTGATGTCCTGCTATCATAGCTACAGGAGCAAGTGTTTCGCAGAAGTCATCTTGTAATGCACTAACTATCGCCCCGCCGCCGAGAAATTGAATTGGCTCACCCGTAGATGCTTGATTAAGAGATTGTGTTAGCATAGTGCCTTGTGGATGAGTGCTCACCGCTTTCACAATAGATGGAACAGTTCTAGCTCTCCCGTCAGCAATCTTAAGCTGTCCAGGCTTTAGAGCTGTTTCTGTTTTAATAGTAGAGCTTTTCTTTTTGTCTTTTCCGCCTGCACTAAGTCCCAATACTGCTGTTACTTCACCGTCTGTAATGGTATTATTTGGATTTTTTGATCGATAAAATTTACCAATGATAAGTTCTTTGCCGTCGTCTGTAGCGAATACTGCAAAGGCAAAACTTTTAGATCCTGTTGGAGAATTTATCCAAGCAATCTTATTTTTATCCCCCCCAGCCGCATCTAAAACACCTTGTTCTAAACTTTGTTGGTCTGGGTATTTGTCTGCATCAACAGGAAACTGCCAGTTCCAACTTTGGAACTTAAACTCATTTCCATCGGAATCTACGTAAGTTTCGCCGGGACGTGCCGCACGAAGACCGCTAGCTTCTAAAATTAGTTCAAAAAATCTCATACTAATATTTAGCTGATTTCAGGAAACAGGCATTCTTGGATAAAAATCCTAACATCCTCTTCGCTTAGACCCAAACTAACCATTACTTTAGGTGTGTGCGGATTTTGTTTCTGATTTTGTGCATAGTAATTCTGATTATATGTAGTATCTTCCGCGGTATTATTAGTTTCACCTACTGTGCTTAGATAGTGTTCTACACCGTTTCTAGCCATAGCAACAATTTGTTCTAGTTCTTGCTCATCGCTGACATTGGCTGCGGCCACCATACTCTTACTGAAAATACGCTGGGCCCAGTCCGGCAATACACGCTCTTTGCGCCATTCTAATTTATTAGCTTCATCTCGAAACCAATCTAGCATGGGATGTTCGTTGTCTCCGGCAGGACTGTAATCGTAAAAACATCCTGTAATTTTATTCTTTCCGGCTATAACATCAAACCCGAAAATAGGAGCAGGATTGTGTACATGCGGAAAAATACAGCAATGCATCATCCACAAGCCTTTGCTATCCCTAGCATCTACTACATCAACGTGTGCTCTGCGATAGTGTTCGCTGGTCCAAACACGATTTACCCATCCGGGTTGGTTAAAGCGGTCCATACCAGGTTCAAATGATTCTTGACCGGTACGCTCAAAACTTTCTTCTAATAGAGCTTGAACGTCTATTAGTGTATCCCATACTTTACTTTGAGCTGTTTGCAATTTCCATCATCTCTTTAAAGAATTTAGTAGCAAAGTCAAAACAGATCTTGGCTTCGTCTGCCATACTGTCGTCAATCTTTAAACGAACTGCGGCTTTCAGTGCATCAGAATTTTCAAATTGATAATATTTTCCGCTACCAGGAACTTTCTTGGCAATCATCTGGCCACCGGCCAAATCTCCCATATGACGAACATAGATATGTGCCATTAGACGTTTTGGATCATCTTTAATTTTCATAATATGATCCATGTACTCTTTAACAACTGCACAGAGTTTTGGTCGATCGTCTTCATCATTGCCCCATAATTCGTCGAAGTCTGTTCTAATTGCTTTTGCTCGAAGTATTCCAGGAATATCTGAAAGCAGACCGTGTGGCATGGCACAGACTTCTAATAGTTCATACATAGGGAATTGATTATATAGATAGGTAGCGTACAGCTTGGGATCTATATTTCCAGAAAATAGAATTTTTACAAATTCTTGTCTTTCTGCATTTGTGTGATTGTCTTTGGTTAGGTCTTTTAGGCTCATAATTTATTTTTTAATGTTATTTAAAACGCAGTATCAACATTAACAGATCCTGTTCGCTATTAAGTTTAAGAATGTAATCGTTAGTGTTAAATCTTTGATATTGCCAACGAGTTCCTAAAGGACCAAATGCTGATTCTACAAATCGTATTATACTTAGTTTTCCTGCTCGACCATTAGAACTAGAACTGGGACGTTGATCTCTAAAGTGTACCCAATAGCCAAATCTACGTGCCCCTGTGATTTGATGTTTGATTAAACGAACATCGTCAAATGTCATTGCTCTTGTTCAAGAGTAATTTGTAATGGAAACCCATTATTACGTGCTAGGTGGGTCGATTCGATGCCCTTAGTTTCGGCAATCTCGTGAGTATAAACTCCTGCTACAGCACTACCAGTATTATGAATTTCTAAAGTAATATCTTTAGCACGGCTTTCACTATGTTTGAATACGCCCGTGAGTAATTCAATAACAAACTCCATTGGAGTTGAATCATCATTAAGGAAAACAACTTTCCATAATTTAGGAGGCTGAACACTCACTGCAACTTTTTCATCCATTTTAATTTCTGTAGTCATAATCTTTCTCCGACAATTAGGGGGATTACTCCCCCTAATAATTTATTTAACTTCCACGATATCAATTACACGTGGCTTTTCAGATTCAGGAACATTGCGGATCAATTTAACGATCAGCATACCATTCTTGATCTCTGCACCGCTTACTTCGATGTGTTCTGCAAGTGGGAACTCACGAGCAAAGTCTCGAGTAGCAAGGCCTCTGTGTAAGTATACAATTTCTGGATTCTCGTGACGAATAGATTCTTGTCCTTCGCCTTTGACTGTAAGAACATTAGATTCTACAGATACAGAAATTTCTGATTTCTCAAATCCTGTCACAGCAATTTGAATCTCATACTGATTCTCACCAGTCTTGATAATGTTGTGTGGGGGATAGTTGTTATTAATGCTATTGCTATAGCGGCGCTCCATTTGGTCGAACATGGTGTCAAAACCAATTAGTGCTCTATTAATAGCTTCGATTCTTTGTAATGCGTTGTTGTTCATAATAGTCTCCTTATAAAGTAAGAACAAACTGGGGCCCCGTAGGTACCCCTTGACAATTAGTTAGACTTTGTCTCCGTAAAGGTAGCGTCTACTACATTGTCTTCTGCTTTGGCTTCGGGTTGAGGCGCATTAGCTGCCTGTTCCTTAGCCTGCTTTTTCTCCAACAATGTTTTCATTGCAGGAAAAACTTTTTCAAGTTCAGCTTTAATTTTATCAGCGTCGTCTTCTTTCATAGCGTCTTCGACTGATTTTACTGCTGTCTCGATTTCTGTTTTTTCTGTATCAGTTAATTCGTCTTTGAATTCTTCAAGATCTTTTTTAATTTCATGTACAGTGGCTTCTGCTTGATTGCGAGTATCGATAAGTGTGCGAGCTTGTTTATCACTCTCAGCATTTTCTTCGGCTTCACGAACCATACGTTCAATTTCATCTTTACTTAAACCACTGTCTGATTTGATAGTGATCTTGTTCTCTTTGCCTGTGCCTTTGTCTTTAGCACTGATATGCATGATACCGTTGGCATCGATGTCAAATGCAACTTCGATCTGCGGTTGGCCTCGACGAGCCGGAGCAATACCTTCTAGATTAAATTCACCTAACAGCTTATTGTGTTGTACAAGCTCACGCTCTCCCTGGAAGACCTTGATGGTCACGGCAGGCTGGTTGTCTTCTGCTGTTGAGAACACCTGTTGTCCTTTAGTAGGAATAGTTGTGTTCTTTTGAATAACCTTGGCAAACACACCTCCCATAGTTTCGATACCTAGGCTCAATGGTGTTACGTCTAACAATAGAACGTCATTACGATCGCCGCCTAGAACTGCACCTTGAACAGCAGCACCTGCGGCAACTGCTTCGTCTGGGTTAACATCCTTACGTGGTGCCTTACCAAACAACTTTTCTACAGTTTCCTGTACCTTAGGCATACGTGTCATACCACCAACAAGAATAACTTCGTCGATGTCGCTTGTACTTACACCTGCATCTGACATTGCTGTCTTGCATGGTCCCACTGAACGTTGGATTAATTCATCTACTAGTTGTTCTAACTTAGAACGACTGATAGTAATGTTCATGTGCTTAGGGCCACTTGCATCTGCTGTAATGTATGGCAGGTTAACTGATGTTTGTGCTGAACTTGATAATTCGATCTTGGCTTTCTCTGCACTTTCTTTTAGACGCTGGAGTGCCAAAACATCCTTGGTTAGGTCTACGCCTTGATCTTTCTTGAATTCTTCAACCAAGAAGTCCATGATACGCTGGTCGAAGTCTTCACCACCTAGGAACGTGTCGCCATTGGTTGACAATACTTCAATTTGTTTGTCGCCGTCGACGTTGGCTATCTCGATGATTGAAACATCGAATGTACCGCCACCAAGATCGTAAACAGCAATTTTCCTATCTTTTTTATCAGCTTTATCAACACCATAAGCAAGAGCTGCCGCAGTAGGCTCGTTAATAATACGGAGTACCTCCAAGCCTGCGATTTTACCAGCGTCCTTTGTAGCCTGTCGCTGGCTGTCGTTAAAGTACGCAGGGACTGTAATAACTGCTTGAGTAACTGTTGTACCAAGATAATCCTCCGCGGTCTTTTTCATCTTACGAAGAACTTCAGCTGAGATCTGTGGAGGAGCAAGTTCTTGATCGTTTACACGAACCCAAGCATCTCCGTTCTTGGCTTCCATAATTTCGTAAGGCATTAGGTTGATGTCTTTTTGGACAGCTTCCTCTTTAAATTTTCTACCGATCAAACGCTTTGATGCATAGATGGTATTTTTTGGGTTAGTTACTGATTGGCGCTTTGCGCTGGCGCCTACTAAAATTTCATCTTTGCCGTAGGCAACGATTGAGGGTGTTGTTCTGGCACCTTCTGAATTTTCAATAACTTTGGGGATACCGTTTTCAATAACGGCTACGCATGAGTTTGTGGTACCTAAGTCGATACCGATGATCTTTGACATATGTCATCTCCTTATAAAGTAAGATCTAGTGAGCACTTTGCTCTATAAACTGCCCATTATGGTACAATTTACAAATTTTATTTATATCAAATATTCTCTAAATTCTGAATATTTGACCACTTTTTTAATTTTTCAATTTTAGCAGCTTGGGCACGTTCAATATTAGAATATGATACAATATCCATGCTGTGCAGAATATCAATCATGGCTAACATATCTCCTAACTCTTCTTCTAGATGTTCCCTGTTAGTTTTAGGTTTTCCTGGTTTATAGTTATCAAGCCCGAAGCGGCTAATTTTACTTACAGCTTGAATAACTTCTGCACACTCTTCTTGAAGAATGTCCATTACTTCTTTAGTTTGTGTATCCATGTTAATTTGTTTTTGCCAAAGGGTTAATATACTGTCCGTCGCTCATTGTTGAGCTACGTAGTGTTCTATAGATCTTTTGAACACCTTGTGCTTGGTCTACAGCATCTGCTAGAGCATTGTGAGCTGTAATCGAAGCACGGTTGGGGTTAATACCAATGTCAAACAATGTGCGAGTGTCACGAACTTCCCAGAAACTCCAAGGAATAGCTTTACCAATTTTACGGAAATACCATTCTAGAATAATAACGTCAAAGCCTGCGCCATGCGACCAAACACGTTTGCCTCCCCAGCAGAACTTGTAGAGCTGTGTCATAGCATCTTCAATTGAAATACGATTGGTAGGATCAAAGGCATCTGCTTGAGCAGCGGCTGTTTGATTCGCCCACCAATCTAATGTGGCAGTGGAAACTGTTGCACCTATTCTATCGCAACTATCTACATCTACTTTGACATAGAATTTTTCCATTTTTGGATCGTTAGCTTCCTCACCAAATGGATTAAACTTAACTGCGCCAATAGTTAGAATAGTTGCGGAAGGGAGGACATCTAGTGTCTCCAAGTCTATCATAATATCTGTGTTCATACAGCTATTATACTACCTTTCTGACCAATGGTCAATAGATTAATACATTTTCTTAGGTAATTGGTTATCGCGAAGTTGTTTCCGCCAACGTGCCACTGCTGCACCTTTTTTGCGTTTGCGTTCTGTTGTTGGCTTTTCGTAGAATTCTTTTAGACGGAGTTCTTCCAATACCCCAGACTCGTCAACTTTTTTCTTGAAACGTCTTAGGGCCTGATTAATATTCTCGCCTTCTTTAAGAACTACTGTTCTTCCTACGAGTACTCTTGATTTATTCATGATTGTCTATGTTTAATTTAAGTAAAGATTCACAATCCTCACTAGCATATATAGCCTTTGCGTTAGCTATGGCTAAAGTTTTTAGTGTTCCAAAGTAATGTGAATTTTTTTGAGCAGCGATATAGCCTACTATCAGCTCATTTTGACTGTCAGCGTTAAAAATAATTAAATCGCTTTTTATTTTTTTATCTAACAGCCAACTAGTGTTATCTTTGATGGTCCAAAGATATGTTATAATAGTTAAATTGGAAACAAGATTTAAAAGATTATTAGAAATAATTTTAGTTTGATCTGCATCCAAATCAACCAATAACAATCTAAAACCATCAATTAACACATCGTCGGGCGGAGTTACTACTAATACTCTATCAGTCATTCGACGCCTTTAGCTTTTTGTACTCTTTGCCAGAGAGTAGAAGGATTCTGTTCTGCATTTTGTACATAACCTGCTAATCTTCTTTGGTCTTCTTGATCTGCTGATCGCCCACTCGTTCCATCCATGTCGTTATCTTTTTTTTTAGATTCTTCAACCTGTTCCAAAGCCCACTTAGCAGCTTCTTCGGCAGCTTCGTTATCTGTAAAATCAGGTTTGGCTTTTAAATAGGCTTCCCAAGGAAGACGATCAATGAGACCCTTTTCAAATAGACGCTTATGTCTTTTTAAAGAATCTTCAGGGTGATCGTGTTTCCAATTTTTCTTAGCCTCACGAACTTCGATAGTGTCATTCTCATCGTCGAGATCGTCGTCCTCATCATGCATTTCCTCCGGTGCTGTTATATCACCTCCTAGTGCAGTCAACGGTGTTTCGCTTGGGACAGGGTCTGTGTGTGTTGTTTCTTTTATATACGGTGCGGCTGGGAAAGGCCAGAGAGGACTTCCGGTAGGATAGAACGGTTCTGCCTTTGCCTTGGGCTCTTCGTCTTGTATCAGTGTTTGTGGAACAAAGTCGTTAATAGATTTTGTTTTTTCTTCTTCGTCACGAACAGTGCGGAACCATTGAAAGCTATACTGACTGGCCAATAATAAAATAACCGCTAACGGATCAAATACTGATACGATAATTATGATTACCCAAGTTACAGCTTTTTCTAGTAGGTTAGCATCTGGATTATCGCCGTAAACAAATGCCGCAATGTATTTAATAGGTCCTACTTCAGCTTCGACCTTTCGAACTTCTGCGGCAATAGGAGCTCGTTCTTCATTTAGGCTAGCGATTAATTTTTGTGATTTAGCAATGTCGGATTGAATTTGAGCTCTTTCTTTTGCCTGTCTCTGTCGCATGGCGTTAGCATTTACTGCACCTTGATCGGTTTTGCTGCGAGCAATAGTTTCATCTATAGTAGCATCCATCTGTTTGAGAGCTTTTCGGTTGGCTTCGATATTTTCTCTCTCGGTCTTTATACGTTCGTCGAACACTGCAATCTTGGCCTGCACATCGCCACTCACTAGACTTTGATCACTGTGTGCCTTTGACAAGAAACCAAAAATACCCATCGAAGTAATAATCATTAGAATAGTAATGGCTATTATTAGATAAGTCCTAATGTAGGCTGGCGCTCGATTCCAATTTATCTTGAGCCATACCGTGGCAATCAGTTTGCTGACTTCTAGAACCACACCCATGACAATGATAGGAATCACTGCGGCAGCAAAGATACTAACCAGTCCTGCTACTGAATACCAAATGGCAACAGCGGATATTGTTAATCCGCTGAATAAGGCCAGCCAGGCTATGATTTTATCGCTTAAATTAATCTTCATGAGCTAATATTTATTCCCGTATCCATTGCCAATTACTGCTAGCATTTGAAAAGCAGGCAGTCTTACTTAGCGTTTTTTGCACCCCATAGGCTATTGCCTGGATATGCATACGTCGGCAATACCCGGAACCTGTCGGCCAGGTCATTACTGGCACCGCAACTCCACTAGCATCACGCTTGTACCATTCTACTGCTTGACCGTTTTCAGCAAACATAACGGCATGTTGCAGAGATTGAGTATAAGAATCTCTTTGCTCGTCATCTAAGGTCTTGAACCAACCAAAAGACAGTTGTACCAGTTCATTAATAAATGTACCGCTCCTATATTCAAAAAATCTAGGATTAGTAATGTTGTTGGCCTGTACGGGACTAATTGCGACCAGTATTAATAATTTCCCAACCACCATCCAACTTTTGACAGCTGATACCTTTGCGTTGAACATCACGGCCTCCAATTTGCATCCAATAAGTAAATTCACCGCAGTTATGAGCCATGCCTAATCGTGCAGTGGTAATTCGTTTGACATCATCGTCTGTGCATTCTAACACAGTTTTACTATCAACAGTCTCTCTATTTTGAGTAATAATAGTTTGACTGGTATAACAGTATTGCGGTTTGTTGGCTGCAACCTTAGGAGAGGAACTACAGCCAACCAACGATACCGCAAGAATCGTTAGAGCTAGAATTTTCATTACTGTGCCTTGGCTTGTTTAGCTTCAGCGATCAATTGATCAAACACAGGCTTTGGCATTTCAAGACGCACAAAGGTATAGTGACGACCTTGCATAGTAAAATGTGCAGTCTCAGTTTTCAAATGTTCGCGAATAGTAGTGCTCTTTACCACATATGAGATCGATGTCTTTGTAGACTTTTTGTCATTGACAAAATCAATCTTGGTTTCGCTGTTGACTTCTGAATTGATGCGTTTTGCAAAGTTATTCATTGCAATAGCATACATCTGTTCTTCAGCCGCCTGTGCGTGAACGCTTTCACCACCACCGCAGGCATAGGCGAACTCTTTCTTCCACCAGAACCAACCTTTGACTCCTGCCTGTTGACATTCTTGATACCAATCCGGCTGTGCATAAGTCTTACGATCATCAATGGTCTTCATTGAAGAACAACCGGTAATAGCTGCTGCCATCAAGCCTACTAAAATTGCCTTTTTCATCGTTTGCCTCTCTGTGTGTGTTTACGATAATACTAGTATAGCACCGAGTGTACTCAAAGTCAACTCGGCGCCTTACCAATTTATTTGAAGAAGATTAGGGCCATCATTACTGCTTGAATGATGAACCCAACTCCAATAGTAACGACATTTAACATATCCTTTTGGACTGCCGCTTTAACAAACAACAGTGTTAGACCGCTCCAAACTAGCAATACCAAATCTACTGCGGGCAGTTTGTCCGTTAGTCCGCTCATTACTGCCAATAGACTGGGAATGGTTGCGGCATGAAGAACAATAACTGCTAGCCAACCAAATGTCTCTGCCGAAATGTGGCTGACTTTAGCTGTAGCCCAAGTTTTGAAATGTTCCATATTGTCAAAATGTGGGAGTGGATTAAATTTGTTTAAGTCTGCCATTTTAGTTCTTGCCTTTGTAAAAGATGTGATTACCAATTGATCCAATTTTTTCTAAGTTCCATTTAGGATTGACATAGTTAGCATGATAATACAGGGCTTCTTTCATTACGTCAAGTCGGAATCCTTCCAATAATACCTTTTTGGCCACCGACATACTTTCATTGTAGGCTGTTTGGTTAACAGGTCTAGCCTTATGAGCAGTATCACAATACCATGAGAATTGGCAAATGACTCGGTCCATTATTACTGACTTTTGATAGACAACTCCACAGACGTCTTTTGGGAACGAAGGATGAGATGCCCTGTTCATAGTAACTTGTGCTACCGCTACCTTACCTTCAAAGTTTTCATGTCCTGCTTCTCGATAGATGTTCATGGCTAAACATTCGAGCTGCCTTTCTCTGGTCTTGATCGTTACAACATCGTTAGACGATAACATCTGACCCTCTCGTAGTTTTTCCATTTTGGCATGAGTAACACTTTGAACCAATATGGCTACTACTAATAAGCCTGCAACGTAGGCTGTAAATCTAAATAACTTTTCCATAAGTCCTCCTTTGACTTGGTGTGATTCAAAAAAATTAAATCACATTACATAAAGGGAGTTAACTTCACGAGGCTCTGAAAGAACCCTACTTTCGTGTAGTTGTCTCCATTGGACGCACAATCTCATAACTTGTGTGCCTTTGGCGACCCTTGGCATCCCGAAAATACGGGTTTCTCATTGGCCAAGACCCGCGGATCTTTTTCAGCTTTTGACCTACTTCAGATCTACTATCTCAGTTTCTTTGCGAAACGTAGTTATATATAGCATAACATCAAACAATTGGTTTGTAAACACCCAATTATTGACGAATTTTGCCACGATGATAGTCGGCAACATCGCAACACATCTGAATAAATTCTTCGTCAGTCATATCTCTTTTCGCAAGATTTATAGAAGTTGCTACTATCTGTATATTTTTCTTAGTGTAGCCGTTATTACTGTTAATTCTATCAATGCTAGGAGCATCAGGATGCCCTATTTTATGAACTAATGTTCTTCCACTATGAGCACATACTGTTGATTCAGCTATTAGTTTAATCGTCTTTTCTTTATCTAATCGCCATGCCAACCCTCTTTTCAAAAGAGCTGAACTTTGTTGTTTACTGTATTTGTTTGCGGCAAACTTATAAGGATCGTCGTTCAGTGCATCTCGATATCGATCACGTTTCTTTTTAAAATAGCTAGGATCATTGGCCATTTTTTCATCATACCATTCACGAGTGCTCATGATTATCTCCTCATCTTAGAAATGTCAATTGCTTCTTCATCACTAAACACGGGCACAGCATTGCTCTTGTGCATGGTAGCAATACCTTTTACTTTGGTACCTGTATAGATCTTTGGTTCTTTTAGAACAGCATTGCCGCCAGTATCAACACTCTTGATATGCGCTGTGGTATTGCGGCCTTCTGGAATTTTTAGACTATAGGTACTGCTCAAACTAGGAGCAGAAAGACCTCGGCTGCGTTTCTTGTCTTCTGCTTCTACAGCCCATTTCTTTTGTAGTTCTTTCCAAGATTCGTTCAATTCTCTTGCCTTTCTAGCATGTTCTGCTGATGCAAATTTTTGTTTGCCTTTACGTTTGCCTGTGGTTGAAAGCCATGGGCCTTCTAAATGCATTGACATGCAGCCTCCAAATTAAAGAAAATATTGCGAAATAGCCTTACTCTGTTCTTCAGTTAACTCAATTTTGTAATTGTAATCTGGGTGATCTACGCCCGCCACAACCTGTTGACCTGCTTGCCAGTATCGACGATCGTGTTGTGCCAATTTCCACGATACATGATTATCCGGTTTTACAATGTTATCTAAATCACTGGGATAATTTTCAATTCCGGGATAACCCCAAATTTTTGGGCCACCTACACTAAAGTAGATCTTTCTGTTGATGTTAGGTATTGCAGGAACTGATAGAATATTACCAGCAATGCCTATACCTTCTCCCGACAACGGCTCTTCAAATTGAATAACCAATTCTGGTCCAATTTTAATTTCTGTAATCATGTGATTCCTTAATGTTAAGTGTATTATATAGTCTATCTTGCAGATTGTCAAGAAAAAACCGTTATTTTTGTTTTGTGTGTTCTGCAATATCTTTATAGCCTGCCCAACTAGGATGGATTCCATCTTTTTGGAGACCTTTGATAGGCAAAACAGTATCGCCGTATTTGTGAGCAATATCTCGAACTAATGCTTGTATCCATTGAATGTTAACTTCGCTGGCCTTTAGATTGCCAGCAGGTAATATCCAAAATACTCGTTGGGCCTTGACCTTCTCTCGTATCCTTAGCAGTTCTGCTTCAGTGTTGATATACTTGTGATCGTTTGATCCAAGACTGATAATAACTGTACCTGCTGTAAGATCATTTTGCAAATAATCTCGATTCCACTGTTTGGTATTCCATCCGCCTTTAGCGTATGCAACACACTCTTTACGAAACTGATGTGTACCAACCGCAATACTGTCGCCTAAAATCAAACATTCTAACATTTTGGTCTCCGTAAAAAAACAACCATTGCATAACTATACAATGGTTGTCTAGTGTTGTCAAGCTCAAATTAACTGTTTAGCACTTTTGCCACAGAGTTCATAACACTGGCAATACGTCCAATATCACGAAGTTGTTCCACTGTGTAGCCTTCTGTCTTCAATGTTTCATAGTGTGCTTTTACACAAAAATGACATTTGCCAACAATACTAGCTGCCAAACTAAATGCTTCAAAGTTGCTCTTGGTAGTACCACCATGACTTGCAATAGCGTTCATACGTAGCTGTGCCGGTAGGCCTTTTAGTGCAGGATCATCAGCCATCTCGATGTATGGATACCATACGTTGTTCTGTGCCATAATACTAGCCGCTGTCATTGCACTGTCTGCGTGAACAGGAGCATCTGCTAACATGACAGCAAGTACCTTACCATTTCCTGTTGCGGCGAGTGCGGCTACAGCACAACCCATTGCTACATCTAGATCTAATGTGCTACGCAAAAGGACAGCATCAAGATTTAACTTGGTGTCTTTTGCGTAGTCTGGCAATGCGCCTTTTACTGTATCAATAAAACTCATTTTCTTCCCCAAGTAATGTGTGTCCAGAGTCTATCATACAAATAGTATGATGTCATCCAGACACAATTAATAATGATTGTAGGAACAAGAGCATCTGTCATTGACTGACCTGTTATCAACAGCATTACATAAGTTGAGCATATGACCCAAATTCTGTAGATGACAGTCTTGACTAATGTTCTTGTCCTAGTTTCCATTACAGTGTTTCACCGCCAACTGTACGGTTGCAAGCACATAGCTCGCCAGTTTGCAATGCGTCGAGTACACGCAGAGTTTCTTCTGGTGAACGACCAACATTCAAGTTGTTGACAGTAACGTGCTGAATAACGTTGTCTGGGTCGACAATGAATGTTGCACGAAGTGCCGCACCTGCTGGAGCATAGAATACGCCCAACTGTTCGATCAAGCTCAATTCACCACGCTGTGTGTCAGCAAACTGATTGTGTGTAATCTTTTGTAGATCGCTGTGTGCTTTTTGCCATGACACTTTGCAGAACTCATTGTCTGTTGAACCTGTGAGCAATACTGCATCACGATCAGCAAAGTCGCTGGCTAATTTATCGTAGGCCACAATCTCTGTAGGACATACAAATGTGAAGTCCTTTGGGTAGTAAACAATTACTTTCCACTTACCTTCAAATGACTTTTCTGTAATGTCAAAAAAGGCATCTTCTGGTTGTCCTGGCTTAACACCTGTAATAGCAAATGGGGCTAATTTATCGCCGACTGTTTTCATATTATCTCCTTGTGTGTGTTGAAAACTTATAAGAACTTTCGTTCTATGTGTATATTATATATCCTATTAAAATACAAAATCAATAGGTTTTGTCTATATATTTTTTAATAACGCTAATAGAAAAAATCAATTAACAGTCTCTTTGAAATAACAAGTTTCAGTATCATGTCCTTTGACACTCCACATTGCATTTCGGCCAACTATGCCAACTGGACAAATCGGAGTTGGATTTGTATGACTTATTTCAGAAACAACAGTATTCCAATTTCCTGTGCCTCCAAACATTCTTATACAAGAGTCATGCCATTGGTAAAATAATTCCGCATGGCTAGCATCTCGAGGCACATTAGCACTAACAAAAACTATATCGGTTCTTTCACGCATTAAAGTTTGCAATAACATTGCTGATGCGCTGGGCCAAAACATTGTATTTGACCAAATGTCGTTGCATATTAATCCTGCAATTTTAAAACCTTTATAGTCAAACACACTTGAATCACCACCGCCTTGATAGTACTGCATTTCTGTACCAAATAAAACACTTTTTCGATGTACATGTTGGCATTTACCGTCGACAATAAACAACTGCATATTTTTCCAAACACCATCGCGATCATACCAAGCTGTGCCTAATACTAGATCCACTAATTTTTCTTTAGAATACAACATGACCGATTGTAATGCTAAATCTAATTCAATTATTCTAGGATCTGTTTGAGATTCAGGTGACCACATATAACCACTGAGAGCACATTCTGGAACAGACATTATGTCCACAGAATTATCAGCTGCCCAATCAATGGCTTTTTTAATTTCTTTTAGGTTCGCTTGTATATCCAAACTTACCGGAATTCTGCATCCGCCGACTGTTAATTTTTTCATGTACACTACTTATAGTGATACATGCTCCAGTCAAAAAAAATAGGCCCCAAAGAGCCTATTTTGTATTGGTTAAACTACCACCGGAATATATTCGATTCCTGTAGTAGCTAGTCCTACTAGGCCGATTGCTGTTTCAAAAGTTGCCAATTCACTGGCAGCAACTAAAACATCAGCTTGGCTATAATTGTTGCCCTGCATCCAATTTAACAGATTCTGTGTTTCGGCTAGTGTAGCATCTGAACCCATTACATTTTTATAAACATGCTTGATGAATGTCTCATCGCTAACTCCACCTGCATCTGCCTTGTATGTATCAGTAGCCAGTAGAGCTTCAGCCAGTTGTTTGTTAGTCCAACCTGCGTCGGCAAGATGAATTCCGATGCCTTTGTATGAGTTCGTTACATCTGTGGTACCTAATGCAGCCGCTAACAAAGCATAGACATCACCTGCTCGACCTGCAGCATCATAGGCGATAGCTTTATCAGTAAAGACCACACGCTCGTGATCAGCAAGTTTAAATGCTACGTTAGTTGCCAGTGTGCTTGACATTGTGATATCGCTAGCATTTTTAGTAATAGTGTACTCTGTACTGGCACCGCCGACTGCGTAAGTGTCGACAGCTGTTGTGCCTGTTACATCGACTTGAACATCAACAGTTCCGTCGCCTACTCGTCCTGTACCCACTACACCAAATGTAGCAACCTTACCAGCAGCACCAACTGTGGCCACTGTAACGATCAAGTTGTTGGCAACTGTGCCACCTAATGCTGTACCAGCAAGAGTAATTGTATCGCCTGCTACATAACCTGTGCCGGCACTGGCAGCAAGACTGTCTAATACAACAGAATATGTTCCGTTAGTTTTTGTGACATCAAATGTTGCGTCAACTCCTGCACCGCCTGTTAACCCTGTGACGTTTTGATAGGTTGCATTGATTGGTTTATCTTTGATTGTGATTGTTGTTGTCATAATTTTTCCTTTTTAAATAATATGATCCTACCATTATACACGAACTATCAAACAAAACATGTGCGTACACGCACAACTTCGACACGATAATTTAGAAATATTACCAAAAGAAAAGCACCCGAAGGTGCTTTCTGCTATTTTGGATGACAAGGTATAACTACCTCGGACCGCTGTTTTTTAGGCAGCTAGGGCAACTTTGCTCTTGCCGGAAACAGAATTTCCAGTGAAGCTCATTGCGCTGAAGTCAAATGTATCTGCGTTTGCATTTACGTTTTTTGCTTGATTTACAGTCATCGCCTACTGTGTTGCCGTCTCTACTATCTCGCCACGTCGAAGCCAATACAGGCCCATCATAAAATGACTAGAAATACTATAGCAACGAAGATAAAACCGATTAAGGTGGTATATCCTGTGTCCATACTAATCTCCTTATGGTGGACCTGCCGGGGGTCGAACCCGGGTCCGCAACGCCTTCGCTTTGAAGGGATTACAACAATTCTTAATTACTTATCGTTTGCTGACATAATTTTTAAATTAAGCAACATATTTTCCACTGTTAGTTTGGTAATAGTTGCCAGCATTATTAACTTGTCATCTTCAGTATACACTTCTTTGTCGAACATGTCAAGTATACTTGTACCGATCATTTTGAATGCTTCTTGCTGTCCTACTGCTAGCTTGCCCCAATCTGTAGGATCGCCTGCTTCTACTTCTGCGGCAATTTCTACCAATTGTTCAAGTGTTATTTTGCTCATAGTTTTATACCGTTAGTGTGTTGATCGGTCCACCTGCTGTGCCTCTTGGAAACAGATTAAAGGCTAGACTGTATCGAACTTTTGCTGATTCGTTTTCTTCAACGGAGTGTGTCATTAACGAAGGGAACATAATCAAATCATTCTTTGCAGGAAATATTCCCCAAGCATCGGCGTTAAAGAAATTTAACTTGGCGTCGTCTGCATGATCTTGATAGTTAAAGTCTACTCTAACTGTTTCCGTCCAAAGATTATATTGTCCCTTGTCTTTGTGGCAGATAAATGCACCAGTATCACCGTCGGTATCGATATAGTAAACACCGCTAATTAGACTGTTTCCGTGATAGTGTTGGCCTGAATAGTCTCCGGTGTAGTGTCTATTGACCCAACTATTTTCCATTTGAAAATTCATATTGCGCTTTACATCTAATACTGTGTATATGAAATTGTCTGCAGCCTTCATGATCTTGGCTTTTAATGGCGCTAGCTCTGGAGTATTTAAAATGTATTTGTTAACAGAGTAATCTCCATTATCTGCTGGCATACGTTCGTATTCTAAATTTTCAATAAACTCTCTCATGGATTTGTCTAGAGTTCCTAAATTAGTTTGATACAGTGGTGTGCCAAATAATGGAGTTACTTTAAATGTGTTTGTCATTTTATCCAACCTATCTTCTCGCCTTGTTCTTTTCTACGATTGTGTTCCTCTACTGAACCCGGAAAGCGCCATGCCCATACAGCAACCAATGCCATAAACACCGCAGTGCTTAGAATGCCTACAGGTTTAACTCCTGTGAAGAACATAATGATTAAACTTGACGTCATCATAGCTAACATGAAATATTTCATCTTGGTTGGGAACACACGCTTCTCACCCCAGTTGGTTAGGAACGGTCCAAACAGTTTGTGATTGTAGATCCAACGATGCATACGCTCACTGCCTTTACTAAAGCAATAGGCTGCAAACACCACAAAGATTGAGTAAGGCATGCCTGGGGTAATGACTCCCACGTAGGCAAGTCCAAGACTGATAAATCCTAATATGTTCCAAAATAACTTTTTCATATTAAACCTTTCCAGGACGCCAAAGGCCAACTAATGCTGCTTTGCCATATAGACTTGGACTGCAAATAGGGGCACCCTTTGAAGCCCAACTTTCAGAAACACAACTTGCTACAGGGTTATTGTTGTTGGGACTCTTAGCGGTCAATTCACCACCTCCTTGATTGCCTCCAACAAAACTATACGTACCATTAACTGCCTGATATACAAATGCCACGTGTCCAAAGCTAAAGAGTGCAATGTCTCCGGGCTGTCCTTGGTTCAATGGAATAGCGGTTGCACCGTATTTTCCCGGGCTATTCCTAATAGTCCAAGACGAAGCATCTATAAGCCATTTGTATCCACATTGTTTTAATGCAAAATTCATAAAGCCAGCACACCAAGCAGTCTGATCGTTATTGGTAAACTGACTAAGTCCAATGGATCGCCACATGTTGAGGATATTCGGATTGCCTGGTGATATAGCTGGCCCGCAGTCTTTTGCAGGGCAAGCAGGTGGACTTACTCTGTTCCACATTCCTCGTCGTCCTTCATCTAACCGATCTCTTAACCATTCGGCTAAGTCTTGAGGATCTCCGCTAGGTGTAGCTTCTGGGATAAGTAGTCCGCCAAATCCATCACCTTCTACTGGTTCTACTTTTCCCGTAGGAACAGCTCCAGTGGTTTGTGTTTCTGGATTGACTAAAAGTGTTGAAGTAGGAGTTCCCCTATATCCTTGTTCAACCATATTGTTCTCAACAGATAAGTCTGGTATCTTCTGCGGTGGCAAACTTGCAGCCGTTGAAAGAAAAGAAGAATTAAAATCTTCAGCAGCGACCTGTGCAACCGGTGCATCTTTCGCCAGGGCGGCACTTGCCTGAGGAGTTTGCCAAAGAGCCACCAATACATTATTGATATAGACATCATTGGCGTGAAATACATCTTCAACAGCTGGAAGCCCACTATCTTTCTGAGCACCTCCACCTTTTATATACGGCATTTATTTCTCCTAATACAAGATCTAATTTAGCTTTTTATAATACTGCCAGCACTTACGGGCTGAATGCCCGTAGTTTGGAATACATATTGCTTTCCAACCTCTGGATCCGATTCTGCCATAGTAATGATTGCACCAGAATTAAATGTCAACTTAGCGTCTGGGTTGACCGTTAGTAGTACAGGAGCCATAGCTGGTCCTTTTTGCATCATGGCCAACATCACTGGACGATCCAGTGTAATAGAACCCATTGCATCTTCTACAAACTTACCCATGATCTCATCACCGGTAATTAGTTTAAGACTAACAATGTCGCCAACTGCAAATTTTTGTTTATTAAATAACATTAAAGTTCACCATCTCCATATCCCTGTCCATCCCACTGTTCGAGTAGCTTTTTCAATTCTGTAAATCCGCCAATTAATTTTCCATCTAGAAAAATTTGTGGAACTGTTCTAGCCGTTGGTACTGCTTCTAACAATTCTTCTCGGGTGTATCCATCACCGATTTTCTTTTCTTCAAATTTAATACCCTTTTGTGTCAGCAATGCTTTTGCTTGATCACAATAAGGGCAATGATATTTGCTCCATACTACCGCGTTCATTGTGCTTCCTTTTAATATCTATTATATAGCCGGCAATTCGTCGTAGTCAATATTTTCTCCCATGACTCCGATAACGTAATTTGTTGATTCTGATTCCTGTAGAGCTGTCTGCTTTTTGCTAGTATCACTGTGTTTGTTAAACCAAGGAATTGGTGTTGTTTTTGGCGCAGGGTTATTATATTTGATACCAATATCTTTTAATGCTCCGACAGCAGTATAATCTACAAAATCACGTAGAATATTAGCATTCAAACCGATCACTGGACCTAGTTTAAACAAATAGGTAGCCCACTCTTTCTCTTCACGAATAACGTCCATATACAATGCATAGACTTCTGCTTCACATTCTTGCTTGGCTTTGACAAATCTAGCATCTTCCTTGATTACCTGATTGATCAAGTAGGCTGTCCACCCTTTGTGCAACAGTTCATCTTGTAGAATTAGGCTAATGATGTTGCCGTTGCCAATAAAGATCTTGTTCTCAACCATTGCCAAGCTGGTAGCAAATGATACCATAAAGCGGAATGCTTCCAAAGCATAGCTAGCATGTAATGCCATCCAAATTGCTTTGACATGTTCGTATTCGTCTACTGCTTCACCTAGTTCTTTTCTGCAATTGATTCTATGCAGTAGGTCATAGTACTTGCCCACACTTGACGCCATGTCGACAATTTCTTTAGTGTCGTGGATAGTATTGAATACATCTTTTGGCACATTGTAGATATTGCGAATGATATGACTGTAGCTCTTGCTGTGAATGTTGGTTTCAAAGAAGCCCCAGTTATACATTAATGCTTCAACTTCTGGCAGGCTGCACACAGGCGTGAATACCTGTGTTGGACCACGACCTTGTAGACTGTCAAGAGCAGTTTGGCGCAGCAGGTTGCTAGTAAAGATATGTTTAACTGCATCACTGGCGTCTTTAAAATCGTTTGAATCTTTTGAAAGACTGATTTCTTCTGGTTGCCAAAAGAAGCCACGTGCTGTTGCATCATAGTCTGCAATTTTTTTATATTTTACTTCTTCAAAGCGTTGAATAGTTACAGGACCTGCTGGGTCTAAAAACATCTTACGATTTAGGTAGTCTGTCTTTGTGTTTAGGTTGTATTGTTGTTTGCTCATTTATAATTTCCTGATGCAAGTACTATCTTGCAAATATGTTCTAATCGTTCAATATGCTCATAGGCACGCCACGGACTTGTATCAATAGCAACTACCCCGTGTCCTTTAATTCCCACAATGTCATAGGCGATATTTCCATTTTGATCTAATTCCAAATTTTTATGGCATTGATCTGCAAGTTCTTGGCTAATAGGAGGAACATCTCCTACATTGGGTGCTACTCGAGTATAACGATTAAGTTCTGGGAACGCTGCACTAACGGTACTAAGATCGATGCCGGCATGCATTGCGGCAATGCAGTAAGTAGGATGAACATGTACAACAACACGAACTTCACTAGCATGTTGACCCATTTGTTTTTGCAAACCAAAGTGTAAAGGAATTTCTCCACTAGGCTTTAGGTTAGCACTAATATCAGTATAGGTATCTTCTTTCCACCCCCAGCGTTCGGCTAGTAATCCTGTTCCGGGTTCATTCCACGAATGAGGAGGTTTAATTATAATTTTTTTAAACTGATCAGGTTGTAGAGTTTGTTTACGTACACCACTTGGTGTAATGTAAAAGTGATCACGATCGTGATGACGTATGCTTACATTGCCATCACGACTGGTAATCCAGTTACGCTTGTAAGCGTCTACCATAATATCACATATTGTTTCTAGCATTATAGTTTACATGCCTCGCAGTCGTCGTCTTCGATAACTTCTCTTTCGTTGTGGAATCCGTTATAATGCACTTCCGGAGTGGGCTCGGCAACTGCCTTACTACCTTGCTTATTAATCAAACTATAGTAGAAAGTTTTTAAACCCCATACATGTGCTTGCATCAAGTTCTTGGCAATCAATGTGGTTGGCACTTTACGATCTGCAAAGTGTGCTGGATTATAGAACGTGTTGGTTGAGATACTCTGATCTACATAGGCTGCTAGTACTGCTGCGGTCTTAATGTAGCCATCACAATCTTTCTGTTCCCACATCATTTGATATTTGTTTTTTAACTTGTGATATTCAGGAACAACTTGTGTAAATGATCCCGCCTTGCTTTCTTTTACTGAAATAAGACTCATGGGCATTTCAATTCCATTAGTTGAGTTAATTACAACTGAACTAGACTCAACAGGAGCAATGGCCATTAAGGTTGCATTACGAACACCATACTGTTTCATGTTGGTACGTAGAGTTTCCCAATCTAGTTCAGGAGCAAAGTCTGCTAATTCATTAACTCCCTTAGCACGTAGTTCCCAGGGGAATACGCCTTGACCGTATCGGGTATGTGAGCTATGCTGACAAGCACCTCTTTCTTTGGCCAATTCGACTGTGGCTTCTGTTAAGTAATAGGCTTGGTGTTCCATCCAGCTCTTAACATCTTGTAGTGCATCTTTCTCACCGTACTTGAGTCCACGCTTGGCATGCCAGTAGG
>Ga0222713_10001167_pt1 | contig 30039 bp, 25 predicted proteins | sample C33_649DmetaG_FD_165061 | JGI IMG/M metagenome (GOLD analysis project Ga0222713, IMG submission 165061) | Estuarine water microbial communities from San Francisco Bay, California, United States - C33_649D | ecosystem: Environmental > Aquatic > Marine > Unclassified | place: USA: California... | reverse complement strand
GCAAATGCTTTAGAAGAGCCTACCGCACGCGCAGCCTTATCAGCACCAAATCCTTTGCGTGAAAAAGTAGCTTTTCCCAATAATGGTCCATATTCTGCTCCATCCGCTTTAGCCGCTATAGCTACTTTAGCTTCATTAGAATCTAAAACTACGTCTAGTATAGCTTCATTAGAATCTAAAACTTCCCCAGATGTCTCATTATCATCTACAAAAAAACATAATGCTGAAATAAAAGATGAGGAATGTGATGAAACAATAGAAGAAATGAGGAATCCATATTTTATTACATTAGAAGATTTATTACAAGTTGAGAAAACTGATATTAAAGAAGGAAAAAATAAAAAAAATATGTATATATATATTGAAGATGTTGGTGTAGTTGAATGTGATATATATATAATGATAATTATAAATACAAATAAATTAGATAATGAGGATTATATGGAAAAAATTATAAGCAACTTTGAAGAAATTTATATTAAAAAAAGAAACAGACCTGTTTTTGTAACAGGACATGTGCCTATATTTTGCTTTAAAAATGATGAATTAAAAGATGTTGATAAAAATATGCTAAAAATATTTGATTTACTAGCCCAATATAAATATATATATTTATGCGCCGACTCTCATTATTTCAATATAATGAAAATTGAAAAAAATGATAAATGTGTACTACAGATAACCGTAGGAACTGGAGGTGCTGATCCTGATATTAATACTGAATATATTGAAAAATTAAAAGAATATAATGAATACGAAGGATATAGTTTATCATATTACCATATTAATTCATATGGATATGCTTTATTTAGATTAAATAAACAAAATAAATTATATCTACATTATAAAAATATTATTAAAGACGATACCTATAGTAATACATATAAATATCTAATAAATATTAAAGACTTCAATAGTATAAATAATATTTATCAAAAAACATCAAATATCAATAATTTAGTAATTAAAAAATATAAAAGTTGTAAGATACAAAAATGTAAAGAAATATTATCGACCATTGAAGATGATATAACTCAAAATAAAGGTGCTGTCGTTAAATCCAAAGATGGTAAAACTTTTTGTTATAGTAAAATTAAAAAAGACAAAGAAGACAAAGAAGACAAATCTAAAAAAAAAGACAAAGGAGATAAAGACAAATCTAAAAAAAAAGACAAAGGAGATAAAGACAAAAAAGAAGACAAAGAAGATAAAGGAGATAAAGACAAAAAAGAAGACAAAGAAGATAAAGGAGATAAAGACAAAAAAGAAGACAAAGGAGACAAAGACAAATCCAAAAAAGAAGACAAAGGAGACAAAGACAAAAAGAAGACAAAGGGGGTAAAGGGGGTAACATACGGGTAATTAGAAAGTAATAATTTTATTATAATATTAGTAATAAAGAAGGTTTTAATGAATTCATTATCAATAATATCAATAATATCAATAATATCAATAATATCAATAATAATAGTAATAATATGTGTATATATGTATAGATGTTTTTTAGAGAAGGTTGAAACATTTGGAGATTATAATAATATATATTTTTTTTCAAAAAATGAAACAATTAATTTTATAATTAAAGATAAGGACGATTATATTAAAAATTTGACAGAGTTTGATTTGTATGCCAGAAAAGTTAAGAGCGGCAATGAATATATTGATAATATTATTGAGACTATAGTTGATTTTACAGATAATGAAAAGGAAAAATTAACAAAATGCGCTATAGCATCTGATAATTTCCTCAAGACTTGTAGTTTATATAAAAATGTTATAGATTATAAAGAGTTAATTAATATTAAATGGATATTTGCGTGTACTGATAATAATGATAAAAAGCAGTATGAAGAAGGATTGCCACATACTCGTGAAAATATTATATTTTTAACTAAAAGTATAATAAAAAATAATGAAGAAAATTTGATTAATACATTAATACACGAAAAGATACACATATATCAACGTAATAATAAAAATATATTTGATACATTAAATAATATGAATGGCTTTGTAAAAATTAATTATAGCAATAAATATATTAGGTCTAATCCCGATACTACAAAAGATATATATTTAGATACTAACACTAATAACATTATGGTTTGTTTATATAGAAATGACACTCCATATGGTATTAATGATGTTATTATGAAAAATTATTCTCTGGAACACCCATACGAAAAATATGCGTACGAAATAGCAAATGATTATTATACGAATAATAAATACAAATCTATATAATACATTTTTTTATATAAAAAGATATTATAGAGTATTTATAATAAGTAATTATGGAAGAATTAATTAAGCAGGCGCCTGAAAATATAACTTATAATGAATTAGAGATAATATTTCTTAGAAATAATAAGAATATCGTTGATACTTTAACTGAAGTTTGGAATATTCCCGTTAATAATGTTAATAATAGTGACAATATTTACAATAGTGACAATAGTGACAATAATGGCAATAGTGACAATAATGACAATAAAGATAAATGGAAAACGATAAGAGAAACTTATGATGAAATTGATAAAGAGATGTATAATGTAATAAAAAATAGCAAAAAATAATATATTGATATAATAAAATATGTCTAGAGGTAATATTGAAACGAGATATATTGACGATATTTATGTTATAAAGTTTGAAGAGTTAAATGAACTAATGGAAAAGCAGTATCCCAATTATAGAAATAAATCCAGTTTTTTTAGTTTATTTAATATAGCATTCGGCGGAGGATATAATTCTATTAAAGATGTTATGGCTGCCTTCACCGATAACGCATATTTCGCTACATTAGATGCTATTTCGCCACAATTTTCCTCAGATGTTGGCGAAATTATAATAGACCCGCCAAAATATTTAAATTATGATATAAAACCAATATAAATATATACGATATATATTATATATACGCGATACATGAAATGATAACATATTTATTATTTTTAATGTATATTGTATTTTCAAATGCTTTTAATAATAATTTTTGCGAAATAAAATTAAATAAACCAGTACGTATTACTATGCTATATAATAAGAATAATACAGGCTCTATAATTTATGAAATTGATAAGGCAATATGTGATCATAATAATAAATATAATAGTGATAAATTATATAGTTGCGATGGAATAACATCATATTCTAAATATTCTAAAATATAAAATAATATATTATTTTTATTTTCATATTATTATAATAGATTTGTTTAAAAGGTATATAATATGATTCATAATATTGAATTAATAACACTTATATTTATTTACATATTATTAACAACAATAAGTGTTGTTAATGTTATAGAATTAAAATACAATTTAGATTTAAATAATAATATTCTGAAATTAAATAGTTATTGTTCTCATGATAAAAATGACGTTAGTATTAATAACATTGAAGTTAAGAAAACATTTTTATGGAACATTTCAACATATTTATTTGATTTTGAACTGATAAAACAGAACTTTAAAACTATTGATAATAGAAAAACCACATATTTAGATAAATACAAAGATTATGTAAATTTAAATAGAGACTCTACGATGGTTGATGGTAAAGAAAATATAATGAAAGTATTTAATAAATATTTATATTATTCATTGCCATTATTTTTATTCACATGGATATGTTTTTTAATTCATATTATTTATGTAAATAATATAAATACTCCCGAAAATGAAGATGGTTATATGTATTACATATTTTATTCAACATTCTATTTGTTTATGTTTGTAGCATTTATAACTATATTATATTCTTTAATACTGAAAAAAATGACCGAAATATATGCCGACACATATTGTTATGAATATATAATGTTGATGAAGGAATTAGATATTATTATAAAAGAAGATAGGGAAGAAAATAAAGAATTATTAAACATATTAAAATCAAATCATATAGAAAAAATAAATGGTATTTCTGACATAATATTAACGAGACATATTATAGACGAGCTCATAAATTATAATAAAAAAATAACTATATCAAATCGTATTATTGCTAATAATAATAATTATATATTTACATTGGAAAATGTGAAGCTATTATATAAATATAATAGCCCGCAATCTATAAATAGAATTAATGACGAGATTAAGGATGTTACACAATTTGTATATGCGTATATTTTAATATACTTATTTCTTATAATTATATTGTCAAAAAAATTAAAAGAAAATTATATTTATTACCTATTCTCATTTATAATATTGCTAATGGTAATATTATTAATTTATAATATTAATAATAAATTAGAATAAGCACATTATTTATTTAATATCTTTTTTTCTTTATAAGGTTTAAAGTAATAATGCGAACATGGGTATTTATAATATTTATCATTATGATTATTATATTTCTAAATGAACTAAAAAATATAACAAGGTCTTTCTATAACATTAATTATATAAATGATGTATCTAATATTAATATTAAAAAAAATTGTAATAATATTTATTGCGAAGCCGAAACAGCTAGATTTAATTTATCAAAAAACACTATGGATTTATTATTGCCAAACGACAATTTTAATTCTAAAACATATTTTATGTTTATTTTATTGATATGTGTCTTATTATTTTTAAATTTTTATTACAAATTTATAATTTATAACAACAAAATGTTAGAATACATAACAAATATTAATGGCGACTATTTTATAAATTATATATCTTATTTTCCATATATTTTATTATTCGTAGTTGTATTTATGATAACCGTGATGATGATTAGAAGATATGCGCCAACAGACGAAAAAGGGTACAAGGCATATTTTAATGTTGATAATAAATATATATCAGCGATAGTTGACGATTATAATATAAATGTGATGCATAATACATTTATGAGATTCATAATATTATTATTAATAATATATTTATCAACTTCGGCATTTTCTGAAGTGCCTAATATTAATAACAATAATTACAAGAAAAAAGGAGATAATTATTATTATATGGCACAAACATATATTATAGCGGTATTATTCTCGCTATATTTAATGATTAATATTATTAATATAATTTTTACATTTAAAGAAAACAATGAGCCTAAATTAGATAATAAATATTATAAATACATATTTGAGACTAAATATAATAGTGTAAAAGAATTATTCAAAAAAGAGATATATATATTGGATACAACGGAAAATCCGGATTATGAAAATTTAAAAGCAGATAGTGATATGTATAAAAATTACTCTAAGAATGTTTTCATATTAAGTATTAAATTTAAAGAATTAAAGGAAAGAGTAGATAAAAAAGATAAAAATAGAACAGATTATTCATATGACACTTACCAACGCCCTGTTAGCGAAAAATCTGTTTTTGAATATGTAAATTATATATATGAAGATGATAAAGGTATTAAAATAAATAAAGATAGTTATAATAATTTAAAAGATGAATTAGAAGATGTTGATAACATAAATGAATTAGAAACTAACATAAATGTCGTTTTTAATAATAAACCAGAAGAAAAAAATAATATTCATAATAATTATATTATAACAAACAATCTTATTAATGAGGGGAAAGGAGAAAAAGATGTTTTAGAGAAAATATACGTTGATTATAATATAATAAATAAATACCAAACATTTTTATTAGATATTAAAAAAGTTGAAGATTTTGTGAATAAGATTCATGAAATTAAAGGAAAAAAAATAGATGAGGTAAAAAAAGATAAGGAGGATATGTATTTAATTAAATACTTTGAATATTATAATTTTGCTGTTAATTTTATATGTGTCCACTTCATTAAATATATTATTTATTATATTGAAAAAAATAATAAGAAAATAAATAAAATAATTAAAGAAAATAATGATGAAAACGTTTTATTATCGGAAATATATAGTGAGCAAATTATGCGAATTGATCTTTTAATTAATATTAATAAACTTAAGGATTTTTACACAGGAAATGCTGATAAACGTATTACATATGAAGATTTAATATATTTTAATGATAAACTGAATATATATATTAAAGAATATACAGGTAATTTAAATAAAAAAGGTAAAAATATATCTCAATTGTTTTCTGAAAATTATGATATAAATAAAAGCGAAAAAGAAAGGGACAAATCTTTCACAGCAGACATATCATACAATAATTTAAATTTATTTTATGAAAATTACTTTAAAATAATAAATTTAAAAAAATTATCATTAGATTATTATGTTGGTGATTTCTATATTAAAAACATTGAAACTGCTTTAATATATATATTCTTAGTATTATTAATATTATTATTAATATTTTGTATTTTCATATTATCCAATACATATTCGTTTGAAAATTTCAATCCAACTATTACATTTTTATACGAAATAATATTACCATTAGGTGTATTATTAATATTCGTAGTATATCTTTATATTTTTATGAATTATAACACAAAATATAATATGTATTTTATATATGGTATAATAAATAGCAGTTATAATAGAGATTTAACACATTTAAATAATGTCATAATCCCTTTTCTAAAATTACACGACATGGATACTACATTTACTAAAAATTATTACGAACATTATATAATTTCAAATGTATTAGCATCAATATTAAATGGTAATATCAATTTAGAGTCAGCTTTCGCGTCATCTACTTTCGCGACTCCTGCTGCTAAAGCAGTTAATGCTGCTGTTAAAGCTGCCAATTTAGCTTATACTGCTAAATCTGCTGTTGATGCTGCTAAATCTGCTGCTGATGCTGCTAAATCTGCTGCCGATGCTGCTAAATCTGCTGTTGATGCTGCTCCTAGGTCTGCTGCTGCTGCCGATGCTGCTAAATCTGCTGTTGATGCTGCTGCTAGGTCTGCTGCTGCTGCTGCCGATGCTGCTAAATCTGCTGTTGATGCTGCTAAATCTACTACTTATGATGCTAAAGCTGCCGCTGATGCTGCTGCGGCTGCTGCGGCTGCTGCGGCTGCTGCGGCTGCTGCGGCTAATGCTTATAATTCTACTGATGCTGTTGATGCTGTGATTCAATCAGCATACGCTGCGAATTATGCTGCTATAGCCGCTTATCATGTTGCTAATATTGGTACGATGCCTAATCTTGAAAATATAACAAGTGATCCACATAATAATGCTGTTAAAAATACTTCTACTTTAGAAAAATTGATAAAAAATACCGAAATTAAAGATGTAGATATAATAGACCATTTAGATTTTGATAAAAAATATGAAAGTTATAATGATATTAAATCATTGAATATTAAATTTAAACCATTCAGTGATAAAGACACGATAAATCAAGATGAGTTTAGAAAATATTATATGAAAACTTATGAAAATATTTATAATTATAAATATTTTAAAAACGATTATAAATTTAAATCTGGTAATTTGGAATTAGATGAATTTTATGAAAAAGATAAAAAAAAAACTAACATATTTTCTAATATATTATTAAATAATATTCCTAAAGATATTGGTGATGAATTAAATAATATAATTGAAAATAAAAATGGTGATAGGACAAAGTTATTAAATAATTTGATACCGAAAATAGAACAGGATATTGAAAAAAAAATTGAAAAATATAAATATATAATTTATTATATAATAGAAAAATGTATTAAATTATTTAACCACAAAAATTTCTTAAAAAACAATAATAAATACAATGAAGATATTATGAAATTATTTAAATTTGAATTAACAAATAATAATTTAGAGGCAACCCCATATAAGTTTATACTTAATATTAAATCAACAGAAGAATATAATATTTTTTTCAATGAATATAAAGAAGAAGAAAATGAAACGATGAAAAAGATGAAAAATATTGTTGAAAATTTTATTATTATTAATTATCATATTGCTTTTAATACTCTGAATATGGAGAAAAATATTTATTATTATAATATTATAGAAGATTCTACTATTAAATCGAAAATAATTGATAATCTCAATACAAGACATATTAGATATAATAAAAAATTATATGGATTGTTGATAGAAAGCCATGATATAAATGATTATGACATTGATGAAACATTTTATGAATTGGAAGATTTAAAGAAGTTAAAAGATGACAACGAAATTAAACTTATTAAAGATGAATATAAAAAACTTAATTATAATTATAATATTTTGATGCGATATGAATCCAGTAATGTAACAATATCAAATAATTATCTCAAAAATATAATTAAATCTATATACTATCAAATAAATAATAAAAATATTAATTTTGAAGTTGAAAATCAAGAAGATGTTAATAAAACATATAAAATAAATATTAATAAAAAGCCTGATAAGGAAACAAATATTATTGAAAATATATTACATAATTCAAACTATATAAAAGGTCAAGGGTTATTTATTAATTACGTAATTAATATTATATTTATAGCAATTATCTATAATATTGGTTATAATATGTAAAATTTAATATTTAAAAATATTATTAAAAAGTAATAGCACATAGTCTTATAATTTAAAATGGGAGATGAAAATACTGCTGAGTTTCAAAAACCTTTTTCACATAGATTAAAGGTAATAGACGATGAAGATAATAATTATTCTTATAGATATAGATTATTAAATAATTTATCTACTATTCCATACAATGTAATAAATCCCGAATATTCATATTTTTTTGGTGTATTCCCGTGCGAATATATTCCGTCGGCATATATACCATTTAATTATAAAAAATTTTCTCATAATTTTAATCGCATCTCTAAAAATGATAATTTTACAAATGAACAATATAAAAAAATATTCGGAAACTTTAGGAATAATGATGAAGATAAAAATATTATAAGAGCTAAAATAGAGAGCATTTTGCGAGATTTTGAAAATAAAAATTCATTGTATAATATTGATATTTTACCATTAGCAATTAATTTAATAATTATATGGACTTTTACCATAATAATGGCAATGTATATAATTTTCTATTATTATTCAGAAATCTTTAATTATATATTGGCTGGTATTTTAATATTGGCTCTTGCGATTGCTATTATATTAAAAATGATATATACCATACAGAATTAATAAATTATATATTTTATTTTTATCTATATTACCATTAAGGAAGTATTATTTAAAATGATAAATAAAAACAAAATAAACGATTTTATTACACTTTTTATCAATCAACAGAAAGATAATAGAGATATAGATGATGATAGTAATTATACATCATATGGAGACTATATTATAGAAGATATTGAATTAAAAAAATTATATCCCGAAAGGTATAATTATTATCAGAAACTTATAGAAGCTTATAATAAAACACCAAAAGAATTATATTCTACTTTAAAAAAGTTTTATAGATTTAAAGAATTATTAAATGAAGAAAAAAAATTTTTAAAAGAATATAAATTTTACAATAATATATTGGAACAACAACAACAAAAAAAACAAGCAGAACAATCAGAACAAGCAGAACAATCAGAACAAGCAGAACAATCAGAACAAACCAGTCAAATAGGAGGCAATGAGTATAATGAATCCGAATTTAGGAATATTTTAAAGAATAATTTTGATATGAAAAATATTTCTAAACTTAACAAAAAAATTTTTAGTAATAATACCAGTGATGTTAAGAATGATCCATATAGTGAAAATAATAATAAATTAAAAAATATTAATGATATAATAAACGAATATTATGATAATCCTATAGATGAAAAAAAAACAAAGAATGAATTAAATAATTTTGAAAATGATCCTGATAATCCATTAAAAGAGCTTGAATTAAAGTTTGACGACAGAATAATATTTATAATGTCAACATTTTTTATAAGATATATATCTATATTATTAGTACAATGGGCTATTGATATAAATATAATTAAAAATTTTCACGAAGGATTCTTATATTATGCTTTGATATATATATTTATATTTTGGTTTATTGTTTTCTTTATTAATATTGATAACTCAACTCAAGTAGATTATATGAATTTTGATAATTTTATGAATAGTATTCGATCCATATTTTATTATTATTATATGGGAACTAATGGTGTCACGCGATTAATAGCACATACTATACTAATTTCGGTTATGATATTTATACCTATAATATTAAATATTAAAAATACTAATAAAAGCGAAGGCTCTATGTCAAATGATGATGAATTAAATACAGATGATAAAATTATTGATTATGACGAAAGAAAACATTTAATAAAATCATTGTCTCTATTTACTATATATATATGGATTTTGACAAGTATTATTGCTACTAAATTTTAATAAAAGATATATCTATTTATTTTAGAGAGCATTAATATATGAATGATAATAGACAAATTGCTATAAATAGTTTATTAAATTTGACAAATAATTATAAAAAATTATCTGACGGGACATATATTGGTAAAGAGTTATATAATGATTTAAAAAAACTAGTTCAATTAGAATTGAAAAAAAAGTACAAATTAAACAATTATAAATTAGAAAAACAAAATGAAAATGATATATTTAATGTTGACACTACCGGCACAAAAGCATTGGCATCTGCCGAAGCGGTATCTGCGGCTCCAGAAAGTAAAAGCGACGTATATGAAATAATAGATTTGAATGATAATAATGATTATAGTGAATTAAATAAAGCTATTAATGAATATTTTGAAAAAGATAGCAGTAAAATACAAGATATTGGTAATGATATAGAATTAGATGAAAAAAAATATAAATTAGATGATATTGAATGTGATTTCAATACTATTTATAAATATACACATAATAAAGTAGATAATCCTGAAACCAATCCTTCTTTTGAAATAATATATTATAAACCAGAATTAGTTTTAAATGAAAATCCTAAGGAATTGGCGAAAATTATAAATGATTTAAAGGAATTGGAAAAAATTTTTAAGGTTGATAATTATTCATCATTAGATGATATGGTTAAAATAGATTTTTATAAAGAATTAATTACAAATATTGAAAAAATAAACAAAATTTTTAAAAAAAATGACCCAGATATTACTAAAGAATTAATTCTAAATATTGAAAAAAAACTTAAATCTCTATATGATTTAAAAGAACCTAGAAAAGATAAAAATAAACAAAAATTTAATGATGATTTTAATAATTTTATTAAAAAAAAAACATCTATATATGGTGGTACTGGGAGCGATAAATATACTCAAGATGATATTGATAATATAATAATATTTTTACAAAATATTCGTAAAAATATTGATGATAAAAAATTATCAGAAAATTTAAAAAATAATTTAAAATCTATAAAAAAGATTATAATAATAAATCCTTTAATAAATAAACATGTTAAAAATATTAAAAATAGTGATTTAAATGATGATAAAATTATTCAAAAATTAAAAGAAGGTACGGATATTTTATTATTATATTTTATTTTGATTAAATTAAATAATCAAATTAATATGAAAGGTGGTGCTGTTCCACCTGCTAAATTAGATAATATTTCTCAAAAAAACACAATTGACGATAACATTGACAAGAATATGTTATTATTAGATATATATAAAAATATAGTTAAAAATTTTAAATCTATAAGTTTAATATATTATAGCGTTAAAGAGGAATCTATAGATAAACACATTGAACTAACAAAATTTTTAGATGATGATGATGATGATATAATTAAAAGTGAAGATGCTACTCCTGCAGCTGCTGCTACTGCTGCTACTGCTGCTACTGCTGCTACTGCTGCTACTGCTGCTACTGCTGATAATTCTACAATAAATAATACTGAAAAACTAATAGATCAAAAAAAAGATAGTACGAATATTAAAAATAATCTTGAAAAAAGAAAAAAATTATTAATTGAAAAAAAAGGGGCTATTATTAAAACGCTGAAAGATTTGTATAAAAATTTAATATCATTGAAAAGTTTGCCACATATTACCGAGTACGAAGACGAAGTAAAATATATACTAAAGATAAATAACATTCAACAATTTGAAACTGACGATGTTGACATAATTAATAGTAATCCAATTATAAACGAGTTTGAATATGATATGAAAAATGTTAATAAAGAATTAGAAAAATATGATCAAACCATTAAAGCCATAGAAGAAAAAATTGAAATAAAAAATAAAGAATTAAATGCTTCTACTGGCAATAGTAACATTCTTTTAACACGAAACATAGGCGGTGGAAAAGATTCGTCAGAATATGGGGAGAATTACAAAATTCCTGATTATAAAAAACTTTATGAATTAATTAGTAAAGAATCTCAAAATAATTTATATAAATTAGTTGAGAATTTACATGATAATATAGGAAATTCTGATGATGTTGGCAATAATACTAAATTAAATGATTATTCCTATAATAAGAAAGATAATAATATATATTCAACTATATGGAAGAATTATACAAAATCATTAATACCTGAAAATAAAGAAGATGTAAAAAAACAGGATTTTATATTTTTGGATAAAGGAGAAAAACTATATAATGATGTACTAATGAATAGGCTTAACCCCGAAGATGTTTTAGAAATTAATTTACAAGATAAGGCGGGCTATATATTCATGACATTTTTGCTGAGAACAGCTATAATTATTATATTGGACATACTCATTGAATATAATTTAATAAAAACTTTACATTTTTCTATATTGTTTTATGGTACATTTTATATTTTATTCATCATATTTTTAATATTATTTGTCAATTACGATTCGTATAAATTAAGAATATTATTTAATTATTTAAATTTACATATAAATTATTCTAATATTTTCATTCAAAATGTTTTGTTTATAATCTTTTTAATGTTAATATATATTATGGTAAAAAGCAAGGACTTTTTAAAATATTTTGGTACCATTTTTGATTTCACAAATGTTTATAATAATATATACGAACTATCAGAATCGTTAAATAATGATTCTGATATTAATTTAACAAAAAATGAAAAACTTAAATTATTATATCAGATTGATATAATATCAATGATAATATTTATATTTAATAGTTTAATAGTATTAATATTATAATTTATGATAATATGACATTATAATACTAAATTGAGATTTATAATTTAGCAAAGTAGAATTTATTAATGTTTTTTTTTCAATATTTTTTGAACATATAGATATCGTATTATCATGTATGTTAGTAATTTTTGATATTATATTCTCACCAGTATTAGTTTTAATTAATATATTATCATAAGGTTTTAATAACTTCATTCCAAAATTATTATATTCAATATCATTAGTATTATTTATTACTATATCATATTTTTCCTTATTATATTCGGTGTCTTTTTCTACAACTTCTATAATATCAATATTATCTCTTCCCATTTCTAAATCTCTGTTTAAAAAATCGGTGAAGTTTATATGCCAATTTTTATTGGTTAATAAAACATAGTCATCATTAACGGGTTCCCATGTATCCCATGTATTGTTATCATTATTGTTAGCAAGTACATATATAATTTTTTGATTTAATTTACCATCATTTATAATTAGGTTAATATATGGAGTATTATTTTTTACATTTACGGGTAGTAAAATTTTACTTATTTTAATATTATGTATTGATAAATCTATATTTATATTAAAAGATAATTTATTCCTGTAAGGATTGTTTATCCAATCGCGATTATAACTATTAATTATTATATTTTTTTGCTTATTTTTATTATTATTAATATTTAATAGTTCTAAAACTTTTAAATTTATATTATCTTGATGTAGCATTATATTATTGGTATTACTGGTATTATTGGTATTACTGGCATTACTGGCATTCGCGGCATTCGTGGCATTACTGGCATTACTGGTATTACTGGCATTACTGGCATTACTGGCATTACTGGCATTACTGGCATTACTGGCATTCGTGGTATTATTTTTCTGTAATAAAGCTAAATTATTTCTTTTTTCTTCTAATTCAAGTACCTTTAATAGCAATTGTTCGCTGTCATATTTCATAGAATCGCCAAAATCACCAACATCTGTCGTAGATTCTTTATAATTTTCTGGAACTACTTGATTATTATTATTTAACGAAGCTTCAACTTCCATTTTATTTATTATATTGTCATAATAATCTTTTATTTTTGATAATGTTATCTTATTCAATTCCATAAGTACGAATACATTTTTCGTCAATATAGTATCAGCGCATATATTATTTATCATATTATTGACAACATATATTAATTCATTTCTATCTACATTTAAATTATTATATTTATCCTTTAACATTTTTTCTGTAGCAATAATTATTAGTCCAATGTTTTTTTCTGATTTTAATTCATCTATTACACCCATTATTACTTTAAGATTATAGAAAATAGGTGATAAAAAAAACACATTTAAACACATTTAAATACATTTAAATACATTTAAATATTATATATTAATAATATTAATTAAATTAATATTTCTTGATGACAAATGATGCTCTAAATTAGGTCTATATAGGTATTTGCGACTTTCTTCCATTTTATTATCTGTTATATTTTTATCATTTATAATATGGATCCTAAAATTGGCATTTTCATATGGTGATGATAATTTTAGTTTTTTATATTTTAATATAGCGTTCAACCATCTAATTTGATATGCCATAGAAAACATTCCACATTCTGTATTTTTCATTTGATGTCTTATAATATTATGGCTAATAGTAAATTTTTTCAAAGGATATATTATATCCAATTGTTTTTTAATAGTATTTAAAAACATTTTGACATATTTAGGTGTTTCATTTGCGTTACTATCGTAATAATGCGCTCCATAAGATTTATTTAGAGGGTCTATTATGATAAATGTTGATGTCCAATGAGATCCACTTTGATCATGTTTATCTAAATTAGTTATAAAACCAATATATTTAATACCTTTTTTAATATATTTTTTAACATTTATAGAACATATATGACTATATAAACATCTGCCAAATTTATCTTGAACGGCAAAATCTATTGGAAAAACACCGAGAAAAGCATATTTATATTTTTTATCATTGTTATATTGTATCATTACATCTTCTATATCATAATTAGATAACCATTCAATAGGATTTTTATACCATTCAGATGGCATTTCTGGACGTAGCTCATTTTTTTCAATTAATTTAATATTTTCCTTCATTTTAGGGTCATTTGCTATTTTTTTTATAACACCTGGCCAACACCAATATTGTTTATCATCGCAAATGTTTTTCATATGCTCGTTTAACAATTCTGATAATTTTTTAGAATTATAACTTTTTTTATAAATTATTTTATTTTTCTTACAACTATTCCATGTATCAATTAGTTTTATTAATGAGCTTTTCTTAAATAAAGCTGGGGTTTTATAATTCATCGGACTATTATAATTTTCTGTTTTCGTCGCCATTAATTATATTTTATAAAATAATACCTACCATATACAGAGATAAATATAAATATTTTTCGTTAAAATAAAATATGTATAAAAATAAAAATTGATATATATATAAAGCAAATTTAAATTAATAACAATGGGTATAAATGAAGATTTACGTTCATTTATTAATAAACATAGAGTAGAAAAAGGTAAACCATTTACTAACACAAACATTGGGCATCCCAAAGTAAGTCTTTATATTCCAGAAGAATCATATAATGATTTCTTAAATATTTATAGCTTAGCAATTACGAGCGGAATAGCATTATATTTTACTGAAAAACCTACTGAACCGAGTCCCTTAAGGGTTGATATAGATTTTCGTTTTACTATACCCGATGATAAATCTGGTATTTATAGTTCCCACAATTCAAATTCATCATTAAATGATAAGAAAGTATATGATAGAGTATATACTTCTGAAAATATCTTTAAAATTGTTGAATCTTATTTTAATATAATAAGTTGTTTTTTAAAAGTAAATGAAGATGATGCTTACGCTTATGTTATGGAAAAACCTAACCCCGTTGAATTTAGAAATAAATTAAAAGACGGAATACATATTATATTTCCTAATATAATTGTTAATAATAGTACGCAACATTTTATAAGAAGAAAAATAATAGATTTAGGAGCAGAAATTTTCAAAAATTTGCCAATATGTAATGATTATGAATCTATAGTGGATAAAGCGATTATTGATTCTAATTGCTGGCAAATGTATGGAAGTAGAAAGCCTGAGTGTGATGTATATCGTGTAACTTGTGTTTATAGATATGTTAATGGAAAAACTGAAAAAATAGATTATGTTTTAGATGCTAAAAAAGAGATAGAATATATTAAGCTGTTTTCTATGAGAAAAAAATTTGAAAATTATTCAAATATTATTAAAGAAGAATATATAGAAGAAATTAATCAATATAATAAACACATATTACCAGCTATAGATCAAAAATTAAAGTGTAAGGTTCAAAATAATATATTTGGTAAATCTTTAAATGTTAATAGATCTTATGTATCTGACGATGAATTAACATTTATTAAGAGGCTTGTAAATGAATGTTTATCTTCTACGCGTGCGGATAATTATACTGATTGGATTAATTTAGGATGGGTTTTGCGAAACATTGATTATAGATTATTAGAGACATGGGTTGAGTTTTCTAAAATTAGTAGTGCTTATATTGAAGGTGAATGCCAGCAATTATGGGATAAAATGAGAAAAGATAATATGGGCTTGGGTACTCTTAGATGGTGGGCAAAGCAAGATAATCCAATCCAATATGTTAATGTTATTAATACGGCTATTATTAAACTTATTGATTTTGCCTTAAATAGCGATGGGTCCCACTTTGATATAGCATGTGTCGTACATGCTATATTTAAAGACGAATTTAAAGCTATATCTAAAGATATATGGTATAAATACGATAAGGAAAAACATAGATGGACTCGTGTAAGAGAAGGTTTAGAATTGCGAAAAATATTAAGCACAGATATTTGTAAAAAGTTTATGGAAAGAAGCAGATATTATTGCGAATATTGTGATGATCCTATTCAAAAATCAATTAATGAAGAAAAAAGTTTAAAATGTCTTAAAATTGCTAAACAGCTCAAAAATTCTAATTTTAAAGATTCTATTATGAAAGAATGTAGAACATTATTTATTGACGAAAAGTTTGAAGAATTATTGGATAGCCGTTCGCATTTATTAGGTTTTGATAATGGAGTTTATGATTTCAAAATGCATATGTTTAGAGATGGCATGCCCGATGATTATATATTTATATCAACAAAAATAAATTATATTAATTATAATCCCGATAGTCCAGAAGTAACTGAAATAGAAGAGTTTATTTCTAAAATATTTACAAATAATAACTTAAAAAATTATGTTATGGATGTATTGTCATGTATTATTGACGGCAGTATAGCACAAGAAAGATTTTATATATTTACAGGTCAGGGTAGTAATGGCAAATCAAGATTATTAGATTTAATACAAAAATCTATAGGTGATTACTATTGTATTGTACCTATCGCGCTATTGACGCAAAAGCGAGCAGCAAGTAATGCTGCGCAAAGTGAATTAGAACGCACAAAAGGAAAACGTTTCGCTGTTATGCAAGAACCCAGTGAAAATGAAAAATTAAATATAGGTCTTATGAAAGAATTGTCAGGACAAGATAGGATTTTAGTAAGGACATTATACAAAGAACCTTATGAATTTAAACCTCAATTTAAAATGATATTAACATGTAATGAATTACCAGAAGTACCAAGTGATGATGGTGGTACATGGAGACGTATTAAGGTTTGTAATTTCTCAAGTAGATTTTGTGAAAATCCTGACGCAAGTAAAAATGAATTCAAGATGGATTTAGAATTAAGTGATAAATTTGATAGATGGAAAGAGGTATTTATTAGTATGTTAATTGATAGACATAAACATATTAACCCTTCATCTATTGTAGAACCATCTGAAGTAAGAATAGCCACCGAAAGTTATAAGCAAAATAATGATATAATCGGTCAATTTGTAAATGAGAAAATTATCATTGACTCTTCTATTAAAGAGCCGCGAATGTCACTTTCTAAATTATACAATGACTTTAAAATATGGACTATGTCTAATGTCAAGGGTAAGAAAACACCTGATAGAAATCAGCTTAAAGCATATTTTGAAAAACTATTAGATAAGCCATATGACACAAAGGGGTGGAGAGGCATTGGTTATAAACAAGATGATGATAATGACGATGATGATGAATAAATGCTTACACGGCTTTTCTATTATTCTTATTATTCCTTTTAATATTCATCATATTTTCTATTTCTTTTTCAACGTTATTATTTTTTACTATTATACTTTGTTTTTTTTTATCAGTATTATCACAGCATATACCAACATTTAAAAAACTACTAATAATTTCAATATTTAACATTTCTATATAACAATATTAATAATATTTTTTTAAGTATCTATTATACTTTTTACTTACATGAAATTAGATGAATATTATAATTGAATTATTGGATTACAATATTTAGAAAAACTGAAAATAGTTAATATTAATTATTATAATAAAAAATTGATTTAAAAAATATAATATTACAATATATTATTAACACTAAAAATGTCTAAAATTAGTTGCGAAAAATGCGGTAAAGAGTTTAATAGTAAATCTCATTATACTCAACATCAAAAAAGAAAGACTCCTTGTGTTAATGATAGCAAAATTAAAGAAATGATTGATAAGTCAGTTCAAGAAAAATTAAATAAATTAAATGTTCCGCTATGTTTGTCTGATGAAAATGTGTCTGTCACAATTCAACATACGCAAAATATAACAATTGATACATCAACCTTTAACGAAATTAAAAAATATTATGATGAAACATTAAATACTGATAAAAGCACATACAAATCAAGCAATGATGAACCTACGCCGATTGATTGTATAAGTGAAATGATAAGTAAAATCCCGAATGAGTTATGGGTAAAAAGTGATTTATCCATATTAGACCCTTGTTGTGGTAATGGAAATTTCAGTATTCCTATCATATTTGAATTGTTAAAGTATCACGATAAAAAAACTATATTAGAACAAATATTAGAATTTAATGATATTAATGAAAGTAGATTAGAAAATGTGCGTAGTGTATTTTGTAGTGAAAAATATAATTTACAAATAACTAACCATGATTTTATTACATTTAATAGTAGTAAAAAATATGATTTAATCGTTGCTAATCCACCATACGCAAAATTATTAGAAAATGGTAAAAGGGCATCAAAAAATCACAACTTAATTAAGGATTTTATTGAAAAAGCATTATCGCAACTAAAACCAAATGGTTATTTATTATTTATTACACCAGATAATTGGATGTCTTATGCTGATAGAAATGTATTAATAGAAATAATTACATCATTACAAATAATCCACTTGGATATACATACCGCAAAAAAATATTTCAAAAAAATTGGTTCCAGTTTTACTTGGTATATAATTCAAAATTGTGCTTTCTACAAAAATATTAATGTTTCTGGAATATGGAAGAAAAAAGAATATGTTAGTTCAGTCATATCAAAGCAACGCAAATACATTCCATTATTATACAATCAAATGGTTCAAAATATATTATCAAAAACAATTGATAATAAAACTCTACCAAAATTTGAGGTTAAAACCAGTAGTGATTTACATAAATATACAAAGGCAGAATTTATTAGTGATGAAAAAACAGAAATATTTAAATACAAATTAATTCATACGCCAAGTCAAACGGTATATTCATCAAGACCTCATAAATTTCAAGAAGGATATAAAATATTCATATCAACAACAGATAAATATAGTGTATTTATTGATAAATGTGGAATGACGCAATCAATCGTATTTATAATATGTTCTAATGAAGAACAAGCAAAAAAATATTTACAAATATTACAGCATCCATTATATGTATTTATAAATAATATTTGTCGTTGGGGAAATTTTAACAACATAAGAATATTACAAAGTTTTCCTATTCCAACCATAGAATATTCTGGAAATCATCAAGAACTATATAATTATTTTAACATTACAAAAGAAGAAATTGAATATATTAGTGATAATCTGTAAATTTATGTATAAAATTATTCTTTGTAATCTGGATCGCAATTGTCGCTTAATATAGGATATTTGTTATAATTTTTTTTATAATCTTCCAAAAATGTGCTTTCGTACGCATGGTATGTTTGTGCTGCTATTTTTGTTTCTTTACCAAAAATTTCAATAGTAATTTCGGTTTTAGGTAATTCATATCCATACATTTGAATTTTACAACCTAAATTTAGGTAAAACTCAAATGTGTTATAAATAAAACCATTTGTTTTAGAGCAATCACCCGATTTTCCTCTTTCTTCTATATGATGACCGCAAAGATAAGAAGCAACCCTTCCTTTAAGTCCTGTTCTCGTTCCACCAATTTTAACAATCATACCATTAATAACAAGTAAATATAACCATTCTGTTTTTTTGTTAAATGCTTCGGTTGAAATGGTTGGAACAAATTGAATTAAAGTATTTCTTTTTTTATTTCCTAATTTTTTTCCAGATGTAAATAATTCACTATCTAAAACTATATCTGCTATTGGAATGAAATGGTCTTTTCTATTATATTCCTCAAATGGAATTGTTTTATCAGTTGGAATTAATTTAATCCATTTTTTTATTAATGAACTTTCATAAAGTTCGTCAATATTTGCTAATCCAGAAATATCGTTGCTATAAGTTGTTTCATTCATCTTGTATATAATAATATAATACTTAATATCAATTTTATAAAAAAATAGTTCAATACCATATAAAAAACGGAGTTTGAAATTATAAAACTTGTAAAAAATGATTATATAACAATTATAATTTTCTTATAAGTATTATAAAATGGAATTCTGCGAAGTATGCGATAATATGCTATATGTTAAAACTAATGATAATAAAGAACTCGTCAAATATTGTAAGCATTGCTTATTTGAAAAAAAAGAGACTATTAATTCGGCTATTAGAATTTCACAGACAATTTATAGCGAGGATGATTTATTGTATAATCAAAATATAAATGAATATTTGCGTTTTGATCCCACATTGAGAAGAATTAAGGATCCTCATATCAATTGTCCTAATAAAGATTGTACTGCTGAACCAGATAACAATCAAGTAATATATATTAAATATGATTCTAAAAATATGAAATATCTATATGTATGCGAAACATGTGGTGAAACTTGGAAGCAGCATAAAAATTGATAAAAATATTAATTATATTTTATAAACTTATGACTCGTAATATTGTTATTAATATTTTATTATTATTTATTTATTTTATTATTAGCAATACCTATTTATTTAATATGAAAATTGCTGACAAATTATATAATATCAAGAGGTATCGCAATACCGATGAAATGTACTTAAATTTAAAGTTGCGAAGAAAATGGGAGGACAGCCATAACTCTAATATCAATAATAAATCCAATATCAATAATAACTCTAATATACCTTATAATAGTACTATGATTCAATAATTATATAAAAAAAGGTATATATTTATAATTAAATGAAACATTATTGGATAAATACAGATAATAGCACCGAAAGGCGCGAATATATGAAAAAACAATTTAATGAAAAAAATATTGAAAATATTAGAATAAGAGCAGAAACTCCTGAAACAATTAATTTTTTTTCAATTATAAGACACCCAGGCTCTAATGAAACAGATTTAGAAATTAGTTGTTTAATTTCACATATTAAAGCAATTAAAGAAGGTTATGATAGTGGTGATGATTATTTTTGTGTAGTAGAAGATGATATGGAAATAGAAAGATTAAATTTTGATATTATTTTCAAATATATAAAAATGAAGGAATATGAAGATGAAACAACAATTGAAAATCTACAATTATATACCAGTAGTCATCCTAATATAATAAATTTATATAATCAAAATATAGCAAATAAAGGTAATGAAATCAATTTATTGGTTAAAAGAATTGAAGGATATCCTTCAGCGGGATACTATCTAATGTCCAGAAAAGGTGCCGAAAAAATTGTTAAAAATATTATTTTAGAAAATAATAAATACGATCTATCAAATTTATCTTGGTCTGTAGCTGATAATTATGTATATAAATTAATTAATACATATATACTTACATATCCAGTAGCAATATCTATAACTGAATTAGGTAGTATTTTACATAGTTCACATATACCATATCATATATTAGCGAACAATGTAATTAAAAATATATGGAAAATCAATGATTTAAGGCATTTATTAGTGTTAAATAAATAGATTCTAAAATGTTAATTATTAATCGGTTTATTTTTTATAATTATAATAGTAATGATATACAAAATATATGCTGATATTGTAGCTTCTTTAGCAATTATATTATCTACGTTGGCATTTATACCACAGGCTTACAAAATATATTTGTCTAATATGACAAATGATTTAGATTTCTATACATTTGAAGTATTGTCAATAATATCCTTTTTATGGATATTATGGGGTATCTTGATAAATAAGTATACTTTCAATAATTTTACTATAATAATTTTTAGTTTAATACAATTTATATTAGTAGTATATATAACTATTAAAATTTATAAAAATAAATATATGGATACTATATAAAAAATAAAAAATGATAGTAATATATTAGGATTACATCAATAAATGTCATTGTCATATAAAGCGACGCATATTGAAGATGTATCTAAAACCACCGAATCATTAGATAAAAAAGACAAAATATCAAAACCTATTATGACAATTTATGAGTTTGATAAAATAATTGGATTAAGGACACAGCAATTATCTTCAGGAGCTACACCTTTCATAAAAAATATCGGAAATGTAACTACTAATATGGAATTGCGACAAATTGCGTTAAAAGAATTAACTGAAGGACGTCTGCCTTTTATTATTCAAAGAGAATTGCCTAATAAAAAAAAAGAGAATTATAGAGTTAAGGATTTAGATTTAGTAGCTGTAAGAGACAGAATGAGATAGATAGATAGATAAATAGATAAATAGATAGAATAAAAATGTTATAATATGATAAAAAATTGATTTATTTATATTTTTTGTTTTTTTTAAAGATGAACAAAATCTGTTTCATTTCTTTCATTGCTCTTTTCGCGGCATTTGGTGATGCTCGTCGTGTCGTCACTCGCATGACTCCTGGTAGGTCATGTAGTTGTAGACATCGTATTCAAACCGAAAGGGATGATGCGATTTCTAAGCACAATAGTGTGCTAGATGAGATTGATAAAATGCGTGGTCTCATAACTATCACTACTTGCGAGCCTGGATATTCGTTCGTACAAGATATCTACAATTCTACAGAAATTATTTGCGACAAATGCGAAATGAACTATTATCGCACTAAGACAAATACCACATGTCTTCATTGTCCCGAAGGGTTTAAGTCAAACGAAGCCCGAACATATTGTATTCGCGATAATAGCGATGATATTCATACGCTTTGCCCTATTGGAAGTGTTGTGGGTAACAATCCTTATGCCACATATTTAAAAAGTTGTATCACGTGTGATGAGAAAAAAAGAGAGTATGCTGGTAAAGCGAATAATAAGGATATGTGCGACATATGCCCTCGTGGTTCCGTGATCTCTAACAATAAATGCTCCAAATGTCCTATTGGATATTATGAAAAGGATAATGAATGTGTTGAGTGCGATGTAGGATATTATAACAACATTACGGGGGCGAGTAAGTGTATCGCGTGTAATAATAACAGAGCATATGCTTATACAAGTGTTGGTGGGATTAGTTGTGAAGACAATATTTTATATGATTATATTGAAAAAATCAAAAATTATGTTAGTGTTCCCGATACTATTAGCGATAGTATTGTTAATAGTATGCAAATTAGCTCTTCTGTTGTTTATAATAACAGACGCTTAATTGGCAATCTGGCTTCAATTGGTGGTATTATTGGATTCACGATCGCAATTATGTCTAGTTCGTAAATGCTAACATGTTTATATACGTGATATATGTTATATATTTTTATATTTTTTTATTATTTTTTTTAATAAATTATAGGTGGATTTCTAGAAAATATATAAATAGATACAATATAATTAATGTACTATGGATATTGTAAATAAAGAAGTTAATATAGACAATATATTAAAGGATTTTGCCGAGCTTATTCAATATTCTAATTTTTCGCAGTCTGAAGAAGGTTATGATAATATCAATGTTATCAGTAAATTTTTAGAAAATAATTATGATGAAAGTGCTTTTTATATAGTTAATATTAAGAAAATTATAGAAAAATATGAGCTATGGTTTAAACATTTGCCACGCGTCAAACCATTTTACGCAGTTAAATGTAATCCAAATCCTATAATTACTAAACTATTAAATGAATTAAATATAGGGTTTGATTGTGCGAGCAAAAATGAAATAAGTCAAATAATTTCACAGGGAACAGACCCAAAAAATATTATTTATGCTAATCCATGTAAAGCATCGAGTCAAATAATATATGCTCGCTCGGAAAATATTGATTATATGACATTTGATGCTATAAATGAATTGTATAAAATTAAATTATACCATCCAAATGCCAAATTAATATTAAGAATTGCCGTAGATGATTCTAAATCTGTGTGTAAATTTAATTGTAAATTTGGCGCAAGCATCGCTGATATACCTGATATTTTGAATGTAGCTAAATCATTACTTTTAAATGTAATAGGGATTTCATTCCACGTAGGAAGTAATTGTTTAGATGCTAAAACTTATTATAATGCTTTAGCTGACGCTAGAACTATATTTGATATTGGATATGATTATGATTTTACATTTACTTTATTAGATATCGGTGGTGGATTTCCGGGATATAATTTAGAAAATACGCCTACATTTGAAGAAATAGCAAATGAAATTAATCGCGGTATTGATGATTTTTTTGATAATGAAAACATCAATATAATTGCTGAACCTGGTAGATTTTTCGTAAGTTCATCACATACTCTTGTAGCTAATATTATTGGTAAAAAATCAAAAAATAATGAGAATATTTATTATTTAAATGATGGTATATATGGTTCATTCAATTGTATTATATTTGACCATTTAATACCAGTGATACAGCCATATAATTCAAGAGATAATACTAAGTATAAGTCAATTGTTTTTGGCCCAACTTGTGATTCTATTGATATTATATCAAATGATAGTTTATTACCCGATTTAGCTATAGGTGAATGGGTATATGTTGAAAATTTTGGAGCATATACTATAGCGGCTTCAAGTAATTTTAATGGTTTCCAGCAAACAAGATGTGTATATTGTTATATTTAAATAATATTATTTAATAAAGAATTATGATTTCGTTATTATATATATATGGTTGTTTTATAGGTGGTTTATCTGGTATGCTATTTTATAAATATTATAAAACAGATAATATAAATTACTATAATAATCGCAAATATCTATTACTACATGATTTTGTTAAACATAATGATTATAATAATTATGTAATACAAAAGGTAAAATTTAAAATATCTAAGTATTTTCCAGAATTATCTCGGGAAGAAAAAAATAAATTATTATTGGCACTTTCTAAAATAAATAATTAAAATAGTTATTATATTATATTTAATATGATGTAGTTTTTTCTTTTATATTTTTTATATTTTTTAACAATATATCTAAGTATATTGTTAAATTCATTATAATAGTCTTCGTCTTTTACGATACCATCATTAAATATTTCGTTATACGAACATACTATATCTATAAAATCATTAATTGATTTAAATGAATTCTTATTTTAAATATGAAGTTAATAAGCAAAAAAGAACACTTCTTTCTAAAAATATGATAAAATAAATTCTATATAATGGAATTATCATCATTTTACTTGATGGTAAATAAGATTGAATCCTTTTAAATTTTTATTATATACCTTTTTTTTATTATATACCCTTTTTTTATTATATACCTTTTTTATATATATAATTATGGTGAAAGATAAAATATTTTTCATTGTATAAATTATAATAATGTATTACTTTGTCTTTTTTGTAATGTAAATCATATTGAATAAACAAACTTGAAACTTGTAATAATCCGTTATAAACAGCTAAAAATCCATTATCATATAGATTGTGGCAATATCTACACATAAATTCAACAATATTTTTGTCATTTTTTTCATTATTATTTAATATACATCTTGGTTTTAAATGTGCTGTTTCTAATAAACATAATGGTAACATTTTATCACAAATAATACATAAGTGTTCTTTATTTGCGATTAAATAATTTCTTAATAATTGCTGTTCTTGTCTGATTTCTCTTAATACATATTTTTTATGGTTTTTGTTATATTTTTTATAAAAATTCATTATAATTTTTGAATAATAATACTTATGGTCATTTAATATTACATTACCCTCTTTTGATAACATATAATTTTTGTTAGTTAAAAAAATTATATTATTTTTAATTAATTTAATCAACTCTACTTTTATATTATTTATTTCAACAGACATATCATAACGAAAGTTTATATAAGTGTGTATATCTATTAGAGTATTTTTATCTTTCAAAATAAAAGAATTAATAATATAATCCTTCATATTCTTAAATTATTCTTAAATTATTCTTAAATTATTTTTAAGTTAAATTAAAGCGAAACCATAATATTATAACCTCGTTTGCCTGGTTTATTATTTACATCAATACCTTTGCTGTTTTCTTCTTTATAATTTATTTTTTCAAACTCCTCCTTAAATTTTTTCTGTGTTTTCAAACATTTTTTTCCATTTATTTTACACCAAGTTTCATATATTTTGAATATATCTTTTAATCCAAATCTTAAGTTAGATATTTCGGTTTTTTTACAACACGAATTCGCAAATAACAATATATCATTATTGATTAATGGTTCTTTTGAAATATTAGTTTGTATAACATTTTCTTTAGGTAAAGGCGATACTATATCTAACGAAATAATTTCTGGTTTATCTTTATCATACAAATACAACCAACCATCAGGAGTTTTCCAATAATATTTTTCTGGAAATTTATTGTTGTCTTCAATAAAATCATCTCCATCTTCATTTGTATATCCGTGAGTATTATTTTGTTGTTTATATTCTTCTTTAAGAATAGAATATTTTACTTTATCACCATCAACAATATATGGAGTTTTTTTAATATAATCATTTGTTTGTATTGGTAAAGATTTATGATTTTTATTCCTAACTGAAATACATATATATGCGTTATTATCATCATATGCTATATTAACTCGTCTATTTCCATCGCGTTGAATATTATTTAGACCATCTTCATTTCTAAAACGAATTAGATTGTTTTTTAACTCACTTATTTTAATTGGAACCTTACTACCATTAATACTTTCACAATAGTAATTATTAATTTTTTCTTTTCTATCTTTAAACCAATCAGGTTTAATTGGGTTTAATTTTAATTTAAATTGTTGTTCTGCTTGTTTTATACAATAATTTACAAACTCAATTGATAATTCATTTTCTAATTTATACTTTTGTGTTTCAATTGTAGATATGCCATATTTATTAATAAAGTCATCAATATCCATTTCTTCTATTGTATTAATACAAATATAATCAATTAATTTAGTTTCTTTACACCATTCATCTATTTCTGTATCATTCATATCGTCAATAACAATTAATTTATAACCATTATTTTTGCTGTCATAATGTTTAATTGGTTTTAAATTTTTTCGTTTCTTTGACACATCAATATATTTCATATATTTACCAAACTTAAAATCACCATTATCTATTATACTCTCTAATAAATCTTTAATATCTTCCCAACTCTCGCAACCCATAACAAATTTTTCTATTTCTTTTATAAATTTAACATAAAAATTCTGTATTATATCTTGTAATTCAGGAGTAGTCCATAAAGTAAGTTTCATACTTCCATTTTTAAGGTCTAAATCATTATATTTTCCTTGTAATCGTAATCTCTGTGAAATATCAGTGCAATTTAATGATGCGTGAGACACAAAATACTGGTCGGTTAAATGTAGTGAATAATTATCATAATCGTCGCTTGTAAAAGAATATCCCCTTTCTCCATATTTACCTGTTATTGTTATAATTGTTTTACATAAAATTTGGGTAGCACTTTTTTCAAATAAAATTCTTAATAATTTATAAACAAATTTTATATTTAATATTTTTGTATTTATATTGAAATAGCAATAATTATTAGGTAGTTTTTCAGATTTTTCAGTATCTATAGATGAACCATATACACCTCCTAATTGCCATAATCTTTGACTTGTTGATGATTGTTTTGAGTCCCATTTAGACCAACATTTAATTTCTTTTTCATAATTTTTTGAAATATATAATCTTAAACAATTTCCATGATATATTATGATAAATAGATTGGGATAATCTTTAATTATTTTATCTACTAAACAAAATTGATTAACTCTTATTTTTTCTTCACTTATCAATAACGAATTATATTTACTTGTAGGTCTTTTTAGTATTTCTTCTATTATTTTTTTTATATTTATATTATAATCTTCAACAATATCATAACATGTTTTTTTTTTGTGATTTTCTATATCTTGATAATCCCACCATGATTCAACAAGTGTAGTGTTAAAATTTATAGACCCATTAAATAATCCAAAATAATCATTTGACCTTTTCATTTTATGAACCTTTGATATTTTAATTTGTATATCAGTATGGTCGCTTAATCTGGTTGTTATATTATATAACAATGAGTGTGCCGTGCCTGTAATATGTAGTGCATATTTTACTTTTTTATATATTTTGGCAAGCAATATTTCACATGCGGTAGAATCCTTTTTATCATTATCATTACTTCTATCATTTGAAGATGTAGGGCTCATTAAATCACTTTCATCAACTAATGTAGTTATATTAACAAGTTCATCATTATAATATATATACTCACTAAATTTAGTATTTAATTTTGCTAACTGAGTATGGTTCATTAAACAACAAAATATATCATTAGAATTGATTGCTTCTTTATTACTTAATTTATTAATAATATCATTACTATTTATATCTTTTAGTTCTGGAAGTTTATAATCTTTCCAATATTCAACATTTGTTTCCTCAAAATATTCTTGAAGTTCATTATTAAATTCTTGAAATAATTTTTTTATAAATTGAATATTAAAATTGTAATTTTCTGTTCCAACAATATCATCTTGTAATTGTTTCTGATCTATTGTTAAATTGCGAAATATATATAAAACCGGTCTCTGGAGTATATGAACGGAAATCCACATAATTATACACGCTTGAACTCGTTTTCCAAGCTGTATATCTCCCCATAATAATTCTATTATTGATTTTTCATTATCTTCTAAATTAAGCGAGTTTAATAAATCTTCTTCAAATGAAGATAAATTAATGTTTTTTGGAATATTTTTTAATTTTATCGGATTATTTCCCCAATTGTGTCTTTCCAAACTTTCTCCATTAATATATTTACACTTATCTAACATAATATTTATAATTTTTTCCAAAGGTTTTTTAAATATTTCATTTCTTTTCTTGAAAAATGTATTTATTTTATCTTGTAGATATGTCATCTTGTGTTATTTTATATATAATGCGAGGCAAATCTTTAAATCAATTTTTATTATAAGAATAAAAATGTCTTATAAAAATATGCCTTAGTTTATTTATATTAAAAAATTTTATTATATAAAGGACTACACAATTTACACCAGATTTGAAGTTAAAAGCAGTTATTGTTATCATAAAATTAATAACTATGTTAAAGTATGTTTTAGATATAATTTTATAATTATTTCCTGAAGATAATATTTTTTTTATTAAATTAATTTTTGTAATAAAAAAGAGTACATAATTTAATTTTAAAATGTAAAAATGAAAAAGTATAAAAATAAAAAGTTTTTGACAATTATGTACTCTTTTTAGTAATACTAATATTAATTAAGATAATCTTGTAAAATTATTGATATTGTGCATGTTGATGTTAGACCATTTATTAGTGCCATTAAACCAAATAGCATCAAAATAATTAATGGCACACTATTAG
>Ga0222713_10001166_pt1 | contig 30050 bp, 27 predicted proteins | sample C33_649DmetaG_FD_165061 | JGI IMG/M metagenome (GOLD analysis project Ga0222713, IMG submission 165061) | Estuarine water microbial communities from San Francisco Bay, California, United States - C33_649D | ecosystem: Environmental > Aquatic > Marine > Unclassified | place: USA: California... | reverse complement strand
CGATTGCGAAGGCAGTCTACTAAGCCGTGATTGACGCTGAGGCACGAAAGCGTGGGGAGCGAACAGGATTAGATACCCTGGTAGTCCACGCCCTAAACGTTGATTACTCGCTGTTGGCGATACACTGTCAGCGGCTAAGCGAAAGCGTTAAGTAATCCACCTGGGAAGTACGACCGCAAGGTTGAAACTCAAAGGAATTGACGGGGGCCCGCACAAGCGGAGGAGCATGTGGTTTAATTCGATGATACGCGAGGAACCTTACCTGGGCTTAAATGTCAGATGCAATCTTGGGAAACCAGGAGTCTCTTCGGAGCATTTGGCAAGGTGCTGCATGGCTGTCGTCAGCTCGTGCCGTGAGGTGTTGGGTTAAGTCCCGCAACGAGCGCAACCCCTATCATTAGTTGCCATCAGGTAAAGCTGGGGACTCTAATGAAACTGCCTACGTAAGTAGAGAGGAAGGCGGGGACGACGTCAAGTCATCATGGCCCTTACGCCCAGGGCTACACACGTGCTACAATGGTAAGTACAATGAGATGCCACTTGGTAACAAGGCGCAAACCTCAAAAAGCTTATCTCAGTTCGGATTGAGGTCTGCAACTCGACCTCATGAAGCTGGATTCGCTAGTAATCGGATATCAGCAATGATCCGGTGAATACGTTCCCGGGCCTTGTACACACCGCCCGTCAAGCCATGGAAGCTGGGAGAACCTGAAGTCGATAACCGCAAGGAGTCGCCTAGGGTTATACTAGTGACTGGGGCTAAGTCGTAACAAGGTAACCGTACCGGAAGGTGTGGTTGGACCACCTCCTTTCTAGAGAAACTAGAAAAGAAACAAACCGGCGACTTGCTATTCCTTTTTCTTTCAAGATTACAAACGTTCTAAAAGATATCTTTCTCGATGTGAGAAGTACCCTGCAGAAATTAAACTGTGAACTAGAGCAATCTAGTCCCGTAGCTCAGTTGGTTAGAGCACTACACTGATAATGTAGGGGTCAGCAGTTCAAGTCTGCTCGGGACTACGAAAAAAAACATCGGGGGAATTAGCTCAGCTGGCTAGAGCACCTGCCTTGCACGCAGGGGGTCAACGGTTCGAATCCGTTATTCTCCACCATGGTACAGTAGTGATATTGTATCATAAGTTCTTTGACATGTTGGAAATAAAACAATTTTGATTAACTACAATTAGAGTGACAAAATAGGATAAGTTACTAAGGGCGCACGGCGGATGCCTTGGCTCTCAGAGGCGAAGAAGGACGTGTACAGCTGCGATAAGCTGCGTTGAGGTGCCTAAAAACCTTTGACACGCAGATTTCCGAATGGGGCAACCCATCCTTTTTAAAGGATTAATAGCGAACCCGCTGAACTGAAACATCTAAGTAAGCGGAGGAAGAGAAAATAATTTAATGATTCCCCAAGTAGTGGCGAGCGAACGGGGAAAAGCCCAAACCAACGATGTTACGGCATTGTTGGGGTTATAGGACTACAATGTAGTGACCATGAACGAATAAGAAGACGGTTGGAAAGCCGCATCATAGAGGGTGATAATCCCGTATTGGTAAGTTTATGGCATTTAGTAGGATCCTGAGTAGCACGGGGCCGGAGAAACCTTGTGTGAATTTGCCAGCACCATCTGGTAAGGCTAAATACTCCTGAGAGACCGATAGTGAACTAGTACTGCGAAGGAAAGGTGAAAAGTATCCCGAATAGGGAGGTGAAAAGAACCTGAAATCGTGCGCTTACAAGCGGTCGGAGTCCATTTTATTGGATGACGGCGTGCCTTTTGCATAATGAGCCTACGAGTTACTCCTCACTGGCAAGGTTAAGTTCTTAAGGGACGGAGCCGAAGCGAAAGCGAGTCTTAACAGGGCGCATAGTCAGTGGGGGTAGACGCGAAACTTTGTGATCTACCCTTGGCCAGGATGAAGTTCAGGTAACACTGAATGGAGGTCCGAACCGGTTGACGTTGAAAAGTCTTCGGATGAGCTGAGGGTAGGGGTGAAAGGCCTATCAAACTGAGAGATAGCTCGTACTCCCCGAAATGTTTTTAGGAACAGCCTCGGATGGATTGTAATAGAGGTAGAGCTACGAATTGGGTAAGGGGAAGTCAAATTCTACCGAACTCAAATAAACTCCGAATGCTATTACAGAATATCCGGGAGTGAGGGCATGGGTGCTAAGGTCCATGCCCGAGAGGGAAAGAACCCAGATTAACAGCTAAGGTCCCCAAGTATGTGTTAAGTTGAACAAATGTGGTCCAGTCGCCTAGACAGCCAGGATGTTTGCTTGGAAGCAGCAATTCATTTAAAGAGTGCGTAACAGCTCACTGGTCGAGTGACAGGGCATAAACAATAAACGGGCATAAAACACATCACCGAAGCTCTAAGCGCTACGGCGCGGTAGGGGAGCATTCCAGTTGCGTTGAAGTGGTATCGTAAGGTACCTTTGAGCGGCTGGAAAAGCAAATGTAGGCATAAGTAACGATAATGCGGGCGAGAAACCCGCACTCCGTAAATCTAAGGTTTCCTGATCAACGATAATCGGATCAGGGTTAGTCGGGACCTAAGGCGAACCGATTCAGGGAAGTCGATGGCAAACAGGTTAATATTCCTGTACCGGCCGAGAGGGACGGAGGACAGTAGTCTATACGAGCAGACGGATGCTCGTTGAGCCTAGTCTACGGACAAAGCGAATAGGTGAAGGTCCTTCCAAGAAAAGCTCCGGCAATGGCCCGTACCGTAAACCGACACAGGTGGATGAGGAGAGTATCCTAAGGAGCTCGAGTGAATCATGGTTAAGGAACTAGGCAAAATAACCCTGTAACTTCGGGAGAAAGGGTTCCCACGCAAGTGGGACGCAGTGAAAAGGCCCAGGCGACTGTTTATCAAAAACACAAGGCTCTGCAAAATCGAAAGATGACGTATAGGGTCTGACACCTGCCCGGTGCCGGAAGGTTAAGAGGGGATGTTATCTTCGGAGAAGCATTGAATCGAAGCCCCGGTAAACGGCGGCCGTAACTATAACGGTCCTAAGGTAGCGAAATTCCTTGTCGGGTAAGTTCCGACCTGCACGAATGGTGTAACGATCTGGGCACTGTCTCGACCATGAGCTCGGTGAAATTGTAGTATCGGTGAAGATGCCGATTACCCGCAACGGGACGAAAAGACCCCGTGAACCTTTACTATAGCTTTGCATTGGGTTTGGATATTTGATGTGTAGAATAGGTGGGAGGCTTTGAAGCGATGCCGCTAGGTGTCGTGGAGCCATCGTTGAAATACCACCCTTCAAATATTTGGATCCTAACCTTTCCCAAGGAAGGGGACAGTGCATGGTGGGTAGTTTGACTGGGGTGGTCGCCTCCAAAAGAGTATCGGAGGCTTCCAAAGGTACCCTCAGCACGCTTGGTAACCGTGCGTAGAGTGCAATAGCATAAGGGTGCTTGACTGCGAGACAAACAAGTCGAACAGGAACGAAAGTTGGGTATAGTGATCCGGCGGTTCTGCATGGAAAGGCCGTCGCTCATAGGATAAAAGGTACTCCGGGGATAACAGGCTGATCTTGCCCAAGAGCTCATATCGACGGCAAGGTTTGGCACCTCGATGTCGGCTCGTCACATCCTGGGGCTGGAGAAGGTCCCAAGGGTTGGGCTGTTCGCCCATTAAAGTGGCACGCGAGCTGGGTTCAGAACGTCGTGAGACAGTTCGGTCTCTATCTGTTGTGGGCGTAGGAAAATTGCGAGGATCTGACTTTAGTACGAGAGGACCGAGTTGGACATACCTCTGGTGTATCTGTTGTGGCGCCAGCTGCATCGCAGAGTAGCTATGTATGGAATAGATAAGCGCTGAAAGCATCTAAGCGCGAAACTAGCCTCAAGATGAGTTTTCCTTTAAGGGTCGTGGTAGATGACCACGTTGATAGGCTACAGGTGTAAAGGTGGTAACATCAAAGCCGAGTAGTACTAATTACCCGTAAACTTACCTTACACTCTAAGTAGTGAATTGAATGTTTTATTTCCGACATTGTTAAGATCTTATAAAGAGCATATGGTGGCTATGGCGAGGGAGTCCACCTCTTCCCATTCCGAACAGAGAAGTTAAGCCCCTCAGCGCAGATGATACTTGGTTAACCCCTGGGAAAGTATGTCGCCGCCATCCTTATTTAAATCAGCCCTGAGAAATCAGGGCTTTTTTTATGCTTTTTGAATAACGAGAATGTTATACCACGGTACTTTTGAATTTGAGTTATTTCCTCTATCTTTGCAACTAACAATCGTTAGTTAGTAGTTGATTTGACACGTAAACAAGAAATACAACAAGAAGCTCTTCTTATGATGAAGGAGGTTGGTTTTTCTGGACTGACAATGAGAACGCTAGCCAAAAAGCTAGGCATGGAAGCTCCAAGTCTATACAATCATCTTCAGTCAAAGGATGATTTATTAGTAACCGTTTGTAGTAATATCGCTGATCAACTTGAAACTCATATTTTAGAGGTAAACGATATTTATTTCAATGCAAAGGATAGGTTAAAAATGGCCATAAAAGGCCATGTTAATGTACTTACCCAAAATATCACTGCCTCTTTTGTATTCGTTAATGAATGGCGTTTCCTTCCTGTAGAGGATAAAAATCTTTTCATACAAAGAAGAGATAAATATGAGCTTGAATTTCGAAGAATTCTGGATCTTGGAATCAAAGAAGGCAATTTGCAATTTTCAGACGTTAAAATAACATCACAAATACTTCTTTCAGCACTAAACTCTATTGTAGACTGGTATAAACCAGATGGAGGCTTGACCCCTGACGACGTTGCCTTACAGCTTTTTAAGTTCGTGGGCTCCGGAATCACCAAAGAATCAGAAATATATTGGTAAATTAAAAATAGTAAAAATATGTACGGAAACACTTACATCGAAAACAGTGAAAAGCAAAACAAATTAACAGCTAATGAAGATCCTAAAAAATTAGCAGAATTTGAAGCAAGAATTGCAGCAGGGGATAAAATAGAACCTCATGATTGGATGCCGGCAGAATACCGCAAGCAATTAGTGCGAATGATCGAACAGCATGCCCATTCTGAAATTATTGGGTCGTTACCAGAAGGAACTTGGATTACAAGGGCTCCTGGATTCAGAAGAAAGCTGGCATTGATGGCTAAGGTACAGGATGAAGTTGGACATGCACAATTGTTATATTCTGCAGCAGAAACTTTAGGTAAAAGTAGAGAAGATATGCTGAACGATTTGATCAAGGGCAATAGTAAATACTCCAACGTTTTTAACTATCCAGCTTTAACATGGGCAGATTCAGCTGTAATTGCTTGGTTAATCGATGCTGGTGCAATTGTTAATCAATTAGCAAATTCAAAAGGTAGTTATGGCCCTTATGTGAGAGCTCTGGAGCGAATTTGTGCTGAGGAGTCTTTCCATCTAAAATATGGACACGATAATGTTGTGTTTTTAGCAACTGGAACACCAAAACAAAGAGAAATGGTACAGGAAGCATTGACTCGTTGGTGGCCTCCAATTATGCATTTCTTTGGTCCGTCCGATAAATTATCAGTTCATACAGAAGTATTAATGCGTTGGAAAGTAAAAATGGGTTCAAACGATGATATGCGTCAAACTTTCTTGGATATGTATGTGCCGAAAATTTGGGACCTTGGACTAACATTACCAGATCCAAATTTGAAGAAAAATGAGGAAACAGGTAAATGGGACTATACCGAGCCAGATTGGGATGAGTTTAAGCGCGTAATTAATGGAGATGGTCCATGTAACAAAGAACGCCTTGCTGTTCGTCGAATGGCCGAAGAGAAAGGTAGATGGGTTCGCCAGGCAATACTTAAGAAAGATTCACAATACGTAGCACCATTATCATAACACGTTGATATGAAAATTAAAAGTCTAGACCCCAGAATTACTCGAGCAAAGATTGATGAAAATACCCAAGAAGGTGTTTTGAACCCTATGGATCATTTCCAAACTTACGAGGTATTTGAGCAGAAAAAACGTGGTACACATCATTGTCATGTCGGTTCAGTACATGCACCTTCAGCAGAGATGGCTATCATCTTTGCGAAAGAACAGTACACTCGACGTGGTCAGTGTGTGAACCTTTGGGTAGTTAAAACCTCAGATGTTATGGTAACAGAATATTTAGATTCGGATATTTTCGAAACAACTGAAACAAAATCTTACAGAGACCCAAATTCCTATAAAGTAATGGATCGTATTAAAGCGTTTAAGGAGCGCCAGACAGAATTATAATGGAATTTACTGAAAAACATGTTTTAGGTTTAAAAGACCTATTGTATAGGATGTCTGATGACCTTTTAATTTTAGGTCATCGTAATTCTGAATGGACAGGTTTAGGGCCAATCTTAGAAGAGGATATTGCATTCTCTTCAATGGCACAAGATAAAATTGGACAATCATTGGCACTTTATCAAATCTTACAAGAATTAGGAGAAAATGAACCCGACGTAGTGGCCTTCATGCGTAATGCAGAGGCATTTCATTCTTGTAAAATGGTTGAATTACCAATAGGGGAATACGACTTTTCTCTTGTAAGACATTTCTATTTCGATCACCAAAGTGCTATTAGAATGGATATGTTGAAAGACACCGTTGTAGAGCCATTACAAATGGTAGCTCGCAAATTCAGAGGTGAAATAAAATATCATACAATGCACGCTGATACATGGATGAAAATATTAGGTGCAGGTAGTGCGAAAGGAAAAGAGAGAATGCAAAAAGCCATTCTGGAAAATGCTGGATTGGCATTAGGGATGTTTGAACTATCTGATTACGAGGTTGAATTATCAGAGTCTGGTATTTTTGCTGGAGAGCAGGCCTTAAAATCTACTTGGATTGAAACGGTTTCGCAAAAACTTGAATCATTCGGTTTTAATGTTCCAGATTGGGATACCGTTACCCCTGTTTATGGTGGTAGAAAAGGTGAGCATACTGCTGATCTACAACCTTTGTTAGACGAAATGACAGAAGTATTTAGAATTGATCCTGCTGCTGAATGGTAAGCGTCGATTCTATAAAATCAATTTTAGAAAATGTTATGGATCCTGAGATCCCCACTATTTCTATTGTGGATCTTGGGATTGTAACGGATATACAAGTATCTCCGGAGGAGGAGATTTTCGTGGAACTTACACCCACATTCTCAGGTTGTCCTGCGCTCAAAGTAATGGAGGAATTGGTATTAGAGGCCATCCGTAATGCGGGAATTGATAAAGTGAAAGTAGAAACAAGCTTTCGCAAACAATGGAATACCAACATGATTTCTGAGAAGGGGAGGCAAGCACTACTTAAACATGGTTTAGCCCCGCCAGAAAAACATGATGGTTATATAGAACTGGATGTGTTAAGCGATGTTGCTTGTCCTTTGTGTGGTAGTAGAAATACCACAATGCAAAGCCCTTTTGGTCCAACCCTTTGTAGGAGTATTCATTATTGTAAAAACTGCAGTAACGCCTTCGAAAGCTTTAAACCAGTAACCTGATTTACCTTTACAGGCTTATTGGTATTAAACCATATGAAATTTAGGTATTCTTTATTAGCGTTAATGCTAATTCCAATATTGACTCAGGCACAATAAAGAGTTGATACGTTAAACTATAAGTACAATGGGGTGATTACTCCTTCAAGTATTGAACGAGATGTTAATTACTTCTTTATTTTCTTCAAACGAAATAGTGAAATTGTAAAATCTCAAGAGTATAAAGAGTTTCTAAGTACTTTAAATTCTTTAAAAGGCGTAGTACCATTAGGGGAAGGTCAAATATATCAATTACCAAATTCCTTCTTTTGGGATTCAACTATTTTAAGTAATAACGAACGTAAGGAGTATTTAGATTTCTTCAAACAATCCAAATGGATTTGGTTTTTGAATCATCCTGTAATTTATTACCGTAATTCATTAAGAATTCCAATTGATAAAATAAATACTCGCATTCCGAATCATGTACCTATGAGCCCAGAGATAAGAGTAGAATTAAATCCGAACGATAAAATTGGAGATACACTTATTTCAAGGGTGAGTAAATATACATTGGGATTATGGTTTCAAAAAAGAGGTTTTCGTATACTCCGTGAAGAGAAAAACTTTCATTATTACTTACTTCCTGATGGGAAGATAGAATCAGAAAAAACAAGGCAGAGTATTAATTCACTTTCCAATGACCCACTAATTAAGTCATTATGGTTTGAAGTGTATTACCCTAATGAATTAGAGAGTTTCGAATAATACTTTTCGGCTTTTTCAAGATCCGCAGGTGTGTCTACGGCAGGACTTTCAAATTCAGTTAATCCAACAGAAATTTTATAACCGTTTTCTAACCAACGTAATTGTTCAAGCATTTCTACAAGCTCCAATTGAGAAGGTGCTAATTTTGTAATTTCCGCTAATACATCCTTCTTATAAGCGTACATACCTAAATGTCTAAAGTACGTATTCGTATGATGACTTCTATTAAACGGAATTACAGAACGACTAAAATAAAGGGCTTTATTATTCACATCGGTTACAATCTTAACCGTATTAGGATTTTCCAATAATTCATTTGTGCTAAGTGGCTTTTTCAAAGTAGCAATTTCCGTTTCAGCATTTTTGAATTGATCAATGAGTATATTAATCTGTTCTGCTTGTATGAATGGTTCATCGCCTTGGATGTTAACTATAATTTCCGTATCCCAGTTTAACTTTTCTACTGCTTCTTGGATACGGTCAGTACCACTGGGGCAATCGGTACTAGTCATTACAAATGGAATATCATACTCATCGCAAACAGCACTAATCCTTTCATCATCTGTAGCCACTACAGGACCAAAAGATGGATTACTTTTTTGTGCCGATCTATAAGTTTGCACAATCATAGGAACTCCGCCAATGAGAGCAAGTGGTTTGCCTGAAAATCGTTGGCTACCGTACCTTGCTGGAATAATTATTCCAAAACTGTAATTACTCATTGTCGAAAGCGTTTAATATTTTATTGTGAAGTGTATTGTTTTCATAAACACCACCAAAATTTCTAGAGCCAGGACCAAATGAAAATACAGGTACGGGAATACCGGTATGGTGTTCTGTAGAAAACTCACACTTTGGTTTGTGCCCTTTTTTGTCAAAATCAGTTAAGCTTAAACCACCGGTTTCATGATCTGCAGTAACAATTACTAAAGTTTCACCATTTATTTTAGCCCATCTTCCAACGGCCGCAATGGTGCTGTCAAAGTCAAGAGTTTCTGAAATTACATAATCAGCATCGTTGTTGTGTCCGCCCCAATCTATTTGACTTCCTTCTACCATTAAGAAAAATCCATTTTCATTTTTATTTAAATTTTTTATTGCGCAAAGCGTTGCATCCACTAAAAACGAACCTCTTCCTTCTGATTTTTTTGGAGGATGATTACTTGTATCGTAAAATACCACCATCTTCTCGGAATTCATTGAATTCAAATTACCGTTTGTATATAAATCTACGTTGTAGCCTAGGTCTATCAATTTAGATGTATCAAAATAGGGAAAACCTCCACCAATTGCGATGTCAATAAATCCAGAATAGAAATCATTAGCAATTGCTTTGTCCATGTATCGATTGGGCTGGTGAGCATAAAATGAGGCAGGTGTAGCATGTGTTAATCCACAAGTCGCCACTAGTCCGGTTGCTTTCCCTTTTACATGAAGCATTTCAGAAAGAGTGAATGAGGCGGTTGTATCGCTCTTTACCCCAATTGCTTTATTGTATGTTTTTTCGCCAATTGAGATTGCTGTTGCTCCAGCTCCAGAATCAGTAATAAAATCACTTGCAGATGATGTTTTACTTAAACCTACCACCTCAGCAAAATTAAATATTTGCAGATTGTCTTTTTGTGATGCTTGTGCCGCAGACCATTGAGCGAGACCTGTACCATCACCAATCATTAAAATTACATTCTTTACTTTTCGCGGTCCTGTAGAAGAAATTTTATCCAGATTCGTTGGAATTATTGGAACATCGTCTTCGGCAATTTCAACCAAAATATCTTGAGTGGATTCTGTTACCACAACAGAGTCAGAATTGTTTTGTGCAAAAAGATTTAAAGTTACTCCGAACAATAGGAAGGTAGAAAATATTTTTTCTGAGAATTTCATCACTACAAAAGTAACGCATTTGTAGCCCTCATTCTTTACCTCATGAATAAGATAAAGTAATTTAAGTGAGTATAATCATGGGTCTTTTCGATGAGGGATTGTATTTTTGCAACAAACAATCATTATGAACGGATTTTTTCAGGTACCCAAAGCTAAAAACGAACCTATTTATGACTATGCTCCAGGTTCGGTTGAAAGAGAAAAGTTACAAAAGGCCATTTCAAATTGGAGGTCTCAAGTAGTAAATATTCCAATGTTTATTGGTGGTAAAGAGGTTAGAACTGGAATAGTTCAACAAATTTTCCCTCCACATGATCTTTCACATAAAGTAGGTGAGTACCATATTGGAAATGCGGATCACGCACAACAAGCAATTGATGCCGCATTAGCAGCAAAAGAGTCTTGGGAATTGATGCCGTGGGAACAAAGAGCAGCGATATTCTTAAAAGCAGCTGATTTATTTGCTACCAAATACCGTTACGACATCAGTGCGGTTACTATGATAGGTCAAAGTAAAAATGCGTTTCAATCTGAAATTGATGCCGTATGCGAATTGGTGGATTTCTTAAGATTCAACGTTCAGTATATGACAGAAATTTACTCTGAACAACCATCAGAAAATAGTCCTGGAATATGGAATAGATTAGAATATCGTCCGCTTGAGGGATTCGTTTTTGCTGTTACACCATTTAATTTTACTGCCATATCAGGGAATCTTCCTGCTGCCGCTGCAATGATGGGAAATGTGGTTGTTTGGAAGCCAGCAGATACTCAAATTTACAGTGCTAATTTGTTGATGCGCGTATTTAAAGAGGCAGGTTTACCTGATGGCGTAATTAATCTTATTTATGGTGATGGACCAACAATTGGTGATGTGGTATTTAATCACAGAGACTTGACTGGATTGCATTTTACTGGAAGCACAAAGGTATTCCGTCATATGTGGAAGACCATTGGAATGAATATTGAAAAATATAGAAGTTACCCAAGAATAGTAGGAGAGACAGGCGGTAAGGATTTTGTATTAGCGCACTCATCAGCAGATGTTGAGGTAACTGCAACAGCATTAATGCGTGGAGCTTTTGAGTTCCAAGGACAAAAATGTTCAGCAGCTTCTAGAGCATATATCCCTGAGTCAATGTGGCCATCGGTAAAAGATATCTTAATTAAAGAGGTTGCTACAATGAAAATGGGTCCAACCGAAGATTTTGGAAACTTTATTAATGCCGTAATTGACGAAAGGGCATTTGACAAGATTAGCTCCTATATTGACCAAGCTAAGAAAGATGGCGTAGAAATACTTTGTGGTGGTGGATATGATAAATCAAACGGATATTTTATTGAACCAACCATAATTATGGCTGAAGATCCTAAGTATACAACCATGTGTGAAGAGATTTTTGGACCTGTTTTAACCATTCACGTTTATAAAGACGATCAGTGGGATGCAATTTTAGACTTAGTAGATTCAACCAGTGAATATGCATTAACAGGAGCCGTTCTTTCTCAAGACAGAGTGGCAATAACGCAGGCTACAACTCGTTTGAGAAACAGTGCTGGTAATTTTTACATTAATGATAAACCAACTGGTGCCGTTGTTGGTCAACAACCATTTGGTGGTGCTCGTGGAAGCGGAACTAATGATAAGGCAGGTGCTAAAGTGAATCTATTACGTTGGGTAAGTCAGCGTACGATTAAGGAAACTTTTAATCCTCCAACAGACTATCGCTATCCATTTTTAGGATAATTTTACATTTAAATCAGTTGAAAAGTCGGATTTAAAATCCGACTTTTTTTATGCTCATCTTTTACTTGAGATACTATTTTTTATATAATGGGATTGTCAAAGCGAACACTTTGATAACATAGCACTAACATATAGGATAAATGACTTATGCAATATTGCACGATGGAACAATGGTTGCCTTATCTTTTGTTTTTCATGTCGGCATATGCAGTAATTGCCAATGATTCTATTCAAACTTTAGGCACCTGGATGGTTTCTAATAAAAACGTAAAATGGTATTGGTTGGCCACATACGCTTCACTCGGATTAATATTAACCATTGGATTAGGGTGGATTATTAACAATGGAGATATCAGGTACGGAACGTAGGTATTGGTACTGTTAACCCTGATAAGAAAGAGTACGCATCACAAATACTGGCAACGTAGGTATAGGCACTTCGATTTCTAAGCTCATGTAGTGCTTGTTTCATATTCCCATTCCGTTCAAACTTAACTGACCAGATTTTATGAAAATGATGTTTGGGTTTCCATTGAAACTTTCAAATTCTTTCGGAGTATTTTTTATGTTTAGAAAGTTAAATGCTTCAGGGTATTTCTGATAGCGTTGCACAAACCAATTCCAAATTTAAGTAGAATATCACGGTTAAACTTTTTGATTTTTTTCCTTTCTTAGTAATTTAACACCATCAACATAGCCCGTGCTTTGTAGTTAGGGAATTTTCTTCGCTTGTTCTATCTTCGAACCATGAATTTCAAGAAAATTACCTATTGGAGTTTATTCATACTAATTTTAGGAACTACTGTGATTGCTTGTAGTAAAGATGAGGATAACTCAAATAATCAACTGAAAGAATGTGAAATCAATAAAACAGGTACATTCAATATTTATTTAAGCGGCAATTTAGGATTAGATCCCGTAGACGTATATCTCGATAATGAATGGGTTGATTCACTTATGGTATATGATTTAGCAAATAATAAAGAAGATGTGGTAAGTATTACTAAATCTGCCGGATCATATTCTATTGAACTCCGTGAATTGAGCAGAAATGGAGGTGCACAAGTAATCCAATGGGATACTACCATTAATGTTTGTGATAAATTGGAATTAAGTTATTTTAAAAAGCGTTAAACGAGTTTTAAGTTTTTCCTAAATCCAATTTATTTGGATATCCTGCTCAATATCTGGGTGAAGACTCTTTGAAACAGGACAAGTCTTCGCAATACGGAGCAGCCCTTCTCGTTGTCTTTCTGTTACCGTATCATCAACTTTGATTTTGATATCACTGATGATTTTGGATATTTTTCTTGGATTACTCTGCATTATTTTCGTTGTTTGAGCGTGTACTTCGCTAATTACAAATCCCTTTAAATTAGCATAAATACCCATTGTGGTAATGATACAAGTTGTTAAACTTAAGGCACATAAGTCTGTTGGAGAAAAAGCAGATCCCTTTCCCTGATTATCTGTCGGTGCATCTGTGAAAATTTCTGTTCCACTCTGCTCGTGAATATTGCTACACCTTAATTCTCCTAAGTAACTTGTTATGAATTTCCCCATGATTGATATTTATTTTTTCAAAACTACAATATAATGAATGATTACTCGTAAATTTGCACTGCAAATAACCATAGGTCTTAATTGTTATTTGCATGAAAGTATCTCCAAAAATTGTATTAGAAGGTTTAACGTTTGACGATGTACTCGTTATACCTCGCCATTCTCAAGTTCTTCCAAGAGATGTTAACACTTCAACACAGTTTACTAAGCATTTACGACTCAATATTCCTATAGTTTCCGCAGCTATGGATACCGTTACCGAGAGTCGTTTAGCAATAGCTATTGCTCGTGAAGGAGGTATTGGAATTATTCATAAAAATATGTCTATTGAAAAGCAGGCGTTGGAGGTGCGTAAAGTAAAGCGTTCGGAAAGCGGAATGATCATGGACCCAGTTACCTTAAATGCAGATGCGGCATTGTCTGAAGCCGTTAGGTTAATGAAGGAAAACAAAATTGGAGGTATTCCTGTGGTTAATGCCGAAAACCACTTAATTGGAATTATTACCAATAGAGACTTGCGTTTTGAAAAGGACTTAAATAAATCAGTTGGGGAAGTAATGACCCGTGAAAATTTAATAACCGCAAAGGAAGGTACTGATCTGAGAGGAGCACAAGATATCCTTGAGAAATATAAAATAGAAAAGCTTCCCATTGTTGGTGAAGATCAAAAATTGAAGGGATTAATTACTTTTAAGGATATCCAAAAAGTGAAAAACTATCCTAATGCGGTAAAAGATAACCACGGTAGATTACTAGTGGGAGCAGCAGTGGGAGTTACGCCAGATACAATGGAAAGAATTGATGCATTGGTAAAGGCTGGGGTTGACGTAGTTGCCGTAGATACTGCACATGGACATTCACAAGGAGTTATTGATCAGGTGCGTAGGGTAAAAAGTGCATATCCACATTTACAAGTTATTGCTGGAAACATTGCTACAGGCGAGGCCGCTAAGGCTTTAGCCGAAGCTGGAGCGGATGCAGTTAAAGTTGGAGTGGGGCCAGGATCGATTTGTACTACACGTGTAATTGCCGGTATAGGAATGCCTCAATTAACTGCTATTCTGGAAGCAACAGAAGCACTACAAGGTACTGGTGTTCCTGTAATTGCAGATGGTGGTATTAAATACAGTGGTGATATTGTAAAAGCCTTAGTTGCTGGTGCAAACACAATAATGGCCGGAGGTTTATTTGCTGGTACTGAAGAATCACCTGGAGATACAACATTCTTTGACGGAAGAAGAGTGAAGTCTTACAGAGGAATGGGTAGTATTGAAGCAATGAAAGACGGCTCAAAAGATCGTTATTTCCAAGATGCGGAGGATGAGGTTGCCAAGTTAGTTCCTGAGGGAATTGTTGGAAATGTACCTTACAAAGGTCATTTGTCTGAGGTTGTGTATCAACTTGTTGGTGGCATTAGAGCGGGTATGGGATATTGCGGTGCATCAAGCATGGATGAACTAAAAAAAACTGAATTTGTAAGAATAACCAGCAGTGGAATCCGTGAAAGTCATCCTCACGATATTTCTATTACTAGAGAAGCACCTAATTACAGTAGATAGGTAAAAACCAACCCTATTTTCTTTATTTTTGACCCATGAAATACGGTTCTAGAATTGGGTTAATCATACTTTCTCTACTATTAATTGTTGGAATAAACAGTTGTAGTTTTTTTAAAAAGAAAGAGCAAGTCCCTCAAATGAAGGAGCTTGTTGATGATGAAGTTGTTTTATCTGATGACATTGGGGATGATTTGGTAATTGCGATTCCTGAATTACCCAAATTAGAAACGTATAAATTTAGAGTTGCTTTCTACAACTGCGAGAACCTTTTTGATACTATAGATGGCCCGAATTTAGATGAAGAGTATCTTCCCAATAGTTGGAGGGAATGGAATTCTGAAAAGTACATAAGTAAACTAAAGAATTTAGCTCGAGTTATTGACTCAATTTCTCCAGATGTTATAGGGTTGTGTGAGGTAGAAAATAGAAAGGTACTTGAAGATCTAATTTCATACTCTAAGTGGCTTACAGATTCTTATGCAGAGATTTGCCATTTTGATTCACCAGATAAACGCGGAATAGATGTAGCATTAATTTATGCTCAAAGTTCTACCTATTATGGTGGTCGTGGTGTTAGCGGAAGTCTTGGGGAGAATGCAGCAATTGATACAATTGAAGTGGAGACAGGAAATCCCGAAAAACCAACAAGAAGTATATTAGCTGCACATTTAAATGCTTATCGTCCTTTTACTGTTTTCGTAAATCACTGGCCATCAAGAAGTGGTGGTGAGAAAAAATCTAGACCATTAAGAGCAAATGCAGCAGTAGCATTAAAAAACTATATTGATAATCATCCTGAAATTGATAGGTGGGTCGCGGTAGGAGACTTTAACGACAATCCTAATGATAGCAGTTTATACAATGTACTTGAGGCAAGAGATCAAAATTATAACGCCATTAACTTGGCATACATATACAGGCAAGCAAATCCAGATTTAGGTACAGGAAAGTACCGTGGTAACTGGGATATGTTCGATCAAATAATTGTAAGTAAGAAGTTTTATCATATTGGGCCACAGAATGAAATCCCTCAACTTCATGTGTTCAATAGAGATTGGCTTTTACAGTCTGGAGGTAAATACCAAGGTTATCCTTTGAGGACTTTTGGTGGAAAGAACTACCTTAACGGGTTTTCTGACCACCTTCCTGTATACGTAGATTTAGAAGTTTATTGATTCGTCTTTAAAGCCGCATTAACAAAAGCCACAAATAACGGATGCGGATTTTCTACTGTGCTCTTAAGCTCAGGGTGGAATTGTACACCAACAAACCAAGGGTGACTCTCAATTTCAACAATTTCAGCTAAGCCTGTTCTAGGATTGGTTCCTGTTATTCTCATTCCCGCTGTTTGAACCTGTTCTTTGAAAACATCGTTGAATTCATAACGATGTCTGTGTCTTTCTTTAATTTTTGTTTTCCCGTATGCTTTTGCCGCTTTTGATCCTTTTTCCAGTTCACAATCATAAGATCCAAGTCTCATTGTTCCGCCGTAGTTGGTGATCTTCTTTTGCTCTTCCATAAGATCAATTACCGGATTTTTTGTGTTTTCAGACATCTCAGAAGAATGTGCATCCGACAATCCAACAACATTGCGTGCAAATTCAATTACACAGCTTTGCATACCTAAACAAATACCAAAGAATGGGATATTGTTTTCCCTAGCAAAACGCACTGCATGTAATTTACCGTCAATACCTCTAGGACCAAATCCAGGAGCAACTAAAATACCTGCATAACCTTGTAATTTAGCGGTTGCATTTTCTTCATTAAGATACTCAGAATGTATGTAATCAACTTTTACATCACACTCGTTTGAAGCTCCTGCATGTATGAATGCCTCGTTAATTGATTTATAGGCATCGGGCAATTCAACGTATTTCCCTACCAAGACTATTCTAACTTCTGATTTTGGATGTTCTAAACGGAATAGGAATTCTGACCATTGTTTTAAGTCCGGTTCTGTAGCCGCTTTAAGTTTTAGTTTTGTAAGTACTACTTTATCCAACTTCTCTTTAAGCATTGCCATTGGCACTTCATAGATGGTAGATAAATCTATAGCCTCAATAACCGAGTTTAATTGAACATTACAGAATAATGCTAATTTACGTTTTATTTCAGCTCCAATAGGTTGCTCTGTTCTGCAAACAAGAACATCAGGGTGTATACCTAATTCAGACAAGCTTTTTACAGAGTGCTGCGTTGGTTTTGTTTTTAATTCACCAGCGGCGCGTAAATAGGGGACAAGCGTTAAATGAACAACGGCAGAATTAGATTCTCCCAGTTCCCAAATTAGTTGACGCATTGATTCAACGTATGGAAGAGACTCAATATCTCCAACGGTTCCTCCGATTTCAGTTATTACGATATCGTAATCTCCGGATTCACCAAGAATTAACATTCTGCGTTTTATTTCATCGGTAATATGAGGAATTACTTGTACGGTTTTCCCTAAATATTCACCCTTTCTTTCATTCTGAATAACCGTTTGATAAACTCTTCCGGTAGTGACATTATTGGACTGACTCGTGTGAACATTTAAAAATCTTTCATAGTGACCAAGGTCTAGATCTGTCTCGGCACCGTCTTCAGTAACATAACATTCTCCGTGTTCGTAAGGGTTAAGCGTTCCTGGATCGACATTAATATATGGGTCGAATTTTTGGATTGTTACACGATAACCTCGTGCCTGTAAGAGTTTTGCGAGAGACGCGGCGATAATGCCTTTTCCTAAAGATGAAGTAACTCCTCCCGTAACAAAAATGTATTTTACCTTAGTCATGAATGTAATGCTACGGGATACGAAATTAAGTATTAAGACCAAGCAAAAAGCAAGGCCTTGGAGTAGTTTTCAACAAAAAGAGAACAACCTAAATGGTATGTACCCAGCCAAATGGATCTTCAGATTTTTTTAGTTTCATATTATCCAAAAAGTCCTTTATTTCTGAGGATATATGTGTGTCTCCATTTGTTAAAACATCATAATATTCTCCATCTCTTCCAAATCCTTCAAGATTCATTAAAGTGGCAGCAGTTCCAGTAATAAACAATTCTTTTAAGTTCCCTTTTTGTTGCTCTTCAATCAACTCATCAACAGACAAAGGACGTTCATCTACGGTATAACCGAGATGTTTTAAACCAGTGATTACACTGTCTCTGGTGATACCTGCTAGCATCGTTCCAGTAAGGGAAGGTGTAACAATAGAATTATTAATTACTGCAAAGAAATTTGTAGTTCCAGTTTCTTCTACCCATTTATGCTCAATCGGGTCTGTCCATAAAATTTGGTCGTATCCTTCTTTTTGCGCTTCTCTTGTCGGATGAAGTGCAGACGCGTAATTACCAGAACATTTAGTGAATCCCACTCCGCCAGGAGCTGCTCTGCTGTATTCTTTTTCTACCTTAACTCTTAAGGCTTTATTGTAGTATGGTCCTACAGGGCAACAAAATATTGCAAAGGTGTATGTATCTGAAGGTTTAACACCAATATAATCATCCGTAGCAAACATGTATGGGCGAATATATAAGGCACCGCCTTCTATTCTTGGAACCCATTGGCGATCGAGGTTTAACAAAGTTTCTAAAGCATTCATAAAGTCTTCCTCTGGAAATGATGGCATCGCCATTCTATGTGCAGAACGATTAAGTCGTTTTGCATTTTCCATGGGTCTGAAAGTTGTTATGTCATGATCATTTTCTAATGAGGCATAGGCTTTCATTCCTTCAAAAATTGATTGACCATAGTGAATAGAGCTAGTAGCTGGACTCATAGAAAGGTTACCATAGGGTACAATTCTTGCGTTTTGCCATTCTCCATCTCTATAGTCACACAGAAACATATGATCTGTAAATAATTTTCCAAAACCTATGTTCTGAGGATCAAATTCAGAAATTCTACTCACTTTTGCTTTTTCAATCGTAATTTCGAGACTCATATCCCAAATTTAACGATAAATTATAACCTATGAGCCAAGAAAAACTGATTGTGGATAATACAAGTGAACTTCAAAAGTTATACTCCAAGGGATTATATTATATCCCTGATGAGTATGCAAATGAGCAGTCCGTAAAAAATGATCATCCGCAACAAGTAGAAGTTCAAACAAAATCTGTTGTAGATAATGAAATTAAAGAGGTTGAATTGGGGGTTAAAAGAGTATTAAACATAGTTTTTGAGGATACTGATTTTGATTATTCAGCCGTTGTAAGTAATAGTATGAAATCACTTGGTTTTGAGGGGGATTTTGAAGTGGTTTCACTTGAAATGCTTAATGATAAACTTAAGCGTTCAACAAATTTAATAAGCCAAAGTGAATTTCTAGTATTTTGGGGAAATCAATCGAAGAACATAGAAGTAGGGAAATTACCACAGCTAAAACTTAAAAGACTCAATATCGATATGCCTTCAATCTTAGTTTCTTCTAAAGAAAATAAATTAAAGAATTGGACGGCATTGAAGACCTTTTTTGGTCAATAATTGACACTATTTAGTCTGCTGTCTTTTACTCGTTGCAATAGAATCCAGCTTATCAAAAAGAAAAATATTAAAGCAAATACGGAATTTTGCATTCCCTTCTCCGGTGAATGCTCCTCTACAAAGGCAAAAATGAATAATCCAATCACCATTGCAATTTTTTCGGTGATATCATAAAAACTAAAGAAAGAAGCGGTGTCTTCCGTATCCATGGGGATGAGTTTAGAATAGGTACTTCGGCTCATACTTTGAATCCCACCCATTACTGCGCCTACGAAGAAACCCAAGACATAAAAACCTTCCTCCGATTTGTATTCGGCATCAAACCATGCGCCAATGCAAATGAACATCCAAGAAAGCAGGGCTAATCCCAGAGAGAATTTATTTCCCTTTTTCTTTGAAATCCATGAGAATAAATAGCTTCCTCCAATACCTACAAATTGAATGGTCAGTATTACAGGGATAAGCTTTCCCGCGGGCATATTTAAAAGTTTTGCTCCAAAGTAAGCGGCAACTAACATTATCGTTTGAACCCCCATCGAAAGAAATAAAAAGGCCCTCAAAAAGCCCAATAATGAGGAACTTTGTTTTACCATTTTCCAAACTTTTTGAAGCTCATGGAAACCGCTCCAAATATTTCCCTCACTTTTATTTACAGCTTTATTTACCTTGATTTTAGAAAAGAATATTTGAGCAAAGCTGATCCACCAAATACCAACAGATAAAAAGCAAATTCTAGTAGCCAAACCCGTATCTATGCCTAAGGTTGGTGCAATTCCTTGAATGAAAACTAAACACAATATCAGTAGTAAGCTACTTCCGATATATCCCATTGCATAGCCTTTCGCACTAACCTTATCCATGTTTTGTGCATCAGTAATTTCAGGTAAATATGAATTGTAAAATACAAGGCTACTCCAAAAACCAAGACTTGCAATAAATATTCCTATCAAACCATAGTTCAATGTAATTGGGTTTGAGTCTAGAAAGAATAGTCCAACACAGCCAGTGGCTCCCAAATAACAGAAAAATTGTAAAAAACGTTTCTTTAGCCCTTTACTATCGGCAATTCCAGATAATAATGGACTTGTGAAACAAATAATTAGGAATGAAAATGCTAATACGTAATTACTTATTACAGTATTCTTGAACTGCATTCCGAGGAACATAACATGGTCGTCTATGATATTGCCTAGCGAATCTTTTTTTGTAGTTACTGCCGTATAGTAAACCGGAAATATTGCGGAAGAAATTACTAAAGGATATACGCTATTTGCCCAATCATAAAATGTCCAACTTTTAATAAGTTTGGGGTCATTCCTGTTCATGGTTTGCAAGATACAATTATCCTACAAACTAGGAATAAACAATTAATTAACTTGCGTATTTCAAATTCTGAATTGCATCCCATTCTTCACGGGCCATTTTTTCAGAAATCTTAATTTTTTTATTCTTTTTGGGGTCCGAAGGAATTTCGTACATGAAACGTTTAAAAATAGACTCACATATACCTCTTAATCCTCTAGCACCTAATTTGTTTTCGTATGCTAAGTCTACAATAAATTCTATAGCTTCATCATCAATTTGTAAACTTACACCATCCATTTCAAACATTTTCTGATATTGCTTCAGCAATGCATTCTTAGGTTGGGTTAATATACTTCTTAACGCTTCCTTGTCTAAGGGGTTTAGTGCAGTTAAAATGGGAATTCTACCAATAATTTCAGGTATTAGACCAAAAGATTTTAGATCTTGTGGATTTACTTGAGATAATAGTTTATTTTGATCGATTTCACGATGTTCTTGTCTCTTAAAACCTAGAGATTGTTTTTGAACTCTTCTTCCAATAATTTTCTCAATTCCATCAAAAGCACCACCACAAATAAATAGAATATTTGAGGTATCTACTTTAATATATTTTTGGTCAGGATGTTTTCGACCACCTTCTGGAGCCACATTTGCAATCGTTCCTTCTAAAATTTTTAGTAATGCTTGTTGAACACCCTCACCACTAACATCTCTTGTAATTGAAGGATTGTCCGATTTACGGCTAATTTTGTCAATCTCATCTAAATAGATAATTCCGCGTTCTGCCAATTCCGACTTATAATTGGAAACCTGCAAAAGGCGCGATAAGATACTTTCAACATCTTCACCTACATATCCAGCCTCGGTTAGCACTGTTGCATCGGCTATGGTAAAAGGTACATTTAGGTATTTGGCAAGAGTCTTTGCGAGTAATGTTTTTCCCGTTCCGGTTTCTCCGATCAGTAAAACATTGCTTTTTTCAATTTCTACATCATCGGCTAAGTTTTTGTAACGAATTCTTTTGTAGTGATTGTAAACTGCAATTGAAAGTGTTTTTTTAGCATTTTCCTGACCAACAACGTACTCATCCAAATGTTTCTTTATTTCCATTGGAGTGGGTAATTGCTGAGTTTCATCAGTCTCTAAAATATCTTTAGAAGGATTCTCTTCAAATTGAGGAGCAACACCTAATTCTTTGGTTACAATTTTAAATGCTTGTTCTACACATTGTTCACAAATGTTACCCTCCAATCCAGAGATTAGCATTGTAGCTTCTTCCTTCTTGCGTCCGCAAAATGAACAACTTCGATTCTTCTCAGCCATTTTGGTTATTTTCTACGACCCAATACTTCGTCAATCATACCGTATTCTTTCGCTTCATCAGCGGTCATCCAGTAATCTCTGTCGCTATCCTTTTCTATTCTATCATATGGTTGACCCGTGTGGTCTGAAAGAATATCATATAGTTCTTTTTTCAATTTAGAAATCTCTTTGTAGGTGATTTCTATATCTGATGCTTGACCTTGAGCGCCACCTAATGGCTGGTGAATCATAATACGACTATGGGGTAGGGCAGTTCTTTTACCCTTTTCTCCGGCAGACATCAATACTGCCGCCATGCTAGCTGCCATTCCTGTACAAATGGTGGCAACATCAGATCCAATGTATTGCATAGTGTCGTAAATAGCTAGACCTGCATATACCGAACCACCTGGGCTGTTTACATAAATTTGAATATCTCTGTTTGGATTTGCGCTTTCTAAGAATAGTAATTGACCCATAATGATATTCGCAACATCATCATAGATAGGAACTCCTAAGAATATGATACGATCCATCATTAATCGAGAAAAGATATCCATAGCAACAGCATTCATCTGTCTTTCCTCGATAATATTTGGGGTTAAATTATAAATCCCTTTTGCTTCTGCAGTGAGCTTTACATATTCATCTACATAAAGGCTATTTATACCCAAATGCTTGGTTGCGTATTTTTTAAATTCTTTTCCGTAGTCCATATTATCTTAACTAAACAAATATAATCGAAAAATGATTATTCGCCGTGTTGTTCTTTATGCTTATTTACGTGTTTAAAATAATTTTCAACGTTGGTTTTCTTTTCTTTTACGCTGATTATATCTCTTACTTTATCATATGCTTTGCGGTAAATAACACGATCGTTCATTTGTCCAATAAACTCTTGGTCTTGTAAACGTTTCATTACTGTTTCTTGCAAGAACTCATCTTCAGCACTGATGTTCATTCCGTATTGACGATACATGGCCGCAAAATAAGTTTTTGCCTCACCTACAATTTCTTCTGATTCAGCTTTTATCTCAAACTGAGCCGAAATTTTATCGATAATTAATCTACGTTTTAGAGCTTCTTTTTCCTGCTCATATTTCTCGTCGATATTCTCAGGAGTGTAATCTTGCTGTTTGGTTTCAGTTAACCAACGCTTTAAAAACTCATCTGGTAAATTGAAATCATGCTTTTGCATGATAAGATGACCAATTTCATGATCTAACCACAGAGAGGCCTCGTTTTCATAATATTTCTCAAGATTAGCTTTTACTCTCTCTCTGTATTCTTTTTCATCTTTAGGAGGATTTTCTGGGAAAGTGCGCTTGAAATAATCTTCATTTATTTCAGGAAGAACTCTAGTTTTTACCTCAGTAACTTTTAGAGAAAATTTATCTGAGAGATCTTGAATTCCCTCTTTTGGAAGTCCTAAGGCATTTGAAAGAACAGATTCATTGTTATTCAAAAGCTGCTTAACATCACACGTAGTTTCAAAATCCTTCTTTATACCCACAAATACCTTCTTAAGTTTCTTATCTTCAATCATTGAAGGGACAAAGCTTAATGGCTTGTCAGCTAGTCCTCCCTCCAAAGGATTACCGTCTTCACCTAACTCAGTTGCATTGGCATAAACAATAGACTCTTCGTCCGATGTTTCTGCATCTTGCATTTCACCATGTGATTTGCGTGCGTAGTCAATATCCTCATCTACTTCTTTATCACCAACCTCAATTTTAAATAGTCCAAGTTTATCTTTCTCAGAAATATTTAGTTCGAAACTAGGAGCCATCCCTAAATCGAAAGCAAAACGAAATTCTTCGTCGTTTTCAATATCTAGTTTAGACTCTACTTTTGCACTAGTAATAGGATAACCCAGTATATCTAAGTTTTCCTCTTTGATATAATCGTTAAGTTTATCAGAAGCAATTCGTTGGATTTCTTCCGCTAAAACTGACTGGCCATACATTTTTTTTATCATTCCCATCGGTGCTTTTCCAGGACGGAAACCTTTTATGGCTGCAGTTTTTTGAATTTTCTTCATTTGTTTTTCTACGGCCTCGTTGTAGTCGTCTTTTACTAAGTCGATAATTACACTCGCCTCTAATTCGTTTTGTTTTTCTAGTTGAATATTCACGATTTCAAAAATTTAAGCAAACAAAAAATGGAACTCGGAGTTCCATTTTTGAATTTGTGCACGTGGAGGGAGTCGAACCCCCACGCCTCGCGGCGCTAGATCCTAAGTCTAGTGCGTCTACCAATTTCGCCACACGTGCAAATCCCTAACGGGGTTGCAAAATTAAGATATTTTCTTAAAACTTCGATTTATTTTTACTTATTTGTTTCAAAAATCCCGAAACTGTAAGCGAACTTACGTTTTGATTTAAGTTGTACTGTGATATTTACTTTTTCGTCAGTAGGAAATTTCATTGGATCAAATGATTGAATATCGGGAGAAATTACCAAAGTAGAGAATGCTACCATTGGGGCCTTTTCTATCGAAATCTTTAAAGGGATAGTTTTCCCTTTGCTTGTTTTTACGCTAACTTTTGCGCCAGATAAATCTCCAGAAGTAGAAAAACTCCATTTGTCCGTTGTTAACATTCTTGGGCAATATCCTGAAGGAGGCCACGCTATAAAGTTGTTGTTGTAATATGTGCTATCTGTTAATGAATCACTGGGTTGTACCATCCAAAAAACACTATTGTTTTCAGATGCTCCATAACCATATTCATGAGTGTTAGGTGCAAGAATATATTGACGGTTATAAAGTTCCTCACTTTTTCCATCTGTGAATAAAACGGTGGCTGCAATACTTGGATTATTTTCTTTAATTGCTTGTGAAAATTTAGAAGCTTCGTACGCATCATTAGAAAAACACAGATGTGTTTCTGGAGTTGCTTTTCTTGTAAATACGCCCACTGGTGAATACATCACAGATGCCTCTTGACATTTTCTTGTTATGTCTTTATTTATTCTTACAAGATTCTGCACTCCCGCGTTCTGCCTGAAATAGTTGATTCTTTCAGTTATTTTAAAATGTGTTGAATCCGGAATTATACCAACACTGCAGTTTTGAGAAGACCCATTCCAACCTGTAAACGGGATTTTTTTACCTCTCACTACTTCACTCCCAATGGATGTATTTTTATACCTGACTTCGAAATCTTTAATAGCCAGACTTTTTTGCAACCCATCAATGTTATTGTTTTTAGGGAACTCTAGTTTTAAACTATTGAAAAAATCTAGTGCAACTTTAATGTTCCCGTAACTGATAAACGAATCTATAGCTCTTTGGTATAAAAGTTCTTTATCAGAGGCCAATTCGAATTTCTTTTTTGGATATTGTTTTAACAAATCTTTGTTCCATCCTAGAATATAATCCCAATGTTTGTATTGAATTGTTCCGTTAACCCATTTTTTATAAACTTTGTATCGTAGTAATTGGATTTTTTCATTTTTTGGATACAGATTAACAGCATCATTTATTAAGGCGAAATACAACATCCCTTTTAAGTAGTTTGGAGGATTGTTTAAGAGTGTATCGGCATGATATTCGTTGAAAGTTGTATTGTATTTTGCTTTATACCATTCTTTAAAATAATAAACCATACCAGAATGATTATTTAACTTCTGAAAGAGATTCAGAGCTTGTTGAACAAAAACTTTTCTATTATCAATTAAAAAAGCATCTTCATCAGTATTCATAGATTTGTTTGCTAATTGCTTTTGTTTAGTAGCGTAAAACCCTGAATCAATTAATTTAGCTGTTTGAATGTCATTCCTCCCAAAAGTATAATCCAAGGCTTTGATGTAGAATTCATTAGTGGAATTAAGGAAAAGCTTATTATTAGGTTCAAATTGAAGTCCAGCTTCGCACCAATTTAGTATAGTGCTACTATTTCCAAAATTTGTTTTAATTTTCTCAATTTTAAATGTTATTACCTCAACGGCCTGTTTTTGAAGAATTAAATCTTCCGGGAAAACATCAAGACCTAACCTAATGTAGGTTAAAGCTGAATCATCTTCATTTATAGAACTATAAAATTTCCCAAGTTCGTAAAAAACGGGTTGAATATATAATTCAGGCTGTACAGAATCTAATTTACATTTATGAATTAATTCTGCAGATTCTTTAAGAATAGTGCCACCTCTACCTTTATCTTTTTGTAAACGAGATTGCCATAAATCTAATCCTAAATAAATTTTTGAAATGGTGTCATTTGCAATTTCCACGCATGGTTCAAGTATATTCTGTGATTTACTGAATTGATTACGACGGTATAATTCCAAACCTTCAACTCGGTATGCTTTTGCTATCAACTTTGCAATGAATGCATATTCGTTTTTAAATTGCCCATCTTCATCTTTAGAGACAGCCGTACTAAAACTTTTAAAGGCCTTTACATAGCCTTTTAATTGACGTTTTAAATCTTCCTCTTCATTTGCTTTTAGCAAATCAGCCCATGCTTGTAAATAATAGAGTTGATAAATTTTTCTATCCTTGCTTAGTCCCTTCTTTATCTTCTTTTCTGCTTTTTTGAAATTTCCTTTTTCAAGGGCTTCAGTAGCATCCATAACACTCACGTGCTGAGCGCGAACGCTCAACGCCGTAATGATCATCAAACAAATAATTAAAAGTTTTTTAGTCATATAAACATTACAATTTTAAGGGATGTAAAACGTTCCCCCAAGATAAAACGAAAATTTAATTTAAGACTACCAAAATTTTAGTAGAGAAATCAACGTAATAAATGAAATTCTCGATAGAGGACCTTCCTGAAATTATCGTTTCCCATTAACTCTATTAAACAAACATAAGTTCCTTCGGTGCAGGGCTCTCCATTGGCAGTGCCGTCCCAACCATCATTTAGATTGTCTGTTTCAAAAAGCTTTTCGCCCCATCTATTATATATTTTCATATTCATGGACTTAAATCCTTCTAAATAAGGTTGATAAAGGTCGTTGGGTGCTGCGTCATTTGGAGTGAAGGCGGTTGGTAAATATACAACTGGTGGACAACTATCAATCAATAATATTTTATCCGTTGCGGTGCATCCATCGGGGCTGGTAACCACTACGGAATATTCACCAGCAAAATTTGCCGTTATTGTAGATGTTGATTCTCCGAAAGGATTCCACAAATATGTATTGGAAGTATTGTTTCCAGCAGAGATATTTAATGATATGTTTCTACAAACAAATTTATCAGGACCTAAATCAACAATTGGTACAACACCTTTCTTTATTGTTATTTGTTCTTCGTAATTCTTACAAATGTTGGTTATTTTAATCCTGTATGTGCCTTCTTTTGTTATGTTTAATGTTTGTAAAGTGTCTGCGGGAGAAAGGGTTACATCGGGGCTACTCCATAAATAGGAATTATGGCGACTGTTATTTTGCGCATCTAGGGTTAGGTAAATTGAATTAGTACAAATCGTTGTATCCTGAAATCCAGGAGAGCTAATATCTCCAGTAATTACTTCCACGTATACATCGCCTGTATCTTTAGCTCCACTTTGAAAGGTTGAAATACAAGTAGCTTTAAATAATCCAGTATTGTTGTATTGTACGGAAGGTTCACGTAATGTAGATGTTGCGGGTGTCCCACCTTCAAACGTCCAAGCCCAAGCCACACTAGGCTCAGAACCTCCCGTGTTAAATTCTCTATAATTAATTGTACCACCCACACAAATTACTAATGATGCAGTTTGTGCAATTATGGTATTGAAAACCAATAAGCTAAGAAGTGCCAATAATGTATTTTTTACTTTGCGCTTCATGTATTGCAAAAATACAAGTTAACCGTTGATTATCAAAAGATCTTTCCGTGTTGTTACATTCTTCTATTTGCAAGTAGTATAGGGCTTTGTCCATCGAATGGGTTCCCTGATCTTCCTAAACTTTTCACATCCATACTGCTAGCTCTTTTAACCGCGTGGTCGCCGTAACGATTTCGGATTTTATCCATAGCCTCGTATAGATTAACAAGTTCTTCTGTATCTTCAAATAGGTTGATTTGCATTCCTCCACTTACTAGGTGTGATAGCCTTACTCCAACAAGACGAATGAGCTGCCTTCTTTGAAAAAGCTTTTCAAAAAGTTCAAGTGTATACTTTATAATTACATGGTCTGCACTTGTGTATGGGATTTTGGTTTGTGTAGAGTAGGTGTTGAAATCTGTGTATCGAATTTTTACAGTAATACAAGAACAGAGTTTGTCACCTTTTCTTAATTGATAGGCAAGATTTTCAGCCATGGCTCTCAATAATTCTCGTAACTTAATTACATCTATAGTATCGTTTTCAAACGTCCGCTCTGTGCTGATACTTTTTCTTTCTTGATAGGGGATAACTGGCCTTTCATCAATGCCTTGGGCTTTTTGCCAAAGATCCACTCCAGGTTTTTGCAAGGTTCGATACATGAGTTCTCTAGGCATATCCTGAAGTGTTTTTATGTATCGTATGCCAAGTTGATGAAGTGTTTTGTAAGTTTCATTTCCTACGCCAGGAATTTTTTTAATAGAAAGGGGAGCGAGGAAGAGTTTTTCTGTTCCCAGATCAATTTTCCGCTGTCCGGCTGGCTTTGCAGTACCGGTGGCTACTTTTGATACGGTTTTATTAGAGGAAAGGCCAAAGCTTATAGGTAGGCCGGTTTCTTTTTCTATCCTTTGTTTCAACTCATTCGCTATTTTCCAAGTACCAAAAAATCGATCCATCCCGCTTAGGTCAATGTAAAATTCATCGATGCTACTCTTTTCATAAAGGGGAACAGATTCGGCAATAATATCGGTTACAATGTGTGAGTATTGGCTGTAGAGTTGGGAGTCGCCTCTTATGAATACCGCATCAGGGCAGAGTTGTCGAGCTTGTTTCATGGGCATTGCGCTATGAATACCAAATTTTCTAGCTTCATAGCTGCAACTTGCCACAACTCCTCTGTCGCTTTGTCCGCCAATGATAACAGGTTTGTTGTTAAATGCCGAGTTTCTTAGTCGTTCTACACTCACAAAAAATGAATCTAAATCCATGTGTGATATTTGTCTTTCTTTCAATTTGATAAAAATATTAACAATATTTTGTCAATAATATAGGTATTTATTTTGATTTGAGGTGTTGGTTTTTGCAGTTAGGTGCTGGCCAACGCCTGAATTATTTTGGAATCTGTAATAATAAGTAAAATCTGAACTAGAGATTGCTTGTCCGCGACAGTCTCTAAATACATCAATATATATTACATATTTAAGATTGCCCAAATAGTTGTACGTAATGTCGCAGCCGCTAACATGACTTGCGAATGTGGTTTTACCCCCCCCCCCGAAAAAAGTAAGTAAAATGACTGGGATTATCTTTTTCATAATTTATTAGGACTATCCTATAAACTTTTGACACTAAAATTGTTTGTATTGTTGTACCGAATAATTTTGCGAAGTGATTTTGAATAAATCCAATATTATCATAATTTATGACGGAGATTGCAATCTTTGCAACTTTTGGGTTAATAAGTTGAAAAGGAATAAGAATACTGCTGCATTTCATTTTTCTCCGATATCAGAGATTACAACTGAACAAAAGACATTAATTCAGCTTAATAAATATTTACAAATTCCAGATTCAATAATTCTGATTGAATATGATAAGATTTTTGTAGAATCCATGGCAATATTGAAAATATCAAGTTATTTAGGTGGTTGGTATACAATTCTATCATTGGGATATATAATTCCCAAATATTTACGAGATAGGTTATATCGGTTTATTGCAAGAAATAGATACAGGTGGTTTGGTAGGTCATCATGCGATCATTAATTGGGGCTTTTTTGCTTCTAGGAGCTGGCTTTTTTGGTGCTAGGCGCTGGCTACTGGGAGCTAGACTTTTAAAGACTAATTCTTCAAATAAAATTACCTCTAAACCCGATCTCTAAACGGCGAAGCACTAACCCGCTAGCAGCTAGCACCCAGTA
>Ga0222713_10001165_pt1 | contig 30069 bp, 24 predicted proteins | sample C33_649DmetaG_FD_165061 | JGI IMG/M metagenome (GOLD analysis project Ga0222713, IMG submission 165061) | Estuarine water microbial communities from San Francisco Bay, California, United States - C33_649D | ecosystem: Environmental > Aquatic > Marine > Unclassified | place: USA: California... | reverse complement strand
AAAGAAGGAAGGCACCGCAAGATCAAGACAAGGAAGAGATTTTTAACCTAGAGCGGCAAATCGCCTCATTAAGGGCGGCAAAGGAAGGATTGTCTCGGGAATTTAAGGAGCTTCAAACTAAGAAATCGGCCCTCTTTAAAGATATGAAGGCTACAAGAGCTGAGAGAATCGACAAGATCGAGAGCAATAAGGAAACTTTCTCCGGACTTGTTCAAAAGATACTAAGAGATCCCGAATTTTTTGAGAATGAAGGTAAAGAGCTAGAAAAGATGAGACTTGCCGTACTAAAGGAAAAAGAGCGGCTATCCCAATATCACAAGTATGATGATGGTATGGTAGATCAACCTATGCTAAACTGCGACACAGTAATTATTAAAGGACAAGAAGATGAAAAAGAATAAGGCGATCATAACGGGCTTGAGCGGACAAGACGGCTCACACCTTGCTGACTTCTTACTTTCCCAGAATTATGAGGTGGTGGGAATAACTAGACGTACTTCTACGGACAATACCTCCAGAATTTCACACCTAAAGGAAAATCCTAACCTTGTAATTGAATCTGGTGATATTACAGATTATTCCAGTATTGTAAGAATTCTACAAAAGCATTCTGATGCGACAGAGTTTTATAACTTAGCCGCTCAGTCTCATGTGGGAGATTCATTTAAGCAACCCGGATTGACTTGGGATATTACTGGGAAGGGCTGTCTGAATATCTTACAGGCTATAGTCGACTTGTCCCTACAGGATAAGATTAGGTTCTATCAGGCCAGTAGCAGCGAGATGTTTGGCTCGTCTTACGACGAAAAAGATGGGGTTAAGTATCAGGACGAGAATACGAAGTTCCTTCCTCAAAGTCCATACGCAATAAGCAAGTGTGCCGCCCATTATGCGGTAAGACTCTATCGGGAAGCCTATGGGTTGCATGGAAGCTGCGGAATTCTATTTAATCACGAAGGAGAAAGAAGGGGAGAAAATTTCGTTACTCGTAAAATCACAAAGTGGATTGGAGAATATCTCAAGTGGTTTGATGGGTGTGAATTTGGAACTAGGGGAATCTTCTTACCGGAAGATAATGATTTTGTTACGGCTCATGGGAAGCCTCTTACCAAGCCAGAGTTTCCAAAACTCCGACTAGGAAATCTAGACGCTTATAGAGATTGGGGATATGCCGGAGATTACGTCAAGGCTATGCACCTTATGCTCCAACAGGATAAGCCAGACGACTATGTAGTATGTACTGGAGAAACTCATACTATCCGAGAATTCCTAGATGTGGCTTTCTCTTTTATAGGAATATCTGACTGGTCAGAATATGTTGTAATTGACCCCCAATTTTACCGTCCCGCCGAAGTTGATTATCTAAGGGGAGATTCAAGTAAAGTAAGAAAGCTAGGATGGAAGCCAGAAACATCATTCAAGAAACTTGTTCGAATGATGGTCGAGCATGATATTGGAGCAAAGATATCACCAGTAAATCAACTCAAAAGCATACTGGGAGATCAAAAAATAGAGATGGTTTTGAGTAACTTAAATGAGTAAAAGAAACTATGAAGATCCCGTCTATAAAGACGCCCGCAAGAAGACTCTCAGGAGAGATAAGTATAAGTGTCAAATGCCCGGATGTAATTGTCGAAAAAGACTAAATGTGCATCACATTTTCCCTTGGAGTACAGCTTCTGCACTTAGGTACGAGGTTGGAAATTTAATAACTCTTTGTAAATCATGTCATGATTCAATCCGCCTAAAAGAACATCTCTATGTTTCCCTTTTCCTTGAAATAATAAGCGAGAAAAAATGAAGATAATCCGAGACACAAGGGAGAGGAATGGTTGGAACTTCTTCTTTCATGGAGCTAAGTTTGTTAGCGAGAAACTGGATGTGGGTGATTATACCACGGACATCCTGAGAGATATTGTTACTATTGAGCGTAAAGCCTCCGTAGTCGAAATAGCTAATAATCTAGGAAAAAAGGAAGCAAAGGCCAGATTTCATCGAGAATTTGAGAGGGCCAAGACTTTGGAGAAAATCTATATCGTATGTGAGTTTTCAGAGTCTGATGTTTATTCTTTTCCAAAAGGGGCGGGACTTCGACCAAAGCAGTTAGCAAGCATACGAATGAATGGTGGATATTTACATAAGCTCTTAGAAGAGATTGAGACAATGTATCCCAATGTAGAGCTTGTATTTTGTGATAATCGTGAAAGTGCCGAAGATTTTACCTATGAAACCTTAAGAGAGTGGGAGTCGAAATATGTCTAGAGGCCCGAACAAATTAGACCTTCTTGATATGATCCATCATTATGATGTTGATCCAAAAAGCCGCACCATATATGTTCATTCTTCATTAGAGCCAGAAGAGGCTGGAGTTGACTTCAGAATGGCATCTTCTTTCATTAAAAATCTCGATCATCTAAATTCTGTGTCTTCGACAGATATTACCGTTAAGATGTTCTCCTTTGGGGGAGATTGGAATTATGGGATGGCGATGTATGATGCGATTAAAGCCTCAAACTCCCCCATCAATTTTATCTCCTATGCCCACTCACGTTCAATGAGTTCGATTATCCCACAGGCGGCGACGTATAGACGGATCAATCGACATTGTGACTTCATGGTTCATTACGGAACCTATTCAGATAGTGGTGATTTTAGACAGGTGATGAACGGAGTTAAATTTTATGAGAAGTCTAATGCGGTCATGCTTGATATTTACGCGGCGAGATGCTGCAAAGGAAAATTTGCAAAAGAAAAGAAAATGGATATGGCAAAAATGCATGAATTTATCAAGGGTAAAATAGAGGAATTAACAGACTGGTGGATGACGGCTGATGAGGCTGTTTATTATGGTTTTATGGATGAGGTAGTATAAGTGGCCAAGAAAAAGCTTTCTGAGGAGATTAGGCGGCAACTAGATGATGAGTGGCTTAATCTAAATCCAAATACTCCAATTATAAATCCCTTTGAGCGTCTCAAAACAGAAGATCCGGAGGAGTTCTATAAGAGGTTGACATGTCTCTTCTTAAATCCTGATTACATATATTTTGTATGTAAGCATGTATTGAATGTTGAGCTTCTGCCTATGCAAGCTTTAATACTTCAGGAAATGTGGCAGAGAAAATTCCCTATGCTTGTAGCCACAAGAGGATTTGGGAAAACCTGGATGACATCTTTGTATTGTCTTTTACGTGCCTTATTAATGCCGGGAAGAAAGATCGTGGTGGTTGGAGCGGCGTTTCGTCAGAGTAAATTCTTGCATGAGTATATGAGTAATATCTGGAAGAACGCTCCTGTCTTAAGAGATATGTGCTCTGCGGATAGCGGGCCTAGAGCAAGCGTAGATATGTGCAGAATGATTGTTGGGGCTAGTACGGTTACTTCAATTCCTGTAGGCGATGGTCAAAAAATCCGTGGACTTAGAGCTAACGATATCGTGGCGGACGAGTTTGGGAGCCATAGTCGTGAAATTTTTGAAAATGTTATTGCCGGTTTTGCCGCAGTGTCAGCCAACCCAGTTGAAAATGTAAAGAATTTCGCAAGACAGAGGGCTGCGGAGAGACTAGGGATAGACCTTAATGAATATGATGAGAGAACGACAGCGGATACTAGCAACCAAATCATTCTATCGGGGACGGCATATTATGACTTCAACCATTTTGCGGAGTACTGGAAAAAGTGGAGAAGTATTATTCTAACCGGAGGCGATGAAAAGCTTTTATCGACCAATGTGTTTAACGGGGAGCCTGTACCAGAATCGTTCAACTGGAAAGACTACTCAATTATAAGAATCCCAGTAGATCTAGCTCCACGTAAATTCATGGACGAAGGACAAGTCGCCCGCTCCAAGGCGACCGTACATAATGGAATTTATTTGATGGAATTTGCAGCATGTGAAAAGGGTGATACAGAAATTGTTACCAGTAAAGGACTAAAGGCAATTATCGATGTCGAAGTTGGGGATCTTGTATTAACACATAAAGGACGATTTAGAAAGGTGGCTCGTAAAACTTTTAGGGACTATAATGGCAAGATATCAAATCTCAAATCTTTTGGTTATTATAAAAACTACGAATTCACTCCGGAACATCCATTCTGGAACTGTTCAGATGATTTTATTAAGTTAGAAGATATGGGCAGTCATTTAAATATGACATGTCTTAATGAACTGAGCGGTATTGATAGTATCGATACGACAAAGATATGCACAAATTATGTGGATAGAGATGACTTCATTTATCCAAGATCTTCTCAAACAAAAATAGACAATGAAACAAGAAACTTAATTATTAATCGACTTAAGTCTGGTGAGACATATAGTTCATTAGCTAAAGAATATGGAGTTAGTATAACGTGCATAAATACAATAAAGTGCGACAAAAGAAAGCCTAAAAATAGTATACCTAAAAATATCAAGCTTGATTACAATTTTGGTCTTTGTGTTGGATATTACGCTTCTGAGGGATCTATTGATGCTGATGGCAGAGCCGCATCTTTTGCATTAGATGGACATGTTGATATCAAATTGTCTGACTTTGTGGATGAGTTGTCCACCGCCTTAAAATCTTCTATTGGATTGAATCCAAGAATATATAAAGAAAAAAATGTAACTAATGTCAATATAAATTCTAGGGTACTTGGGGAGGTAATGAAGTATATTTGTCCTGGAGACTGTTATTCTAAGCTCATAGATCATGAAATTCTGTTTTCGAATGAGGAATTTTTGAGGGGCTTTATTGTTGGCATGTTTAACGGAGACGGTCATAAGAGAAAAAACTTAGCGACACTACAGCTCGCCAATAAGAACCTTGTATACCAAGTAAAATTAGCATTGTCTTATTTTGGTATTAACTCTTCATTTTTAATGCCCAAAAGGCCCAAAACTTCAGTCATTAAGGGGAAAGCTGTAAATCTATCCAGCATTTGGAGACTGAATATTCATGGGTCAAATTTTAGAACTTTCATGAACATCTTTTATGGCAAAGAATATAAGAGTACAAAATACAATAGATCAAAGGTTTTTTGCGAAAAGAGAGTTTGTAAAAATGAAATAATTGAAAACACATTTGTTGATTATACTGGTAGAGTCTACAACATAGAAGTCGAAGAAGACAATTCTTACTCACTTCCAAATGCGACAGTCCATAATTGTTTCACCACAGACTCTCAAGGCTTCTTTAAGCGTAGTTTGATTGAGTCCTGTGTTGGAACAGACTCCAAGCCAATCTATATTGGGGATGAGTCCATCTATTTTGATCCACTATTAAAGGGTAACAAAAATCGCAAGTACGTTATGGCAATTGACCCTGCGTCCGAAGTGGACAACTTCAGTATTATCATCTTAGAGTTACACGGAACACACAGACGTATTGTTCACTGCTGGACTACCACAAGAAGTGACCACACTGAAAAGGTCGCCAAAGGCATCACAAAGGTAAACAACTTTTATAGTTACTGTGCCCGCAAAATCCGTGATTTGATGAAACTATTTAACATAGTACATATCGCGATGGACTCTCAGGGTGGTGGATACTCCGTCAGCGAAGCCCTGCACGATCTAACACAACTAGAGGATGGGGAAATTCCGATTTGGCCCATTATTGATCCAGAAAAGGAAGCTCCAACGGATGATCAGCCGGGTCTACATATTCTAGAAATGTGTCAATTCGCCAATTACGAGTGGTATTCCGAAGCAAACCACGGACTAAGAAAAGACTTGGAAAATAAGACAATCTTATTTCCAAGATTCGACCCTATTACTATCGGCCTTTCTATTGAGGAGGACAGTGCCAATAATCGCCTATACGATACTTTGGAAGATTGCGTTATGGAGATCGAGGAATTAAAGAATGAACTCTCTATGATTGAGATTACTCAGAGCGTAAACGGAAGAGAAAGGTGGGATACGCCTGAAGTTAAGGTAGGAGTCAGTAAAAAGAGAAGACTAAGGAAGGACCGCTACTCCGCTTTGATTATGGCAAACCTATCCGCCCGCAAAATCGATATTGAGGCTAAGCCTTCTGAGTACCACTCGTATGGGGGATTCTCCTCTCGTAGCGAGGGGAAGAAACAGGAGGGGGCTACCTACGAGGGTCCGAACTGGTTTACCTCCAAAATTAACAACCTATACTAGCCTTGGAGTATACCTAATTGAATAGTAATCCAATCGCAATTTAATTAGGTGAAAAAATGGAAGAGAAAGCTCAAGGCTATATTTCGTGGACAGATAATACTAATGACGCAATGGATCGGGCCGCTGATAATATCAGTAGCTACGACGGAATTCTAAGTGCAACAGCTAGTCGCAGGTCGTTTCTGGATATTGAACCAAATATCTCAGTTAGAACAGACTTCAACAGGGACGACTATTATCGCTTTAGACCGGGTGAAGAACCGGGCGATACTTTTAAAAGAGCAATGGCCCAGTGTATGAAAGCCTACGAAAAGGTCGGGATAATCAAGAATATCATAGACTTAATGGGCGACTTTGCTTCACAGGGGATCACCCTAAATCACAAAGATAAGAAGATCGAGAGATTCTACCGTAAATGGTGGGAGATGGTTGGCGGAACTGAGAGATCAGAACGATTCTTGAATATGCTGTATCGATGTGGAAATGTAATTATTAACAAAAGATATGCCCGTCTGTCAAGTAAAGAAAAGGAGCAGATGTCCAAGGCTATCGACTCAATAGCTGTTCCTAAAGAGGTTGTCTATAAGAAGCAAATTCCGCTTAAGTATGACTTCCTAAATCCAATGTCTATTGAGGTAGATGGAGGATACGCTGGCTCTTTTACTGGAGAAAAACGGTACAAGATGATGGTTTCGCCGGTTCTTAAGAAGTCCTTTGAAAAACACAAGGATCTTATCGACCAACTGCCTGAATCTATTAAGCCAGTCATTACGGGAGATGCTAAGTGGATCAATCTAGATCCTAAATCTCTAGAGGTGTTTCACTATAAGAAGGATGATTGGAGTCTTTGGGCTAATCCAATGATTAACCCGATTATTGATGACGTATTCATGCTTGAAAAGATGAAATTGGCAGATATGTCGGCGTTGGATGGGGCCATCTCTAACATTCGCCTTTGGAGTCTTGGTAGTCTAGAGCATAAAATCCTACCAAATAAGGGGGCGATTGATAAGCTTCGTGATATTCTCGCTAGTAATGTCGGGGGTGGAACAATGGATCTCGTTTGGGGTCCAGAGCTTACATTTAAAGAGAGTAACACCCAGATCTATAAATTCCTCGGGGACCAAAAATACATTCCCGTACTTAATAGTATCTATGCAGGTATTGGTATTCCTCCCACATTAACGGGATTGGCGGGACAGAGTGGTGGATTCAGTAACAACTTTATCTCCCTTAAGACCCTAATAGAAAGACTTGAATATGGACGTAATCTATTAAGGCAGTTCTGGCAAAAGGAAATAGTCTACATACAAAAGGCTATGGGATTTAGAATTCCAGCCGTTATACACTTTGACCACATGCTCCTATCTGATGAGGCAGCAGAGAAGAATCTCCTTATGCAGTTAGCTGACAGAGATATTATCAGTGTGGAAACTTTGAGATGCAGATTTGGTGAAATGCAAGATATTGAGGAATCAAGGGTTAAAGCTGAATACAAGAAGAGAGAAAGAGGAGCAATGCCTCCTAAGTCAGATCCGTACCACAATGGAGACGCTAAGAACGACTTCTATAAGATCGCCCTTCAGAAAGATAATATCACTCTAGATAAGATTACTGACATTGACCCCAAGGATGTCAAGGAGACACCACAGGTTAATCCGGGAATTTCAGAATCTCCTAAAAGAAAGGTGGACAAGGGGGGAAGACCAAAGATGTCTAAGGATACTGCCCCCAGAAAACAGAAGAGAGTTCTCCCTAAGACAACTCCTAAAAATTCTGCCGCTCTAATGATTTGGTCTCAAGAAGCTCAGAAGAAAATTTCCGACATTCTAAATCCCGGAATAATTAACTTCTATGAAAAGAAAAATCTTCGAGAACTAAGTAAGTCTCAGCTAGTTGAATTAGAGGATATTAAATTTCGGGCACTCTGCAATATCGAACCTTTCTCCGAGATCACAGAGAAAACGCTCGCAAGTATTATGGAAAATGCCCTGCCATGCCCTTCTTCTTTTATGAGAAAAAAGGACTCCGTATTGGCCGAATTCATGGCGAAAAACGAAAGATCTCCATCGATAGATGAGCTAAGGCATATCTACGCAATAAGTTACTCGATTTCAAATTTAGAGAAAAATTCCTAAAAAAAGTTACAACTATATCTTTTTGGAGTATTATCTCAGTAGAAAGGTACGTTGAATGAAGATTTATCAGCAAGAATTAAATGACGGACTCGGCGAGCAAATACAGGCGACAGCCCGTATCGCTTTCGAGTGCCCAATTCTTCAAGAAGAAATCAAGACCAATGTGACTGATATAGAAAAGTCATTGGCGTTCATGGATAAAAACCAACCGGACCTTTTTCATCTAAACTCAGTTCTGGTTTCTGCTGGATGGAATAAGAACGACGATGTATTTACTTCTGAATATTTATGGGCAGCTAAAGATACTCCCGTCAATAAACAGTTTAATTACATGCATGATGACAATGACATCATCGGACATATAACCGCTTCGATGGTTGTTGATAAAGATGGTAATCCAGTTACGGAACCGGTTGACTCAATCGATATCATTACAAGTGCTGTAATCTACAGAGCTTGGTCCGATCCTGAAGTCAGAGGGAGAATTGAAAAGCTTATCTCTGAAATTAAAGAGGGAAAATGGGCCGTTTCAATGGAGTGCATTTTCGAAGACTTCGATTATGCTATTAAGGGTCCAGAAGGAGATCGAGTTCTTTCAAGAAGTGAAAGTTCCGCCTTCCTAACTAAACATCTTCGGGTCTATGGTGGAACCGGAGAGTATCATGGATATAAAGTCGGACGCCTATTAAAAGACTACTATTTTTCGGGCAAAGGTCTAGTTGACAACCCGGCAAATCCAAGAAGTATCATCTTTAAGGGTGTTGATCCATTCGAAAAGAACACCAATATACAAATTACTAATTTTTTAGCCGCTATGGAGGTAGATATGCCTAAAGACAAACCAGAAGCCGCTGAAGATTTTGAAGCAAAAGCTAAGCAACTAGAAGCCGATTTCATGGCTTATAAAACAGTTGCTGAGACCGCCAAATCAGAATCCGATACAGCGTTAGCTTCTCTTGAGCAAAGAATTAAAGATCTTGAAACTGCGATTGCGGATATTCAAGGAATTAAAGAAGCTCAAGAACGAGAAATTGCTGCTCTTAATGACAAAATGAAAGAGAAGCAAAAAGAAATGGAAGATATGAAAGAAGAATGTAAAACGACTCAGAAGAAAATGAAGTGCATGAAGCGTAAAGCCTCTCTTACACTTGCCGGAATTGCAGAAGCCAAGGCTGATGAACTTGTTTCTAAATTTGAAGATGCTTCTGATGATATGTTTGATTCTGTAATTGCTCTCCTAGCGGATAATCCCGCTCCACAGCCTGAACCAAAAGTTGAGGCCGAAACTGAAGAAGATGAAGAAGTGGTTGCCTCAGAACTTGATAAAGTCGAAGAAGTCTCAACTGCATCTCTCGCAAACCCTTCAGATGAAGAAGCTAAAGTAGTCACTATGAAGTCAGTAGCTAACTGGCTTTCTTCAAACCTAAAAACAACTAAAAATCTTAAATCCGAATAAGGGGTAAAATAATATGGCTCTAAAAGGCGATAGACATGAATTCGACACTGACATTTCTTACTTCATGAACGAAGCTGCTAGTCGTGGCTATCTTGTGTCCGTCAGTACACAGGGATCAGGTTCAGCAATGGATAGTGCTTCTTCACTCGTTACTGTAGCCGCGAACGGCTCTGGTGCCGCTGTTCTTGGAGTGCTTCTAAATGATATGGTCGATATTGATCAGACTCGTCAGCACGTGAACTGGCATAAGGATGAAGTAGTTAAGGGTGGCAAGGTTACGATCCTCACTAAGGGATTCGTGGTAACTGATGCTATTGCTGGTACGCCAACCGCTGGTCAGACAGCATATCTTGCCAATTCTGGTAAGTTTACCCCTACTTCTGCAACTGGTTACGCAACTGTTGGTCGATTCCTATCCACCAAAGATGCAGACGGTTTTGCAAAAATTTCCGTCAATCTTCCTTAATTTTCTTTAAAACAAACTCAATAGGAGAATATATATGTCTTTAACTAAACCAAGTCCTGAGTTCGTTGAACTACTAAAGAAATCAGGAAGTAACAACAGAGCTGAAGCTGAACTCGCTAACTACGAGATTGCTCGTGCTCTAGAAATGCCCCTACGTCAGGGCATGTTGACGGGTGATATTGCTCAGAATATCTTTGAACGGATGGTAATGGCTCCGGGCAGCTCGACAGAGTTCCCTCTTGATCTCCTATCTCCGGGCGAAGAAAATGATTTCGTCGCTTATGTTGCTCCTTCTCACGGTCGTGTTCCAGAACGTACCGTTGAAGGTGACTATGTGATGATTCCAACGTACACCATTCGAAATAGTATCGACTGGTTGCTACGTTATGCTCGCGAAGCCCGTTACGATATCGTTGCTCGTGCAACTCAGGTATTCGAAGCTGGATTCGTTAAGAAAATCAATGATGACTGCTGGCATACCATCCTAGCGGCTGGTGTTGACCGTAACATCCTTGTTTACGATAATGATGCTGCTGCTGGTCAGTTTACCAAGAGACTTGTCAGCCTCTTGAAGATTGTTATGCGAAGAAACGCCGGTGGAAACAGTGCCTCGCTTAAGCGTGGTCAGCTAACCGATGTCTATCTATCACCAGAAGGTGTGGAAGATATGCGTAACTGGGGTATCGATCAGATCGATGAAACTACACGTAGAGAAATTTATGTGGCGAATGACTCGGCTGGATCTGTTTCTCGCGTCTTCGGAGTTAATCTCCACGCAATTGATGAACTTGGCGAAGGTCAAGAATATCAAAACTACTACTCAGCCAACCTTTCTGGTACTCTTGGTCCGTCAAGCGATGTTGAGCTAGTTGTTGGTCTCGATCTAAGCTCAAATGACTCGTTCATTATGCCAATTCGAGAAGAGTTGAATGTTCATGATGACCCAACTCTACACCGTCAGGGTAGAGCCGGTATCTATGGACAGATGGAACTTGGATGCGGAGTATTAGACAATCGCCGGGTTATTCTCGGAAGCTTCTAATCAAAATAACAAGAAACACGGGGAAGGTAATAGCTCCTCGTGTTTTTTTGTGCTATAATAAGAGTGTATGGAAAATAGGAATTCGGAGAAAAGAAATGTATTTGGAAAAAGAGACTAGGGAAAAATTTGGACACTCACTCGATACACTTAGTGCTAAATCGGGAAAGGAGATCCTTCTTGAGTGTGATTATTGCAAGTGCGTTTTTCAAACGACCCCGAAGAGACGTTTATTGGCACACTCTGTGATAAAAACAGACTCATGCAATAAGTGCAAGTATATAAAAATGAAGGAAATGAACAAGATTAAGTACGGAGTAGATAATGTATTCCAGCTTGAGTCAGTAAAAGAGAAGAGTAGGCAAACATTATTAGATAAGTACGGGGTTGAGAGTACATGTCATTTGGAAAGCAATATCGCAGCCAGAAAAAAGGTTTGGAAAGAAAGAGGCGGTGAGATACGAGATAAATTCAAGAAGACCTGCCTAGATAAATACGGGGTGGAAAATCCATCTATGTTAAGAAAGGTAAGGGAGAAGGCTGAAAATACTACCTTGGAGAGATTTGGGAAAAGGCACTATTTAACTACAGATAAATGCAAGGAGCAATACAGAGAGAAAGTGGGGGCCGACAATATATTTAGGACAGAAGATTTCAAAAAGAAACTTCACGAAAAGAATATAGAGAAGTACGGCGTAGACAATAGAATGAAAGTCCCAGAACTTGCCAAGATAAATGGGCAGAAGTCACTTAAGACGAAGATTGAACGCGGGGATGTAAAAATATACAAAGATAAGCTGGTATCAGAGTGGGCTGACGAGATTGGATTTTCCCGATCAGCTTTTAATGGTATGGTAAATAAATACGGATGGGATGTTGCTGTCGACATGACTCCAAGGATGAGTTCTCTCGAACTTGAGATGGAAAAAATACTTAAGGATATTGGGATAGAATACTTAAGGCAGGTAAAGATAGAGGGCTGTTATGCCGATTTTATCATTGGAGACTTAATCGTAGAATGTGATGGGCTATATTGGCATAGCGAAAATCATAAAGATGATAATTACCATAGTGAGAGACTTTCCTTTTACGAGAAAAATAACTACCGTGCGTTGTTTTTCCGGGAGGATGAGATTTTAAACTCTCCAGAAATAGTTAAGTCTATAATCACAAATAAACTAGGTCTATCAAAAAGAATTTATGCGAGGAAGTGCAAGATCGAGAAGATCAGTAAAAAGGAAAGCAAGGCATTCTTGGCTAAGAATCACCTAATGGGAAATGGACGCGGTGACTCAATAGGTCTTACGCATAATGGGGAAATTGTCGCCCTGTTCCAATTCGTCAAAATAAAGGATGGGTATGAACTCTCAAGATTTGCGACAAAGACTGGTATTAGCGTAACTGGAGGATTTTCCCGCCTCCTCCTTTCCTTTTTACATGATTACAAACCGGAGAAGTTTATTACCTTTGTAGACAGAAGATATGGTAGGGGGGATCACCTAGTGAATTTTGGGTTTAAGAAAGAGTCTGAGTACAATAGCTTTCGATGGACCAATAGCAAAGAAACTCTTCACAGAATGAAGTTCAAATCAAATTCTGGATATGAGAAGGGGTACTACAAGATATGGGACTGCGGACAGGCAAAATACGTGTATCGTGGAGTATATAGTAGTGTGTAGATATATTAGGAGAATCAATGCTAATACTTGCTGATAGAGTAAAAGAATCATCTTTAAGTGCTGGAGTTGGAGCAGTAACGCTTAACGGCCCAGTCGCTGGCTATCAGGCATTTAGCGGTGTCCTTTCTAGTGGTGATCAGACCTATTATACAATTGTAAACAATCAGGCATGGGAAGTTGGCGTAGGAACCTACGCCTCCAACAGTATATCTCGCGATACGATTCTTTCAAGCTCTACCGGAAGTAAAATAAATCTTTCTGGTCAGAGTTTTGTTTTTATAGCATATCCAGCAGAAAAAAGCGTTTATCGCAATCTTAACGACCAAGTAGTTGTTACCCAGAGCGGCATCATATTTAATGATGGTACAGTACAAACAACCGCCGCTAGCGGAATTGGTGGAAGTTCCTATACTGCTGGTAGTGGCTTACAGTTGTCCGGAAATGAGTTTAGTGTAGATAATACGGTCGTTCAGTCTGGAGATAATATTAGCGTACTTGTGAATAACGCTGGATATCTCACAAGCCATCCGTCAATTGCAGCCGCTTCAAGTAGCAATAATTCTGGTCGGACATATATCCAAGATATCCTACTAGATTCCAATGGGCATATCACCGGGATCACAACCGCTACGGAAACAGTAGTAGATACTGATACTACCTACTCAGCCGGAACTGGATTGCAGTTATCTGGAACTACGTTCAGTGTTGACAATTCAGTTATAAGAAGTGGGAATAATATCTCACTACTAAACAACAATTCAAACTACACAGTATCCGGAAGTAATATTGGTCAGTTTGTAAACGACGTTGGATACTTAACTTCCCATCCTATAATATCTTCTGCATCTAGTAGTAATAATTCGGGAAGAACCTACATCCAAGACATCTTCTTAGATGGTAATGGACATATTACGGGAATCACAACGGCTACAGAAACTGTTGTAGATACTGATACTACTTACTCAGCCGGAACTGGCCTTCAATTAAATGGAACTACATTCTCTGTTGACTCATCCGTATTAAGGAGTGGTCAGAATGTTTCTCTTTTATCTAATGATGCGGGCTATTTAACATCACATCCAGTTATATCCGCAGCTAGCAGCAGCAACAACTCCGGAAGGACATACATCCAAGATATTCTACTGGATAGTAATGGGCATATTACTGGAATTGCAACAGCGACGGAAACTGTAATAGATACTGATACCATATACACGGCTGGAACCGGCTTGACATTAAATGGTACAACATTTGATACCAATGTTAATCCAACATTACAAACAACATCTCCAGAAAGTATCACATTCACATCAAATAGGACATATTCTATTCAGGTGGATAGTGGGAATAATCTTGTTGTTAATGTTCCTTGGCATAGCGGAGTTGGCGGGATATCAAACGTAGTCGAAGATACAACGCCTCAGCTTGGTGGAAATCTTGACTTAAATTCTTATAGTATTGCTGGAACTGGAGATATATCAATAAGTGGAACCGCTACAGTCACAAGTGGACTTTTTGATGTTATAGGATTTAATGTAGATAATGAATCTATCTTGACTCAAGGGCAAGTTAGTTGGAACGGTACAGAGGGAACTTTAGACGTTGGTATTACCAATACAACAGCTATTCATATTGGTGAGCACCGATTTTTTAGAGTAAGAAATTCTACTGGAAATGTTTTATATAAGGGTCAAGCTGTTTATGCTAGCGGAATCCATCCCAATGGAGTTATTGAGCCAAATTTATATATTGCAGATAATTCAATTCCAGAAATACGTTTTATGGGCTTGGTGCTTGAAGATATAAATAATAATAATAACGGGTACGTAGTTGATTTTGGACATATTGATTCTTTAGATTTAGATGGATCTGCTACAAATTTTGCTGTTGGAGACGAAACTTGGAATAATGGAGATATTCTTTATCCACACCCTACAGCTAGTGGGAGCCTAACAAACGTTAAACCAAAACATGCTATTGCTGCCGCACTTATTCTTGATGTTGGAAATGGTAATGGCAATGGCAAAATGTTTGTGCGGCCAAGAAGATATGCCGACCTAGATCAATTGGACGATGTTAATGTTAGCGGTGTTCTTGACGGACAATTTTTACAATATGATTCAGCAAGTGATTATTGGGTTCCAAGTTCAAGTGGCAACTTCACATCGTTACTGGTGAATGGAAGTCCCGCCATCGTTTCTGGTGACAATGTGTCGCTTTTAGTCAACGATGCAGGATATTTAACGTCACACCCAACTATCTCAGCCGCTTCCAGCTCTAATAACTCAAATAGAACGTATATACAAGATATACTTCTCGACAACAATGGTCACGTAACCGGAATTTCAACCGCGACAGAAACTGTCGTTGATACTGATACGACCTACTCTGCCGGTAGTGGATTACAGCTTGCTGGAACCACGTTCTCTATTGATGAAACGGTTGCTGTAAGTGGCGATAATATTACCATCTTCACCAATAATGCCGGATATTTAACTTCACACCCTGCAATTTCTGCCGCGTCAAGTTCTAATAATTCTGGAAGAACATACGTGCAGGACATACTTCTTGATAGTAACGGACATGTTACTGGAGTGTCTACAGCAACAGAGACCGTGGTTGATACAGATACTACCTACAGTGCTGGAACCGGACTACAACTTTCTGGCACTACATTCTCCGTAGATTCTAGTGTTGCTCGCAGTGGTAATAACATTTCGATATTTACGAATAATGCTGGATATCTAACAAGCCATCCAACCATTTCTGCGGCGTCTAGCTCAAATAACTCGGGACGCACATATATACAAGACGTGATACTAGATAGCAATGGGCATGTAACCGGGATACAAACTGCCACAGAAACTGTTGTCGATACCGATACAACTTATTCTGCTGGTAGTGGATTGATACTAAATGGAACAACATTTCACACACATGGATCTGGTACATTCTCTTGTGTTGTTATAAACGAGGAAATACCAAACAATATCAATAGTACTATATTTAGCAGTGGCGGATCTCTATTCTTCGGAAATTCTGAATTAACGCCAACCTTTAAGCCAGTTAGACCTTGGTTTAAGGATAGTACTATAGGATACGGACCAGCGGGCGGTGGTGCGGGGACATATACTCAAAGTAGTGAAGTATTAATAGCCTACTCAATAAATATGCCAGCTTGTACAATAAATACAGTTAGGCTGGTTGTTAAAGCGTCTGGTGCTCCGGGGTCCACATTCAGAATTGGGATAGCATATCCACACTTCGACAATAGACCTGGGGATTTAATTAGAGATTTTGGGACAGTTTCCGCAGATAGTACTGGACAAAAAAGTATTTCTTTGGGGACTCCACTAAGCTTGTCTTTGGGATGGTATTATATCCTTATACAAAAGGAAGGCAGTGGATCTGCTGGAGTCTCGGCTACTTCATGGACATTCTCAGACGGAATGATGGGTCATTATTATATATCGGCTACTCCAGAAATTCATCCTATCACTTGGTGGTATTTACAGAATCAAAGCACCGCTTTTCAGCCCACATACGAATCTTCTGGATGGCTACCACAGGTCAGCACTGCGACCCCAAGAGTCATTTTACATCCATAGGGATCAATCATGAGAATAGACAAAGATGAGGTATTTACAGACGGAGTCCTGATCCATTCCGAGACTGTACAAAGACTTCCAGAACTTGTATTTAGACAAGAGGTGTATGACTTATTTACGCCAGAACAAATATCTCGAATAAAGACGCATGGCAGTATATTCTTTGATAGATTGCTATTATCGCCAATAGATCCAATTCCGAGAGAGGTGATAGAGGATGGATTAAGACAGATGAATATGTCCGGACTATTAACAGACTTTGAACTGGAAAAGCTTCTTTTATTTGGCGATTTATAATGTTCTGCGAAGCCCCATTTTGTGACAATTCAATTGCCTCATTTAGTATCACAACTGATGATGGCGAGATTTTCTACTTTACTGGAAATATTCAGGCGTTACGAGAGTTTATTTCGGAGATTACAAGATCAGAGAGATTTATCCAATCAATTAACACGTCAGATGGTCATATTGTCAATATAGACAGAGCTTTCACCTCAGAGCTTTCAATAAAAAGGGAAGCGGAGCATACAGGAGTTAGGTAATGGCGAGCGAAATTCATGTTGGCGATATTGGGACTGTCCTTCTTGTCACGATTAAGGATGATGGCGTAGTTGTTAATTTATCTACCGCTACCGCTCTCGTTCTTTCCCTGAAAAAACCAAATGGTATATCATATGACAAAACTCCCCTATTATACACTGACGGGACTGACGGAATAATCAAATACACATCCGTTGATGGGGACTTCGATCAGGCTGGTGCTTATAAGCTACAAGCAACAGTTACGCTATCTGGTGGGGTATATCATTCTAGTATATCAGATTTTAAGGTTTACAAAAACCTAGATTGAGGTCGATATGAGTTGGCAGGGCGAAATAGTAACAATGGTGCGTCACCTAATTAGTGATGTTGACCCTACGAACTACACATACTCTCAGGAGAGACTAGAAACTGCGGCACTGGTTGCGGCACAGATAGTTCAGCTTGAGGTAAATTTTGAACAAACGTACACGATTGATGTAGAACAATGCTATCTAAGTCCAGATCCTACCGATCCCACAACGAGCTTAACTCTAGCAAATAAAGATGATGTATTCATTAACTTAATTGCCCTAAAAACCGCCTGCTTAATAATGAGTAGCGAGCTAAAGACTTACGGACTAAGCTCGATATCTGTAACAGACGGCCCGTCCTCAATAAATTACACGGCAGTTGCCGGACATATTAAAACATTACTGGATTACGCGAAACAAGCATATGAAGACTATAAGTTCAATTACAAGGCTGGAAACGCATGTAACGGAAAAGCTATTCTCAGTCCTTATGCTCCCGGTGCCGATTCAATAAGACATAACTTCAGGAGTTACTAATGGCAGACGTACTACAAAAAACAATCGCGGGAAATGGATTCAATCAAGGGACCGCAATGGTTTCTATTACCACATTGCCCGTATTAACGAATCACACACTTGCTCCGAAAATCAATCAAACCGCTCAGATCCTAACTCAGTCTGGTGTTCTAGACTCAAGATTTGATGACGTTAGATACTACTCTGGGGACACGGCGTCTTAATGCTATCAATACCATCAGGAATTTTTACAAAATACGAAGAGGCGATGACTCTCATTGGGGGGTTATCAGGCTTTGGAATTCCCTGTAGCTTAATATATGATGAAACTATTGAAGAAACCACTGGGGTTCCACAGGTAAAACAGAGAAAGGTCATGAACTTGGAAGGTGGCTCAAGTTTTAATAGGGCCGGAACTTCATTTAAATCAGTAGAAACTTCCGAGGATATTACTCTTCGAGTTTACTGGACTAAGAAAGACTTTAAGAAAATGGGGTATCTGGAGGTTCCAGACAACTCGATATTAACTATCGGCTCTCTCTCCGATCTCCCAAAAATCAATAGATGTAAAGCCCTACTAATTCAAACTGATAAAACTGGTAATGTTGAATGGAGATTTGTTCGATCCTCAGAGCCGGAAGTTCATGGACTAACAAGTAACCACTTTATGTGTTTATGGGGACGTGCGTGAAATATCGATCTAAAAACTCGAATTTTATATCTACTGGCTTTGTGAAGTTTCAAAGGGAAGAATTTCTAAACGCTATTTATGAGCAAATAAACGATAGGTATCTTGAGGCTTTTAATTCTTCAATAGGATCAATAAAGAATAAAGTCGCCTTTGTTATAGAAGATCAGCTACTTTCCTGCGATACAATCAAAGAACTTTCTGATGGGGATTTAAGGCATAGTTTTGGACTAACTAGGGATAAGGCGGCGTCAGCAATTGTTGATATTATCTCCTACATGTCCTCTAATATTTCTCTTTCCTTGATAGGTAGATCAAAAAAGAACAGCTTAACCCTTACACTGGATATGCTACCAATTGACCAGAAATTCATAAATTCAGTCAGTAATGGGGTGATTGAGTCTGAGGGAGGGTTTGTAACTTGGTTAAATTGGCTACTTACTAAGGGAACTCAGGTTATTATTGGAGACTTTGGAGAAATAACACTTCCGGGAGTTCATGGTAGGTCTGGCGGAAACACAGTTATGGTTGAACTTAGAGGCTCAATAGTCAGACCTTTTCGTGTTGATCCCGATCATGCGGGAACAGTAAATGACAACTTCATCACAAGAGCGATTGAGCCAGTAAGGCCAAAAATAATGGACATTGTTACAAAAGAAGTACTGAAAGCACTTAAATGACATACCTTAAAGGATTTACGACTGTCGGAGATTCTACTGTGACTAATAATGTCCGGGAGAATCTTATTTCCTTTATTGATTATGGGCTAATTGAAAAATCTGGCTTTGTAAATGTTTCTATCCCCACAACTGGAGTTTATGGAGGTCTTGAGCATCGCTTGAGATTAGTTTCTGACCCACGATATGATGATGGTCAAGTATGGGAGGGATTTAAGTCTAATTGGGTTTGGGAAAGTGGGCTAGGAGCCTTAACAAGTACCAATAGTTCATACCCGGGAGTTTCTGGAGTTTATGTCAATAATACATTTTATCCGACATCTACGACGGGCACATATTCCCATCACATCAATCATACGCTAGGACGGGTCGTTTTTGATTCACCCATTAACACCGGATCTGTTGTAAACTGTTCCTACTCCTATAAATACATCAATGTTGTAAAAGCTGACGGACTAAATTGGTTTAAAAGAATACACAAAGGATCAGAGAGAGCTGACAACTCTAACTTTATCAGCAATAGTGGGGAATGGGGAGTTCTTGCTGATAATCGAGTTCAGCTACCAGCTATCGGGGTAGAATTAATTAATCAAAGAAAACTCTCTCCATTCGCTATCGGAGGAGGCCAAAACGTATCCACAAGCTTTTTACTTCACTGTATTGCTGAGGATGGCTATACTCGGGACCATCTGGTTGACATAATTTCACTACAAAAAGAAACCGTATTTTTAGCTTACGACCTAAATGATATTAGCTCAAATGATGATTTCCCACTTGATTATAATGGAGTTCCAGTTTCTGGAGCAATGAGATATCCGGAACTAATTTCTAGCTATCCGGGACCAAGAATAAGAATATCCGATGTAAGTCTAGATTCAGTATATTCTTTGGGAAATTCGCTCCATGTGGGGAGCGTAAAAATTACCACAGAAACAATACTCTTTGGAGTATAACTAATTAGATTCCTTTACTTAATCGGAGAAAAAAATGGCATATCCTACAAATACAAATAAGCGTGTAATTTACGCAACTCAGGGTGTTGCCGTTGGTGATATTGGGGCGACATCCGTAATAGATAGTTATCCCGGCCTTACAGCAGCTTCTGGTATTACCGGAACTGGAAAAGTAATGATCGCCCACGGTCTTCAAAGTGCTTCAGTAAGCAGCAACTTCAGTCTCGAAGCGATTTTCGAGCTTGGACAGCTCGCTCTTTATGAAAACTATGAAGAAATTCCTGAAATCGAAGTTTCCTTTGAAAAGGTTCTTGATGGTTACAGCCTTATGTACCATCTTGGAACTGTTAGTTCGACAAATCCAACTCTAACTGGACGCTCACAAGCAAGAGCTGACGTTCGTATTCTGATTGGTTACGAAACTGAAACGTCTATTCAGGCCGGAGGAACAAACTCTGGTGTTGCAGAGCTATACTGCTCTGGTATGTACATGAACTCTGTTTCGTACAACCTTTCTACGGATGGTAACTTTACTGAGTCTACCTCCCTAGTTGGTAACAACAAGCTATGGCTAAGTGGAAGTGACACCGGTGGATTACTAGCTAATACCTCGGGGTCTATTGCAAATGCCTTTGCTACGGATGTCTTCGGAAACGATACACCTCAAGGTGTAGGCAACTCAGTTCTTCGTCGTCAAAACCTAGTCGTTGGATCGACAGGCAAGACACACGGTGGAACTGCATTTAGAACTGTTGTTCCCTCATTTATTGAAGGTGCTACAACTGGGGCTACGGGTATTGTCGGAGCGGGTGGAACTGGACTTTCAACTAACTGCTCGTACATTCCAGACGGCGGTGGAGTTTATCTAAATTCTGTATCGGTAAGTTGTGACTTTGGTCGTGAATCCATTAATCAACTTGGTAAGAGAGCACCTTACTATCGCTATGTGAGCTTCCCAGTCGAAGTCACTTGCGAAATCGAAGTTACCGCAACTGGTGGTGATAATATCGATTCGTACGAAGAAGGTCAGCCAACAGCTACCGCTACAATTGCTCAAGGTAAAAACCTTTCAAACCATTCTATTCAGTTTGTTTTGGACGACTCGACAATTATTGGTCTAGGAAATAAGAATAAGGTTACATCAGTTTCGTACGGTGGTGGAGATGCTACTGGAGGAAATGCAGCCGTTACCTATTCGATGACGAATAACAACGATCTTGTCGTTCTACACTCGGGTGATCCAATCGGTCTCTCAGCAGCTAACTACTTCAAGAACTGGTTCGCATAACATGAACTAAAGGACGGAAAATTGGGACTGGACATTATCAATTCGTTAATTTCCGGGATCATAATTTTCAAAATCAGGAATGACATCTTAATGATCAAACCTCCGTCCGCAGAAGATAAGACTTTTGCGGACTTTTTTTCTAATGAGATATATGAAGAGTCGAGATTGGACGGCTTCTGGACTAAAGAAGAATTAAGAGAATACCTGATAGAGAATGGTTATTGGTCTGAGGAAGAAGAAAGCTCAATCGAGCAGTTGAATAAGAACATAGAGAATATGAAGGTTGACTATTTAAGTTCATTTCATAGTCAGGCATCAAAGGACTACATCAAGCGGAGTTTATCTCAGGTAAATGAGAAAGTGGAGAAGCTCTTTATTAAGAGGGGGCTATTCCTTGACAAAACCTGTGACTATATCCGAGAGTATTTCTATCAGGGGTTTTTGATTGAGAAAAACTGTTACTCTGGGAATGAGATTTGCCGAAAATATGGAATGCACACTCTGGTAGACAGAGTAAACTCAAAAATTAACCAGCAGTTTTCCCTACTAAGAGAGACGGCTAAATCAGCAAGATGGAGAAATATGTGGGGAGCATCTAAAGAGCGAACATTCGCTAATTCCCCTTCTTCTTTTACTGATCTTCAGTTGAACTTAATATCATGGTCTTACTTCTATGACAATGTTTATGAGTCACCAGAACGCCCATCTCAGGAAATAATTGATGATGATATTGCTTTGGATGGATGGTCAATAAAACAGAGAAGAAGTAGAGAAGAAGAAAATAAGAAGAAAAATGCCGAGAATTTGCCCGGAAATAAAAACGCTGGGGAAATTTTCATACCCGCAAAAAATAAAGAAGATGTTGCCCATATCACAAAAATGAATGATGGATATGGTCTAGCAAAAATAAAATCACTCGCCAAGGACTTAAAGCAGCATGGTGCTGTGGAGGAATCAAATCTTACAAGTACGAGGCAGGAACTACAAATGGCGGCAAATTCAATGTCGCCTGGGAGGAAAAAGTGAAGAAAGAAATTATTAACGAAAGATCGAAAGATCGACTCAAGAAAGAAATTTCGAAAAGGATGCGTACAAGTATGATAGGTGCCGTTTCAAGTATCGAAAAAATACTTGGACATCTATGGTGCCATGAGTGCGTCAGTAGAACTCCTGAACAGGAAAAGCTCTACTCGCTCTTTCAGGAGCTTCGAACGGACATTCTTGATAAGGGAAATGATCAAATTAGATCATGTGAATCTGAACTTTCATCATACGAAGTAGTATGGCAAGGATATCACATTAATCTACCAATTAGACCACTAGGAGGAAACTAACATGGAAAAAAGATTTGAAATTGACGGCAAAGAGTATTTTATTAAGCCCGCAGATATTCGGGTTTCAACGGAAGCTCAGAGAGTTTATGTTAAAGCTTTCAAGAGAGCGATTGAAGACGGGGCTATTCTTAAAAAGAGCCTAGATGATCATATGAGACGGCAGGGTCTGTGGGATGACACCAAGCAAGCCGAGTACGAAACTCTCATAAAGAAGATGGCAGATATAGAGCATAGGATTAAGTCTGGACAGCTTAAGAAGGCTTCCGAACTTAAGGCGAAATCGCTAGAGCTTAAGAAAATCCGTAATGACTTGTCTTCTCTTTTACTGACTCGGAACTCGATGGACTCGCTTACTGCCGATGGATTGGCCGACAATGAGAGATTTAACTATCTAGTTTCCGCCTGCGTCTACTCATATGACACGCAAAAGCCCGAGTTCTCCTCTCTTGAGGATTATAAGGCTAGAGGAGATAGTGAGCTTGGAAGAAAAGCTGCATCTGAATATGCTAATTTCGCCTTTGGACTAGACGAGGACTACGAAGATAAGTTCGTTGAGAATAAAGTCCTTAAGAGACTGAATCTAATTAACGAAAAGGGCCAATTGATCAATTCTGACGGCAAACTTGTTGATGAAGAGGGAAACTTCGTAAACGAGAATGGGTCAAGAGTTGATAAGGAAGGTAATCGAGTTGATATTAACAACAATCCTATAATCGATGACAGCGTGATTGATACTCTGGAGTTTGAGGACGATTTAACGCCCTAATGGACAGTCTGGGTATATGATTGGAAAAATCAATGTTCAACTATACAATGACTCTGAATCTACAGTCCCCCTCTAAGCAAAACATTAATAGTGTTGCTAAGCAGATAGAGGCGGGACTGTCTGGTCTTAATATAAGCATATCTGCTAAAAACCTGAGTAAGGTTAATGGACAGATTAATTCTACTACAAAGGCATTGAATAAGGGGGCACATGCCGCTAAGACATTCGCTGATAACTTGAGGTTAAAGGCTAATAGCTTCGCGGCTTATGCTGCTGCTAGTACAGTCATCCTAAAAATAATTGACGCTTTTAGAGAAGCAACTCGCGAGGCTGTTCGTTTTGACGCTGAACTTAAAAAGCTTGCCCAAATCACTGATAGCTCCAATGCATATATTAGGGAGCAGGCTGGTGCCCTAAAAGATATTTCGATCAAGTATAATATCGCGATAAATAAAGTTGGGGCATTAGCGGGAACTTTGGCACAAGCAGGTCTCTCGTTTGGAGAAGCTAAAAAGGGTGCCGATGCTCTAGCTAAGACAACTCTATTGTCAACTTTCGATAGCCTTTCAAGCACGACTGAGGGTTTTATCGCTATTATGAATACTTTCAACCTAACCGTTACCCAGACGGAAAAGGTTCTTGATAGTATTAACGCGGTGTCTAAGGCGTACGCCGTTGAATCTAGCGACTTAATCGAATCGATCAAGAGAACAGGTGGTGCATATAAGATCGCTGGCGGTCAGATTAATGAGCTATTGGCACAAATCACGGCAGTTAGACAAACCACACGAGAATCGGCTGAAACAATTGCTACCGGTTTCCGTACTATTTTTGCTAGATTGCAACGTCCTGAAACTATTGAGTACTTTAAGAAGCTTGGAATTGAGCTTGAGACTCTAGATGGGAAGGTCGTTGCTCCATTCGAAGCTATCCGTAGAATCTCGGAAGGACTAAAGAGGGCGGGTATTTCAGCGGGTGATGTTAAGTTTGCCGAAGTAATGGAAGAGATCGGGGGCATTCGTCAGCTTTCTAAGACAGTTCCTTTGATCACTCAATTCAGACTTCAAGAAGAAGCCCTACAGAAGGCTAATGAAGGAACGGTAAGTACATTCGAAGATCTTGGGAAAGCTCAAGAAGGTATTGGATATAAATTTGGCGTATTAAGACAGGAGTTTACGTCGTTGGTGGAAACGATGATAAGTTCTGGGTCTATATCTATTCTAGCAGACACATTTATTGGGATAGCCTCATCCGCGATTAAGTTTGCTGAGGCCATCTCTAATCTTCTTCCTTTGCTGACCGCTTTAGCTGGAATTGCTGCTACTAAGGGATTATTTAACCTCCAAAAGGGAGGATTTAAGTCTCTAAAAATGGGCAATATGTTACAATATGCTGCTGGAGGTAAAGTTCCCGGTGTTGGGGACGGTGATACCGTTCCAGCGATGGTAACCCCCGGAGAGTTTATTATAAACAAGAAGTCTGCCCAGAAGATTGGGTACGGGAAGCTACATGGACTGAATAAGTACGCTAAGGGAGGAATTGTCGGAGCTGATGAGCAAGGCGATGAATCCGTACGTCCAATAGTCACTGGTGTCAAAAGACATGGTGGAGAGCTAATAAAGTCGCTTCATGAACTTAGAAAGATAATATCAGAAGTTGCTGCCCAAACAGGTCAAGATTTTGGGGGAGTTTCAACCGGGCTTGAATCCGGGATTAATCCAGAAACCGGAAAAGAATACCTAGGAAGTTATGACCGAAAAAAGGATAAGATTAGGGTGAGAATAGGAAGGGCGACAACTGAAACGGCTTATCATGAAATTGGACATAAGGCAGACACAGTAGCTGGTGGAGGGGAGTTTGCGTCTGAGCAAAAGGGGACTTTTCAAGAAAAACTCGTCTCGCTAATTAGAGAGAATGTTAAAACTCAACTTCTTGCTAATGGAGCCGATAAGAAAACTCTGAAGTATAGACTTGAGGGGAAAGAGCTGTATGCCGACCTATTTGCGAAGTCCAGTCCCGCAGTAAGAAAAATAATCGCAAGTACGGTAACTGCCGAAGAAGGTATGGCTCAATTAGCCAAGGCGGTTCAGCCTGGAGCTATTTTATTTGGAGATTTGCAAAACTCACTTCCTAGCACGAATACACCACAACAGAGCGGCGTAAATTCTAAGTATGTAAAGGAAATTATATCTGGCTCTGGTGAACAAAAGTCTCTAAATATTGAAATTGCGAAACATGCTAACCGCATGAAAGAGCTAAACTCTAAAACTAGAGATTATGAAAAAGAACTATCATCGATAAATGATCAGCTTGCTAACGGATCTATCAGCGGAAAGAAACAGCAGGAGCTAGTAAATCAGAAAATTTCTCTTGAGAAGGCCGTCTTAAAGGCTGAGGGGGAATACCTATCTTCATTAAGTGAGTTTGATAAGGCGAGGGGTAAAGCGGCCTCAATGAAGGCCGGGAATAAGGCTATAGCCTACGGAGCATTATCTACCGCCAATAATCCAGGTGGTTCATATGGGCCATTCCCATCTAATGAGCCATATGGACCATTTCCTATTAAGGATGTCAGCAATAAGCTAAAAACTTTTACGGACTTCCTCTCCAATGCTACACTCGCGACATCATTATTCTCTCAGGCGGTAGGCTCAACTCTATCACAAATGGGAGTTAAGGTTAATCAGGGTGGCATCTCAGCGGGAAATAATCAGGCACTACTGGCGAGTTTTGCTTCACAAGCTTCTCAATCTATCGGGAAGATCGCGAGCAGATTTCTATATGACTACGGAGGCAAGCTGAATGATACCAAGGGGCCAAAGGCTACGAGCTTTCTCCTTAAGGGTAACGAGTTTAAATCTTTTGGTATTGATATACGCAAAGCAAGTGCAATTCTTTCCAAGGGACTAAATGCTGCCGGAACTATCGCCGCTGTTGGAGGATTGGTAGATGGATTAGTTAGTAAAGACTTCCAAAAGGAAAAAGAATCTGCCATCCAAAAGGGCGATGTTCAGGGGGCAGGAGAATCCGCAGCTAAAGCGGCAAATCAAGAGTTTTATAGAAGCATTCCTATTATCGGGGGATTCGCGTCGGCGTTGCATTCTGTTATTGGCCCAGTAGATGAAAACGTAAATGCCCTTGGTCGACTAGCAGTTGCTAATGCTCGACTTGAAGCATCTATTTCCGGTCTAAGTGATAAAATTAGAGATGCCGATAAGATGATCTCTATTGCCCAAAGAGACAATGCCGATTTAACTGGGGCTTTCGGATTCAAGTTCAAAGAGATCGAGAAAGTCGGAGAAAACGCTAAAACGTCAGAAAAGGACAGTAATAGAATAAGGGAATTCACTGGACCGTCAGACCTATTAAGGGCGGCGGCGGCTATTGGAACTTTAGGATTTTCAGAGCGTAATACTGACAACCTTCAAAAGGAGGGATTCCAGAAGGCCACTGCTGGCTTTAAGGAGGAAGGTGCGGCCAAAGTTGCATTGGCTAATGAACTAAGTAGTATAGTCCAAGCTAAAGTCGGCAATACTGTAAAATTTGGTGGGACCGCCAAAGATGCAATTGCGACTAGTCGAGAAAAGATCGGAGCTGAAACTTTCGATAAAGTATTTGGAGACCTTTCCAATCTAAAGGATGCGAGAAAAAGAGCTGCCGAAAATGTCGAAGATAAGAACCTCAAGATAGCAGGCTTGAGAGAATCTGGTAAAAATCTCACCGGAGCCGCTAAGGAAAGGAACGAACTTGAAATAGCAAAACTTGAAGTCGAGAAAAATTCGAATGTCGCTATACTCGATCTTATCTCAAACAGTGAAGCTCTAGAAGCTATTCAGGTCAAACTAAGCAAGGAGTCTAAGCTAAGAGCTGATGCGATAAATCAAGAGATTGCCGCGATGAAGAGTTGGCAAAAATACTCTGACGACATCGATAAGTCAGCCGCATCTCTGGGGCTGGTAGCTAATGAATTAGATACTATCGGAACCGGAACTAGATCAACAAACGATTTCGCCAAGGGAATAGGACTTGACGCGAGGGTTCTTTCATTGGATATTGGGCAGATACTAAGAGATTCAGACTTAGCAAATCAACTACAAAAGTCACTAACTCAGGTTGGGCAGGGCGAACAGATAGGTAGGACTAGACAGGCTCTATCCAAGTTTGATCAAATTGGGCAGAATGGACTTGCCGACTTACTAAACGATAAAAGCGTTGAAGTTCTCGATAAAGAAGGAAAGAAGGATGTGGAGAGTTCCGCCTCTGTACTATCAAAAAAGATCCTTGAAAGGATGGGTGGTAGTGGAGGAGATAAGGTACTAGAAAATGAAGTATTGAACTTCTCAAAGACCGTTCTTGAAGATAAAAACTCTGTTCAAGAGGCAGTTAAGAGATCCCAAGATAATCTAATTAAGGAATTCGAGCCTCAGGGAAAAGAGAGACAGGCACAGCTAAAGCAGCTCAATGAAAAAACAAACGAACTTTTCAAGGCGGAAGTTGAGCTTGTCAATAAGAGGATTAAGCTGGCTAGGGAGCAATACTCTCTTCAGCAGTCATTCTCGAATGAACTTAATTCTCTCTATAGCGATAATGCTTCCTTCTTTTCCCAGGGAAATAATCGCTCTGATAAACAGAAAGAGCTAAACTCTCAAGCATTTTTCTTAAATAAGAAGGCTGGTAATACTGGTATTGGAGGACTGTATGATAGTGGCGGGATTAGAAATGACGTTCCTTTTGGAGAGAATGGAAGAGGAAAGACCGGATTCAACAACTATCTCGATAAGATAAGAAATAGTGCAGGAAAAGAAGGTAAGGAGTTTGCCGCTCCAGCGGCTTCTATGGAGCTTTTCGCTGATAAAATAAGAGATTCAGTATCTGTCGAAAAAGAGCGTCTTGATCTAATGAAGCAGTCTGCCACCTTCCAAAGAGAATATAATCAGGCGTTAAGGGACGCTCAGGGCGATCTCGCTAGTGATTTTGCGTCCGGAACTAATCAGCAGAGGGGTGATCTATTAAGAACCGCTTCTGCAACGCAGATTGCTGCTACTACGGGTAATTTCAATTCAATACCGGAGGAAATGAGAAGTCAAGTATTTAGCTTTTTAGATCGCTTTGCGGATATCGCACTACCTCAATTCGGGGGAAGAAAAGGTGCTCAAGTTAAGGGAGATATCACGGCAAATGAACTTATTAGAGCTAATATAATTGACCCATCTCAGGCCAAGGACGTATCAGCGAAGGTTGCTAAAGAAACAGTCCCTGTCGACCAGAGAATGGCTGAGCAAATCAGAGTACAAACTGATCTAATCAAAAATCTAATGACTGAAGAGAATAAGTTAAGATCAGCCCTTCTAGACAGAGAGTCCGTATTCGTTGATAAATTTGCCTTAGCCGTCGATCAGTTCGCCACAGGGTTAGGAACTCTTACTGGTCAAACTTTAGGAGCGGCTCCACAGATAGAAGTTGTTGGCAATCAAGAAATTACAATCAAAATGCCCGATATTCAGGGAATTGTAAATACGGAAGTTACTAGAATAGTATACTCGGCAGTTTCTGATAAATTCAAGCAAATGTCCGATAAACTAGTTGGGGTTAAAAATCCCGAAGAAATAGTCTCAGCTTTTAGGGATGCATAATGCCAGTAATAATAACCAAAAATAACACTGACTATTACCTAGTCCCAGCTCCTCTGGTGTCCTTCTCTAGAAGTACGATCAATAACGTAGGAAGGCCAGGATTGGGGAATGAGTATTCTGTTTCTTTACAGGGGACTCTTATTCAGACCCACGGAAATCCCTACTATTCTAGTGGGGTTGCCGGAATAAGTACGTCCTCATGGACTACTACCCCTAGCGTAGAATCTGCTGAAGTAACCTCCATTTCATCTGATGATCTGCTCGATGCTACAATTAAGAAGCAAGAGAAGATTAGGTCTTTATTTACAAATCCTGTAATAAGTGGCGTTGCCTCCCCAATAAAAGTAAAAATCAAGGGGTGGGATACTAACTTTGACGGGAACGGACTTGAATTTAACGCCTTTGTTGATGAGGTTTCGTTTGACTCGGAAGGGATGTGGGCGAATCCTAACACTTATACCATTTCTTTAAAAACGAACAACTTCACAAATCCAGCGAATTCGGGCGAGTTTTCCTCTAGTTCTAATGAGTCTTCCCCTACTTATGGGATAAGCTCGCTCTCTGAGAGTTTTGATATCCAAGAGGATCAGCAAAGATCATTAACATTTAATGGTAGCAACCAATTCATAAACACGAAGAAGGTGTACTCAGTAAGTCGCTCTATTAGTGCTGTTGGTACGCCAGTTTATGATTCAAGCGGTTCGTATGTAAGTGGGCAGGCACCTTGGCAGCAAGCGAGTGGCTATATCTATCAGTATATGGGACTTGGATATTCCCAATTACCCCAGACTAGATCTTCTGTCATTTCCCTGATTGGTTCGGGATATAGTGCGGCGAATGTCGTATATCAAGAGTCGATCAGTAG
>Ga0222713_10001164_pt1 | contig 30073 bp, 35 predicted proteins | sample C33_649DmetaG_FD_165061 | JGI IMG/M metagenome (GOLD analysis project Ga0222713, IMG submission 165061) | Estuarine water microbial communities from San Francisco Bay, California, United States - C33_649D | ecosystem: Environmental > Aquatic > Marine > Unclassified | place: USA: California... | reverse complement strand
GAAATCGACCGTCTCTTTATCGATGTCCGCCAGCATCTCGTGCGCGATCTTCGCCAGGCGAATCTCGGTGTAACGCATCGCCGCCGCGTTGTCGCCATCAACGGAGCCAAAGTTACCTTGGCCATCCACCAACATGTGACGCAGCGAAAAATCTTGCGCCATCCGAACGATCGTGTCGTAGACCGCCGTATCACCGTGTGGGTGGTACTTACCAATCACATCACCCACGATACGCGCTGACTTCTTGTAAGCGCGGTTCCAGTCGTTGTTCAGCTCGTGCATGGCGAATAGCACGCGGCGGTGAACGGGCTTTAAGCCGTCACGCGCATCGGGTAGCGCTCGTCCGACAATCACGCTCATCGCGTAATCCAGGTAGCTCCGACGCATTTCCTCTTCGAGGCTGATAGGCAATATTTCTTTGGCGAACTGGGTCATGTGGGGCTATCTATATAGAAAGTATCTAATTAACCACGCATTTTAAGGCCTTACGGTGCGCCAAACCCGCCCAAAGCGGCGTTAACAATTCCGCCATATTTTTTGAACCCAGCCGCGTAAGCTTTGAATCAAAACAAGGTCTTGGGTCAAACTCGTCGGTTATTTAATTGGCTTTTTAAAAATACTTATAAAGTAGTATAAAATCAAAATTCCGATGCAACGGCGGCAGAAATTGTCTAGAATATCGGGACCGAATCAGCGCATATTTTGTAAGTATTCAGTAAACCAAGCGCCAGTATGGTGCGCACACCAAGAGAGTCATTCATGTCAAAGTTAAGCAAGCTCGCACTCGTCCTTTCAGCGATCACGGTGTCAGCCGCCGCCAATGCGGGTATCGTCAGCAACTGGGTTGCTGCCGACGGCACCCCCTGGCGCGCCGCGTCTGGCGAGTGCTGGCGCTCAGGCTTCTGGACGCCTGCCACCGCAGCCCCAGGCTGTGATGGCGCAATCGCTCCCGTAGCCCCCAAGGTCGAAGAAAAGAAAGCGGCACCAGCCCCGGAACCCGGGCCAGTTGTGGAATATGAGCCAGCCACTCCATCATTTGACCTCGCACCAGCGCCAGCTCCCAAGGCTGCAGTGGCACCAGCGCCAGCTCCCAAGGCTGCAGTGGCACCGGTGGCCGCGCCTGCCAAGATCACCTACGCTGCTGACGCGTTCTTTGCCTTCGACAAATCAGTTGTTCAAGCTGCTGGCAAAGCCAAGCTCGACGATTTGGTCAAGCGCATGCAAGCCATGGACATCGAAGTCGTGGTCGCCGTTGGTCACACTGACTCAACTGGCCCCTCTTCATACAACCAGCGCTTGTCAGTGCGCCGCGCTGAAGCTGTGAAGGCCTACATGGTCTCCAAGGGCGTAAACGCTGACCGTATCTTTACTGAAGGTAAGGGCGAAGACAGCCCCGTCGCTGATAACAGCAGCCGTTCTGGCCGTGCCAAGAACCGCCGCGTTGAAGTTGAAGTCGTCGGTACCGCTAAGTAATTAGCACTGCTCCTTAAATAACCGCGCTTCGGCGCGGTTTTTTTATGCGCGCCAGATTCCGAGAGGACATTGGCGATAATCGAGCCATGCAGACGAACCCATCCCCCAACACCCAAATGCCCAACCATTCCAACGCCGATCCGGCTGAGCTGGCCAAGTTTTCAGAGCTGGCGCATCGCTGGTGGGACAAGAACAGCGAATTCAAACCGCTGCACGAAATCAACCCCCTGCGCCTCGAATGGATGAAAGCGCAAACCGCCTTTGAAGGCAAGCGCGTACTCGACGTGGGTTGTGGTGGCGGCATCTTGAGTGATGCCATGGCGCGTTCAGGCGCTGAAGTGATGGGGATCGACCTCGCAACCAAAGCCCTCAGCGTGGCCAAGCTGCACGCGCTTGAGGCTGAAACGCCGAACATCAGTTACCGGGAAGTCAGTGTTGAAGATCTCGCCGCCGAGCAACCAGAAAGTTTTGACGTCGTGACCTGCATGGAAATGATGGAGCACGTGCCTGACCCCGCAGCCATCGTTGCGGCCTGCGCCAAGTTGGTGAAGCCCGGTGGCACCGTGTTCTTCTCAACCATCAACCGCAACCCGAAGTCATTTTTATTCGCCATTGTGGGCGCCGAATATGTGCTGAACATGTTGCCCAAAGGCACCCACACTTACGCCAAGTTCATCAAGCCCGCCGAGTTGGCTGCCTTCTGCCGTGCGGCTGACTTGGAAGTCAAACGCACACGCGGTTTGGAATACAACCCCCTGACCAAACACTACTGGTTGAGCGACGACACCAGCGTGAACTACATGTTTGCCACCACCAAAGCACCGTAAGGTAACCATGTTCACCAATATCAAAGCCGTCTTGTTTGACTTGGACGGCACGCTCATTGACAGCGCCCCTGACCTGGGGGCCGCCGTTGACCGCATGCGTGTGAAGCGCGGCATGCCCTCGTTGCCACTCGACACCTACCGCCCGATGGCCGGTGCTGGCGCACGCGGCATGCTTGGCGTTGGCTTTGGCATCACGCCGCAAGACGCTGCGTTTGCTGAACTGAAAGAAGAATTCTTTCAAGAATACGAAGCCAACCTCACTGACAAAACAACCGTGTTTGCGGAAGTCGTTGAAATGCTCAGTGCCATTGAAGCGCGCGGCATGGTGTGGGGCGTTGTGACCAACAAGGCCGAACGGTTCACGCTGCCCATCTCACGCCAAATGGACTTGTTCAAAAACGCAGCGTGCGTCGTTTGCGGTGACACCACACCGCACGCCAAGCCACACCCCATGCCCTTGCTCGAAGCCGCCAAGCGCGTGGGCTTTACCCCAGAGCAGTGCATTTATGTGGGCGATGACGAGCGAGACATCGTTGCAGGCCTTGCTGCCAACATGGGCACAGTTGCCGCCCAATACGGCTACCTGGGCGCAAATGCAGACATCGACAGTTGGCGTCCACATGCCACCATTGCACAACCGTTGCAATTACTCGACTTGCTGCGTTGAGACGCAAAAAAGCGTAAACTCAAAGACTTGGGGCTGCACTGGTTTCGACGTGGGTTCGGAAGCGTAGTGGGGCGTGCCGAGGTTCAGTCACCTCGTTAATCCGCTGAAAAAAACTAACTGCAAACGACGAACGTTTCGCACTCGCAGCTTAAGCTGTGAGACTTGCAACAGCATGCTGACGGGCTGGGCAAGGGGGTAGCAATACCTCCCGGCTGCAAGGGAATTCACGTTGGCTGGCACGTAATTGGGTTACTTAGTTACGGGCGAGATTTTAGGTAACTGGCGTCTTGGGTAGCGTGTTGCTGCGCGACTCAAGAAGTGAGATCCAAATCAGACGACTACGCACGTAGAACCATACGAATAAGTCTCGCGGACGGGGGTTCAATTCCCCCCAGCTCCACCATACTCAAAACCCCAACTCGTCTGAGTTGGGGTTTTTTCTTGTCCGATCGTGCGTGTTCCCCGGTGTTTGTTGCGTGTTAATGCGGAATCTTGCGGACTTCGCCCTCAAGGTCATCGGGCCGGTTCCGCGTCCGGTTCTCTCAGATAGCCCGATTTCTCTCAGTGGGGCTGCCCCCCGGCAACACGCCGAAGTCCGCAAGGACCGCGCAATGGGGCCAATGAAATCAACGACTTACGGGTGGACGAATCGAGCGGTTTGATTTCTGCATTGGCAGGAGCGCAGAAATCACAACCGCCTGGACCGCACTCTCAGAGAGAAGAAAAAATATGAAAACTCTCTGCGTCACTCGGTGGCTGGGCCGCTTTGATCCTTGCCAAGCTCTGCCAGATAGCGCTCGTCCAGAAGCTCAAGCATGAGATCAAAAATGCCCTTGGCGCTGACGCGCACGGCAACATCGGTCTTGCCCACCACGACTTGCTCGATCAGTTGGCGAAACACGCGGGTCTGATGCGCAGGGAAGACTTGGTCGAGCATGGCCTCAAAGGCTCGCAGCCGTTGCGCCATTAACTGGCGGTCAAAGGTGGGGTGTTCAGTCAGCGCTGGCGGCAGCGCCTCAAACCACGGCTCGGGATCACGCAGGCAAGATCGAAGGTGCGCCCACACCGATGCGTGGAGCTTTCCTGCGGCCAGTCGCGGCAGGCGTGAGGCGCCTGCGCCCACCGCGATGTCTTGTTGGGGCACGTAGTAGGCGTAGCGGCGACCGCGGTAGCTTGATGAGAGGGAAGGCGTCATGGCCCGGCCATCGCTGCCCACCAGCAGGCCCTTAAGCCAGAACTGCTGTTCTTCCGTCGGGGTGGTGCTCACACCTGTGCGCCGAGCGCGAGATTGCATCACGGTGTGGACCTGAGCCCACAGTTCTGGCGTCACGATGGCCTCGTGTTCGCTCGCGTGCCAGTCGCCCTCGTAATGCATCTCGCCTAGGTAGACGCGGTTGTTCAGCATCTTGTAGAGCGCGTTTTTGTCAAAGGGCCGCCCGCCCTTGGGCTGTCCTGCCAGGGTCTTCCATCGCTTGGTTGTGATGCCTTCCAGGGCCAGCTCTTGCAGCAGCGTTGTGACAGAGCTTTGCGCCGCGAAGCGTGTGAACATGTCTCGCACGATCGACGCCTCTTGGGGTTCGATTACCAAGCGTTGCTGCACGAGGACATAGCCCAAGGGTGCGGCGCTGCCGTGCCACAGGCCGCGGCGCTTGGCGGCGGCACGCTTGTCGCGGATTCGCTCCCCGATCAGCTCGCGTTCGAACTGGGCGAATGAAGTCCACAGGTGCAGCGCCAGACGGCCGTGTGAGCTCGAGGTATCCAGTGATTGCGTCACGCAGACCAGTGCCACCCCGTGCTGCTCAAAGACCGACATCAGGGTTTGCATGTCTCCAACGTGCCGGGTCAGCCGATCGAGGCGATGCACCACCACAACGTCGACCAAGCCGGACTGAACATCGTCAAGCAGCATTTGGATCCCGGGGCGTCTCAAGTGGCTTGCCGAGTAGCCTCTGTCTTCGTAGAGCCTGCTGCTGGGCTGCCAGCCCAGCCCCTGCTGCGAGGCGATCAGTTCATGGCAGGCCATGAATTGCGCATCGTTGGAGCCGAACGGCTCGTGGCGAGCGTCATCGACCGACACACGTGTGTACACCGCGCAGCGCTTGCGTTCGGGTATGGATGCGTGAACCTGCGACTCGGCCATCTCCGGATGATCTCAGAGCCGCTCGCCCGCGCACCGTGCGGTATGGACTTGACACCATATGGCATTGAATCCATAATCACGCCTGTGAACTGGACCGTTCTTTTCCACGATGACTTCGACGGCGAGTTCGCCTCCTTGACAGAGGACCTGCAGGATGAGTTGTTGGCGCACGCGAAGTTGCTGGCGCAGTTTGGCCCGAACCTGGGGCGGCCCACGGTCGATACGCTTAAGGCCTCGCGCCACGCCAACATGAAAGAGCTCAGGTTTGCCTGGAGTGGTGAGGTCTGGCGCGTGGCCTTTGCCTTCGATCCCAAGCGTCAAGCCATCCTCTTGGTGGGCGGCGACAAGGGTGGGGCGGACCAGCGGCGGTTCTACAAACGATTAATTGCGATGGCTGATGATCGATATGACGGCCATCTGGCATCGCTGACCCAAGACAGTGAGGATTCCAATCATGGCAAGAAAACTCGATGACATGATGGCGGCGCTGCCGCCGGATCGGCTCCAGCGCATTGATGCGCGTGCGATGGAGTTGGCGACCCTGAAGGACTTGCGTCAAGCCGCTCAGCAAACGCAGGAGCAGCTGGCTGCGACTCTGGGGGTCGGTCAGGACACCATCTCCCGGCTCGAAAAGCGCAGCGATATGCTGCTCTCCACACTGCGGCACTACGTGGAGAGCATGGGCGGCCAGCTCAACCTGGTGGCGCAGTTTCCCAACCGTCCACCGGTGGTGATTGAGCACCTGGGCGTGCAGCAGCCGGTCGCATCCAGTAAGTCCAGTCCTCGCCGAGCCCGCGCTGCGGCCTGAGGGGACTCGCGCGCCTCCTGCAATCCTCGATTCATGAAGATCATCCGCAGCAAAGAATTTACCGCCGACCGAGCGTGGGGGGCGATGGATGTCGCGAACATGAACGGCATTACCACCCGCGTCCATTGGACCGACCAGCCGTACAAGTGGCATGTCAACGATGGCGAGGAAGTCTTCGCCGTGCTCGATGGCAAGGTGGACATGCACTACCGTGTGGATGGCAAAGAGCACGTCGTCGCGCTTGGTGTTGGCGATGTGTTCTTCGCCGGGGTAGGTTGCGAGCATGTGGCTCACCCGCAGGGCGCAGCCCGCATCTTGGTCGTTGAGACCGAAGGAAGCGTTTGAGTTTTCCTCCGTTATCGGCTCGCATCAATCGGCGTTTGTTAGTCCCGGTTTACTAAAAACCTCAATGCTGGCAATGAGTTAGCAAGCGTTTTCATATTCCTGCTTGCCACCAATACACAATCCCCAACTCGTCTGAGTTGGGGATTTTTTTCGTCCGTTGACGCGTGTTGCCCCGTGTTGTTGCGGGTTCGTGCGGAATATTGCGGACTTCGCCAACCGCACCACCAGGCCTGTTCTGCGCCCGGTTCTCTCTCTTCCGCCCATTTCTCTCTGCATCCCTCGCGCCCGGAAATGGGCCGAAGTCCACAAGACCCTCCGGCAGGGGCCAAGCAGATCAACAGCTTACGTGTGGACGATTCGATCGGTTTTATTTCACCGTTGACAGGCGAGCGGAAATCACAACCGCTTGGTAGATCACAAGCACAGCAGCGCCCGCTGCTCATCCCACAGCAACGGCGTGCCAGACGCCAGGTCAAACAAGGTCACGTGGTCCGGCAATGACTCGTCCAGGATGGCAGCCACGATGTCAGGTGCCAGCGTGGTGAGGTTCACCATCCGACTTACGTACGCCCGGTCCATCCCTTCCATCTCGGCAACCTCGGCCAGATTCCTCGCCTTGCCGGACTCCAGGATGGCCAGCCATCGATGCCCACGGACCAAGGCCAATTGCATCGGGGTGGGCTGGTTATCCCACGCACGCGGTTGCACGGCGGTGCCGTCCGGCAGGGTCACAGCCTTGCGCCGGCCACGGCGGATGATCCTGATCGGGATGGTCACGTTCATGCTGCCATTGCTGGCGCTGACCACATCGGCATCCCCGGTCGCCTTGATCGTGATCTCGTTCATGCGGTCACCTCAACTGCTTCTTTGGGGGCAGGCAGATTCAATTCAGCGGCTAGCCGCTCCAGGCCATTCGGCATGAACTGCACTTCGATGTTGTGGGGCGTGACCACCACTTTCTTGATCAGCAGGCGGACGATGCGCTCTTGCTCTGCCGGGAATAGCTGGTCCCAGATCTTGTCGATCTGCAGCATGGCAATGCACACCTTGCCTTCATCCACCTCTGGATCCCGGGCCGTTATCAGTGCTGCCACCCGGGTCTTGAGATCGGGCGCGCGCAGGATCCTGCGCATCTGCGCCACCACGTTGGCCTCCAGCTCGATTGCCGGCAGCCGTGGCAGACCGGACGCACCGGCGTGCTCTTTGTTCTCTCGCGTGTGGATGTAGTACCGGTACAGCTTGCCGGTGCCTTTGCGACTCCAGGCCACCGTCAAGGCTCGCCCATCTGCGCCCTGGACGATGCCCTTGAGCAGGAAGGGAATGGTGGCGCGGGTGTTGTTGCCCCGGGTGCGCGGGCTGACCTTGAGGACGGACTGCACGGCCTCCCATGTACTGGGCTCGATCAGCGGCTGGTGCTCGCCCTTGAACCATTCTTCCTTGTGCCGCAACTCGCCCAGGTAGGTCCTGTTGCCCAGGAGTTTGTAGATCAGCCCCTTGTCGATCAGCTTGCCCTCGCGGACGTTGCCGTCCTGGGTGGTCCAGGCCTTGGACGTGACCCCGTCCATGCGCAACTCTTTCATGAGCTTGGTGGTGGACCCTAGTTCCACGAACCGGGTGAAGATGTGCTTGATGATCTTGGCCTCGCGCTCGTTGGGAATCAGGCGCCGGTCCTTCACGTCGTAACCCAAGGGTGGAACGCCACCCATCCACATCCCTTTGCGCTTGGACGCCGTGATCTTGTCGCGGATGCGCTCTCCGGTCACCTCCCGCTCGAACTGCGCAAAGGACAGCAGCACGTTGAGCATCAACCGGCCCATGCTGGTCGTGGTGTTGAACTGCTGTGTCACCGAAACGAAGGACACTCCGGCACGTTCGAACACCTCGACCATCTTGGAGAAGTCGGCCAGGCTGCGAGTGAGACGGTCAATCTTGTAGACCACCACGATGTCGACGCGGCCGTCCTCAATGTCGGTCATCAATCGGCGCAGGGCGGGCCGCTCCATGTTTCCGCCAGAGAAGCCACCATCGTCGTAATCGTCAGCTACCGGGATCCAGCCTTCGCTGCGCTGGCTGGCGATGTAGGCGTGTCCGGCTTCCTTCTGGGCATCGATGGAGTTGAAGGATTGGTCCAGGCGTTCATCGCTGGACACGCGGCAGTACACAGCGCACCGCTGGCGGCGTTTGAGAACCTCGCTCATTTGCGTGCTCCCTTCTTCGCGGAAGGCTTAGACGGTGCGTTGGCCTTCAGCCCAAAGAAAACCGGTCCGGACCATGCCGTGCCGGTGATCTCCTTGGCGATGCGCGAGAGGCTGCGGTACGGGCGCCCCTCGAATTCATACTGGCCGTCGACCGTTGCCATGACCTGGTATTCCTTGCCCTGGTACTCGCGGGTGAGGAGCGTGCCAGCCATCAGATGGAAGTCGCGTTCCAGTTTCTTGTTCTGGCCCGAATCCATGATCGCCTGGATCCGGCGCTTGTTGCGGTCGACCATGTTGCGATCGATCTTGCGGAACTCGATTTCCTGCAGCCGGAAGGCCAGGCGGCGCTCCAGGAACTGGCGGTTGTGGGTCGGCGTGTCTTTGCCGAACAGGTCTTTCCAGAGCGCCTTGATGTCGGGCATCGACAGGTCGGGCAATCCGGCGATTTGCGCCAGCACCGACGGCGGCGTGACGTAGGGTGATTGCGTGGTGGTCATTTGGACTCCGTGACGTTGGTTGACGGGTCCGTATGAACGCTCTGGTGGGCGCTAAAGCCAAGTCCTAAATGACTCTTGGAGGCCGCATTTGCGGACTTCGCGACAGATTGATCCCACACACGGGATATGCCCCGCGCCAGCAGGGCAGTTACCTCATCCATGCGCTCTGAAACGGTCATGGATTCGGGTGGGCGGCGGTTGATTTCTTGCATTGGTTGCCAGTCCTTGATGTTCAACGATCGAAGGAAAAAATTGTCCCCATGGGTCCATGGCAGGGCCAGAGGGAGGTTTAGCGCCGGCGCGGAAGGATGCGGGTCATTACCAAAAAGAGTCTCAAAGTTCTACATGTATCCGGATGTTTGCTTGGAGAACGATCGTTCTCTACAATAGGTGCCGTGAAGAAAGCCATCAACGATCACGAATACCTCGCCACGCTGCAGGGCTACTACGCCAAGCATCGGGTGTTGCCGTCCTACGCCCGTCTGATGAGCCTTCTGGGCTTCGCTTCCAAGTCGGCGGTCAAGAAGGCTCTGGAGCGACTGGAGGGTGGCGGGATGCTTGAGCGAACACCCGATGGGGACTGGGCGCCAAGCGAACGCTTTTTTGACCGGGCCATTGCAACCCAACCGGTCCCGGCCGGTACGCCTATTTCTGCCGACAGTGACGTACATGAGCAGATCACCATTGATCGGTTCCTGATTCAGCAGCCTGCCAAGACAGTGCTCATTCGCGTCAAGGGCGACAGCATGGTGGACGCCGGCATTCATGACGGCGATCTGGCCGTCGTGGAGCGCAAGACCGAAGCCACGCAGGGAGACATCGTGGTCGCGGTCGTTGATGACCAATTCACTCTAAAAACACTTGCACGAGACAAAGACGGATATCACCTGTTGCCTGCCAATCCGAATTACCCAGTGATTCGGCCCAACGGCAAGCTCGAGATTTTTGGCGTCCTGGTTGGCCTTGTGCGCAAGTACCAATGAGGACCTATCACTTTGAAAATCTTTTCTCCCGCCCACTTTCTGCGCCATGTCTCGATGCCCACGCTGCGCGAGTTCACGGACGCGCATCCGATTGCTCCCCGCCTGACCATTGACTGGGATAGTCCGCCCGAGACCTTGCCTGCCATGGTCAATGCGGCCATCGAAGCGCTGCATGCGTCGATGGGTGCAGACGGCATGTCCGACGAGGAGAAGTCCGCGCTTGGGCAAGACTTGCACCTCTGGCATGACGACTTGCGACGCGTGCATCTGCTGTCCAACGATCTGGCCAGTAATGAATTTCATACGGCGTGCGCTGCGGATCAGGAGGCGCTGGATGCTTTTGCCAGTCGTGACCCGCGCGAACAGGCGCTGTGGGTGTTTCACGCCCGTGATCACTTGTTCCGTGACGTTGAGTTGCATCTGGCCTTCCAGGCGAAGGCCAACGGCAAGTATTGGAAGAAGCACCGCATCGAGGCTGGCCTGGACCTGACCAACGAGCGGGAGAGGCTGGAGGCATTCAGCCATGAGGTGGCCAAGCTATTCGAAAAATCTGGCGCTGGCAAAAGCACCCACATTGAGCAGAGCGTCCATGCTGCTGATGGCAGTGTGCAGCTGACCATCTATGTGGAAGGCCCGATCACGGCGCTGACGCACTTCACCGAAAACAAGTTCAACCGGCAGACCACACGCATCGCCTTGGAAACGGCCGTTGTCTACCAGCCGGCTACTGGCGTTATCGAAAGCGTGGTCAAGGGCGGTTCCAAGAACCACCAGACCGTGCTGCAGTTGTTCGGAAAGCATGTGGTTGGCCGTGAGATCCAGCCTGAGGAAATCGAGAAGACCCGCTTCAAGCTCAATGAACTGCGCGAAGGCCTGGAGACCTTCGATGATCTGTCGTCCCTTGGGGTCGAGAAAATCCGTCTGCGCCGCGCACAGTTCCGGCCACGCGGCAGCACGGGCGTTGCCATTCGTATTGAGGCATCGGCAGAGCAGGATCAGGATGACGCGATCGAACTGGCCCGCAAGACGCTCAAGATCCAGCATTCATTCGAGACCGAGTACAACCTCGACGGGGCGTCGGTCATCGTGTACTTGGCACCGGTGGATGGCCAGAAGCCCAAGCGTTTCAGCTTCGACCTGTACTCGACCGGGTCGTCCACCATCAAGAACCTGTCCGAAAAAAATCAGCCCATCGCCAATGCCGTGTTGCAGTCGCTCAATGTGATCGAAGCTGAGGAGGCAGCAGTTTGAGCGGCAAGCTGGTCAATGCCACGGGAGTGCTTTGCCGCCTGCTGGAGCAATCTAAACCAACGATCAACGGTGCGGCATTGCTCGGTGGAGAATTCGGCGAGGGTGGCCACGAGCTTGTTCGTGAACGCCTGCTGGTGCTCGGGCCTGCACTTTCCTACGTCACTTGCCCTGACTGCCGGATCGAGATGGCCCGCGTCGTCCGTCCCGTGGGTGTCGACCAGGTCCTTCTTTATTGCGATGAGTGCGGTGAAGTCGACGCCGATCGCGCGCTGCTCCAGACTTACACGGTCAGCCTGTCACGCTTTATCGATCGCATGGTCAGCAGCTTGGAATTGACGCCGTCCAATCGCAAGGCCATCGACAACGACATCTCGTGGCGCCTGGGTGTGCAGGAGCACAAGCGTGGCAAAGCGCAGACATGGTATTTCGCGCGGCACTTGAATGACCACACCGTGGCGCGTCACCTGCTGGATCAGATCCGTTCCGACAATGCCGCCCAATCCGCCAAGATTATCACCAGCACCGATGTGCCTTTGCCAGATGGCTCTCCGCTGGTGGGATACGACATCAAGAATCTGGCCGCCATTGCGCGCATGTCGCAGAACGTGTTCCTCTTCTTCGATGACAGGGCCGAGGTCACGGTTGCTCAGCCCGAGAAAGAACCGGCACCAGTCACATCGTTGCGCCATGTCCGTCACAAAGGGTGGGCCTATGTGGATGGCGTGAAGTACGAACTGGAAGGAATGCAGCAGAAGATTCTGTTGGCCTTGATGGATGCTCACGCCCATCGCCTGGAAGGCAAGGTAATCGCCGATCGATGCGGCTCCGATGCATTTCCGTTTCAGCCGGCCAAGTATTTCGGCCGGAACAACGAGGTCTACAAAGCCTTCGTCAGGTATGTGCCCGGCGACAAGGTCTACGAGTTGATCATTCACCCTGAGGACGCGGACCTATTCTGACCCGCTAAATCCCTCCCATCCCGTTCCCAGAACCCGGTTCCTGTCCGCAGGAAGCCGGGTTTTTTGCATTTTGTTCGCACGAATTTGGTTTGCAGAACCTGTCTGCCGAATCTGCCGAACGGGTTCCAGAACCTGCCTTGAAAAACTGCAAGCACTGGTTAGCGCGGCTCCCAAGCCGCACGAAACAGAGCCTTTTTCACCTTCAAGGAGATTCAATTGCAACCCTCAGAACCCGTCCGTCATCTCAACCAGCGGCAGCTTGCCGAACGTTGGGATTTGAGCGAGGCCACCCTGGAGCGCTGGCGCTCCGAGGGCATCGGTCCCGTCTTCCTCAAACTGCAAGGCCAGGTCCGCTATCGGATCGAAGACATCGAAGCCTTCGAAGTCGACAGCCTGCGCCGGAGCACATCCACGCGTGAAGTGATCGGAGGTGCGGCATGAGCACCGATCTGACCTTCACGCCCGAACAGGTGCTGGCCACCCCGGCAGGCACGTTGGCGCAGCAACCGGCTGAACTGCTCTTCAGCATCAAGAACGCCGCCGCTGATTTGTTGGCCGCTGGCAAAGCACTGAGTGATCACATCGATCAGGCCATCGACTTCAAGTGGGGCGAGCGCGCCCGCAACCTACGCCACGACGCTGGCAAGGACACCGGGGTCGTGCATTTCGATGACGGCGATGTGCGCGTCACTGCAGATCTGCCCAAGAAAGTCGAGTGGGACCAGCCCCGCCTGGCCGACATGACACGTCGCATTTCCGAGAGCGGTGATGACCCCAGGCAGTACGTCGAGATCACCTATCGCGTGAGCGAGACCAAGTTCAACGCCTGGCCCGAAACCCTTAAGTCCGCATTCGAGGCTGCCCGCACCGTCAAGACCGGCAAGCCCTCGTACCGCCTCGCCCTCATGAAGGAGTAATTGCCATGTTCTTCAAAAAGAAAACCACTGTCCAGAAGCTGCGTGAGCGTCCCGAATGGTACGTGCGCGAGCTGCCTGAAGAAATCTTTGTTCCGGCGCTTGATGGCCATCGTCCCGATGACATGACCGTCGCGCTCGAGGACGCCACGCTGGACGACCTAGCCTTTGCCATCGTCGGCATCGAAGCCCAGGTTGCCAAGGCACGTCGTGGCTTGAGCGGGCTGCGTGAACTGTATGAGCAGGCGCGCAAGCGTGGCGCTGCTGGGACCAACACCGTGGCCGAGGTGTTTTTCGGTGATGAGTTCGAGGAGGTGTCGAAATGAGCCTTCCCATCATCACCGCAGACCAACGCCTGGCTGAGCGCCGTGGCGTCAAGGGCGTGCTCGTCGGAAAGTCCGGCATCGGCAAGACCTCTCAGCTCTGGACGCTGCCCCCGGCATCCACGTTGTTCTTCGATTTGGAGGCCGGCGATCTGGCCGTCGAAGGCTATGCCGGCGACACCATCCGTCCCCGCACCTGGCAGGAATGCCGCGACTTCGCCGTGTTCATCGGCGGCCCCAATCCGGCGCTCCGTGAGGACCAACCTTACAGCGAAGCCCACTACCAGGCGGTATGCCAGCGCTTCGGTGATCCGGCCGTGCTGGACAAGTACGAAACCGTGTTCGTCGATTCGATCACCGTGGCCGGCCGTCTGTGCCTGCAATGGTGCAAGGGCCAGCCGCAGGCCTATTCCGAAAAGACCGGCAAGCCCGACAGCCGTGGCGCCTACGGCCTGATGGGCCAGGAAATGATCGGCTGGCTGACCCACCTGCAACACACGCGTCGCAAGAACGTGTGGTTCGTCGGGATTCTCAACGAGGCCCTGGACGATTTCAACCGTCGGGTTTTCACGCTGCAGATCGATGGCTCCAAGACTGGTCTGGAGTTGCCCGGCATCGTTGATGAGGTGGTCACGTTGGCCGAGGTCAAGGCTGGCGACGGCAGCAGCTACCGCGCATTGGTGTGCCACACGCTCAATCAGTGGGGCTACCCGGCCAAGGACCGCTCTGGTCGCCTTGACCCGGTGGAAGAGCCCAACCTCGGGCGCCTCATGCAGAAGATCGCCGGCCCCGCACGTCCCGCCAGCGAGCGCCTGGACTTTGCCCGTCCGCAGGCCAGTGCCGCAGATCCCGCTTCCAACGCAATCCCATCCGCCACCACGGCATCCGTTTCCTCTCAGGAGTCCTGATCATGACCTTTTTCGATTTCAACTCTGCCGCTGAGCAGTCCAGCTACGACCTCATCCCCAAAGGCACGGTGGTACGCGTGCGCATGACCATCAAGCCGGGCGGCTATGACGATCCGTCCCAGGGCTGGACCGGCGGCTACGCGACCCGCAGCATGACCACCGGCTCGGTGTATCTGAACTGCGAGTTCGTGGTGCTCGATGGACCGTTCGCCCGTCGCAAGATGTGGTCGCTCATTGGCCTGTACAGCGCCAAGGGGGCCGAGTGGACCAATATGGGCCGGACCTTCATCAAGGCCATCCTGAACTCCGCACGCGGCATCAATCCGAACGACAGCAGCCCGGCGGCGCAGAACGCCCGACGCATCAGCGGCTTCGCCGACCTGGAGGGCATCGAGTTCGTTGGCAAGGTGGACTGGGATAAGGACCAGAACGGCCAGGACAAGTGCGTCATCAAGTCGGCCGTCACGCCGGAGCACAAGGACTACGCCGCTCACATGAATGGTGCGCCAGCGGGGGCAGCCAGTGCGCCGGCCAGCAGTGGTGGTGCCAATTCCTATGCTCAGGCCACCGGTCGCGCGCCGGTGCCGGGGCGTCCCAGCTGGGCGCAGTAAGGGGGATTTGCCATGATTCTTCGCCCCCGCCAAGCCCTGCTTGTGCAGAGGACCCTCGCGGCCCTCGGCGAGCATGGCAACACCCTGGCCGTTGCGCCCACCGGTTCGGGCAAGACCATCATGCTGTCGGCCGTGGCCGGCAGCCTGTTGGCTGAACCCGATGCCAAGGCTTGCATCCTGGCCCATCGCACCGAATTGACCGGCCAGAACCGCAGCAAGTTCGAGCGCGTCAACCCGGGCCTCAAAACGTCGGTGTTCGACGCCAACGAGAAATCCTGGGATGGCAACGCCACCTTCGCGATGGTGCAGACCCTCTCGCGCAAGGCCAATCTGGACCAGTTGCCCACCCTGGACCTGCTGGTCATTGATGAGGCGCACCATGCCGCCTCGCCCAGCTACCGGGAGGTGATTGACCAGGTGCTGGTCAAGAACCCGAAGGCGGCCATCTGCGGTCTGACTGCCACCCCGAACCGGGGTGACGGCAAGGGCCTGCGCGAAGTGTTCAGCAACGTGGCTGACCAGATCACGCTGGGCGAGATGATCGCCAGCGGCCACCTGGTGCCGCCACGGACCTATGTGATCGACGTTGGCACGCAAGAGGCGCTGCGCAAAGTGCGCCGCACTGCGATCGACTTCGACATGAACGAGGTTGCCAACATCCTCAACAAGACGCTGGTCACCGAGTCGGTGATCAACAACTGGAAGGCCAAGGCACGCGACCGCAAGACCATCGTGTTCTGCTCGACCGTCGAACACGCCACGGATGTGTGCTCCGCTTTCAATCGGGCAGGAATCGAATCCGTCCTGATTCACGGCGAGTTGTCCGATGGCGAGCGCAAGGAGCGTCTGGCCGCCTATGAAAACGGCAGCACCCAGGTCGTCGTCAACGTGGCCGTGCTGACCGAGGGATACGACTACACGCCCACCTCGTGCGTAGTCCTGCTGCGCCCCAGTTCCTACAAGTCCACCTTCATTCAGATGGTGGGCCGTGGCCTGCGCACGGTCGATCCGCAGGAGTTTCCGGGCGTAGTCAAGACCGATTGCATCGTCCTGGACTTCGGCACGGCAAGTCTGATGCATGGCGCGCTGGAGCAGGAGGTCAACCTCGATGGTCATGACAACCTCGGCGATGCCCCCACCAAGGAATGCCCGGAGTGCGGTGCCACGGTACCGATGGCCGTCATGGAGTGCCCGCTGTGCGGCCATGTCTGGGAAAAGCAGGACAACCCATCATGCGGGGTGCTCGATCACTTTGTGATGAGCGAGATCGATTTGCTCAGCCGATCCAACTTCCGCTGGTGCGACCTCTTTGGCAGTGACGACGCGCTCATGGCCACCGGGTTCAATGCATGGGGTGGCATCTTCTTTCTCAACGGCCGATGGCACGCCGTGGGCGGTGCCAAGGGGCACACCACACAGCTGCTTGCCGTTGGCGAACGCACCGTCTGCATGGCCAAGGCCGATGACTGGCTCAACGAGCATGAGTCGGAGGACTCGGCGCACAAGACGCGGCGCTGGCTCAACGAGTCGCCCACGCCGAAGCAACTGCAGTACTTGCCGCCAGAACTGAGAGCCGACTTCGGCCTGACCCGCTATCAGGCTTCGGCGCTGCTGTCGTTCCGCTTCAACCGCAATGCCATCGTGCGGCTGGTCAATGCGGCCAATGACGCCCACGCCCACCAAGTTCTGGAGGCTGCGTGAAATGTGCCGTCTGCCATCGCAAAGCCAAGGGGTACGGCTGGTTCAACCCGCGTGTGCCCCGCTCGGACCCATCCCGTCACAACGACAAGTGGGTGTTCTGCAGCCGTCGCTGTCAGGAGGCCTTCTCCAAGCTCATGAACAAAACGGAGGGCCACATGATTGACCCCAGCGATATGGAAATCGCCGCCATGCAGTCCTGCCTCGGCCCTCTGGGTGAGTACGTCGGCTCCATCGGCATGCAGCGTCCCCTGGCCGACTACAGCCGGGACGAAGTGCTCACGCTCATTGATGTGGTCGTCACCCAGTACCAAGACAGCATGCTCGAGGAACACGAGCGCATGGCCGCTCGCGACCGGCAGTTTCTAGAACAGCGCATCGCCATCCAAGCCGCAGGCCGGCAGCAAGGACGGTCGTGATGCTGGACTTCAATCACCGTCCGAAATTTCATGAGCAGGTCGGTGCGCTCATCGATGACGCGCTGGCGCTGGAGCGCGATGGGCAGACGCCGCGCGACTATCTGGGCGCATCCCGGCTGGGTGTGGCGTGTGAACGCGCGCTGCAGTTTGAGTACACCCGCACGCCGGTGGATCCGGGGCGCGATTTCTCCGGCCGCGTGCTGCGCATCTTCGAGGTGGGCCATGTACTGGAAGACCTGGCCATCCGCTGGTTGCGACTGATTGGCTTTGACCTCTACACCCGCAAGGCCCATGGCGGCCAGTTTGGCTTCTCTGTGGCCGGCGGCCGCATCAAGGGTCACGTCGACGGCATCCTGAACGATGGTCCCTCGGAGCTGGGCATGCGCTACCCGGCGCTGTGGGAGTGCAAGACCATGAATGACAAGTCCTGGCGGGACACGGTCAAGAACGGTGTGGCCAAGTCCAAGCCGGTCTATGCCGCGCAGATGGCCATCTACCAGGCCTACATGGAAGGCGGCATTCCCGGGATCTCGGAGAACCCGGCGCTGTTCACGGCCATCAACAAGGACACCCAGGAAATCTGGTTCGAGTTGGTGCCCTTCGATGGCGGGCTCGCGCAGCGCATGTCCGACCGGGCGGTGCGCGTCATCAGTGCCACCGATGCGGGCGAGGTGCTGCCCCGTTTCTCGACCACGCCAACCCACCAGGAGTGCCGCTTCTGTTCATGGCAGGAACGCTGCTGGGGTGGGACTTGATGCACGAGTCCAGCTACTTTGACTTCAACGATGCAGCAGACAGGACCACCGGGGCAGTCGAGGACGTCGAGACCCTGCGCCAGGCGCTGATCGACAGGCTCGAGTCGGTCCTTCTGTTCCTGTTCCCCCAGGGGCGTATCCGTGGGGGTAAGTTCTATGTCGGCGACATTGACGGCTCTGCCGGCAAAAGCCTCGTGGTGGAGATGGAAGGATCGCGACGCGGACTGTGGTTCGATTTCGCCACCGACATGGGCGGCGATGTGTTCGATGCCTGGGCCATGTCGCGCAACTTGTCGGTCAGGACCGACTTCCCACGCCTCCTGGATGAAGTGCGCCAGTGGTGTGGCGTGGCGCCACCCATGGCCTCCAACCCTCGGCGCGAGGTCCGGTCACAGCCGGTGGATGAACTGGGGCCGTACACGGCCACCTGGGACTATCAGACCCCTCTGGGTGAATTGATCGCTCGGGTGTACCGCTACGACCCTGAGCCTGGCCGCAAGGAGTTCAGGCCCTGGGATGTACGCGCCCGCATGTGGCGTGCGCCTGATCCGCGTCCGCTCTATAACCAGCCGGCCATGGCGACAGCCAGACAGGTGGTGCTGGTGGAAGGTGAAAAGTGCGCCCAGGCCCTTATCGAGCAAGGCATCGTGGCCACCACCGCGATGAACGGCGCGCGCGCACCGATCGAAAAAACCGACTGGTCCCCCCTGCGTGGCAAGGACGTCGTCATCTGGCCGGACCGCGATCCACCGGGCTGGGACTATGCCGAGGCGGCAGCCAAAGCCTGTGTGGCCGTGGGCAGTCGTTCGGTGGTGATTGTCATCCCGCCCGAGGGCAAGCCTGATAAGTGGGATGCGGCCGATGCTATCGACGAAGGATTCGACTGCAAGGCGTTCATCGAGAGTGGTGAGCGCATCACGGTGAAGGCCAGCGCGGCGGTCCTGCCGGCTTTCACGATGGGCGAGATGCTCGACGACGACACGCCGCTACCGATCGACCTGGTGTCGGGCCGGATCATCACGACCGGTGGCATCACGATCTTTGGCGGAGCGCCCAAGGTGGGCAAGAGCGACTTCCTGCTGTCTTGGCTGGCGCACATGGCAGCAGGCCTGCCGTTCCTGGACATGGTGCCGGCACGCCCTTTGAAGGTTTTTTACCTCCAGGCCGAGGTGCAGTACCCGTACCTCAAGGAGCGGATGAAAGCCATCCGTCTGCCCAAGGACGCCCTCAGGCTCGCCCGGCGCAATCTCGTGGTGACGCCCCAGCTGCACCTCATCCTTGATGAGGAAGGGCTGGAGAAGTTGATACAGACCATCAGCGCGCAGTTCGGTGGGGAGCCGCCGGACATCATTGCCATCGACCCGATCCGCAACGTGTTCGACGGTGGCGGCTCCGGTGGTGAGAACGACAACGACGCGATGATGTTTTTCCTTACGCGCCGGGTGGCCAGGCTGCAGCAGTGGGTCAATCCTGACTCGGGCGTGTTGCTGGTCCATCACACCAAGAAGATGACCAAGCGCCAGTTCGAGGAGGACCCGTTCCAGGCCTTCGCCGGGGCCAGCAGCCTGCGCAGTTTTTATACCTCCGCCATGCTGCTGCACCGGCCAGACGAATTGTCAACGGTGCGGCAGTTGTACTTCGAGCTGCGCAACGGTCCAGGCCTTGCCCCCCGGTACGTCGACAAGGTCGATGGCCAGTGGACGGTTGTCAATGACAGCGAACGCCTGGTCAACAAGGATTACGGGAAGCGGCTGGATGCCGAGCGACGGCGTAAGACCGACGTGATCCTGCAGATCCTCTTTGATGAGGGTCTGAAGGGCAACTTCTACACCGCCAACCAGTTCGCCGAAGCCTTCGAGGGCAAGGCAGGACTTGGCGGCGAGCGCTCGATTCGCGAGCGCCTGTCGGCCCTGGCCACGCAGGGCTACATCAAGTATTTCCGCAACGCGGCGGACTACGGGCTGCCGCCATTTGGCCGTTCCAAGTTTGGCTACATGTGCGTCGAGGGCATGGTCCACAACCAGCCCAATGGCGAGCCCGATCCGAACACCGGTGAGGTGCCCGTGGTGTCCCTGCACGTCCTGCCCACCCACTACAAGTGCCCGCTTTCCGGGGCGGCGATGCCCGTCGAGAACCCGGAGGTGTGGGTCTATCCCGAAAACAGCAACGACCCACAGGAGTCCGAATGAACACGATTTGCCAAGATAGAGACATCACGGCCGGCGTCTTTGAGCACGCTGGCACTGGCCCGCACGGGCACGCTTTGGCCCTCGCGCGACGGGCATTGGACAAAGCCCGCCATAGCCCGCATCTGTGCGATCACGCACACATCGGTATGCAGGAGCAAGTTGGCAAAAACACCCCCGGAAGTTGGCAAACTTTTGCCAACTGGATTCAGTTGGCAGACCCTTGCCAACTTGATTTCGTTGTAAATCAACAAGTTACGTTGAAGTTGGCAAGATGGCAGGAAGGCAGCTCTGCCAACTTGCCAACTGAGCTAACTCGTTGTTTTTGTTCACTTTCCACCCCTGGTCCAGTTGTCGGTGACTCCCCCTCCTACTACGTAGGAGAGGGGGCTAAAGCCCTCTCTCCGTTACGTAGGGGAGATGCCTGCCTGGTCGATCCGGTGCCTGCATCGCTGACCGTGGTCATGGCGATCGACCTGGGCACCACGACTGGCTGGGCCATGCGAACGATGGATGGCCAGATCGCGCACGGCTTTGCCAGCTTCCGGCCCAGCCGCTATGAGGGCGGTGGCATGCGCTACCTACGCTTCAAGCGGTGGCTTTCCGACATGCGCCACATGGCCACCGACATCCACAGCGTGTACTTCGAGGAGGTGCGTCGGCACGCAGGGGTGGACGCCGCCCATGTGTACGGCGGTCTGCTGGCCACGCTCACCGCATGGTGTGAGCACCACAACCTGCCGTACCAGGGTGTGCCGGTGGGCACGATCAAAAAGCACGCCACCGGCAAAGGCAACGCCAGCAAGGAAGAGGTCATGAAGGCCATGCGGGAACTGGGGCACCCGGTGACTGATGACAACGAAGCGGATGCCCTGGCGCTGTTGCACTGGGCTTTGGACACACAGGAGGGATGAACATGGTTGCAGCAACACTCGAATGGACGACGGACGACGTCGCCAATTGGCTCATCGAAGCGGCGCGCACGGCGCATCGCCTGCCACCCGTGAGGGTGCAAGGCTACTTCAACTGTTGGCCCACCATCGTGCGATCGGAGTACGAACGCATGGCCAGCGACGATGCGCCGGTCTACCGCTTCCCCCCCACGCCTGCTGAGGTCGAACGCATGCTCGTGGTCATGCAGTGGGTACAGTGCCTGCGCACCGATCAGCGCAAGCTGGTGTGGATGCGGGCCGAGCGGTGGCGCTGGCATGACATCGGCAAACGCTTCGGGGTGGCACCCCGTACCGCGCAGCGCCACTGGGAAGTCGCGATCCAGGTCATCACCGACCATCTTTCGCAGGGCGGTTGATAGACGTTTCGGGGTGCAGCGAAGCCATGCCAACCGATGCGGACAGATGCGAAAGAGACGCGATTTTGAGGGTGTCGCGTTTTGCCCTGATTCACGATAAATTCTGTCTACGGTCGCGAGAGATGCGTCTCGAACCACATCAACTTCAAGAGCCCGCCCGGTGGAAACGCCAGGCGGGTTTTTCGTTTCTGGTCCCCATGAACCCCATCCACATCGAGTACCGCCAGGTCGAAGCGCTGATCCCCTATGCCCGTAATGCCAAGCAGCATTCGGAGGCACAGGTGGCCCAGATCGCGGCCAGCATCCGTGAGTTTGGCTGGGGCGCACCGATCCTGATCGATGGCCAGAACAACGTGATCGCCGGCCACGGCCGTTTACTGGCTGCGCGCAAGCTCGGTCTGCCCGAGGTGCCCGTCGTGCCCCTGGACCACTTGTCCGACACCCAGCGTCGCGCCCTGATCCTGGCCGACAATAAGATCGGCGAGAACGCATCGTGGGAAGACGAACTGCTGGGCATCGAATTGGCCGATCTGAAGGACGCCGGATTCGATCTGGGCCTGACCGGCTTTTCGCAAGAGGAGTGGGAGGCCCTGATCGCTGGCGAGGAAGCCACCAAGGATGGCCTGACCGATGAGGACGCTGTCCCTGAGGTCAATGAAACGCCCATCTCCAAGACGGGCGATGTCTGGATCCTCGGTGAGCACAAGCTGCTGTGCGGCGATGCGACCAAGGCCGATGACTTCAAAGCCCTGCTGGGCGATGAACTGGTGGACATGACCTTCACCGATCCACCATACAACGTGAACTATGCCAACACGGCCAAGGACAAGATGCGTGGCAAGAACCGCCCCATCATGAACGACAACCTGGGCGACGGTTTCGGCAGCTTCCTGACGGACGCCTGCACCAACATCCTGACCCACACTAAGGGCGCGGTCTACATCGCCATGAGTTCGTCCGAGCTGGACACGCTGCAGTCGTCATTCCGCGCTGCAGGCGGTCGCTGGTCCACGTTCATCATCTGGGCCAAAAACACTTTTACGCTCGGACGCGCGGACTACCAGCGCCAGTACGAACCCATCCTGTACGGCTGGCGCGACGGTGCCGATCACTTCTGGTGCGGTGCCCGTGATCAGGGTGATGTCTGGAACGTCAAGAAGCCGGCCAAGAACGATCTGCATCCGACCATGAAACCGGTGGAACTGGTGGAGCGTGCAGTACGCAACAGCAGCAAGACCCGTGACCTGGTCCTAGATCCTTTCGGCGGTTCGGGCTCCACATTGATCGCCTGCGAAAAATCAGGACGTCGTGCCCGGCTCATTGAACTCGATCCCAAGTACGTCGACGTGATCGTCAAGCGTTGGGAGGAGTTCACCGGGAAAATGGCAGTGCGAGTCGGTGACCCGGTGCCGGAGCAGGAACCCGCTCTGGAGCCTGTTTAACCTAGCCTGGCCACGTACCTCGGATAGTCCCCGCCAGACGGGTCGATGAACAAGTAGGGTCGCCCGGGTGCGTGGACTTCCACGCACAGCCGGCCCAGCATGAAGTAGCCACCCTTGCCTTTGAGCCAGTCGTGCGACTTGTAGAGGTTCTTGGCGAAGCCATCGAATTCCTCCGGCTCCATCTCCCGGGTCTCGGTGACGTAGACCACGTAATCACCCGTGGCGGCGACGTCGGTGATGTCTGCGGGCTTGCGGCCAAAGGGCAGTCGTATGCTCAACTCTTCAACCAGCATCTCCTGGCCATCAAACGTAATGGTCAGAGGTTTGCGATCGATTGTGAGGGTCATTGTTTTCATGGCTTGGCTCCTGGTCAGGCGACGCGGTAAATCCGCTGTCCACCAGCCTCCTTCGTCGAGGTGATCTCCAGGCCGAGCTTCTTCTTGAAGGCGCCGGCAAACGTTCCCCGGACCGTGTGGGCTTGCCACTGGGTGGCCTCGCAGATCTGTTCGATCGTGGCGCCCTCGGGACGCTTGAGCATCGCGATCACCTGTGCCTGCTTGCTGTTGTCCCGTGCCCGAGGCTTCGCAGCCGTCGCGGCCTCGATGACCTCGTTGATGGCCTGGGCGCTCACAGGCGCCTTGCGTGGCACACCCAAGGCCTCGTAGCCCTCAGCGGCCACGAACCAGTCTTTGCCGTCGTAGGTGATCAGGGCGCGTTTGAACAGACCGTCGATCACCTTTTGGCGGGCACCGCCTTTGATGTTTTCAGGGAACCAGGCGATCTTGCCCTCGGTGTGCTGATGGGCATGGGCCAGGATGGCTTGCTGGGTGGGGGTGAGTTGGATGGTCATGGTGGGCTCCGATCAGGATTGGGTGGGAATGGGTGTGGTTTTCGTTTGAGCGGCCTGACGTGCTGCATTAAGGCCAGCCTCGTAGGCGGCTTGCAACGCAGCCTTGACGCCCCAGACGCTGACGTCGTGGAAGTCGAGCCGGTCGCTGCTCTGGGTTTGCAGGGTGTCGATGAACAGGTGCTGCTTGGCGATCTGCTCGAGCAGCTGGTTGAGCTTCTTGGCGGTCTTCACTTGGCAGCCTTCACCTGGTGGATCTGGCGGGCGCGATCGAAGCCAACCCAGTTGCCGTCGCGGTCCAGGCCTCGCGAGGCCATCTCCTCGCGTGCTAGGCGGTTTAGGTCCAACTCGCCGCGTGCTGCAGCGGCGAGGACTTTGTTGAGCGCGGTCTGGATGAAGCCCAGCTCGTCGACGGTGAATTCGGTGTTGCTGTAGGTCATTGGCGATTCCTTTGGTTGGTTGATGGTGTTCGTATGAACGCTCTGTTTCCAGAGGAAGCCAAGCGGAATCTCCGAAGCTGTTGCTTCCTTCTTGAATCATTCGGAAACGTCGCGAAATGCCCCGCAGCGCACCCACTCCCTGCCGGTACCCAGGGTGCGCCGCCGTGGTGGCAACGCCGGGGTTTTGTGAGACGCACAGGCCGTTGATCCACCGCGATTACGGGCGTGCGCGGCGCGGTTTCGATGCCGAGGTGGGCTTCTACCAATCACGGCAGTGGCGCTCGGTGCGGGCAGCCTTCCTGCGTGAACACCCGCTGTGTGGCGCCTGCGGTGCCAAGGGCCTGCTGGTGGCTGCGAGGGTCGTGGACCACGTGCAGCCAATCAAGGACGGTGGCGCACGATTGGACGTTGCCAACCTGCAGTCGCTGTGCGTGCCCTGTCACAACAGCAAGACCGCACGCGAGTCAGCGGCGCGGTCGGGTCCCCCCAGGGGGGGATGAATCTCTACGGTTGGCAAGCCGCGATGCGCTCGCCTGCCCAAATTTTTCCGCGTGCAAATTGAAACAGGGGGGGATCCCCCCGGATGGGGACATTCATGGCCGGTCGTAAGCCGCTGCCGACCAAAGTCAAGCAGATCAAAGGAACGCTCCAGAAGTGCCGCACTAACCTGCGGGAACCCAAGCCCCAAGGGGATCTGGTGGAACCACCCGATTACATGGCCGAGGGGGCTAAGGCTGCATGGCGCTACGCGCTCGAGTGCGCACCGCCGCATCTGCTCAAGCGCCTTGACATGTCAGTCCTGGAAATCTGGGCTTGTGCCGCAGACCTGTACCGCAAAGCCCAGGCAGGCATCGCCAAGACCGGCTTGCTGGTCAAGGCCCCCAACACCGGCGTGCCGATGCAGTCTCCTTACTTGGCCATTGCCAACAAGCAGGCTCAGATCATGACCAAGGCGGCCACGGAGATGGGTTTCACCCCGGCATCGCGCTCCCGGGTTACGCTACCGATGGAAGCAGCTGACGATGACCTGGACCCCTGGGCGGACATCGCAGGCTGATGGTTGCTACCAACTACGCGGCCATATCCAAGCGCTATGCCGAGCAAGTCGTGGCCGGAGAAATCCTGGCCTGCCGCTGGGTGCAACGTGCGTGCCAGCGACAACTGGATGACCTCGTCAAGTTCAAAGGAAAAGCCAGTCCGTACCTTTTCAACCCCAAGTTCACGGACAAGGAAGGCAGGAACTTCCAGCCAGCCGACAACCTGTGCGCGTTTATCGAAAGGTTGCCCCATGTTAAGGGGCCGCTGGCGGGAGAGCCGATCCACCTGGAGCCCTGGCAAGCTTTTATCCTGACGACGGTGTTCGGCTGGGTCAAACCTAATGGCACGCGGCGCTTTCGGCGTTCGTACATCGAGGTGCCACGGGGTAACGCCAAATCGACCCTGTCGTCGGCCGTGGCCCTCTACATGCTTGCCGCCGACCGAGAAGGCGGCGCCGAGGTGTATTCGCTGGCCACCACCCGTGACCAGGCAAGGATTGTCTTTGGCGACGCGCAGACCATGGCCAGGAGAAGCCCAGGCTTTCGGCGCAGGTTTTCAGTGGAGATTGGCGCACACAACATGCATGTGCTGGCCTCAGGCTCCAAGTTTGAAGCCCTCTCGGCTGAAGGCTCGACCCTGGACGGTCTGAACATCCACTTCGGATGCGTGGACGAGCTTCATGCACACAAGACCCGCACCGTCTATGACGTGGTCGAAACTGGTACCGGCAAGCGAGACAACTCATTGCTCTGGGTGATCACCACGGCAGGGAGTAATCGCGCCGGCATCTGCTACGAGGTCCGGACGTTCGTGACCAAGTTGCTCGATGGGGTGTTCGAAGATGACACCCAGTTCGCGATCATTTACGGTTTGGACGACGGGGACGACTGGACATCCGAGAGCGCGCTGATCAAAGCCAACCCCAACTGGGGCATCTCGGTACGGCCGGAAGTCCTGGTGCCGCTGCAGGCCAAGGCTATGCAGTTGCCCAGCGCGGTTAACAACTTCAAGACCAAGCACCTCAATGAGTGGGTCAACGCGGATACCGCGTGGATGGACATGCGGGCCTGGGATGCCTGTGGCGATCCGACGCTCGATATCGAGGCCTTCATCGGCCAGCCTTGCTGGATTGGACTGGATCTGGCCAGCAAGACGGACGTCGCGGCCTTGGTGTTGGTGTTCCAGCACCCCGAACTTGCCGACGCCTACTTGGTCTTTGGCAAGTACTACCTGCCCGAGGACACGGTAGCTGCCGCGGGCAACAGTCAGTACGACGGCTGGATGCGCACCGGTCGTCTGACCGTGACGCCTGGAAACGTGATCGATTTCGGATGGATTGAAGCGGACCTGCTGGAGTTGGCCTCGCGCTTTGAAGTGCAAGCGGTGGCCTTTGACCCGTTCCAGGCCACCCAACTGTCGACTCGGATGCTGTCCGAAGGGCTTCCGATGATCGAAGTCCGTCCGACGGTGCTGAATTTCAGCGAGCCGATGAAGACGCTCGAAGCCTTGGTGCTTCAGAAAAAGCTCACCCATGACGGCGATCCGGTGCTTACCTGGATGGCCAGCAACGTGGTGGCGCACCTCGACGTCAAAGACAACATTTACCCACGCAAGGAGCGGGCAGAGAACAAGATCGACGGCATCGTGGCACTGATCATGGCGCTCTCGAGGGCTATCAAGCCCGGGGAGAACGTTGTGCTGGGATCCGACTACGAGTTGATGCTGCTCTGAGCTGATGGGACTACTTGGCTTTTTTGACCGATTTCGGGCGTCCAGTGATGACCGCTCAGCTTGGGGCGATTTTTGGTTTTCACCAGTAACGACACGCAGCGTTTCCGGCATGCGGGTCTCGGCCGATTCGGCCATGCACCTGGCAGCTGTCTACGCCTGCGTGCGGATCCTCTCGGAAACGATGGCATCGCTTCCCTTGGTTCTTTATCGCCAGCGCAAGGACGGCGGCAAGGACCGGGTGACCGACCACTGGCTGTACCAGGTGCTGGCCAAACGCCCCAACCGCTACCAGAACCCGTTCGAGTGGCGAGAAATGCTCCAAGGGCACCTGGCCCTTCGTGGCAACGCCTTCTGCCAGATCATCACCGATGGCCGTGGCGAAATCACCCAACTTGTTCCCATTCACCCCGATCGGGTGCGGATGGAACTGCTTGATAGCGGGGAATACCGCTACCGGGTGCGCAACCAGGGTGGGCAGGTGATGCTGCTGCCCCGGGGACAGGTCTGGCACCTGCGGGGTCTATCCTCAGACGGGCTTTTTGGCCTGAGCCCCATCGAATTGGCTCGGGAAAGCCTGGGGATGGCGCTGGCTGCCCAGGACTATGGCGCCCGGTTCTTTAACAACGACGCCAAGCCCACGGGCGGGTGGATTGAGTTTCCCGGGACCTTCAAGGATCAGGAGGCCAAGCGGGTGTTCCGCGAGTCCTACCAGGCGGCCCAGTCAGGGGCCAACCGGGGCAAGGTGCTCGTTCTTGAAAACGGCATGAAGTTCCATGAGGTGGGCGTCACAAACAAGGATGCTCAGTTTCTGGAACTGCGCAAGTTTCAGATCACGGACATCGCGCGCCTGTTTCGGGTGCCGCCGCACATGATCGCGGACCTGGACAGGGCAACGTTTTCCAACATCGAGCAGCAGAGCCTGGAGTTCGTTATGCACACCATGACGCCCTGGGCCGAGCGCTGGGAAGCGGCTATCGAGGCGGACTTGATGCTCGATGGCGATGAGCTTGAGGTCGAGTTCGACTTTGCCAACCTCATGCGCGGGGATGCGGCCAGCCGCTCGGCCTACTACCAAAGTGGGATCCAGAACGGGTGGCTAACCCGCAATGAGGCGCGAGTTGCGGAAAACCTTAATCCAATCGACGGGTTGGACCAGCCGCTTCGGCCGCTGAACATGGTGCAAGAGGAAGACGCCCAAGAAGTGGACGAAGCTGATGAGGCTCAGCAGGGTGAGCCCCCTGAGCTGTGGGGGGGCGAGGGCGATCACGATCGAAGTGAAGACGCCCAAGCGCCTCCCAACCCCTTGCTCCAGCGCCTTAGGCGTCTGGTCGAGGCCAACGCCGGGCGCCTGGCCCGGCGAATCAGCAAAAAGGCGGGCCCCGGCGCCTCGGCGCTTTCTCTTGCACCGCCAGATCTGGAGCTAATTGCCGCGGCTCTGGGCCGCGATATGGCCGCTGTTCAGGCCTGGGCCTGCGCCCTGCCGACACCCCTTAACGAAGCTGCCCTGGTGGCAGCACTCATCAACCTTGGAACCCACGAATGAACAAGCAACTGCTCCTTAGCGAGTTTTTGACTACGCCTTGGGCCCTGATGCCCGAGCGCCTGCAGGCCATGACCGGGGTGCTTTCCCACTGGAAGGCGGGCGATCTACCCTCTGAAGAGACCATGCTCCAGGTCAATGCCGACCGGCTGATCCGGGAGAGCCGCAAGCAGTTCGCCTCGGCCAATGCCGGGGCTGGCATTGCCGTTCTGCCCCTGTACGGTGTCGTGACCCAGCGGGGAAACATGGTCGATGACATCTCAGGCCCGGGCAGCACCAGCACCCAGCAGTTCGCTGCCGCCCTGCGCCAGGTTCTCGCCGACGAGGCCGTGAGCCAGATCCTCATCGACATCGATAGCCCCGGTGGCAGCGTGTACGGGGTGGCCGAACTGGCCGCCGAGATCACCCGGGCCCGCACCCAAAAGCCGGTGATTGCTGTGGCCAACAGCCTGGCGGCATCGGCCGCCTATTGGATCGGATGCGCGGCCAGCGAGCTTTACGTCACCCCGGGCGGGGAGGTGGGCTCGATTGGCGTCTGGCAGGCCCACTTCGACTACTCCAGGGCCCTGGAAGAGGACGGGGTCAAACCCACCCTCATCTCGGCAGGTAAGTACAAGGTCGAGGGTAACCCTTATGTGCCGCTGGACGCCGAGGCCCAGGTCTTTATGCAGTCCCGCATCGACGACTACTACGGCGCATTTGTCAAAGCCGTGGCCAAGGGGCGTGGCGTTTCGGTCGCTGAAGTGCGAGACGGCATGGGCCAGGGCCGTGTGCTTGGCGCCGATGCCGCGCTTGCCCAGAAGATGGTGGACGGCATCGCCACCTTCGACGAAGTCCTGACTCAGATGCAAAAGAAAGCCCGTGCGTTTCAAGTCAAGGGCGCCACGCGCCTGGCACAGGCGCGCGCATCCCTCGCCCTTATTTAACCCACGCCATCCGCCGCGCTCCATAGAGGGCGGCAGACACCGCGACCCGTTGGTCGCACCTCCATTGCGACCCGTAGGTCGCATCCAACCCAAGCAACCGCCTCGAGTCTTTGATCGGGCGGTTTTTTCATTTCTGGAGAGAACCTATGAGTAAGCAACTGCGCGAGCTTCAAGCTCGCAAGACCGCCCTGGTCAAGGACGCCCGCAACCTGACCGAGATCGCTGCGGCCGAAGAGCGCGATATGAACGAGCAAGAAGTCGTTGCCTTCGAGGCCCTCAAAGCCAAGATCGAGGCAACGTCGGCCGCCATTGACCGTGAGGCCGCCCTGATCGTGGAAGAAGCCCAGATGGCGCACCTTCCTTCCCATGTCCCGAATCTGGCCGCTGGTGCCACCGGCAACCCTGTCATCTCTGTCTCCGACAACCTCGAGGCCGACCCCAAGCACGGGTTCAAGTCGGTGGGCGAGTTCCTTAAAACCGTCTGCCAGGCCCACAAGCCCGGCGCGAGTATTGATGACCGGCTCATTGTGGGCTCGGGCCGCAATGCAGCCGCGCCCACCACCTTCGGCAGCGAAGGCTCGGCCCAGGACGGTGGCTTTCTGGTGCCGCCCCAGTTCGCACAGGAGATCTTTCAACTCTCCCTGGGCGAGGACTCCCTGCTGCCGCTGACCGACAACGTCGAGATCACCGGCAACACCATGGCGTTCCCCAAGGACGAGACCACGCCCTGGGGCAGTAACGGCATCCGCGCCTTCTGGCAGGGTGAGGCTACCCCGGCGGCAGGCACCAAGCCCGTCCTGGGCCTGGCCACGCTGCGCCTGCTGGGCTTGAAGGACGA